>Ga0316620_10001085_pt1 | contig 11479 bp, 7 predicted proteins | sample OWC_Aug_M1_C1_D5_FD_207651 | JGI IMG/M metagenome (GOLD analysis project Ga0316620, IMG submission 207651) | Wetland soil microbial communities from Old Woman Creek delta, Ohio, United States - OWC_Aug_M1_C1_D5_B | ecosystem: Environmental > Terrestrial > Soil > Wetlands | place: USA: Ohio... | reverse complement strand
GCAGGCGCTTGCCGAGCTGGCGCGTGTGTGTCGCCCAACCGTCCCAGTCGCCTTCGCTCATGCCGTCTTCGATCGTGATGATCGGATACTTGCCGGCAAGCCCCGCGAGGTAGTCGGAGAACTCGGCTGCGCTGAAGCTCCGATGCTCGGATTCGAGCGCGTAGCGGCCATCGGCGAACAGCTCCGAGCTTGCAACGTCGAGCCCGAGACAGATATCGCGCCCCGCGCGGTAACCGGCGCGGTCGATGGCCTCGAGCAGGGTCTGAAGCGCCGCTTCGTTCGACGGCAGATCGGGCGCGAACCCGCCCTCATCACCAACCGCCGTGTTGAGTTTTCTTTCATGCAGCACCCGCTTGAGGGTGTGAAACACTTCGGCGCCGTAGCGCACGGCCTCGGCAAAGCTCGGCGCGCCGACCGGCAGGATCATGAACTCCTGGATGTCGACGCTGTTGTCCGCATGCGCGCCGCCGTTGATGACGTTCATCATCGGCACGGGCATCGTGAGCGTCGCGCCGTCGGCCGCGCCGGCGAGATGGCGATAAAGCGGCACGCGCTTTCCGTTCGCCGCTGCATGCGCCGCGGCGAGTGAAATTGCCAGCAGCGCGTTCGCTCCGAGCCGCGCCTTGTTGTCGGTCCCGTCGAGCTCGATCATGCGCTCATCGAGCGCGACCTGGTCGAGGGCGTCGCGGCCGAGGAGCGCGGCGCGCAGCGGGCCGTTGATATTGGCCACCGCCTTCTGCACGCCTTTTCCCTGGTAGCGCTTCGGGTCGCCGTCGCGCAGTTCCATCGCTTCGCGCGTCCCGGTCGAGGCGCCGGAGGGCACGGCGGCCCGACCGGCCGCGCCGGACTCGAGGATCACATCCGCTTCCACCGTGGGATTGCCGCGCGAATCGATGATCTCGCGGCCGCGAATATCGGCGATTGTGGATTTCAACGTGGTCACAGGAACGACTCCTCGAGAGGCTTGGACTTGACCGCGGCATCGATAGCCTTGAGCGTTGCGAGCAGCGGCTCCATGCGCGCGAGCGGCCAGGCGTTCGGGCCGTCCGAGAGCGCCTGTGTCGGCCGCGGGTGCGTTTCCATGAAAAGTCCCGCGACGCCCGCGGCGACGGCCGCGCGCGCGAGCACCGGAATAAATTCCCTCTGTCCGCCCGATGCAGTGCCCTGCCCGCCCGGCAGCTGGACGGAATGCGTCGCGTCGAACACGACCGGGCAGCCCGTTGCCCGCATGATCGCGAGCGAGCGCATGTCCGCGATCAGGTTGTTGTAGCCGAACGAGAAGCCACGTTCGCACACCATGATGGCGGAATTGCCGGTCGAGCGCGCCTTGTCGACGACGTTCTGCATTTCCCAGGGCGAGAGAAACTGGCCCTTCTTGATGTTGACGGGCTTGCCCTGGGAAGCGACATTCACGATGAAATTGGTCTGGCGGCAGAGAAAGGCCGGCGTCTGCAGCACATCCACCACCGCCGCCACCTCGGCAAGCGGCGTGTCTTCGTGCACGTCGGTGAGCACCGGGACTGCGATCTCCTTGCGGACGCGCGCCAGCGCCTTCAGGCCCGCGTCGAGGCCGGGTCCACGAAAGCTCGCGCGCGAGGAGCGATTCGCCTTGTCGAACGAAGCCTTGAAGATGAACGGCACGCCGAGGCGCGCGCAGATGTCCCTGAGCCTGGTCGCAACCTCGAGGACGAGTTCCTCGCTCTCGATGACACAGGGTCCGGCGATCAGGAACAGGGGCCGATCCGGCCCGACTTCGTGGCCACAGAGCTTCATGAGCCGTGCTGCCTCCGCCTTCAGGCGCTGGCCGCGGCCGGCAGCTGCGAGGCCCGGAAATTGCGCGCCGCCCGCACGAAGCCCGAGAAGAGCGGATGCCCATCCCGGGGCGTCGAGGTGAATTCCGGATGGAACTGGCAGCCGACGAACCACGGATGCCCCGGCAGCTCGATGAGCTCGACCAGGCCATCCGCGGAAAAGCCGGAGAACCGCAGGCCCGCGCGGGTGAGCTCGTCCATGTACAGGTTGTTGAACTCGTAGCGGTGACGGTGCCGCTCCATGATCGAATCGCGGCCGTAGGTCATGTGCGCCAGCGAGCCGGGCGTGATGCGGATCTCCTGAGCGCCGAGGCGCATGGTGCCGCCCTTGGCGGCCGCCTCGTCGCGCGTCTGCACGCCGCGCGCCCGGTCGTTCCACTCGGTGATGAGCGCGATGACCGGATGCGGCGACTCGCGATTGAACTCGGTGCTGTTCGCGCCCTTCAGGCCGCAGGCATTGCGCGCGAATTCGATCACGGCGAGCTGCATGCCGAGGCAGATGCCGAGGTAGGGAATGCGATGCTCGCGCGCGCAGCGGATCGCCTCGATCTTGCCTTCGATGCCGCGCTCCCCGAATCCGCCCGGCACGAGAATCGCGTCCATCCCGCGCAGGCAATCCGTGCCCTGAGCCTCGATGTCGGTCGATTCGATGTAATGCACGTTGACGCGCGTGCGCGTCCTGAGGCCCCCGTGCGACAGCGCCTCGTTGAGCGAGATGTAGGAGTCGCGGATCTGCACGTACTTGCCGACCATCGCGATGTTGACCGTGGCCTCGGGGTTGGCCTTGCCGGCCACGACCTGTCGCCACTCGGCAAGATCGGTCGACGGCACGTCGAGCCGCAGCCGGTCGACGACGAAATCGTCGAGGCCCTGGTCGTGCAGCCACAGCGGGATCTTGTAGATGTCGTCGCAATCGATCGCCGAGATGACGGCGCGCTCCTCGACATTCGTGAAGAGCGCTATCTTGCGCCGCTGCTCTTCCGGCAACGGCCGCACGGAACGGCACAGGAGAATGTCCGGCTGGATGCCGATCGAGCGCAGTTCCTTGACCGAGTGCTGTGTCGGCTTGGTCTTGATCTCGCCCGAGGTGCCGAGCACCGGCACCAGCGTCAGGTGCATGAAGACGCAGTGGTTGCGCCCGAGCTCGACACCCATCTGGCGGATCGCCTCGAGGAACGGCAGCGATTCGATGTCGCCCACCGTGCCCCCGATCTCGACCATGCAGACGTCCGCGCCGCCGGCACCGAGCTTGATCGAGCGCTTGATCTCATCGGTGATGTGCGGGATGACCTGGACGGTGGCGCCGAGATAGTCGCCGCGGCGCTCCTTGGCGATGACACGCTCGTAGATGCGGCCGGTGGTGAAGTTGCTGTTGCGGCCGGTGACGGTGCGTACGAAGCGCTCGTAGTGGCCGAGATCGAGGTCCGCCTCGGTGCCATCGGTCGTCACGAACACCTCGCCGTGCTGGAAGGGACTCATGGTGCCCGGATCGACGTTGATGTACGGATCGAGCTTCACCATCGAGACCTTCAGGCCGCGCGCCTCGAGGATGGCGCCGAGCGATGCGGAGGCGATGCCCTTGCCGAGCGATGAAACGACGCCGCCGGTCACGAATACGAATCGCGTCATGAGTGAGTTCCCGTCGCGCGGATTGGAGAAAGTATTTGGGGCCGGCTTTCGCGCACCGGCCCCAACATTTCGACGGGCGATCAGATTAGCAGAAGCGCCCCTCAATACAAGTCCGGCGCACCTTGCCACTCGATCCGGACCGCAGGCTCCTCGGCCTGCGGCTGGTACTTGGCCTCGCTCCAGAGGTCGCCGACCGCTACCAGCTCGCGGCCCGCGTACAGGAGGGGCACGCGCGAGCGCGCCCAGGGGACGACACCGTGCTCCTGAAACAGGTTGCGCAGCGTCCGGCGCCGCGCCTGGGGAGCGGGGCGAATCGCGATTCCGGCAGAGCCGCCGCGAACTTCGAGCGCAGCCGGCAACCGGTCGCGTCCGAGCGCCGCCGGGCCGTGCGCCGTCACCAACCGCAGCGAGCCGAGCCCGGGACCAAGCTCATACCGGGCGCCGCCGGCCCAGTTCCACTCGCCCCCTCGCACTTCGGGCAGATCGTGGCTTTCGGCGAGATAGAGCCGGCCGCGATAGCGCCTCACATCCGCGCCCTGCCAGGACACCCGCGGCTGCGCGTCGTCGGCCGCGTGCGTCATCATCTCGAGCAGGTGCTGCAGATTGTCGGCCGATGGCAGCGGCCGTCCCTGGCGGCGGATCCAGTACCTCAGCACGTTCAGCGTACGCTCGCGTTCAAGGCCGGCGAGCGCCGCGAGGTCGAGCCTGCCTCCATCCCGTGCACGCCCCCAGTCGCGCTCCGCCAGACGCTCGAGGAGTACCTGGGCGCCCGCCATGTGGCGCGCGCTGCGGCTGACGTTCGCCGCCACGGCCGGCCAGCGCTCGCGCAGTGCAGGGAGGATCCGCGCGCGCAGGAAGCTGCGATCGAAGCGCGGATCGGCGTTCATCGGGTCTTCGAACCAGTCCACTCCCCGTTCGCGCAGGTACTCGACGAGCGACGCGTGCGTCACGCCCAGAAGCGGCCGCAGGTGGCGGCCCGCACCGAGCGGCGCGCACACGGGCATGGCAGCGAGGCCGGCAACGCCGGCGCCACGCGCCAGCTGCAGCAGGACGGTCTCGAGCTGATCATCGATGTGATGAGCGGTGAGCAGGATCTCGTCCTTCCCGAGATTGCGCGCAAACAGCGCATAGCGCGCGGCGCGCGCGGCCGCTTCCACCGATTCCCCGCTGCCGCGGACGAGCGTGAGGGGCTCGACTTCGCACGCGACCCTGAAGTCCGCCGCAATGCGCAGCGCGCGCTTCGCCCAATCAGCCGATTCGGGCTGCAGCCGATGATCGACGTGCAGCGCCCGCAGCGCGAGCCTCGGGCTCGTCCCCTTGAGCTCCGCCATGGCCGCGAGGAGCGCGGTCGAATCGGCGCCACCGCTGAAGCCGACGCAGTAGCTGCACTCGAGGGCATTGCCCACGGCGTGCTCCAGCAGGGAGCGCAGATTGTCGGCCGAGAATGGCACGGCGCTCGCCGCCGCGGACGCTCAGGCTTCGCTGAAGACGCCGAACGACCTGAGGCGCTCGGCACGGGACTCGAGAATCTTGTCGATCGGCCGCGCGTCGAGCTCCTTCAGGTGACGAACGAGCGCCGACTTGAGCGATTCCGCCGCCGTGTTGGAATCGCGATGCGCTCCTCCAAGCGGCTCGCGGATGACCTCGTCCACGAGGCCGAGGCGCGACAGGCGATCGGCCGTAATGCCCATCGCTTCGGCCGCCAGCTCGCGCTTGTCGGCACTGTGCCAGAGAATCGAGGCACAGCCCTCCGGCGAAATCACCGAGTAGACGCTGTACTGGAGCATCAGCAGCCGGTCGCAGATGCCGATCGCGAGGGCACCACCCGACCCGCCCTCGCCGATGACGACGCTCACGACCGGCGTCTTGAGCGATGACATCTCGAACAGGTTGCGCGCGATGGCCTCGCTCTGGCCGCGTTCCTCCGAACCTACGCCGGGATACGCGCCGGGCGTGTCGATCAGCGTGATGAGTGGCAGGCGAAAGCGCTCGGCCATCCTCATCAACCGCAGGGCCTTGCGGTAGCCCTCGGGCTTCGGCATGCCATAGTTGCGCCGCACGCGCTCCTTCGTGTCGCGTCCCTTCTGGTGCCCGATCAGCATGACTGGCCGCCCGTCGAGGCGCGCAGGTCCGCCGACGATGGCGAGATCGTCGCCATACATGCGATCGCCGTGCAGCTCCTGAAAGTCGGTGCACACGAGGCCGATGTAGTCGAGCGCGTACGGGCGCTGCGGGTGGCGCGCGAGCTGCGTGATCTGCCAGGGAGAGAGGTTGGAAAAGATGCTTTGCGTCAGCGCGCGGCTCTTGGCCCGCAGTCGATTGACCTCCTCCTGAATGTTGATCTCGGCGTCATTGCCGACGTACCTGAGCTCGTCGATCTTGGCTTCGAGCTCGGCGATCGGCTGTTCGAATTCGAGAAAATTCAGGTCCATGCACGTACTCGCAGGGAGATCGCCCGGGAAGGTAGCCGGGAACGGCGAGCGGGGCAACCGCCCGTGTCAGCCGCCTTCGCTGGCGGCGGGTTCACCGCTCCCCGGCCTCTGGCCGTAGGACAGGCGCCAGCCCTCCCGGCCGACGAGCCGGGTCAGTGATTCGAGGAACTCGCGCGTCGGACGCACGGCCCACTCGGCGCCGAGCGCGAGCTGGGCCTGCGCCTGGCTGGTCGCGTAATGGAGCACAACGGTGCACGCTCCTGCTTTGCGCACCGGCCGCATCAGCTCTTCGAGGCGCAGGACGAAATCGGCTCCACCGGTCGCCGGCGGCACACGGATACTGAGCCGCCGCGCCAGCTGCTCGCGTACCGCCGTCATGTCCTGGAGCCTGCGCGCCGCGATGCGCCAGCCCTCGATGAATTCGTCGTAGCGCAGATTCCCCTCAACCAACAGGATCGCATCCTTGACGATCAGCTCGCGATGCGCCTGCAGCACGTCGTCGAACAGCGTTACCTCGATGCGCCCGGTGCGGTCGTCAAGCATGAGGCTCACGCGGTTCGCACGGCGGCGGATCTCGAGCACCAGTCCGACCGCGGTCACGCTGTTGGTCGCGCCGCTTCCCTGCCAGCCGCGCTCGCTCGCTGCCGGCGGCCGCTCCGCCGCCAGATCCGCGAGCCGGCGCCGCGCGAGACCGCCGAGCTCGCTCTCGAACTCCGCGATCGGGTGGCCGGTGAGGTACAGGCCGAGCGTTTCCCGCTCGCCCGCCAGTCGCACGGCTGCCGGCCAGTCCTCGAGCTCCGCAGTCGCCGACTCCCGCGCCGGCGCCGAGGGCGCAACGGCGAGCCCGAAGAAATCGACCTGCCCGGCCTGGTGGGCACGGGTGGTCTGCTCGCCGAGCTGCATGGCAGCCGGGAGGCGCGCCATGAGCGTCGCGCGGTTTGCTCCGAGGCCGTCGCAGCAGCCGGAACGGATCAGGGCTTCGAGCACGCGCCGGTTCACCCGCTGCAGATCGAGCCGGCGGCACAGATCCTCGATGCTCGTGTACGGTCCGCCGCGCTCGCGCTCATCGACGATCGCATCGACCGCCGACTCACCGACGCCCTTCACTGCCCCGAGCCCGTAACGGATCTTGCGTTCGCCGGCGACGGCAAACCGGTAAGCGGAGCGGTTGACGTCCGGCGGCTCGACCTCGAGACCGAGCGCGGTGCACTCATCGATGAGCGTCACCACCTTGTCGGTCTTGTCCATGTCGGACGACAGCACCGCCGCCATGAAGGCGCCCGGGTAATGGGCCTTGAGCCACGCCGTCTGATACGAGAGCAGCGCATACGCGGCCGAGTGCGACTTGTTGAAGCCGTAGCCCGCGAACTTCTCCATGAGATCGAAGATGTGCGCCGCGCGTCCTTCGGCGACGCCGCGCGCGACCGCGCCGCCGACGAACACCGAGCGCTGCTTGGCCATCTCCTCGGGCTTCTTCTTGCCCATCGCGCGGCGCAGAAGATCGGCGCCGCCGAGCGTGTAGCCGGCGAGCACCTGGGCGATCTGCATCACCTGTTCCTGGTAGAGGATCACGCCGTACGTGGGCGCCAGGATCGGCTCCAGGCTCGGATGCAGGTAGTCGATGCGTGCCCCCGCGCGCCCGTGCTTGCGCTCCATGAAGTCGTCGACCATGCCGGACTGCAGCGGGCCGGGCCGGAAGAGCGCCACGAGGGCAATCACGTCTTCGAAGCGGTCCGGTTGCAGGCGCCGGATCAGGTCCTTCATGCCGCGCGATTCGAGCTGGAAAACCGCCGTCGTGCGGCAACTCTTGAGCAGCGCGAAGGCGCGCGCGTCATCCATCGGGATCGCCCCGAGGTCGAGCGCCGCCTCTGCGCGCGTGGCGCGCTCCGCATTGATCGTCCTTACGGCCCAGTCGATGATCGTGAGCGTTCTCAGGCCGAGAAAATCGAACTTGACGAGTCCCGCGGCTTCGACGTCGTCCTTGTCGAACTGCGTCACCACGCTGGAGCTGCCCTGCTCGACATACAGCGGGGCGAAATCGGTGAGAACCGAGGGTGCAATCACGACGCCGCCCGCATGCGTCCCGGCATTGCGCACCAGCCCTTCGAGCGAGCGCGCCAGGTCGATCAGGGTCCGCACCTCCTCATCGGACTGATAGAGGCGCCGCAGCTCTTCTTCCTTGGCAAGCGCGTCGTCGAGCGTGATTCCGAGCTCGAAGGGAATGAGTTTCGCGATGCGATCGACGTAGCCATAGTTGTGCCCGAGCACGCGGCCGACATCGCGCACCACCGCCTTTGCGGCGAGACTGCCGTAGGTGATGATCTGGGAGACCCGCTCGTGCCCGTACTTGCCGGCGACGTACTCGATCACCCGATCGCGCCCGTCCATGCAGAAATCGACGTCGAAATCCGGCATCGACACGCGCTCGGGATTGAGAAAGCGCTCGAACAGCAGGTCGTAGGCGAGCGGATCGAGATCGGTGATGCCGAGTGCGTAGGCGACGAGCGATCCGGCGCCGGAACCGCGTCCCGGGCCGACCGGGATCTGGTGCTCGCGCGCCCAGCGGATGAAGTCGGCGACGATCAGGAAGTAGCCCGCAAAGCCCATCTGGCAGATACAGTCGAGCTCGAGGGCGAGCCGCTGCTGGTAAACGTCGGGCGGGCCAATGGCCTTCGCTCCGAGCTGCGCGAGGCGCGTGGCGAGGCCCACCGCGGACTCGGCCTTCAGATACAGGTTCTCATCGCCGTCGCCGGGCACGGGATACTTCGGCAGGCGCGCCTCGCCGAGCTTCACGTCGGGGCTGCAGCGACGCGCGATCTCGACCGAGTTCTGCAGGGCTTCAGGCAGATCGGCGAACAGCTCCGCCATCTCCGCGGGGGTGCGCAGGTACTGCTGCTCGCTGTAGCGCCGCGGACGCCCGGGATCGTTGAGGAGCGTGCCACCGTGAATGCACACGCGCGCCTCATGCGCCTCGAAGTCCTGGCGGCGCAGAAACCGCACGTCATTGGTTGCGACCACCGGAACACCCGCGCGGCCGGCGAGCCGCACCGCCGCCTGCACGTGCTCCTCTTCGCCGGCGCGCCCCGTCCGTGTGAGCTCGATATAGAAGCGGTCGGGAAACAGCCGTTGCCAGGCGGCGAGCGCCGCGTGCGCTTCCGCGTCGCGTCGCCCGACCAGTGCACGGCCGACATCCCCATCCCGCCCCGCGGACAACGCGATCAGCCCGCGGACACTTTCCTCGGTCAGCCAGCTGCGCTCGAGTTGCGGCACCCCGCGCCGCTGCCCTTCGAGATATGATCGACTGACGAGCCGCGTGAGGTTCCGATAGCCCTCGAGCGTCTGGCACAGGAGCACGATGCGCGTCGGCTCCGCGCGCTCTCCGGGCTCGTTGAGCCAGGCGTCCACGCCGATGATGGGCTTGACGCCCCGAGCCTGCGCCGCCTTGTAGAACTTCACCATCGCGAACAGATTGCTCTGGTCCGTGAGCGCGACGGCGCCCATGCCCGCCTGAGCGACCGCATCCATGAGCGCCGGCACGCGCACCACGCTGTCGACCAGCGAGTACTCGGTGTGCAGGCGCAGGTGAACGAATTCGGACATGACCGGCTGCGGGTTCTCGAGGCTATGCGCTATGGGACCGGGGAGCTGCGCGCACGAGTCGTCGATCGACGACGACCACGGTCGCGCCGCTCAGCGCGGCTTCCGCGGCGCATTCTACCGGGCTGAAGCCGCGCCGGTGCAAGGGACAGGGGCCGAGCGAGCCGAGCGCCGCGAGGTGCTGCGGGGTCGCATAGCCCTTGTGCGCCGCGAACCCATAGCTCGGATAGACGCGGTCGAATTCCATCATCCAGTGGTCGCGATAGGTCTTGGCAAGGATCGAAGCGGCGCTGATTTCCGGCACGGTCTGATCCCCGCGCACGACCGCCTCACCCCGAGGCTGCCCCGCGAGGCCCGCGAGCGACGGGCAGCGGTCGCCGTCGACCTGGATGTGAGTCGGGGGAATGGAAAGTCCGAGGAGCGCGCGTCGCATCGCGAGCAGCGTGGCTCCAAGGATATTGAGCGTCGCGATCTCTTCGACGTCGGCCCAGCCGATTGCCCAGGCAACCGAGCGGGCGCGGATCTCGGGCGCGAGGCGCTCGCGCTCCCCGGGCGCCAGGAGCTTCGAGTCATCCAGGCCCGCGATGGGATCCGAGCGCCGCAGGATCACGGCCGCCGCGACCACCGGGCCCGCGAGCGGCCCACGTCCCGCTTCATCCACCCCGGCACGGGCCGCTGACTGCCGCCGATGTCCCGGCGCGGTTCGTGACAGGTTGCTCACGAGCGCCCTTCCACGAGCGCCAGCACCGCTTCGGCTGCGCGCTCGCTTGCGCCGCGGCGCAGGGCAATGTGAATGCCGGCGAATTCCTTCTCGAGCTCCGCGATGCGGCGCGGATCGTCAAGCAGCCCCAGGAGCTCCGTGCCGAGGCGCGCTGGTGTCACTGCGGAGCCGTAGAGCTCCGGCACGATCCGGCGGCCGGCGAGGAGGTTCGGTTGCGCGAAGTACGGAGCCTTCATCAGTCCAAACCGCCGCATCACGAAGCTGGTGAGCGCTCCCAGCCGATAGGCGACCACCATGGGGCGTCCCGTAAGCGTTGCCTCCAGCGTCGCGGTGCCGGAAGCCACCAGGGCCGCGTCGGACGCGGCCAGCGCCACCTGCGCATCGCCATCGGTCAGCTGTACGGGAACGGACGGCGCGCACCGGGCGAGCGCCGCCGAGAAGATCCCTCGCGTCGTGGCGTTCGCCATGGGCGCGACAAACTCGAAGCGCGGTCGCCTCTCCCGAAGCCACTGCACGGTGGCCGCAAAGTCACTGCCCAACCGCTCGACCTCGCCGCGCCGGCTGCCCGGCAGCACGGCGATCAGGCGCGCGTCCGGCGCCGCTGCTGCGGGGAAGCCGAGCCGGGCGCGGGCCGCGGCCCGGTCGACCACGAGCGGGATCTGATCCGCCAGCGGATGTCCCACGAATTCCGCGCGCATGTCGTGCTCGCGATAGAATTGCTGCTCGAACGGCAGCAGGCACAGCACGAGATCCACGGCGTGGGCAATACGGGTGACCCGCCCCTGCCGCCAGGCCCAGACCTGGGGGCTCACGTACTGCACCGTCGTAAGTCCCGCCGCCTTGAGACCCTCGGCGAGACCGAGGTTGAATTCCGGCGCATCGATGCCGACGAACACGTCGGGGCGGGCTGCGATGAGCCGCGCACGCACCTGCCGGCGCAGTCGCAGAAGCTCGGGCAGCGACCCCAGGATCTCGAACAGCCCCATGACGGCCAGGCGCTCGGCGCTTTCCCAGGTCTCGCAGCCTGCCGCCGACATGCGCGGGCCGGCGATGCCGAAGAATTGCGCGTCCGGCCGCCGCCGGCGCAGGGCCTCGATGAGGCCGGCTCCGAGCGTGTCGCCGGAGGTCTCACCCGCGACGAGCCCGACCCTGAGCGGCCCGATAGACATGCGCGCTAGCGGATGAGACTGCGGGTCGCGGTGGGCAGAAAGTCGACGAACGGCTGCACTTCCGGCGCGCCCCTCGCGAGTTCCTTGAGCTGCTCGGTCGCCTGCGCGAGCTTCAGTCCC
>Ga0316620_10001084_pt1 | contig 11481 bp, 11 predicted proteins | sample OWC_Aug_M1_C1_D5_FD_207651 | JGI IMG/M metagenome (GOLD analysis project Ga0316620, IMG submission 207651) | Wetland soil microbial communities from Old Woman Creek delta, Ohio, United States - OWC_Aug_M1_C1_D5_B | ecosystem: Environmental > Terrestrial > Soil > Wetlands | place: USA: Ohio... | reverse complement strand
CCGTCGGCGATCACGTTGAACTTCACGATCTCGAAGTATGGCGAGAGATCGAAGTCGCGCGGCGTCAGCAGGGTCGGGTGGCGCATCCGGAAGCGGCGGGTGTAGGCCGGGCGTCCCGGCCCGAGCAGGCGACTCAGCAGGCCCGGCGGCGCGAGCGACGCGGCGTGGGGCGACTCCTCCTCGGGCACCACCGGGAAGCGCACCTTGCCGAAGAGCTGGCCCAGCAGGCTCGAGCAGATCACTTCCGTCGGAGCGCCGCTCCCGAAGTGCAGCGCCGCCTGCCGCCAGCGCTGCGGCACCAGGGAAACCGGCAGCAGGTAGCGCGTCAGGTCGAAGACGTTGCGCAGGTCGTAGCGCCAGCCGATCGACGCCACCGCATCGTCGAGGATCTGGCGCAGGTGCTCCGGGCGAAGCCGGTGCGGGCGACAGATCCGCACGTTGAAATCCACGTACTTGGCGAGCGGAGAGGCCACCACGCCCGACATCAGCGCCTCCACGATCAGATGCTCGGCGTCGCTGCCGAAGCTCGCGAGGGCCCGCTCGCGGATCGCGCCCCCGCGGCGCAGCAGCTCGTCGCCGATGTAGAGCGCGGAGTGGGACCACGAGCTCTGAGTGAGCACCTTGATCACGTAGGAGACGCGCTGGTCGCCCTCGACGAGGAGCACGTCGCCCTTGCGGATGTGACGCTTCAGCGCGTCGAGATCGTTGGAAGCGCGCTGCTCGTAGCGCTCGAGTGGCGTGGTGAGCCAGTCGACCAGGCGGGCGACGAGCCAGCTCCGAAGACCCATCCCGACCTCCCTGCTGCCCGGCGCGGCGCGTCCGGCTTGCCCGACCGGCCGGCGTTCCAGAGAATGCCGCCGTGCGCGACCGGCTGCGGCCGCTCCTCGTCCTCGGGCTCTGGCTCCCCCTCGGCGGCTGGCTCGGTGCGCTCGTCCTCTTCGCGGGGGTGGTGGCCCCCGCGGCCTTCCGCGTGCTCCCGAGCCGCGAGCTCGCCGGAGATCTGGTCGGCCGGATCCTGCCCGCGCTGCACGGCTATGGAATCGCGGCGGGCCTGTGGCTCGCAATCCTCGGCGGCGCGCTCCGGCGCGGCCGCCTGGCCATCCTGATCCCCTGCGTTCTCGCGGGATTCTGCGCCCTCTCCCAGCTCGTGCTGGTGCCGCGCATCGAGGCGCTGCGCCCGGAGGTGAGGTCCCTCACGGCCTCCCCGGAGCTGCGGGCCCGCTTCGTGCGGCTGCACGGAGCCTCGGTCGCCCTCTACGGCGCGACCGCGCTCGGGGCGTCCCTCCTGGCCCTTCTCCACGCCCGGAAGGACGCGAAAAAAATCAGGGCAATTCCGTAGCCGCCCCCGAGGGCGTGCGTTATCCTTGCCCGCCGTTGCCGAAACTCTCGATTTCTCGGGAGGTTACGCTTCGGCAGGAGCAGAGGACGCATGTCGACCAAGATCAAGCTCAGCCTCGAGTTCAACGTCACCGAGGCCGGGCTCGAGGATGCGCTCGCAGAGTACGATGAGCTTACCGTGGAGAAGCTGATCGAGCAGATCCTGGACAAGGCCATCGCCTGCGACGACATCCGGGTCAAGGTGAACGAGGGCCCCAACACCCTCGAGGAATACGACCAGCAGCAGGCGAGCTCCTAGCGCGAGCCCTCGCCCCCGCCGGCGACCTCCTTCGAAGCGCACGCGAAGAGCACGAGCTGGGTCGGCCCCGCCGGCCGCTCGCGGCGCTGCGCCCCCGTACCGCCGCGCACGCGGGGCGCCGCCGCGCGCCCTGCCGGCTCGCCGCCGGGCCGGTAGATCCCGATCGCGCGCGCGTGCTCCAGGACCTCCAGGTAGAAGGCCTTGAAGCGCGGCCCGTGGTCGAAGTGGCGGAGGTGCGCGAGCTCGTGGCAGAGCGTGTTCACGAGGCTCGAGTAGCGCAGCGGTTCGCCGGTGACGACATGCCTCAGGCGGATGCGGATGCGCCCGTCCGAGTAGCAGATGCCGTAGCGCCGGCGGACGCCGGCCCGCTCGGGCTCGATCGAGGCGTAGCGCAGCAGGAAGCGCGCAGCGATCCGCTCGGCGTCGCGGTTGAGCTGCTCGATCAGCGCACGGAAGATCTCGCGGGACATCCGGCTGGCCGAGTCTCCGGCGGCGTGCGATCTCCGTCAAGAGCGCGGGCGGAGCGCGTGGTATCCTCGCAGGGTGAGCGACGCGCCGGTCCCGGAGGAGATCCCGCTCTTCCCGCTCGCGAACGTCGTTCTGTTCCCGGGCCTGCAGACCCCTCTCCACGTCTTCGAGCCGCGCTACCGCTCGATGACGGCCGACGCGCTCGCCGGCTCGGGCCGCATCGGAATGATCGCAGTGCGGCCGGAGCACGCGTCGGAGATGGCGGGCGATCCCCCGCTCTTCGGCGTGGGATGCGCCGGCCGGATCGTGGCCCACGAGGCGCTCGCCGACGGGCGCTACAACATCGTTCTGCTCGGCGAGGAGCGCTTCCGGGTGGTGACGGAGCTCCCGCGTCCGGCGAGGCGCCTCTACCGCGTGGCGCGCGTCGCGCGGCTCGGCGATCCGTGCGATCCGGCGAGCGCCCCGCGGCTCGCGGCGCTGCGCGCGCGGGTGAGCCAGCTCTTCTCCGAGCTCGTGCGCAGACTCGCGCCGGCCCGTGCGCGCGAGCTCCAGCCCGCCCTGCTGGCGGAGATCGACGACGCGACCTTCGTGAGCACGCTGTGCCAGCTCCTCGACCTCCCGCCCTCCGAGAAGCAGGCGCTGCTCGAGGCAGACGGCGTGGTCGCCCGCGCCGAGGGCCTCGCGGCGGCGCTGCACTTCCGCCTGGCGGAGCTCGCCGGCCGCCTGGCGGGCGCGCCCACGCGCCACTGATCCGTCTTCGAAAAGATCGTGAAAATTCTCGAATGAGTGAGAACGAGCGAGAAATCTCGAGTTCGCTCGTGCGGCGGGGCCGCGCCGCGGAGGCCCGGGGCGCGGCCCGCCGGGCGTCGGGAGGCCTCTGAACGGGGCGCGGGAAGTCCCCGGAATCGAACCGCGATCCGGGATGCAAACAACGGTTCTCCGACGGTGATCGGGCGTTCACGGGAGTGTCGCGTGGACGGGCTCCGGGGCGCCCGACCCGCGCGAATCGCCGTTGCCCCAGCGCGATGCGGCATGGTCTACTCCCGCAGTTTTCGGGCATCCCTGGTAGGAAAACGCCAGAGAGGGTCGAAAATCCCCGAGAAATGCGGATGAATCACCCCCCGGTCTGGGACGGCGTCCTGCGCCGTCTCGATGCAAAGATGCCCGCCTTCGCCGTGGAGGCGTGGGTCCACCCGCTGGTGGTCCAGCACGAGGGCGACGCCCTGCGGCTGGTCTGCCCGAGCCCCTTCCACCGCGACCGCCTGCGCGGCCGCTACCTGGAGGCGATCACCGCCTGCGCGGCCGACGCCGCCGGCCGGCCCCTGCGGGTGGAGCTCCGCGTGGGGGCGGCGGCGCCGCCGCGGGCCGCGAGCGGCACCGACACCACCGAGGGACGCGCGCCGGCGGCCGAGCGGCCGGCGAGCGGGCCCGGCGGCGACGCGCCCGCGGCGCGCGCCCGCCACCCGCTGCCCCAGAGCTTCGACTCCTTCGTGGTGGGCCCCTGCAACGCGCTCGCGCGCGAGGCCGCCTTCGCGCTGGCCCAGGGCCGCCAGCTCGGCGTGAGCCCGCTCTTCCTCGCCGCGGAGCCGGGCCTCGGCAAGACCCATCTCGCGCGCGCCATCACCCTCGAGGCGCGGCGCGCCGGCCTGGCGCGGGTGCAGTACGCCTCCGCCGAGGGCTTCACCAGCGAGCTCATGTCGGCGCTGCGCGGCAACCAGATGCCCGGCTTCAAGCGCCGCTTTCGTCAGGACTGTGACCTCCTGGTGCTGGAGGACGTCCAGTTCCTGCGCGGCAAGAACGCCACCCAGCTCGAGCTCTTCCACACCATCGAGCACCTGCTCGATGCCGGCGCCAAGGTGGTGCTGAGCGCCGACCGGATGCCGAAGGCGATCCCGGACCTCGACGACCGCCTGCGCTCCCAGCTCGCGAGCGGCCTGGTGGCGGAGATGGACGCTCCCGACGCGGAGGTGCGTCGGCGGATCCTGCGCGCCAAGGCCGCCGGCGGCGGGGTGCGGCTGCCGGACGATTGCCTGGAGCGGCTGGTGGAGCGCGTGCGCGGGAGCGTGCGGGATCTCGAGGGCGTGCTGATCCAGCTCGTGGCCAGCGCCGCCCTGCTGAAGCGCCCGATCGACCTCGATCTGACGGAGACGGCGCTGCAGAAGGTGGCGCCGGGGAGCGCGCGGGTCACGCGCCTCGGCCCGGAGGCCGTGATCGCGGTGGTGGCGGGCTTCTTCAAGACCACGCCCGCCGCGCTGGCCTCGCGCTCGCGGCGCCGCGACGTGCTGGTGCCGCGCCAGCTCGCCATGTACCTCTGCCGCCGCTACACCGACGCCTCGCTCCAGCGCATCGGCGACGCGCTCGGGCGGGAGCATCCGGCGGTGAGCCACGCGATCTCGGCGCTGGAGCGCGCGATCCTCGAGCGCGCGCCGCTGCGCTACCAGGTGGAGGCCCTGTCGGCGCGCCTCGATGCGATGGCGGCGCCGGCGGCGGGCCGGGGGGCGCGCGCGCCGCGCTGAGGCCGTCCCCGGCCCGCAGGGCTTCGGCCGACGCCTCCGCCCCGCGCGGGCCGCGTGCCAGGGGCCGCTAGGCTGCGACGATCGGCAGCGGGCTGCGGCCGCCGCGGGGCTCGCGCCAGCGCCCGGGGCCGGCCACCGGCGCGCGCCGATCCGGCTCGAGCGACGGCGGATCGAGCGCCGGATCGTCGAAGCGCCGCAGCACGCCGTAGCTGGTGTTGCGCTCGACGGGGGTGCGCCCCACCTCGCGGATCAGCCGGCGGATGTCCTCGGCCGGGAGGTTCTCTCCGAACTGCGACCCGGACTCCCGGCTGATGGACTCCTCCATCAAGGTGCCGCCGAAGTCGTTGGCCCCAGCCATCAGCCCCATCTGCGCGAGCTTCGGCCCCATCTTCACCCACGACACCTGGACGTTGCGGATCCACGGCCGGAGGAAGAGGCGCGCCACGGCCACCAGGCGCAGGTCCTCGGCCATGGAGGAGCCGGGCCGCGCGCCCAGGTGGCGGAAGAGCAGGTTGCGCTCGTGGATGAAGCCGAGCGGCACGAACTCGGTGAAGCCGCCGCCCTCGTGCTGGAGATCGCGCAGCAGCGCAAGGTGGCTCGCCACCTGCTGCACGTTCTCGATGTGGCCGTACATCAGGGTGGAGGTGGTGCGGAAGCCCACCCGATGCGCGGCGCGAACGATCTCGACCCAGCGCTCCTTGCGGATCTTGTGGGGCGAGAGCACCTGACGCACGGAGTCGTCCAGGATCTCGGCGGCGGTGCCGGGGATCGTGCCGAGGCCGGCGTCCTTCAGCCAGCGCAGGTAGTCCTCGAGCGGCATCCCGCTCTTGCGATGCCCGAAGTCGATCTCCTCGGGCGAGAAGGCATGGATGTGGAGCGCGGGGAACTCGCGCTTGATCGAGACCAGGATCTCGCGGTAGTGGGTGTGGTCCTTGTTCGGGTGGATGCCGCCCTGGATGCAGACCTCCGTGGCCCCGCGCGCCACCGCATCGCGGCACTTCTCCAGGATCTCCTCCATCGAGCGGTCGTAGGCGTCCGCGTCCTCCTTGTGCCGGGAGAAGCCGCAGAAGGAGCAGCCGACGTAGCAGACGTTGGTGAAGTTGATGTTGCGGTTCACGACGAAGCTGACGTCGTCGCCCACGTCCTCCTTGCGCGCGACGTCGGCCGCCCGCATCAGGAGGTGCAGGTCCGCGCCCTCCGCCCCGAGGAGCGCCGCCGCGTCGCCGACGGCGAGCTCGCGGCCCTCGAGCGCGCGCTCGAGAACGGCCGCGATCTCCGGGGTGACGTCGCCGAGCAATCGCGAGAGGGTCATGCAGCCTCCAGTCCGGCCCCGAGAGAGGCGCCGGCGGTGCGCGGTCGCGCGTAGCCCGCGTCGTCGGCGAAGCGCAGCGCCGCCTGGCGGATCGCGGGATCGAAGAGCTCGGGGCGACCGAGCAGGTGCTCGGGATAGACGGGCAGGCGCTCGCGCAGCACGAAGCCCGCGGCCTCGGTGCGGCGCCTGAGCTCGGCCAGGGTCGGCCAGGGCGCCTCGGGGTTGATGAAGTCGAGGGTGAGGGGCGAGACGCCGCCCCAGTCGTTCACGCCGGCGCGCAGCAGGAGCTCGAGCACCTCGGGCGCGAGGTTCGGCGGCGCCTGCACGTTCATCCCGGGGCCGAGCACCAGGCGTGCGAGCGCCACCCAGCCCGCCACCTCCTCGTCGCCGAGAGCGGAGCTCGCGCGCATCGGGGTGCCCGGCTTCGGATGGAAGGGCTGGATGATCGCCTCCTGGATGTGCCCGTAGCGATCGGCCAGCTCGCGGATCGCGAAGAGGGTGTCGACACGCTCGAGCGCCGTCTCGCCGATCCCGAGCAGGATGCCGCTGGTGAAGGGGATGCCGAGCTCTCCGGCCTCGGCGTGCATGCGCAGGCGCAGCGCCGGGTCCTTGTCGGGCGCGTGGAAGTGGGGCCCGCCGCGCTGGCGCAGGCGCGCGCTGGTGGACTCGAGCATCAGGCCCATCGAGGCGTTCCAGGGCCGGAGCGCCGCCATCTCCGCCTGGGAGAGCACCCCCGCGTTGGTGTGCGGGAGCATTCCGCCCTCGAGCGCGACGCGGCAGCCCGCTCCCAGGTACTCCGCCGTCGAGGCGAAGCCGCGCTCGGCGAGCCAGGCGCGATACGAGCGGTAGGCCACCTCGGGCTTGTCGCCGAGGCAGAAGAGCGCCTCGATGCAGCCCGTGGCGACGCCGCCGCGCACGACCTCGGCCACCTCCTCCAGGGTGTAGGTCCGGGCCTCGGGCGAGTCCGGCGGCTTGGCGAAGGTGCAGTAGGCGCAGCGGTCGCGGCAGAGGTTGGTGAGCGGGATGAAGACGTTGCGCGAGACGGTGACGACGTCGCCCTTGCCGCGGCGACGGCTCTCGAGCGCGGCCTCGAGCACGGCGCCGCGCAGCCGCGGATCCTCGAGCCCTTGCGCCAGGCGCTCGGCCGGGGCGCGCTCCAGGCGGCCGGTCTCGACGGCCTCGCGCAGCCGGCCCTCGGCCTCGCCGAGGGGGAGCGGAGCGGTGGGATCGGGGGGGCTCACGCAGGTGGCTCCTCGCAGCATCGGCCCCGGTCGCGGCGGCCCGACGAGCATACGGCCCGGGGGGGGCCTATGCCACCGCGTCCCCGAGGCCGATCCATGCACGAAGCTGCGCGGGATCGGTGCGATGCAGGAACTCTCCGACGGGAAGACCCTCGGGATTGCGCTCGCGGACCGCCCGGAAGAGACCCACCAGCGCCGGCACCATCTGCTCGGCCGGAATGCGCTGATACAGCACGTGGCCGAGCCGGGTGCCTTCGCGCGAGCCGCCGACCAGGATCACGTGGTCGTTCTTTCCGTAGCCGTAGATTCCGATCTCCGCCGTCGGCGGCCGCACGCAGCCGTTCGGGCAGCCGGTCATGCGGATCATGGCGTCGACGTCGCCATAGCCGGCGGCCTCCACGGCCTCGAGCCAGAGCGGGAGGACGTTCTCCGCGTCGGTCATGGCGAGGCCGCAGGTCGGCTTCGCCGGGCACGCCATGGCGCTGCGCCGGAGCTGCGACACGCCCTCGGGGCGCCTCACGCCGTGGCGCTCGAGGCCGCGCTCGAGGGCCGCGCGATCCCCCACGTTGCAGAGCAGGAGATCCTGCTGCGGGGTGATCCGCACGCCGAGTCCGAGCTCCTCCACCAGGGCGCGGACGCCGCGGCGCTGCTCCGGGTGCAGGCGCCCGCTCTCCACCGCGAGGCCGTAGTAGCCGAGACCGCCGCGCCCCTCGTGCCAGCCGAGATGCAGTCGCATCGGGGCCAGCGGCTGCGGCTCGGCGTCGGCGAGATCGATCCCGAAGCGGCGTCGCAGCTCCGCCTTCACCGCCTCCGGCCCGAGACGCCGGATCGTGTACTTCCAGCGGGCGAGACGGCGGTCCTTGCGCTCGCCGTGCTCCTTCTGCAGGAGGGCGATGGCGCGCGTCGCCTCCACCACCTGCTCGCGGCGGATGCGGCCGAGGTAGAGCCCGAGGAGCGGCGCGGTCTCGGGGTTGTTGTGGGTGAGCCCCATCCCGCCACCGCTCCAGAGGTCCCAGAGGCTGCCGTCGCTCCGGCCCCCCGACGCCACCGGCACGAAGCCGACGTCGTGGGTCAGCACGTCCACCGAGTTGTCGTCGGGGTGGGCGATGCCGACCTTGAACTTGCGCGGGAGGTAGTGGCTGCCGTAGACGGGCTCGTCGAATCCGATCGGCGCCTGCTTGTGGCCCTCGTCGTCGGAGAGCCAGATCTGGAAGTAGGCGGTGGTGCGCGGTGCCAGCTCCTCGGCGATGGCGTAGGCCAGCTCCCAGCCCCGGCTCTCGTGCACGGGGTCGAGGCCGTCGATCGGCGAGAGCATGACGTTGCGGTTCACGTCCCCGCAGGCGGAGAGCGTGCCGTCGCGGCGGTAGTGGCGGTTCAGGTGCCGCACCAGCGGAGCGAGCTTCGGGCCGTAGACGTGGTGGTACTGCACGCCCTGGCGGCTGGTCAGGCGGAGCGTGCCGTCGCCGAAGCGATCGGCCGCCTCGTCGAGCGCGGCCCATTGGCCCGGGGAGAGCTCCCCCCCTGCCGGGCACTTGATCCGCACCATGAAGAAGTAGTCGTCGGTCTTGGCGCCGCGCGCTCCCCGCGCCTGCTGCTTGTAGATCCCGAAGAACTTCGAGAGCTCCTTGGCCTCCCCGGAGAGGGTCGGCGTCTCCCCCCGGCCGAGGGCGTCCAGCTCCTGGGCGAAGGTGTGGACCTCCTTGCCGTCGCTCACGAAGAAGAGCCCCTTGCTCTCCACCTTGATGCGCTCGTTCTTCGACATCTGGGAGAGGTCGGAGCTCGCGAGCGTGACGGCGGGCTTCGACGCGGCGTCTCGCGCCATCGGGCGGGGTCTCCTCGGCTGGGGCGATCGGGAAAGCAGCGTAGCGGACGTGGGTTTATCCGACCAATTTCAGACTCATTTACCGTTGAATCGAGCCGACGGATAGATGCGAGGCGCCCCATCGGGCCGGGTGCGGAACCGGCGGTGATGCCAGATCCAGAGCTCCGGCGCCTCGCGGATCATCTCCTCCAGGGCCCGGGTCATGCGCGCCACGTTCTCGGAGACAGCCGCCGACGGGTCTGCGCCCTCCGTCTGCAGCTCCAGGGCCGGCCAGATCCGCAGCAGGTGCCGCGGCGTGGTCCCGATGCGGAACATCCCGGCCGGAACGACCGGCACCTGCAGCCGCCCTGCGAGCCGCGCCGGAGCGTCCCGCGTACAGGCGGCTACTCCGAAGAACGGGACGAAGATCCCCTCTTCGCGCCTTGCGTTCTGGTCGAGGGGAACCACGAGGAGGCGGCCCCGGCGCAGGGCCCCGATCGCCGCGCGCGCCGCAGAGCCGCGCGCCAGCACCTCGATCCCGAGCTGCTCGCGGCCTCCGACCACCAGCCGATCCACGATCGGGTTGTCGTTCGTGCGGTGCACGATCGAGAGCGGAAGTCCGTGCAGGGCCATGGCGGCGGCGCAGAGCTCCCAGGAGCCGAAGTGGGCGGTCAGGACGAGGGCGCCCCCGGTCGGCGAGCGCCGTCGCGCAGCCTCCAGGTGCTCCCAGCCCTCCACCCGGATCCGGAGCCGTACTTCCTCCGGTGTGAGGTCGAGCAGCCGGGCGGTCTCGGCCACCCCGCGCCCCAGATTCTCGAGGGCCGCCAGGCGAACACGTTCGCGCTCCGCTTCGCTCCAGTCGGGGAAGGCGTGCCGCAGATTGATCCGCGCGACCGCGGCCCGCGAGCGGGAGGCACGGGCGAAGAGGCGCCCGCCGGCAGCGCCAATCGCGAGGGAGCGCTCGAGGGGGAGCGCCCGCAGCAGCCGGCGCACGCCCCGCAGGGCTCCGACCGCGAGCCACGAGACCGGACGCGCCGCGAGGGAGGCGCGAGAGGGCCGCCCGCGCCGCGCCACGCCTCAGGCCCGGGCGGCGGCCGCCACGAGCCCGAGCGCGCGCTCCTTGGCCTCGAGCTCCGCCATCACCGCACGGTCGATCTCGCGGTAGCGCGCGAGCGCCCGATCCATGCGATCCGGCTCTCCCGCGCGCTCGGCGAGCTCACGCGCCTTCTTGCGGATCCAGTCGATGTGCCAGGCCTCGTCCTTGGTCACCGCCTCGAGCACCTCGCGGGTACGCTCGGGAACGTCGGCCCGCCGGAGATGCTCGTGGTAGCGCCGCAGGGCGCGCTGCTCGACGACCACGGTCAACGCGAAGAGGTCGATCACGTTCTTCGGTACGCCCGCGCGGCGGCCGATCCGCACCTGGTAGCCGTCCTCCACGGGGACGGGATGGCCGCCGAGCTCGCGAATCCGTCCGGTCCAGAGCGCCGCGTGGCGCACCTCGTCCGCCAGGTGATCGGTCAGGTTCATCTGCGCTTCAGCGTCGTCCACCAGGCGCAGCAGCCGGAACAGGAGGTTCGCCCCCCGCAGCTCGGCGTCGCGGTAGTAGGAGTAGACGAGGATCTCGGGATCGGTCTGGGAGAACTCGGCCATGCGCTTTCTCGAGCCCCGCGGCGGGAGAAGCCGGATGGATTCGCTGGCGCATGATACCCGCGCGGGCCCGGGAGGCCAGCCTGGGCCCAGGGGGCGGGTCCCGGCGGGGAGGCGCCTCAGCCGCCGGCGCCGAAATCCTCGCGCGTGCGGCGGATGCGCACGCCGGCGTGATCGAGCACGCCCGCGATCGGCTTCGGCTTGCGCACGGTGACCGTGACGGCGTCGCAGTCGAACTTCTCGAGCAGCGCCCGCGCGATGCGCTCGCCGAGGGCCTCCACCAGCTTGTGCTCCTGGTTCCCGGCGACGTCCGCCACCAGCTCGAAGATCCGCTCGTAGTGCAGGGTCTGGCCGATCCGGTCGCTTCGCGCCGCGGCCCGCAGATCGCGCTCGACCTCGAGGTCGAGCAGGACCGGCCGGCGCATCCGCCGCTCGGCCGCGCTCACGCCGAGGGCCGCCGGAAGCTGGATGCCCTCGAGCAGGATCACGTCGCGGGCCGGCACGGCTCAGCCGCCGATCCGCGACATGGTGCGCTCGGGCTTCACGAAGAGTCCGTCCGTGATGTGATGCTTCTTCTCCTTGGTGGAGACCGCCTGGCGCAGGAGCGCGTGCAGCTCCTCGTCGCTCGCCCCGGCGCGCAGGGGGCCGCGGAGATCGTGCTCGCGCACGGAGAAGAGGCAGGTGCGGAGCTTCCCGTCGGCCGTGAGCCGGATCCGGTTGCAGGCTCCGCAGAAGGGCTGGCTCACGGCGTCGATGAAGCCGACCAGCCCCGGCGCGCCGTCGGCGAAGAGCCAGTCTCGGCTCGGCGCGTGCGGATCCTGATCCGGCCGCGGCACCAAGGGGTAGACCGCCTCGATCCG
>Ga0316620_10001083_pt1 | contig 11483 bp, 10 predicted proteins | sample OWC_Aug_M1_C1_D5_FD_207651 | JGI IMG/M metagenome (GOLD analysis project Ga0316620, IMG submission 207651) | Wetland soil microbial communities from Old Woman Creek delta, Ohio, United States - OWC_Aug_M1_C1_D5_B | ecosystem: Environmental > Terrestrial > Soil > Wetlands | place: USA: Ohio... | reverse complement strand
GGTCCAGGGGCTCTCGTCGGGCAGGTGGTGGAGCTTGTAGTTGTTGGCGCTCCAGGCGTAGCCGTCCCAGTGGCCGAGGAAGAGCTCGGTCGAGGCGAAGCTCAGGTAGGCGTCCATGTTCAGGTGCTGGTCGAGCACCGGCAGCGGGTCCTCGCCCTCGCCGACGGCGTCGAGGGCGGCGACGAGCTCCACCAGGTCCTGCTTGGACTGGTCGTCGCCGTTGTCCTGGTCGAACCACTCGACCTGCTCGGCCACCAGGTCGGTGCCGTACTCGCCCTCGTAGAGGTTGCCCTGGTCGGAGCCGAACCAGCGCTCGAGGAAGACGTCGTTGTCGGTGGACTCGAGGGTCAGGTAGAGGCCCTTGACCACGCCGTTGAAGCTGACCGTGGCGTACCCGACCTGGCTGGCCGGGACCCCTGCCTCGCGGAACAGGGCGTAGCCCAGGTACTCGTGGATGCCGGAGTCGTCCTGGACCATGTTGTTGAGGGTCAGCTTCTCCAACCCGAGGAAGTTGGTACCGGCCACGTAGCGGTTGAGGTCGACGATGAAGGCCGACTTGCCCGGGTTGCAGTTGCCGTCGCCCGAGATCGGCGGGTAGTCGCCGTCGAGGGGGATGAAGGAGCCGGCGCCGCCCTTGAGGCGGACGCCGACGTCGGCGAAGCTCCGGTCGTCGATGGTCAGCCCGGCGTGCACGTACTCGAACGGCTCGGCGAGCAACGCGTCGACCCCGGACTGGTCGACCGTGATCGCGATCTGGTGCACCGCCTCGAGGCTGAAGAAGCGGGCCAGGGCCTGACTGAAGTCGCACTCACCGTCCCACTCGGCGAGCGGGACGGTGGTCGGGTCGTCGGTGCGGTTGTCGACCACCGAGGCGTACGCCCACACGTCAGCGCCCAGGTCGACGGTGACCGTGGCCCAGCCGGCGGCCACGTCGCTGCGCCCGAAGCGTCGGGCATAGGGCGCGTTGTCCTGCCGGGCCTGGCCAGCGGGCACGGTCAGGGTGAAGCTCCCCACCTCGCTGCCCGCGGTGTCGTAGAGGGTGATGGTGACCGAGGCCTCGGCGTCGCCCATGTTGAGCACGCCGACGTTGCTCCGGAAGTCGGCCGTCTCCTGCAGCTGCTGCAGGTAGCCGGTGTCGCCGGCGTCGATGCCGTCCCGCTCCACCACCGCGTCGAGGGACTGGCCGTAGGTCCCGTCCGCGGTCAGGTTGTACGTCCGTGAGCGGACCGTCACCTCTTGGTCGGACACGATCCGCAGGCAGCCGGTGGCGTCCCCGGTCGTGAGTTGGGCGACCACGTCGGCGAACACCTGCTGGCGACCTGCCGCCACCGTGAAGGACGCGCTCTGGGTGCCGGCGGCGGTGACCAGCGCGATCTCGACCGTGGCCTCGACCTGGCACGGGTTGAGCACGCTGAGGTCGGTGCGCCAGACGCTGGTTCCGACCCCGGCGGCGTGAGCGGCCGCCGCGATCCACAGCTCGTGGTCCTGGGCGACGCTCGGCGCCGAAACGATGACAAGGACGGCGAGGGCGAGGCAAGAGACCTTGCTCATGGGTCGGTCCTCCTGGGTCTTGCTCCAGTTTACGGCGCTTGTGCCAGCCGCGGAAGGCGGCGGGTGCGGCTCGACCCGAGCCGGCAAACCGTGAATCCGGCCCATCGGTTGTAAACTCTTCTCAAGATACGATCGTCTCTTCTCGTGGCGCCTGCTCGTGAGCAGGCCGCGGTGAAGTGAGGCGGAAGCTGGGACGCCAGATGGACAACGGCTCCGGGACATCCCCGCTGCGGATCGGCATGGCCGTGGCCGCTCTGCTCGGGATCGTGGCCGTGGCGGTGTTGGTCGCCGTGCCCGGCGACCTGCGCTGCCCGGCCGCAGTCGAAGCGGCCCAGACCTTCAGCCTCGAGCCCATCGCCCTGGGGAGCTTCATGTGGTCGCTGCGTGACGGTCGCCCGCCGGGCGGTCAGGCCCTGGTGCGCGAGCGAGCCCTCCAGTTCGAGCGCAGTGACCTGGTCGAGATGGTGCTCGAGCCCGGCCTGGTCAGCGGCGGCGAGGTCGCGAGCGGCCAGACCGTAGCCGTGCTGCGCTCGCTGCGCAGCGAACAGCTGCTCGATCAGCTCCGTGCCGAGCGGGCTTCTATCGAGGCCCGACGAGCCCTGGTCGTCGCCGGCGGGCCGCCCGAGGCGGTGGCCGCGGCCGAGCGCGCCGTCGCGGTGGCCGAGGCCGAGCTGGCGAGCGGCCAGGCCGAGCTCGAGCGCCTGCGCCAGCTCGAGACCCGAGGTCTGGTCAGTCGGGCCGACGTCGAGGTGGTCGAGCTCGGCAACCAGGTCCGCAGCCTGCAGGTCGAGGCCGCCCGAGCCGGCGTCGACGTCGCCCGCAGCCCGGCCCAGCCCGAGGCCGTGGCCGAGCTCGATGCGCTGATCGCGGCGGTAGATGCCGGCATCGCGGAAATGGCGACTCTGCTCGGCCAGGAGCGAGTGGCGTGCCCCATTGCCGGAGTCGCCGAGGTCGTGGCGGGCTCGAGCGGGCTCAAGGTCACCGCGCTCGACCCGGTTTACCTCGAGGTTCCGATTCCGGCCGCGAGAAGACAGCAGGTGCGGCCCGGCAGCGCGGCGCTCTTCACCACCGCCGCTCTGCCCGGTGTGGTCTTCGATGGCGAGGTGGTGGAGGTCGCCGCAACCACCAGCACCTTGCAGGGCCAGGCCGTGTGCTGGGCGAGCGTGGCCCTGCCCAACCCCGACCGCCGGCTGGCGAGCGGGATGCTGGGGACGGCCGTGGTCGCGATCCGCGGCGATCGCTTCGGACCGGCGACCCGCCTCCGGCGCCGGTTGGGAGGGCGGTGGCTATGAACAGGGTCGAGGAGATCGGCCGCTACGAGCTCAAGTACGTGCTGCCGGCCGCAGCACGCGACGAGGTCGTGGAGCTGGTCGAAGCCCATGTCAAGCCCGACCCCCACGCCCGGCCCCTGGCGGGCGTCGGCAGTGGCTACGCCGTGCACAGCCTCTACCTCGACACGCCGCAGCTCAATGACTACTTCGAGCGTCTGGAGCGCAAGCGGATCCGCAACCGGCTCCGGGTCCGGACCTATGGCTCACCCGGGGAGGGGCAACCGGTGTACCTGGAGAACAAGCGCAAGTGCGGCAAGTGGGTGGTCAAGCAGCGGGTTCGGGTGTGCGACGCGGAGGCGTGGTGCGGCTGTGCCGAGGAGCGTCCCTGGCTCGGCTTCACCCGCGGCATTGACGGCACGGGCCGCCACACCGCCGAGAGCTTCTGCGATCTGGTCGAGCGCGGGCAGCGGCGTCCGGTTTCGGTCGTTTCCTACGAGCGTGAGGTCTTCCTCCCCCGCAACGGCGCGACTGGTCACGTGCGCCTGACCATCGACCGGCAGGTGCGGGCAGCGGTGGCGCCGCCGGCGAGCAGCCTCTACGCGCCCGCCGAGGTGGACCTCATTCCGCCGGAGTGGATCGTCATGGAGCTCAAGTTCGCCGACATCGAGCCGGGCTGGATGCGTGAGCTGTGCCGGTGCCTCGGGGTCCGCGCGGTGCCGGTGTCCAAGTTTGGCCTCAGCGTGGCCAGGGGACTGCGGGCCGGGCGGGCGCGCGAGCTGCGCCTGCTCACGCCCCGGCCATTGCTCGAAAGCGGGTGCGCGCCATGAGCGACCTCGAGCTGGAGATGCTCCTCGGCCCGGTCCTGCAGCTGGACGCCCATCAGATCCTCACCACCCTGATCCTGGCCCTCGGCCTGGGTGTGGTCGTGGCCCTGGCCTACCGCTTCTCGGTTCCCGGCCGGGTCCTGTCGCCGGCCATGCAGTCGTCGCTGGTCCTGCTGGCCATGGTCGCGGCGATGGTGATGATGGTGATCGGCAACAACATCGCCCGCGCCTTCTCCCTGGTCGGAGCCCTGGCCATCGTCCGCTTCCGCACCCGTCTCAGGTCGGCCTGGGACATCAGCTTCGTGTTCTTCGCCCTGGCCGTGGGCATCGGCTGCGGCGTGATGGCCTACAAGGTCGCGGTCCTCGGCACCCTGATGGTGACCCTGACCGTGCTCGCCCTGCACGTCATACCGCTCGCCGGCGTGCGCCAGGACCGCATCCTCATGCTGCGCTGCGACGTCGCCTCCTTCGAGGGCGCGGAAAAGGAGATGGAGCGGGTGCTGGACAGTTTCGTCCAGCGCCGTTGGCTGGTGGAGGCCCGTTCCCTGCGCTTTGGCGAGACCCTGTCCTTGCGCTACCGGGTGGTGGTCCGCGACCCGCACGAGGTCGGCGAGATGCTGCGTCAGGTGGGCGCGGTCGAGGGCGTGGAGCGGGTCATCCTCGACCTCGGCGACGAGGGCCCGGACCGCGAGGAGTAGGCAGTCGTCCGCTGCCATCCGCCCGTCGCCGATGCGGCCGGGCGGTGCGGAGCCTCGCCCCCGAACGCTTGCGTTGCCCGTGAAGTCTGGTATCGTCTGCTCGTTCGAGTGATGAGACTTGGGGTTTCGAGGAGGAAGCACTATGAAGAGGCAGAGCCTGATTCTCGCCGCGCTTGCAGTCCTGATCGTTGTCCCGCTGTGTGCCCAGGAAGTGGAAATGGCCACTGGCGGTCCGATCATCAGCAACCCGCCTGACCAGCTGTCGGGCTGGGAGTGGAGCAAGGCGGTCATCTACGACAACGGACCGCTGGTCACCACCCCCGGCGGCGGCGCCGGCGGCGTCGACATCTCCGAGCTGCAGACCGGGCTCGGGATGGGCACCTACGGCTTCGGATTCCAGTCTGCGACCCCCAACCGGATAGCCGACGACTTCACCGTGAGCGATGCGGCAGGCTGGCAGGTCGACACCATCACCTTCTTCGGATACCAGACTGGGTCCGGGACGACCTCGACGTTCACCGAGGTCTATGTCCAGATCTGGAACGGCGCGCCCAACGCTGGCGGCGCCGTGGTCTGGGGTGACTACAGCACCAACCGTATCGCGTCGACGACCTGGGCGAACATCTACCGGGTGCTCGACACCGCCCCGACTGACACCCAACGTCCGGTGATGGCAATCGTCGCCACCATCGGCACCGTGCTCCCGCCGGGCACCTACTGGGTCGACGTCTCGACCGCCGGGTCCGGATCCAGCGGACCGTGGGCGCCACCGATCTCGATTCTCGGCCAGACCACCACCGGCAATGGGCTGCAGTACACCAGCAGCACCGGGGTGTGGGATCTCGCGGTCGATGGCGGCACCGGGACCCAGCAGGGATTCCCGTTCATCATCGACGGCACGGTCCTCCCGGTCGAGCTGCAGAGCTTCTCCGTCGAGTAGCTCTTGCCGCCCTCAGGGGCGGGTCACAATCCGAGTCAGACGACGCGGCGCCCGAGCGGGCGCCGCGTCTTCGTGTTGCTTGGCGGGAGCGCCCGGCCCGGCGGCCTCAGCCGCCCGGGACCTGCCTTGAGCGCGCCAGGCGGAGGCCGCCCGAAAAGTCGTCCGGAACCTGGGCGTCCGGGCAGATCGCGTTGAAGCCGCACCAGGCGCAGAGGGTGCCGGGGCGGGACGGGAACTCGCTGGCGGCCAGGGCCAGCCCGGCCAGGGTCAGGAAACGCCCGAGCAGGGCCTCGCCCTGCTCACGGCTGACCGTACGCCAGCTGGTCTCGCCGAGCACGAGGTAGTGGTAGCCGCCCAGAGCCTCGGCCTCGTCGAGTTCGGCGAGAGAGCAGGCCACGTACAGAGGAACCTGGAGGCCTTCGGAAAAGTCCGTCCCGTTGCCCCGAGAACGTGAGGTCTTGTAGTCGACGACGAACAGGCGGCCACCCTCGGTGCGGCCGACCCGGTCGGCGAACCCGGTGAAGACGACGTGCGGCGCCAGCTGCCGGCTGAGCCGCTGTTCGAGCGCCACCGTAGTGCTGCGGTCGAGGGCGAACACCGTCCGGTGGAAGCGGTCCAGCATCTCGCGTCCCCGCCGCAGGTAGTCATCCTCGCTCTCGCCGACGCGGACCACGGCCAGGTCGTCCCCACGCTTCTCGTGCCAGACCGCACTGAAGCTCTCGAGCGTGGCCTGCGGCGCAGGATCGGCACCGCGCTCGCGCTCGCGGTAGAGCCACTCCAGCACCTCGTGGACGGTGGAGCCGAGATGGGTCTCGATCGAGCGGAAGGCCTCGGCCATGCCCTTGACGTAGCGCAAGCGGTAGCGCAGGGGACACTGGTCGAAGGTCCTCAGCCGGGAGAACGAGAACTGGTTGTGCGGCGTGGGACGGGCGGTCTCGGGGAACCTGGTCACTCGGCGACAGTGTACACGGTCGCAAGCGGTGGAAGGCTTGACGAAGTGACGAAGCTGTTGGAGCGCCTGGCGACGCTGAGAGTCGGCCAGCGACAGGTCGTCACTTCGTCGTGACCAACTGGCACCGTCCGGGATCAGCCCCCGGCTTGCGGCTGGGGCGCGGGCGTCGGCGCCTCGGCGCCGGCTCCGGTCGCGTGCGGGCAGCCCTTGGGCTCGGCCGGCTTGTCGTCGCCGTGGCCGGCGCACTTGTGGCCCTCGGCCTGGTGACCGGCACATTTATGGCCCTCACCGTGGCCGGCGCAGCACTTGTGACCCTCAGCCTGGTGACCGGCGCAGCAGCCGCTGCCAGCTTTGCCACAGAATTCGGCATGCTCCTGGAGGTGCTTGACCATCTCGGCGTCGCTGGCGGTGGCGGTGACGACCGCCCCGCCCTCGACGTCCGTGATCTCGACGGTGACGCCCTCGGCCGGGGCAGCGGCACCGTGGCAGCGGCGCACACACTCACGGACCTGGGCCTCGGTGGTGTCGCCCTTAGCCTTGATCGTGCACCGGACACCGTTGTCGAGGTTCTGGCAGGCATGGTCGACGTCGCAGCGCGGCTCCTGGGCCTTGGCCTCGCCGTGGCCGGCGCACTTGTGGCCCTCGGCCTGGTCGCCGGCGGACGCGTGGTCCTCACCGTGACCAGCGCACTTGTGACCCTCGGCCTGGTGACCGGCGCACTTGTGGCCCTCGGCGTGGTGACCGGCGCCAGCCTTGGCGCACACCCCGCCGTGCTCCTGGAGGTGGTTGACCATCTCGGCGTCGCTGGCAGTGGTGGTGACGACCACTCCACCCGCGATGTCCGTGATCTCGACCGTGACGCCCTCGGCCGGCGAAGCGGCGCCGTGGCAGCGGCGCACGCACTCACGGACCTGGGCCTCGGTAGTCTCGCCCTTGGCCTTGATCGTGCAACGGATGCCGTTGTCCAGGTTCTCGCAGGTGCGGTCGACGTCGCAGCGCGGCTCCTGGGCCTTGGCGTCGCTGTGGCAGGACGTCGCCCAGGCAGTGGTCACGGGAAGCACCAGGGCTGCCGCCATCGCGATCAGGGTGAGCTTACGAATCATGGTTTCTCTCCTCCGGTCTGTTCTGGTCTGGTTTCGGGTGCTGGTGCGTCACAGGTGGACATGCCGCAACTGACCCAGGGGTCGCACAGTCGGCGACGGACATGATCGGCGAACGCGGCTCGTTCGTGGGGCGACATGGCCTCCTCGTGGGTCAGGATCGCCTCCACGACCTGGCCGTGGATGGAGTGGGAGATGGCCGACAGACGATCGAGACAGCCTGCGATCGCCTCCCGGTCCGGCTCGGACGCGGCCAGTAGACCGGCCAGACGCTGCGTCTCGGCGGCCTGCTGTCGGCGTAGTGGCGCGATGGCGGGTCGCAGGGTCTGGGAGACCTCGTCGAGGTGGGCCGCGCAGCCGTCCGGCGTCGGTGCGCACGCCGTCGCGGCCTGCCCGCGGCCGCGGCAGCGCAGGGCGGTCATGGTCACGAAGCCCAGGTTGAAGGCGAGCGAGACCACCAGGCCGGCGGTGAGGAGCCTGGTCCGCATCACGGCCTCCCCGCAGTCGTGAAGTCGAGCTCGGCGATGAGGTCGTCGAGGCCGACGAAGGCGTTCGGGCCGAAGGTCTCCTCGAGCAAAGCCACCGACGTCTGCTCTTGCCGGGTCTGCAAAGCGTCCGTGACGGGTGCCGCCAGGCCACCGCCGAGCAGGCCGAGGCCGAGCGCTGTCAGCACCGCGGCGGCCGCGGCCAGCCACCAGGCCGGACCGGCCGAGGTCTCGCGGCGGATGTGGAGCAGGACCGCGTCGGTCAGCGGCTCACCCTGGGGCGCGGGCTCCAGCACGCGGTCGAGCGCGCGCCAGCTCGCGATCGTCTCCGAGCATCTCACGCAGCGGTCGAGGTGCGCGGCGACGGCTGCGGCCGCGCCGGGCTCGAGCTCTCCGTCGTACCAGCGTCCCAGCGCTTCCTGGACCTCTTCGCAGCCCATCGCCGTCTCCTCACCCATGTTCAACCCCAGATCGGGGCCAATCCTGCGCGCGGTCATCGAGAGCGTCGGCGAGGGCGCGCCGGGCCCGCACCAGCAGGGAGTCGACGGCGGACGGCGTGACTCCGAGGACGTCGCCGATCTCGCGGTAGCTGAGATTCGCGAAGCGCCGCAGGAGAAGCGCGACCCGCTGGTTCTCCGGGAGCCGCGAGATGGCGACGCGCAGGCGCGCCGCCGCCTCGGCCGCCTCGGCACGGGCATGGGGGTCGTCGACCAGCGGTGCCGGCAGGTCAACGGCCGGGTCGCCCTTCTCGTCCACGCCCAGTTGGAGCAGGGCGGGGCGACGGCCGAGATCGCGGGCGCGGTTGCGGCAGAGGTTGCTGACGATGGTGAAAAGCCAGGTGGAGAAGGCGGCCGTGGGTCGCCAGCGCTCGCGCTGCCGCCACACCCGGAGGAACGCCTCTTGGGCCACGTCACGCGCCTCGTCGTCGCTGCAGCCGAGGAAGCGGCAGACGAAGGACAGCACCGGGACCTGCCAGCGCTCGACGAGCGCGGCCATGGCCTGGTCCTCTCCCTCGGCCAACCGGCGCATCAGCCGGAGGTCGTCGTCACGCTCCACCACGGCTGTTCAACCCCCCGGATCTCGATGTCCTGCGCGCCGTTTCAGGTCACTGCTCGAGTCAGTCCAACCGTCTCGTCAGGAAGACACACGCAGGACGCGCGCAGCGCATCCTACTCGGATTCCGTCCCGCTGTGCCCCGGTCCGGTCGCGGCCCGCAGTAGAAGACTGGTGAGGTCGGGCTAGGCGGGCATGGTCTCGCCCGTGGTCAGGTTGAGGTAGAACGAGGTCTGCCAGAACCCGGCCCGGACCTGGACGAACGCCCACTCCGTGCCGTCGTAGCTCACCGTCACCTGCACCGGGTAGGTATGGCCGCCGTAGTCGTAAGGGAAGGTCAGGACCATGACCCCGACCGGGAACTGCGAGAGGCCGCCGACGCCGCTGGACCAAGTGAGGTCACCCCAGGCCGTGACCGTGTCCTCGTTGAGGGTCACGGCGATGTTGCCCTCGAGGTGCGCCGTGGAGACCTGCGATCCGACGAAGGTGAAGGCGAGGGCGAGGTCGGCGACCTGGGTGAGCGAGTAGAACTCGCCGGTGTTCGAGTTGTCCAGGGTGGTGGTGACGTCCATGACCAGGCTCGACGGGTAGTCGTCGATGACGCACACGTCGGCCGCGGCGCTGCCGTCACGGGTCCAGGTGAGCCCCCAGGCGGGCAGCTCGAGGACGCAGTCGTCCCACACCACGGAGACCTGCCAGCACTTGCCCAGGGGCGAGGAGCCGGGCGGGATCGTATCGCCCGTGCGCTCGACCGTCATGCAGTCGGGGAGGTCCTTGCCGCCGCCCGGGGCCGACGGCGCCACGCCGGTCGGTCCGGACTGCTCGACGGCGCCGGTCAGGGAGCCGGTGACCGAGACCACGGTCGAGGCGACGCTGCCGAGGTCGGGCTCGGAGCCGAGGCCGTGGGCGGCCGGCGAGTAGGTCGGGTCGCCGGTCTCGTTGTCGATCACGGAGAGGTAGGCTGCGACCACTGCCCCGGTCTCATCGGCCGAGGCCAGGGTCACCTCCACCGTTGCTGCGGAAACGTCGCTGGCCCCGAACAGGCCGCTCAGGCTCGATTGCAGCTGCTGGTTGACGCCGAGGTCGCGGCTGGCCGTGGCGAGCACCGTGCCGTCGCTGCCGCGCAGGACCAGCTCGACGGTCGATCCGGCGCCGGTGGTGACGAGGCCGACGTTGGAGCGGAAGGAGTCGGTCTGGACCGCACCGGGCAGGTACAGGGTCTCGCCCACGCCGCCGAGCGCGGCCAAGGGTTGCCCGGCGATGAACTGACCGTAGGTCCCCGCGGCCGCCGTGTTGTAGGTGCGCGAGGTGGCGATCAGGAGCTGGTCGGCGTGGAGCGCGAGCGCCCCCTGGGCGTCGTCGAGCCCGAACACCTCGAAGACCACGTCCACGATCTCGGCCTGCTCGCCGGACGCGACCTCGACCTGGGCTGTGGCCGGGTTCGGATTGGCCTGACCCTGGCGCCACAGCTCGAAAACCACGGTGGCCGGGTTCGAACCGCTGTTGAGCACCCACAAGTCGCTCCGCCAGCTCGTGTCGTTGGCGCCCGGGGCGTGGATCACGGCCGGGAAGAGCAGATCGGTGCTCCACTCCAGGCTCGAGCGGGCGGGCACGTAGACAGGGTCGTTGCTGCCGCCAGCCACCACTGAGGCGTAGGGGACCCAGCGGCCGCTCGAGCTGACCCGCGCGTACGCGTTGCCGTGCGGCGCGAGGTCGAGGGCGGAGAAGACGTCGTTGAGCTGGGTGTGGCCGAAGGGATACTCGTCGAAGGATTCCGAGGCGAGGAGGCTGCCGGCGGAATCGAGGAGCTCGACCGTGACCGTCGACGCGCCGGGCTCGAGGCTGACCCAGCCCAGGTTGGTGCGCCGGCCCTGGGTCCCGTCGAGACCCATGAGCAGGGCCGCCTCGCCCGAGGCCAGGGCGGCGCCGGTGCTCACGGCCGGGATCGACTGGCCGAAGGTCCCGGTCGCGCTCTGGGTGTAGGTGCGCGAGGTCAGCACGAGCTGGTCGTCGGGCGCTGCCAGCCTGAGCGCGGCCGCTCCCTCGAAGCCGAACAGCTCCATGATCGCGTCGCTCACCTGCACCGTGGCGCCGGCCGGGATCGCAACGGTGGCGGTGGAGGAGAGGGCCGAGTTGTCCTGTCCTCGCGGCAAGAGGGTCACGGTCACGGTCTGGTCGGTAGTCCCGAAGTTGCGTCCAACGAGGTCCGTCCGCCACACGCTACCCTCGGCGCCCTCGGCGTGGGCAGAGGCCGGAATCCACCACTCGGTGGCGCCGGCTGGTGCCGTCACCAGCACAACGGTCACGACGAGCCAAGCGAGCCTGCGCGGCATGGGTGCCCTCCCGCGTTCGTTCTCTCTGACGGTTTTGAGTAACACCTCGAGCCGATTCTACTCCCTGTGGCGCTGGTCGAGGATCGGGGAACGCTCGACGGGACCTCCCCGGCATGCACCTGTCGGCCTTCGCGCTGCGAAGGCCCACAACTGTATGCCCGGCACTCGCGTCGGACAGGTAGGTGCATGGCTGCTGGCCCCGGGATCGGGAAGCCGTTGTCGGGCAGCGGTGAGTGGCCGTAGCCGAGGGGGTCGCAGCGAGGGCGAAGCCCGACT
>Ga0316620_10001082_pt1 | contig 11489 bp, 10 predicted proteins | sample OWC_Aug_M1_C1_D5_FD_207651 | JGI IMG/M metagenome (GOLD analysis project Ga0316620, IMG submission 207651) | Wetland soil microbial communities from Old Woman Creek delta, Ohio, United States - OWC_Aug_M1_C1_D5_B | ecosystem: Environmental > Terrestrial > Soil > Wetlands | place: USA: Ohio... | reverse complement strand
CCATGTGTTCCTGGAGTTGAGAGAGACGCAACCGGGGGTCGGTGACGATTTGGTCGAAGCGTTTCATGTAGGTTTTCTTGTCCAGGATAGGGAAGTCCTGAAGACTATAGGGCGGACGCATCCGGTGTGTGCTGCTGAACTCGCGGTAAAAGGGAGACTTCTGAGTTACCCAATCGAGAAGTTTAGCTAGCTGCCGCTGCTGTAACTCCTCAAGCTTGGCGCGGGGCCAGCACTCATGTTTGATTAACGCTTGCCGGTAAACGATGGCTCGGGCCAGGTCTCCCAAGCGACGCACCGTATGCGGCTCTCTCATCCGGCATTATCCTCGAACTACCTTCAGGACCATGCTCCTTTCGTCGCCTCCCAAATCAATCATAGGCTCCAGGTAATCCTCGGTTCCAGAGTACATCGTTATACTAGGTATTCTGAATTATAGACCGGTCCCTATTCGTTGTCAAGTGTGTCGGGATTCTTCCCCCCGAGAAGAACCGCTACTAACGGAACGGCACCCTGCTTGGGGTGCCGAATCTTTGGACTTTCCTGCAAGTGTCTCAATCCACAGGATACTCTTTGGTAACATGGATGCAAGTACCATCCACACATTGTCCATGTCTTCTATCTGAGGTTGGCTGATGGTATAATTCAATCAAGAAGGGGTTGAAGTAAACAGGCTGATCACTATAGTCACCCCTGCAATACTTTTGGTAGTGCTAATCCTACTTAGCTCAAGTGATAGGCAGATTTCCGTTGCTGATACCAGCATTCCCGATGATGAGGTAGCCAGCAGCGTAGCCAAGGTAAGCAATTCTTCGTCAGGTGCCACCATTACAGTCACGATGTCTGCTGGAGGTGGTGAGTAGCTCAGCCAACGGGTTTGAAATGAGGAGAGAAAGTGAAGAATAAAACACTTCTTGTCTCGGTAGCGGTCGCTCTGGTTCTCAGCATGGGTCTTGTCGGCTGTACAATTGAGGGGGTGCCAGAGATGCCAGAGATGCCGGAGATACCAGAGATAATGGAATACAACCTGACTATCTCTAGCACCGAAGGAGGATCAGTAGCTATACCTGGCGAGGGCACTTATACCTATGACGAGGGAACAGAGGTCTTCCTGATGGCAACTCCGGCTGGTGGTTACCGATTTGTCAACTGGACTGGCAATGTTCACGCAATCGCCGATGTCAATGCTGCTTCGATCACCATCACGATGAATGACGACTATTCCGTTATTGCCAACTTTGAAGCGATTCCGCCCGCCCAGTACACCTTGACTATCTCCAGCACCGAAGGTGGTTCCGTTACCACTCCCGGTCAAGGGACTTTTCGGTATGACGCCGGCGCGGTGGTTAACTTGGTGACAGAGTCTGAGGAAGGCTACAAGTTCTTCACCTGGACAGGTGATATAGAAATGATGGCTAGTTTCAACGCCAGCTCAAGTACCGCGCACAACCAACCGCCGATGCACTTTTCGATTACCATGGAGGGTAACTATGCAATTACCGCCCACTTCATACCGCGGTGGGTCTATCCCGGCGTGATAGAGCCTGGACTATGAGACCTGGGTGTATGGGGTCAAGGAATTGACGCTGCGGTCGATATCCAGTATTGATAAAATAGTCACCTAAGATGAGGATGCACGAACGGTACTGCCGCTGTAGATAATAGGGCAGGTAACCCACAAAGCCTCAAGTTATCCTCAAAATCCAACTTAGTCAGAGACAGGTATCTGAATATCAGGAAGGGGGTATGCTCTTCGGAATCTTTGACGTCACCACCCACCTAGCTGCTACTTCTTGTCTATTGCGTATCAGTCTCCAAGACGGCGGCCTACCGGAGGAGTAGCTTGGGGAAACACGATAGGTCTTCTCTGTGACTCTTTTTTGATTGTGAGCAGTGTCTAAGCCGCAGCCTTGGACGCACTAAAGGGAAACAGCCTGAAGACCCTTGCAGCGCCAGCTCCAGTCAGGCAGTGACCTGGCGCCAAAGAGGGAATCACCAATTACTCTGGAGAAATCAGTTCAATCTCGAACAGTTTAGGCCACAGCTTCCCGGTCACAAACAGGCGATCGGTGCCGGCGTCATACGCAATGCCATTAAGAACATCGACCGGCTCAGCAAAGTCCTCCGCAGTTAAGAGTCCTTCCAGACCTATCCACCCGACTACTCGACCTGTCTCAGGTGCAATTCTTGCGACCCGGTCCGTTTGCCAGACATTGGCATAGATTTCCCCTTGGACGTATTCTAATTCATTGAGTCTGGTTACGGGACCATTGTTGTCAAATACCGCAAGCTGACTGATTTCTTCAAAGGTCTGCGGGTCCAGGAAATGTAATGTTGACGTACCGTCGCTCATGATTAAGTGCTCCCCATCATGCGTAATGCCCCAGCCTTCAGTTGAATAATTGAACTGCTGTAGTAACTCAAAACTGTTCTTGTCATAGACAAACCCAACATTGGATTGCCAGGTCAGCTGGATGATCCTGTCTCCGTAAATGGTTATGCCTTCACCGAAAAACTCATCTGATAGCTCACGAATTTGGAGCATGTCTCCAGTTTCCAATTCTACTCTACGCAATGTGGATTGTCCCAAAAGCCCCGTTCCCTCATATAGAAAACCATCTTCGAAAACCAACCCTTGGGTGAAAGCATCGGGGTCATGGGGGTAGGTATTGGTTATATTATAGGAATAGACCGGAATGCCATCCGAGTCTGAGCATCCTGGAAGACTTAGGCAAAAGAAAACAAAAGCCGCTCCCAGCAATACAGAGAGCCCTACAATGGATGTTCTGGAAAGACGGTTCATGGAGACTACCCTACTCACAATCTCCGACCCGCAGCTCGTAAGAACTGATCTTCCTCAATTTCAAGGTGCTTGAGAATGTCAGAAAGCAGGTATGGGCTAATGGTTTTAACCGGATGAATCGGGATAGGAGACCTGCGACAATCTTTGTGGTGATATATGGCGTGACTGCCCTTCTGCCGAATCCTCTCAAACCCCAAGGATTGAAGCCCCTTGATCACCTCCCTGTCTTTGAGGGGAGGTAGCTTTGTCATATGGAGACAGTAACCTTCTTTGTGTCAGCTTCCTGCGGGATTTCCTCACCCCGCCCTTTTCGGCATTCAAGGCAAAGCCCGAGCACTTCCTTGATGTTGGCCAGACACTCTTCGTATGTTTCACCTTGAGCCTTTGCTTCTGGAAGCAAAGGGCAACTGGCTATATAGACCCCATCAGGCGCCTTTCTCACAATAACGGTATATTCCATTCCTATTTCGCCTCGCTCTGATTATAGCACAGGGATGGAGGAAAGCACTCGCAGCGAGCAGGGGGCAAAATCCGGACTTTTGTGCAGATATGGTTTATTTCAATCCGCCCTGCTGGGAGACAAGCCAAGAAGCGGATGATTTACGAGCCACTTCTGCAATACTTCTAGTCCTGCCTCTTCCCTCACTTTGCTCCAGATTTGCTGCCATGTCTTAAGAAAGGTATTTGAGGGCTGCTTTAATAGCGATTGAAAGTGCCCAAACTCCTCCTCGTGGCTTTTGCTAGCTAAGTTGCTGTTCGAGGAGCTAACTATGGCTAAAAGAGAAAACTCGGTATTCCACTTCTGGGAGAGGGCTGCGCCCAACAAATAATTGCGGAACAGTTGGTAGAAGCGTCTGCCATCTTGTTCGAAGTTAAAAGAATCTCTAAACAGCTTTACATCGAGCCTAGCCATAAACTCAAGGTAGTCACAACGCATCGGCCTGTTCGTTGGCCCGCTCCTGCCCCACGCTTTGACTATAGCTTTAGGTTTGCCCAGTTTGCTCTCCACCATAATAATATGATGTCTCCCCCGCAGTATCACGTCCGTCTCTGTCTGCTGTTTTGCCGCACCCTTTCCCCACGGCTCCATTTCATCAAGAATGGCTTCAGTCTCAGGATCAATTTGTTCGCTCCATTGGTCTAAGCGGTGCTGCCAGAAATATACGGCCTCGATGTCTATTTCCGTATTAAGCATTTCTGCAACAAGTCCCATCCTGTCAGTTAACTGCAATGAGCAGAAAACATTCCAAGAAAGAAGATCCTCGCTATTTTCACCGGCTACGTAGGGGAACCCTTCAGGGAATTTGCTCCGCACCTCCAGCGGAAACCAATTTGGTCTCAGTCTTTCGTTTTTCTTGCTTGCTTTCCATTTCAAAATTGGGTGATCAGCATAAACGATCATATTCTCCCGATAATCTGTATACACGCCCACTCCGCCTCTGCTACAGACTTTCAATCGCCTACCTCCAAACTCTTAATTCGAATAATTTCGCATTTGTCAGCTTCAAGAAAAGCAAACCTTGCTCCCCGAGCAGAACTCGAAATAATTCACATATGCCTTCCTAACCTTCGATAACCTCCTTGGTGCTGGGAATCCGGCCGATAAGTCTTTCGTCGATGCGGGTGGCGGAGTCCAGCGCTCGAGCCAAAGCTTTGAACAAGGCTTCGGCTTTGTGGTGGTCGTTGATGCCGCTGAGCACCTTGGCATGGAGGTTAATTTTGGCTTCGGAAGCAAGGGAGACCAGGAAATGGCGGACTAAATCAGCGTCGAGGTCGCCTATGGTGGCTTCGTCGAAGTCTGCCTCGACTGTGCTGTAAACCCTGCCTCCGATATCCACCGCCACTGCTGCCAGAGCTTCATCCATAGGCACGACGGCATGTGCCATACGAACAATACCCTGTTTCTCTTTCAGTGCTTGCCGAAAAGCCTTGCCCAGCGAGATAGCCACATCTTCAACTACGTGGTGCTGGTCAGGACCTGAGGCTGAGATTTTTATGTCAAATACTCCATGTTGGGCTAGCTGAGTAAGGAGGTGGTCGAACATCCTTATGCCGGTGGTGATTTGGAATTGTCCGCTGCCGTCAATGTTGAGCTCCGCCTTAACATTTGTTTCGGCAGTCTCGCGGACTACTTTTGCCTTTCTTTCAGCCATGTTTAACCTCCTTCAATGCCTTAACCAGAACATCGGTATCTTCAGGTCGGCCCACGCTAATTCGCAGACAATCTTTCAATAGTTGAGTATCGAAATAGCGAACAAATATGCCCTTCTGCCGCAGTTGTTGCCAGATTTCTTTGGCCTGCCCCTCGGCTAGAAGACAGAGGATAAAGTTTGCCTGTGACGGGTAGGGTCTCACCCAGCCCAGTTCCTTCAGTTTGCCAAACAATCTCCCCCGTTCCATAACTATCTTCATAACATTAAGACGAAGATAGTCTATATCGGCCAGGGAAGCCAGCACCGCAGCCTGGGCTGCGGCATTGGCGTTATAGGGCTGCTTAATCTTCATCAAATAATCGGCAATTTCCACGGGGAAAAAGCCGTAGCCTATCCTTAAGCCAGCCAGTCCGGCCCATTTGCTGAAGGTGCGTAAAACTATCAAGTTGGGATAAGAGGGCACTGAGTTGGCGACGGTTACGTTACCGAATTCACAATAGGCTTCATCCACGACAACAACCTTCCCCGTATCAACAAGCTCCATAATTTCCTGCTTGGCGGCGGTATTGCCAGTGGGATTATTGGGCGAGGCGACAAATATGACCTTTGTTTTCCTGGTCAAGGCCTTCTTTATACCGGCCATACCGAGGGCGAAATCTTCAGCCCGGGGTACATCAACTACTCTACCTCCACAAACATCAGTGCTGAATGGGTACATAGCGAACGTCGGTGAACAGTTGATAACTTCTTCTCCGGGCTTGAGGAAAAGCCTGAGGATAAGGTCAATAAGCTCATCGCTGCCCATGCCGCAGACGATGTGCTGGCGTCCCAAGCCGGTATATTCTTCTAAAGCCTTTCGAAGCTCCCTCTGCTCCGGGTCAGGATAATTATGATAATAGGGATAAGCAGCCAGAGCTTGATAGACCTTGGGAGAGCAGCCATAAGGATTCTCATTGCCATCAAGTTTTATTACTTTATCTGCAGGCAATTCGGCCTGCCGGCTTAGAACCTCAGTGGGCTCGATAGGAGTGTAGCTCTTCATGTTTATTAGCTCGGGTCTGATAAGTTTCTTTATGTCCATCTCAAATTCTTACCTTTGCCTCTTGCCCTAACGGGAGAGGAAACCTTTCGAGATTGCTTCGCTCCCGCCTGCCGAGCCTTGGCGGGCAGGTCGCTCGCAATGACGCGGCGGGCTACAGCCCGGGCGTGGGCATCGAGCCCCTCCGCCTCGGCTATCACCGTAGCAGCCCGGCTCAGTTTTCGCATAGCAGGCTTATCCAAAGCGATGATATTGGTGACCTTCATGAAGTCCGCAACGCCCAGCGGAGAACCAAACCGAGCGCTGCCTCCGGTGGGCAATACATGGCTGGGACCGGCAACATAATCGCCGAGAACGACAGGCGAATTCTCGCCTACGAAAATACACCCGGCATTGCGAACCTTCTTGGCCAATGCCGAAGCGTTGGACGCCATAATTGAGAGATGCTCAGGAGCGAAGAGATTGACCAATTTCATCGCTTGCGACATGTCGTCAACAAGTACAAGCATTCCTGTATCAATAGCCTTTCTTACAGCAGATCGCCGCTTCAATCCTCTCAATTGTATCTCAATTTCCTTGTCTACACGGTCAGCCAGATCAGCCGAAGTGGTGATTAGGACCGCTGAGGCCAGGGGGTCATGTTCGGCCTGGGCCAGGAGGTCGGCGGCACAAAGGGCAGGTTTGGCTTTCTCGTCGGCGACGATTACTATTTCGCTGGGACCTTCAAGACCATCAATGTCCACCGTGCCATAAACCATTTTCTTGGCCAGGGTCACGAAGATGTTCCCGGGACCGCAAATCTTATCCACTCTGGGTACTGACTCAGTGCCAAAAGCCAGTGCCGCAATTGCTTGAGCACCGCCAAGCTTAAAAATACGATTGACCTTGGCAATATCGGCAGCGACCAACGTTGGCGCAGGAATTCTGCCATCCTTGCCGGGTGGCGAAACCATAATGATTTCTTCAACACCGGCCACCCCGGCTGGTATGGCCATCATCAAAACTGTAGATGGGTAGGCGGCACGGCCGCCAGGCACATACAAGCCTACCCTTTGCAAGGGCAGAACCCGCCGACCTAGGCCCTTGCCGACGAGGAATACACCGGCTTTGTGTTCACAGGCAACATAGAAATCCCGTATTCTCCCGGCTGCGAACTCGAGAGCCGAGATGACCTCCTTATTTGTTGTGTTATAAGCGGCGACAACCTCCCGTCTATCTACTTCCAGGGAGTCCAGTCGCACTCCATCCAGTTTTTCCGTGTAATCAAAGAGGGCTTCATCACCTTTATTCCGAACATCGCCGACAATACGGTCGACCGCCTTTTGAACTGAAAGAAAGACTTGCTTTGTTTGCGGCGCCAGCCCTTGTGAGGTAGTGAAAGGTTCCCAGAAGTTTTCCCTGGCCAGCAACTTTCTCGCCCTATTGAATCCCTCGACTCTTTTCATATCAACTAAAACCAAAAGTCAAAAATAAGAAATCAAAATGACAAGTCAAAATGCAAAACTTTCTTATTTTTGCTCTGTATTTTTGCCTTTTGCATTTCTATTTTTTATCTACTTGAGCCTCGCTCGTAATTTCTGCGTCAGAAACTTGATTTTCTCCTTTTTGTTGGAAGATGCCAGACTATTCTTGTTGGCAATCAGGCAAGCCGAGGATTTAAAGAGCACATCAAGAATCCTCAATTTGTGCTGTTCGAGGGTCTTCCCTGTCTGAGCATTATCAATAAGCATGTCAGCGTCCTCGGGCAGAAAAGCCTCACTTGCCCCCCACGTTGGGATCAACTTGTAGGGGTTAATGCGATTGTCACGGATGTACTTGTCGGCAATATTTATGTATTCCGAGGCTATCTTCAGAGGAGCAAACTTGCCGCTCTGAACAAGTGACCTTAGTTCATCCATGCTATTCACGGGCATCTCCCGGCTAACGGCCGCCACGATTTTGACAGTCCCGAAGCCCAGAGCAAACAGTTTCTTCACCGGGCTTGAGGGGAACCGACAGAGATGCTCCCTCAGCCAATCTTCACCGGTTATGGCCAGGTCGAAATTACCGTTCGCCACCTGCAGAGGCATATCCTGGGGTCTAATTACCTTGACGCCCAGCCAATCCAAGTCGGCAGAGGGGCGGCGGCTGACGACATCTTCAGAATATCCCTGAAGTGCCAGCCCCGCCTGCTGCAGAAACTGCGCAGCAGGCGCTTGCTGGTGCCCATCAGGCAAGGCCAGATTGATTTCCCTGGCCGGCCACGACGGGCAAGGAATCTTTAAGTCCTTACAAATCACGAGTTCATTCTCCACTGATGTCTGCAGCCCTGCGCTAAGCTTGGAGTTAAAACACGTCAATATCTGGCTCAAATCCTTGTTCTCGAGGCTTTCTCGATTAGCTATCAGAAAAGCGGTGACCGGGAACAATTTCTCGAGCGGAATCAGGCCTTGAGCTGCTACGTGCGCCCTGCTTCTTCCCCAGAGCACTGCCAGGTCTGCATTTTCTGGAGGATAGACCTCGGCGGCTCCCCACACTGGGAAGATTCTGAACCTCCGCATTCTGAGGTTCAAGGCAAAAGCCTCAGACAGATTAGGATACTCGCTTACTATACGACAGTCAGCTCTCTTGGCTGATAGTTGATTGAGGCTGGCTATGCTCCCTTGAGCACCGGCAACTACATGAATGGCGCCTTCGCCATAATCGAGGCCCGCTATTTTTACCAGAGCCCCTGCCGGATATCTCACCAGGTACTCCTCAATCCAATCCGAACCACAAATGCCCAGGTCGTAATTCCCGACGGCCACCTGTATGGGAATATCCTTTTCCTGAAGTATTTTAGCGGCGAGGCTGGGAAACCTGGTCGAGTGAATCCGATATTGCTTTGTTTTGGCGCTATAGCCTTCGAATCCCAGGGCTATCCCATCAAGCAAGCTAGCTGTCGGCGATAGAAACCTCCCTTTAGGGAGCGCAAATTTGATGTAGCCGTCCTGGTAGTCTTTCATCCCGCAGTTACCACTTCAAGAATCTCTGCCACAGAAGCTACCTCTCGCCGCCGCTTTTGTATGCAATCCTTGAGCACAAGCCGAGAGGGCTTCTTACCCGAGACCCGTATGACCCACCGGAAACTAGATTCTTCTCGATCTGTGAAGTCAATCTCTGTTGAGTATCCGGCATCACGAAGAGATTCCGCCACAGTAAAGCACGGTTTTACTATTTCCGGAGTCAATTCTTTACCCTTAACCAGGATTCCAGATTTGCCCTTCCTCTTCTCGGGTGGCAGTAGTCGCATCATAGGGTCGACATATAGGGCAAATCCACAGGCGGGGATGTCCCCTCCATTCATAAGGGGCACAAGCTTATCATATCTTCCGCCGCCGCCTATCTTTTCCCCAGCAGCCAGCAACTGAAAACAGATTCCGGTATAGTACTCAAAGCCGTGCATTGCTGTCATATCGATCTCATAGCTGTGACCCAGGCCATCCAGCAGTGTGGTAATGCTCAGGAAGTCCTCCAGGCTGGACTTGAAGTCCGGCGAAGCTTTCGGGAAAGAAGCTTTTACATTGCGTAGAAAACTGCTTGATTTCCCCTTAAGGCTCAATAACGCAGTCATAAGCCTCTCCTGTTCAGGGTTGGTGGCTTTTGCCGCGGTTAACGCCCCCCAATCTCCCTCCAGAATGCGGTCCGTTATCTTAGCTTCCTCGGCGGGGCTGAGCTTGAGTTCTTTGAGTAACGCCTTCACGAGACCGGCATGAGACAGTTGCAGCTTGACCTTTCCCATATCGAGCTTGCGGATAACCTCCTCAGCAAGCAAAATTATCTCCACGTCCGGAGCGAATTTGGCACCACCGAAGAACTCTGCACCGCATTGCCATCTTTCCCTGTTCTTTTTGCCAGTTCCCTCAAAAGCGAAGATATTGGTCACATAGAAAAGTCGGGCTGATTCCTGTCCACTCAGATTGTCTATATAGAGTCTGGCTACGGGAATGGTGCCGTCCGGTCTTAAGACAACTCGCTCACCACTCCAGCCGTCCCAATCGAGGAAAGAATATACCTTGCCTAACATGCCCGGAGTGAGTGTACCCGTAGCTGTGAACAAATAGAGATATTCCAGGGTCGGCGTCCTGACTTCCTGGTAGCCCCAGTTGCGACAACAACTCCGGAAGACATCTTCAATGCGGCGGAAGCGCAGCATATCCGCAGGGAGCAAGTCCTGCATTCCCTTACATTTTTGGTTCTTCATACTCGTGGTATTCTACACTAAGCTGTTCACAGCTTCAATGATAGACCTGAACTCTTTGTTGGTTTCAATTGCTTAGTTTATAATTAGCATGAGGATAATGTGAGATGCTAAAGACGGGACTCAGGGTTTTCTTCATCGCGTGGCTTGTAATTCCCCTGGTTGCGGGTTTAGGAGGCAGCCTGCTGGCTGCCGCCGACCTTGCGCGTCCACTTTCCTTCGTGGACGTTCTTACCGTAGATGGCACCATTGTACCTGTGATAGCCGACTATATTGACCGGGGTATCGGCCAGGCGGAGGAGCACGGCGCTACTGTCTGCATAATTGAGCTAGACACTCCCGGCGGGCTTCTGGACTCAACCGAGAAGATAGTTCAGAGGATTATGAATGCCGACGTGCCTGTCGTGGTTTACGTCTCACCCAAAGGCGCCTGGGCTGCCTCAGCAGGAACTTTCATTACCCTATCCGCTCACATTGCGGCCATGACGCCGGGCACGACCATCGGCGCTGCCCATCCGGTGGCTGCTGGAGGGGAGGAAATACCAGAAGACCAGATGCAAAAAATAGTCGAATTCTCGGCTAAGTGGATGAGGACTATAGCTGAAGAACGCGGCCGCAATATTGAGGAGGCTGAGTTAGCAGTCACACAGAGCAAATCGTTCACCGATGTTGATGCCCTGGAGAATAACCTCATCAACATGCGAGCTGAGAATCTGGCAGACCTTATCTCCCAAATCAATGGCTGGAATGTCACCTTAGCCAGCGGCCAGGGGATTGTCATTGATACTACGAACTATGGTTCAACTAGAAATGAAATGAATGCCGTTGAGAGATTCCTGCACGCTATCAGTGACCCAAACATTGCCTATATCCTCCTTACCCTGGCTACCATAGGGTTGATTACGGAGATTTCCAACCCGGGGATGGTAGTTCCAGGAGTGGTTGGGGGCATCAGTCTGTTCCTGGCATTTTACTCACTGGGAGTGCTTGATGCTTACTGGGGAGGCATGTTACTTATTTTACTTGCCGTGGGACTCTTTATCGCCGAGTACTTCACCCATAGTTTTGGGCTATTGACTGCCGGGGCTGTAGCCTCGCTGGTCATGGGCTCGCTGATACTGTTCAGCGGTACTCCGGAGGTAGAGTTAAATAAAGGATTAATTGCGGGGGTCACAGCGGGCGTTACTGCTTTCGCTTTCTTTGTCATCGGGGCCATAGTCCGCGGGCAAAGACGACGCAAGGTTACCGGGCCTGAGGGGATGATCGGGGAAATAGCCA
>Ga0316620_10001081_pt1 | contig 11493 bp, 10 predicted proteins | sample OWC_Aug_M1_C1_D5_FD_207651 | JGI IMG/M metagenome (GOLD analysis project Ga0316620, IMG submission 207651) | Wetland soil microbial communities from Old Woman Creek delta, Ohio, United States - OWC_Aug_M1_C1_D5_B | ecosystem: Environmental > Terrestrial > Soil > Wetlands | place: USA: Ohio... | reverse complement strand
TGCTGGCGCTCGGCGTGTCCGCTGCGGAGGTGTTCTACTCCAACCCGGTCAAGTCGCGCGATTCGATCGCTTATGCCGCCGCCAAGGGCGTCGAATGGTTCGTGGTAGACAGCGTCGACGAGGTGCGCCGCGTGTTCGAAGTCAAGCCCGACGCCAAGCAGTACCTGCGCATCGCGACGCCGAACATCGGGAGCGACTGGCCCCTGTCGGGCAAGTTCGGGGCAGGCGCCGCCGACACGCGCGATATCATCTCCAGCGCGGCGAAGATGGGCGCGGACCTCGCCGGGGTTACTTTCCACGTCGGCTCGCAGTGCCGCAATCCGGCGAACTGGCGCGTCGGCATCGAGAAAGCGCGGCTGGTGTTCGACGCGATGCTCAAGGCCGGCCTGAAGCCGCGACTGCTCGACATCGGCGGCGGCTTCCCGGTGCGCCACGTAAAGCCGATCCCCTCGGTCGAGGTGATCGGCGAGGTGGTGAACGAGGCGCTCAAGGCCTTTCCCGACGATGTCATGGTCATCGCCGAGCCGGGCCGCTACCTGGTGTCCGACGCCGGATACTTCGTGTGCCGCGTGCTTGGCACCACCATGCGCGCCGGCAAGCGCTGGATGCACTGGGACGCCGGGGTTTTCGGCGGGGTGATCGAGACCACCGAGGGCCTCAAGTACCGGATCCGCACCGAACGGTCCGGCCCGGACATTCCCTGGAACGTCGGCGGGCCGACGTGCGACTCGGTCGACGTGGTACTGCGCGACGAGCCGTTACCCTCGGACCTGCAGGAGGGCGATTTCGTCTACCTGCGCAACGCCGGGGCCTACACCACCGCCTACGCCAGCCGCTTCAACGGGTTCCCGCTGCCCGAGGTTCGCATCTTCGAGAGCAAGCGCTAGCGGTCGTCGCGCCTGGGCGGCCGATTGCCGCCCAGAGCTTTGTTTTTCAAGACTTTTCGTACAGGACGAAGTCGAACCGTAGGCCGTCCGCGGTCCTATGCGGCTGGCGCCGGGACTCGCGCCAGGCGCCGCGGTCATACTCCGGGAAGCGCGTATCGCCCTCGTAGTCGCGCTGGATCTCCGTGAGGAACAGGCCCTCGGCGCGGGGCAGCGCCGCGGCATAGAGCTCGCCACCGCCGATCACGAACGCCGTGCGCGCCGCGGTGCACAGCGCGAGCGCGGCCTCGAGTGAGTGTGCGATGCGGGCCCCAGGTGCCGCATAATTGGGGGTGCGTGTCACGACGATGTTTTCCCTCCCCCGCAGGGGCTTGCCGAGAGATTCCCAGGTACGCCGCCCCATGATCACCGGATGCCCGTAGGTGAGCGACTTGAAATGCTTCAGGTCCTCGGGCAGGTGCCACGGCAGCTTGCCCGCAGCGCCGATAACCCGGTTGGCGGCCATAGCGGCGACGAGGTAGACGCGCGGGCCGCTCGCGGCATCGTGGTGCATTCGTGATATTAGCCCTGTCGCTTGCAGAAGTTCACGTGAAATTATAGACATATGAGTGCCGAAGCGTCCCCTGCGTCGACCGCACTTCCGTACCCGCGCTCCTTCCTGGGGCTGCTGCTCGCCGGCTTCACGCTGGTTGCGCTGCCGCTGATCGGCGCGCTCGCGTATTCGGCGTGGCATACGGAGCGGCTTGCCGAGCAAAGCGGCAACGCGGTGTTCAACGCCGCTCAGGCGGCGCGCGCCAGCCGGTCACTGGTGAACCGCATCGGCTCGATCGAGCGCCTCGCGCAGCAGATTGCGGTCACCTCCGACGGGGAGCTGGGGGACGATTTCGCCCGCGTGCACGCGAGCTTCAAGCAGGTCGCCGGCGAACTGGCGCGCCTGCCGCTGGACGACGCGCAGCTGGTGGCGCTCAACCGCACCGTCGAGCAGGAACAGGCGCTGTTCGACGAGTTGACCGCGAATCCGCGTCCGGTGCTGGATCCGCGCGCCGTCGGCGCGAAGGCCGGGCAGCTCGCGGAGAATGCCTACCAGACGCTCGCCATCAGCTACCTCGTCGCCGACCGCGAGGTCGAGCGCCTGCGAGCGAACGCAGAAGCGGTGCAGCAGCGCCTGATCCTGCTGGTGATCTTCAGCACGGCGCTGGCGCTGAGCATCGCGCTGGCGTTGACGCGCTTCATCGTGCGCCCGATCGCCCAGCTGGACGCCTCGATCAGACAACTCGGCAGCGCCGATTTTTCTCGGCCGATCCGGGTACGGGGGCCCGCAGACCTGCAGTACCTCGGTGAGCGCCTGGACTGGCTGCGGCGTCGCCTGACCGAATTGGAGGCAGAGAAGAACCGATTCCTTCGTAACCTGTCTCATGAGCTGAAGACGCCGCTGACGGCGCTGCGCGAAGGCGCCGAGCTGCTCAACGATCAGGTGGCCGGCCCGCTTGCGCCGGCGCAGCGCCAGGTGGTCGCCATCATGCGCGACAACAGCCTCAAGCTGCAGCGCATGATCGAGGATCTGCTCGACTACCAGCGTGCATTGCGCGCTGCGGCGTCTCTCGATGTGGAGCCCGTGGCGCTGCAAGACGTGGTGCGCGAGGCGGCGAAAGCGCACCAGCTCGCCGCACGCGCAAAGCACCAGCGGGTAGCACTTGAGCTGGAGCCCGTGACTTTGCTTGCCGATGCGGAAAAACTGCGCTCGATCGTCGACAACCTGCTTGGTAACGCCGTGAAGTTCACGCCGGAGGGCGGGACCATCTCGGTGGTGGCGCGCGAACAGCAAGGCGAGGCCACGATCGAGGTGATCGATTCGGGCCCGGGCGTGCCGTCCGAGGAGCGCGAGTCGATCTTCGACACGTTCTTCCGCGGTCGCGCCAAGGCCAGTGGCCGTGTCGAGGGAAGCGGGCTCGGGCTTGCCATCGCGCGCGAATACGTCGAGGCGCACGGCGGGCGGATCGCGGTGGTAGCCGGCGGGCGCGGTGGCCATTTCCGCGTGACGCTCCCCCGCAAGCCGACCCCTGCGCTTGCCGAGGCGGCATGAGAGCGCTCGCCTTCGTGCTCGCGGCATTGCTCGGGGGGTGCGCGCTGCTCCAGCCGGCCGAGAGGGATGCGGCACAGGTGAGCAGGATCACCGCCGAGGCGGTGACGGCCGCACGCGCCTCGACCGGCGAGCAACGTCAGGCGCTCGAGCACGCGAAAAGCGACTACCTTCGCGATGCGAGCGACGCCAATCGGCTGCGGCTGGCGACCTTGCTGGTGACGATGCCCGAGGCGCTGCGCGACGACGCCCGAGCCGCTGCGCTGCTTAAGCCGCTGGCCGCGGGCGACCCGGCCTCGCCCTTTGGGAGCTTTGCGGTGCTTCTGGCGGCACAGATCGCCGAGCGGCAGCGAGTCGCCCGCGAAAGCGAGCTCGTGCTTAAGGAGTCCGAGCGCTCGGCGCGCGAGGGGGAAAAGCGCGAGGAAGCATTGCAGCAGCAGCTCGAGGCCCTAAAGTCGATCGAGCGCGGCATAATCGAGCGCGAAGAGAAGTCGCGCGCCAACCGGAGATGACATCATGAGTTCCGAAACACCGAAAATTCTGCTGGTTGACGACGACAAGGACCTGCTGCAGCTCATTGCCATGCGCCTTACCGCAGCAGGCTATGCGGTGGCGACCGCGGATTCGGGCGAGAGCGCCCTGGCGAGCCTTGCCGTGTCGCGTCCGCAGCTTGTGATCACGGACCTGCGTATGCAGGGCATGGACGGTTTGGCCCTGTTCGACGCGATCCATCGTCATGCGCCCGGCCTGCCCGTGGTCATTCTGACGGCGCACGGCACCATCCCCGAGGCCGTCACGGCCACGCGCCGCGGGGTATTTAGTTTCCTCACCAAGCCCTTCGACAGCAAGGTGCTGCTCGACACCGTGTCCGATGCCCTACGGCTGTCGAGCGTGCCCGCAGGGGGCCGGGGCGAGGACTGGCGCGCCGGCATCATCACGCGCTCGCCGGCGATGGAGGACCTGCTGGCGCAGGCGCGCCGCGTGGCGGCGTCCGACGCCAGCGTCTGCATCTACGGTCAGAGCGGCACCGGTAAGGAGCTGCTGGCACGGGCCATACACCGTTCCAGCCGGCGTGCAGGCGCGTCCTTCGTGGCCGTGAACTGTAGCGCGATCCCCGAGGGGCTGCTCGAGTCCGAACTGTTCGGACACCGGAAGGGCTCGTTCACCGGCGCGACGCAGGACCGTCGCGGCCTGTTCCAGGCCGCCGAAGGCGGCACCCTGTTCCTCGACGAGGTGGGCGACATGCCGCTCGCCATCCAGGTGAAGCTGCTGCGCGCGCTGGAGGAGCGGGTGGTGCGACCGGTCGGCTCCAACGACGCCATTGCGGTCGACGTGCGCATCGTCTCGGCCACGCACCGGCGGCTCGAGGAGCGCATCGCGGCGGGCGAATTCCGGGAAGACCTCTACTACCGCTTGAACGTGGTCAAGCTGTCGCTGCCTGCGCTCAGCGAGCGCCGGGAGGACATTCCGCTGCTCGCGAACCACTTCCTGGAGCGCATGGCCAAGCGCTACGACCGGCCGCGGCTCGCGTTTTCGCCCGAGGCGATGCAGTTGCTGGTCTCCGCTTCGTGGCCGGGCAACGTGCGCCAGCTGCTCAACGTCGTCGAGCAGTCGGTGGCCCTGTCGGCCACCGAGGTGGTGCCGGCTTCGCTCGTCAGCCAGGCGCTCGATGCGCGCGATTCGAGCCTCACCCCACTGGACGAGGCGCGGCGCGCGTTCGAGCGCGATTACCTGGTGCGCATCCTCAAGATCACCAGTGGCAATGTCACTCAGGCGGCGAGGCTCGCCGGGCGCAATCGTACGGAGTTCTACCGGCTGCTCGAACGCCACGCGCTCGAGCCGGGCATGTTCAAGGGCGCGCCGCAACTCCACTGAGGCCGCGCGTGAGCGCGATCACGCGGCGTACGGAGGCGCCGCGGTGAGCTTGGCGAGCGCATCCGCGCGCCGGCCTGGCCCGTATGGTCGCAGGATGGCACGCGACACAGTGCCGAGGCCAATGACCCTGAACCCCCTGACCCGCTGCATCGCCGCGCTCGCGGCCTGCACTTTGTCCGTGCAGGCCCAAGCCGCCCCATGCAGCGCCAAGTCGCCGCCGCAGACCGCCGCGCTGGTCGAGCTCTACACGTCCGAGGGATGCAGCAGCTGCCCGCCGGCCGACAAATGGCTCTCCACGCTCGGCCAGCCGGCCGATGGGCCCGGGCTGATCGTGCCGATCGCGCTGCACGTGGACTATTGGGACTATATCGGCTGGAAGGATCCCTATGCGAAGCGGGAGTTCTCGACCCGGCAGCGAAAGCTCGCGGCCCTGCGCCGCGCGACGTTCGTCTACACGCCGCAGGTGCTGCTGCAGGGGCGCGACTTCAGGGGCTGGGGCGCGAAGGCGTTCGATGACGCGGTGGCGAGCATCAACGCGCGGCGGGCGACCGCGGGGATCAGCCTGACGATCGGCTCGCCGAGAATGGACGCGCTCCCGGTCGATGCCAGGGCCGAGTTGCTCGACCCCTGGCAGAAGGGGGACACGGCCCTCTACCTCGCCGCCTACGAGAACAAGCTCATCTCGGCGGTCAAGGCCGGCGAGAACGAGGGCCGGACCCTGGCGCATGATTTCGTGGTGCTCGAATGGGTCGGGCCGATCGAGTTTGGCCCGGACGGCCGCATCCACGAGGCGCGCAGCCTGGCGCTGCTGCCCAAGGCGGTGCCGGCGAACTCCGGCGTCGTGGCTTTCGTCCAGAACCGGCGCACCGCCGAGGTGCTGCAGGCGCTCATGCTGCCCGCCTGCCCGGGATAGCCGCCGGGCCCCCGGGGGAGGGCGAATTCCCCCCTGTGCCCTGCCCTGCACTCGGGTATATTCACTGGCTAGGCCAGCCGCAGGAACAAGAAAACCAGGGAGGGACGGTCGTGCACGCGACGCAAATCCGGCAAAAGGACGGGGTCTTCTACTTCGCCAGCTATAGGGCGCGCGACCTCCTCGCAAAGGTACGATTTATCAGCCGCTTTTACGGCGAGAGCGAGGAAATCGCGCCGGGCCGCATTGCGCACGACGACGACGTGGCGCAATTTATCGCCAGGATCGAGCGTACCGACGAGGCCTTCCAGCGCGCGCTGTCGCGCGCCAAGGTCAAGGCGCTGCGCAACTTCTACGAAACCGCCGTTACGCAGCCGCCGATTCCGGGCACCGTGCTGCTATTTACCTCGGAGCGGCTGGCGTTTCGGCCGGGGGGCGACGGCGGGGTCGGCAACCTGACCGAAGCGGGCTCGAAATACCTGATCATCGATGGCCAGCATCGTCTTGCCGCCCTGCATTTCTATCTGCAGGACCGGCCCCAGGAAGCCGAAACGATCAACGTTCCCTGCATCATATTCGACGGCCGCAGCGAGGACTTTGCGGCTGAGATGTTCGTGATCATCAATTCGACGCCAACGCGCATCAACAAGAGCCACCTCGTGGACCTGTACGAGCGGGTGTCGTGGGCGGCGCCCGACCGCAAGTTCGCGGCGCGCCTGGTCGAGAGGCTCTACGGCGAGGGCGACAGCCCGTTGCGCTACCGCATCAACCGGCTTGGCGGGCGCAGCCAGCGGGACAAGTGGATCCTGCAGGCCGAGCTTTTCAACGAGCTGCATCGCTGGGTGCGCGCCCGCTGGCGCAGCATCCAGGTGTCGGGCGGCAGCGCACGCGAAGTGCCGCGCTATTACGCGATCGTGCGCGACTTCCTCAGGGCGGCGCGCGCGGCATGGGGTGACGCCTGGGGCAAGGAGAGCTACATGGTCACCAAGCCGGTGACGATCAAGGCGATGATCCGGGTATGTGCGGACCTGGCGCGCGCGGATGCCGAGCCTGAGGAGGGGCGCGCGGCGCGTTGGGAGGGGCGTCTCGCGCCCTGGGGCGAGCTGGCGCGCGAATTCCGCGACGACGGCTTCTACGAGCGCTTCGCCGCCAAGGGGGAAGTCGAGCGCGTGGCGCGCATCCACCGCGAGCTGGCGCGCGCTGCGAAGATAGAGATCAGCCGCCCCAAGGAGTGATGACGCCCGAGGCGGCAAACGCCGCGATGTCGGCCTCGCCGTAGCCCAGCTCCGCCAGCAGCTCGACGCTGTGCTCCCCGAGGCCGGGAACGGGTTCCATTCTCGGTTCGAAATCCGACAGGTTGAACGGCGGCAGCAGCGCCTGCAGCGGACCGGCCTGCGAGCCGATCTCGCGCCAGCGGTCGCGGGCGGCGAGCTGCGGATGCGCCCAGAATTCCTGCATCGTGTTCAGGCGCGCGTTGGCGATGTCCGCCGCCTCGAGGCGCTCGACGACGCGGGCCGCGGTGAGCTTCGAGAACACCCCCTCGATCAGGGCATGGGTCGCCTCGCGGTTGGCGTAGCGCGCCGGCCCGGTCGAAAAACGGGGATCCGCGGCGAGGGCCGGGTCGCCGAGCACGAGGTCGCAGAAGCGGGCGAATTCGCGGTCGTTCTGGATGCTCAGGAACACCGTGCCGCCGTCGCCCGCCCGGAACGGACCGTAGGGAACGATGGTCGCGTGATACGCGCCGCGGCGCGGCGGCGCCGTGCCGCCGTAGTGGCTGAAATACGCGGGGAAACCCATCCACTCGCCGAGCGCCTCGAACATGGTGATGTCGAGCGTCGCACCGACGCCGTCGCGCGCCCGCCGCAGCAACGCGGCGAGGATCGAGGAACAGGCGTACATGCCGGCGGCGATATCGGCCACCGGGATGCCCGCCTTGGCCGGTGCTTCCTCGGTGCCGGTTACCGATAGCAGGCCTGCTTCGCATTGCACGAGCAGGTCGTAGGCCTTCTTTTCCGCATAGGGACCCGCCGGGCCGTAGCCCGAGATGCCACACCAGATGAGCTTGGGATGCCTCGCGCGCAGTTCCGCTGCGCCCAGGCCGAGGCGCTCGACGGCGCCCGGCGCTAGGTTCTGCAGGAACACGTCGGCACGCGCGATCAGCCGCTCGAGGATCGACTTCGCCTGCGGGTGCTTCACGTCGAGCGCGAGGCTTTTCTTCGAGCGGTTCACCCAAACGAAGTGCGACGACAGGCCCTTCACCGTACTGTCGTAGCCTCGTGCGGCATCCCCGGTCCCCGGGCGCTCGATCTTGATCACGCGCGCGCCGAGCTCGGCGAGATGGCGCGTGGCGAACGGCCCGGCGATCACTTGCTCGAGCGCGACTACGGTGACGCCTTCGAGCGGCGGTTTCATACGAAGCGCAACTCGAGACCCGCGAGCGGCAGGCCGGTGAACGAGGTGCTCCAGGTGTCGCCCGGGGCGACCGGATGCGCGTCGGTGAGCGTACCGGTGCTGACGATTTCGCCCGCGGCGAGAGGCGGTGCGCCGGCTTGCCTGGCAAGAACCTCGACCAGAAACGCCAGCGCCTCGAGCGGGCTATCGAGCACGTTCGCCCCCGCGCCGCGATCCACGACGACGCTGCCTTTACGCAGCTCGACGGTCAGTGCGGGCAGCTTTGCAGCGAGCCCCGGCAGGTCGCCGACCGCAATCGGCGTCCCGAGAATCAGCCGCCCATGAAGCCCGTTGTCCGCGGTGCAGTCGGCGATCGTCACTTTCCAATCCGGATGGTGGCACTGGACGATTTCAACCGCGTGCGCGACCCATTCGATTGCGCCGAGCAGCGCCTCCGCATCGTGGGTCCGCGGCGGTGGGGCCTTCAATCCGAAACAGATCTCGGGCTCGATGCGCGGTTGCGCCAGGCCCGCGAGCGGCACCACGGCGCGATTGTCCTGCGCGGCAATGACAGTCTGGTCGTAAACCGTGCCCCACATCGGCTGGTATACGCCGTAGCGCGGCCAGATCGTGCGGTTGGTGAAGCCGACCTTGCGCCCCAGAGGCGTCCAGCCGCGTGCCAGGCGGATTGCGTGCAACCGCGCTGCGGCGCGATAGCCCGCGTCGGGTGTCAGCCCGGCATAGCGCGAACTGAACGGAGCGACCAGGCTGCCCGCGTCGTGCAACGCAACGAGCTCGTCGGCGAGGGCAGCGATGTCGGGAAGCGTGGGCACGATCTTGTCTCGTCGCGTAAGTCGATTGTACAGGGCGTGGCTTGCCTCGAAGCGGCGCGCATGAGAAAGTGACGCGACCTGACCAGCTATGGCCCTGCCACCCGACGCGCTACGCTTCGTTCAGCTCGGCCTCGATGCGGCCAAGCGCGCAGGCTGCGAAAGCCAGTGCGTCCTTTCCCTCGGGTATCCGGACATTCTCGCCAGCCCCGAGCAGATCGGCGCGCTGTTCGGAGCGGGAATCGTCGATGCGCTCGAGTTCCGGCCCGATTCGGAAGAGATCGCGCGCTGGCACGGCATGGCCTCGGGTGCCAACAGGATCGTCGAGTCAGCCCATTTCATGGCACTGCTGGGCTACGACCTCGAGGTGCTCGACGTGGTGGCGGCGCGCGGCGGCGAACGATTGCACGACCTGAACGAGCCGCTGCCGCCCGAGCTTCATCGCCGATGCGCGCTGGTCATCGATCCGGGGACGCTGGAACATTGCTTCAACATTGCCCAGGCGGCGAGCAATCTCGCGCAGATGGTGGCGCCCGGCGGCTGTGTTTTTCACGGCAATCCGCTCAACATGTACAACCACGGCTTCTACAACCTGAACCCCACCTGGTACCGGGATTTCTACGCCGCGAACGGATTCGAAATCGTGCAGATGGTGGCGATTGCCAATCCGGTCCTCGCTCCCAAGCGTTTCGAGGTGCCGCCCACCAAGCGATTCGGCGGCATACCGGAAAACTGCTCGCTCTATGTGCTGGCGCGGCGCGTGGCCGAGACCCCGATCCGCTGGCCGACCCAGAGCAAGTACGTGAACAATCCGACGCTCAAGGGTTGAGCGCTGCGTTCGCGCCCGGCATGAATCCGCCGAACCTCCTGCAGCGCTTCCTCGGCGCGGTGCTCGGAATCGCGCTTTTCATCGCGGCGATCCTATTCGCGTCCGTCATCCTCGCGATCGCCGCGACGCTGGCGCTCCTGATCTGGGGCTGGCTGTGGTGGCGCACGCGGGCAATCCGCCGGGCCGCCCGGGAGGGCGAGAGCGTCGTCATCGAGGGCGAGTACCGCGTGGAACGCGAGGCGCGGCGGCTCGAGGACGACTAGCCACTCCGTTCAGCCCGCTGTGGCTGCTCGTGCCGGCGACGCGCATGGTTCAGTCGGGCGGCGCGGGATCGTGCCAGCGGCCGTGCGGCGCGACGAGCGCGTTGGCGGACGCGGGGCCCCAGCTGCCCGCCGCATAGGGCTCCAGGCGCGGCGGATCAGCGAGCAGGGGATCGACGATGCGCCAGGCCGCTTCGACCTCGTCCTGCCGCGCGAACAGGAGCTGGTCGCCGTTCAACGCAGCGCTCAGCAACAGATCGTACGGCTCGGCCTGCTGCTTCGGGTCGCGGCAGGCGTAGAGCTCGACGTTGGCGGTTGCGCCGCGTCCGCCGGGGGCCAGCACCGTTGCACCGAGCGCGATCTCGACATTCGGCCCCATGCGGAAGCGGAAATGGTTCGGCGCGCCGGTGTCGAACTCGCGCCCCGAGAAGGTGCGCTGCGGTGGCCGCTTGAGCGTAACAAGCACCTCGGTCGCGGTGACCGGCATGCGCTTTCCGGCGCGCACGTAGAACGGCACGTCCTGCCAGCGCCATGAATCCAGCCCGAGGCACAGCGCGGCGAAGGTCTCGACCTGCGAATCCGGCGCGACGCCGGGCTCCTCGCGGTAGCCGCGGTACTGTCCGCGCACGACGCGGGCGGTGTCGGGAGGGCGGATCGATTTCAGCACGCGCAGCTTCTCGTCCCGGAACGCTTCCATGTCGGGGCCGACCGGGGGCTCCATGGCGAGCAGCGCGACCACCTGCAGCAGGTGGTTCTGCACCACGTCGCGAATTGCGCCCGCCTCCTCGTAGAACTTGCCGCGGCCCGCAACGCCGAAGCTCTCGGCCATCGTCACCTCGACGCGCTCGACGTAGTTGCGGTTCCAGATCGGCTCGAGGAACGAGTTGCCGAAGCGGAAGTAAAGGATGTTTTGGACCGTTTCCTTGCCGAGGTAATGGTCGATGCGGAAGATCGACTGTTCGTCGAACGCCGCGTGCAGGGTGCGGCTCAGGGACTGCGCGGACTGAAGGCTGCGCCCGAAGGGTTTCTCCAGCACGACACGTGCGCCGCTCGAGCAGCCGGTGCCGGCGAGCCCTTCGACGACCGCCGGAAACAGGCTCGGCGGGATGGCAAGGTAGTGCACCGGGACCTGCGCGGATCCGAGCGCCTGGCGCAGGCGCTTGAAGGTATCCGCGTCGGTGTAGGTCCCCGGGACGTAGCGGATCAGCCGCGCGAACTTCTCGAACGCCGCAGCATCGAGCACCCCGTCCTGCGTCACGATGCTTTCGCGCGCGCGCTCGATCAGGCGCTCGCTGCTCCAGCCCTCGCGCGCCACGCCGACCACGGGCACGTCGAGCCGGCCGCTCCGGGCCATCGCGTGCAGCGCGGGAAAGATCTTCTTGAATGCGAGGTCGCCGGTGATGCCGAACAGCACCAGGGCGTCGGCCTGCTGCA
>Ga0316620_10001080_pt1 | contig 11497 bp, 9 predicted proteins | sample OWC_Aug_M1_C1_D5_FD_207651 | JGI IMG/M metagenome (GOLD analysis project Ga0316620, IMG submission 207651) | Wetland soil microbial communities from Old Woman Creek delta, Ohio, United States - OWC_Aug_M1_C1_D5_B | ecosystem: Environmental > Terrestrial > Soil > Wetlands | place: USA: Ohio... | reverse complement strand
CAAGCGTCACGTAGCCTTCGTGGCGTTTGGAGGGCTGGCTCAGGAAGCTTGTCGCCAGGTCGAACGTCAAGTTCAAATTGCCCCGCCAGCCGGACTGGGCCAACCATATCGTTCCGTTCAGCCCATTGGGCGAGGTCGCCGTAGAGCCGTTCGCATTTCGTCCGCCCCAGAGGGCATTCAGCTTGAGCCCCGCCAGATCCGGTATGTCGAAGGACCTCGTCGTGGCGTTGTAGTTCATCCAGAAGATCGGACGATGGATAACCGGCGTCGGGTCGTCTGCCCTGTTGAATATTATGACGTCGCCGTAGTTGCTGTAGGTCATGTAGCCCGTCGCCTTGCCCTGCACCCAGGTTATCACGTCAGACCTCTGAGGCGCCGCCTGTACGAGGACCAAGTCTCCCGTGTCGATGACGCTGATGTAGCTCACATCGTTCCGATGTTGCATGCTGCTGCTCTCGATCACGACCATCGGCGGCCAGACACGCGTGTACGCGAAAATCCCGCCGAGCACGATCAGGACGACAAGGATTGCGACCCCGACGTCCCGCCCCAGCAGGAGCAGGGATTTCTTGATGTCCCTCGGGGGGGCAGGTTCCTCCTCAGGTGGCTTCAGGAGCCAACCGCACCTCGGGCAGTACTTCGTCGGCGTATCGACCTTCATCCCGCAATGATAGCACGACAGCCCGCCCGTTTCTCCGGAGGGCTCTTCCGCGGTCTTCTTCTCCTGCCCTTCCTTGGAAACCATTGCGGGACGACGATTGACCGGAGTGTATTAATCCTTGTCGCACCCCGGCGGTCTTTCCCTAGAATTCCTTTACTGCGACCGTGCCCGTGGATAGGTTCACGATAGGGACCATGGCGGGGACCGGCTCAAGGTTCCTCATCTTCTGGTACGAAGTCTGCGACTGCCAGGCGGACGAGGCAATCAATGTGACGCCGCGGTACTCGCTCACGCCGACTCCGTGGACGTGGCCGGTAAGGAAGATGTCAGGTACCTCGTCGATGACGAGAAGGTCCTGTGCCTCGGGGGCTATCGGCGTCCTCCCGCCATAGATCGGCGCGAGGTGCCGCATTCGAAGCATCTCTTTCATCGCGTCGAGCGGCCTCGCGTAGCTCAGGCTCGGAATCGCGCTGACCAAGTCGTCCATGCTCCGTCCATGGTATGCGAGGATGCGTACACCGTGAATCTTGAGGAGGCATGGGTTGCCGACGCACAGCACGTTCGAAGGGAAGAGCTTGCGGACCCCTTCTGTCAGAGCCGGTTGCGGTTCTGCCGGCCTGACCGCGTCATGATTACCAGGGATCACGACTATCCGCAGGCGCGATGGCAGCGCCGAGATGAGCTCGGCGAACGCCTCGTATTGCGCGTAGATGTCGTCGATGGCCAGGTCCTCGTCCTGCCTGGGATAGACACCGATGCCATCGACCAGGTCGCCACCGACGACTATGTACTTGATCGAGCGCGCGACCTCGTCACCGTTCGATATCCATTCCTGGAACTTGGCCCACCTGTCATGCAGGAACGATTTGCTACCGACGTGGGTGTCGGATAGAAAAGCTATGCTAATGTTGTCAGCCGACCGGGGGAACTGATGGTTCACCGGTATATCCGGCTCGATATAATTCGTCGCGATGAAGAGGCCCTTGCTGTTGACCGTCCCGACGACGCCGATGACCTGATCGGTCACGACATGTGCCTGAGCAAGCGGGGTCGAGGCGGGGAAGAGCACGGAGACCCTATCCGTCTCGTCCTCGAGGTCCACCATCTTGTGCCCGTTCTTGGTGATCCTCGTGTCCGCGACCATCCCGATCACGCTCACCTCCCGCGTCAGCTTCTTCGCCTTCGCGATATCGACGAGCGATGGGAGGTCCCTCCTCGTTCTGAGCATCCCGGAGAGTACCTTGAAACGGTTCAAGAAGTATTTCGAGAAGTCGTCGAGGTTCCCCTCGCAGGTCGAGCGGCCTGTGATGTCCCTCAGGACGATGAGATCCTCCTCGTAGCCTGTCGCCGGCTCCGCAGTGCGAGCAATCGTCTTCACGTCGAGCCCTGCGAATCGCGAACCGGCGGAGAGTTCCGTCCTCGGTGCAAGGGTAGTCGGCCTCGCGGCGATCCTGAGTTTGGCGGCGGCGTCCGCCGCGAGCCTCTCCGCCGCCAGGACGTGCTGAAGCGTGATCACTATGGGCACCTGCTGCATACCGTCGATGACATGCGCCAGGCGGTTCACTGGATCGGTCTGTCGAAGGAGGTAATCCGCCGCATCGGGCGTGATGAGGGTGCCCCTCTTCGCTACAAAATCTAAAAGCTTCTGCCGCATCCGTCCGTGGTCAACGACCTGCGCACGTTAATAAGTTTCGTGCAATCGTTTGTCGCACGAGAGACTTCAAGCCGTGAAGGCGGTTGTCAGTCTCGTGGCAAGGATACGCATCGAGACGCAGGTCAGGCCGACGGAGGATCCCGTGAAGGTGAAAGCCGCCGTCCTCAATGTCTTCCCCGATGCAACCTTCGTCGAATCCGAGGGCATCCTCACCGCCGAGGCGGTCTCCATGGACAGATTGAGGGAGATGTTCCGCACGCAGAGGATCAGAGATACGGCGAGGAGCGTGCTCCGAGGATCCCGTGTCGGAATCGAGATTCGCTTCTCGCTCAACAAGCAGGCAGCGTTCGTGGAAAGGGCCAACTTCGCTCCTCCCTCGCCGATGGGGCAGATCGATGTCGCCATCTCGGACGAGGAGCCTGAATCGGTGATAGATTACCTAACCGGGAAGACCGGCTTGACGCATGATGCACCGCCGCGCGGAGAACGACGCTAGCGTTCCCTTCCGCAGTTCGCGCACCTGAGCTTGCCCTCGACATACACCGACTCCGACCAATAGCAGTATGGACAGACCAAGGAGAATGGCGGGGAGGTCGGGATGGCGGGAGGTTGGGGCGCATTTCCGACGATAGGTTTCTGACGGCCAAATCTCTCGCGCAGTAAGTTCACGGAATAGACGCAATAGTAGACGAAGAAACCCGACCCTGCCGCCATTACTGCCCATGACAGCAGCGCGATGAAAATCAGGATCGACATGTTGTCCTGCACCAGTACCGCCGCGCCGGAGAACATGTTGACGCTGAAGTGAAGGAGGATCGAGGCGAACAGTCCACAGCGCAAGTAGGCATAGGCAAGAGCGAGACCGGCGAGGAAGGTCGGCAGCAGCTTCCACGCCCCGTAGTTCGAGTGCGCCGCGGAGAAGAAGATGGACGATGAAATCGCCAGGATGAAGGAAGAGAAGAAGACCGGCCTGGGGGATTTCCTGTTGACCGTGCCGCCCCAGAGGTACCTGAAGGATCCGAGGAGATAGGACCTCTGCTCTTTCGAGTTCTGCGAAGATGGCGTGCCGCCGCTATGAAGCTTCATCGCGCGGATAGCCAGCGAGCCGAGGAGCATCGGAAGGCCAATCAAGGCAACGCGCGACACTATCTCCTCGTAGACAGGGGCCTCGGCGAGTCCGAGGAGCAACTCCCAGGTTTCCGTCGGCATGCCGGGAGGACCGGTGATGGGGACGCCCGCGGCGGACAGCAGCAGCGTGTACACGAACTGGAAGAACTGAACCGCGAGGAAGAGCTGTGCGACCATCGTCCAGCGGTTCTTGCTCCGCAGCCGCGGCATGAGGGAGGACAGCGGGGCAGAGAGGAGGCGGACCGCGCTCTTCCCGTCCGAGAGAGTGAGCCAGCAATGGATCAACAGGAGAACGACGAATATCAGGATGAAGTAGACCGTGACCGCCACTGCCCCTTCGATCCAGAACAATACCGCCAGTACCGGGACAATGGTCAACATCGGCCACGATGTCAGCAAACCGGCCTGGAGGGCGGGGAACCCGAGAGCGAGGTATGAATAGACCAGGGCCGCAAGGCAGATGCCGTAGATGATGAACATCAGGATCATGCCCAGTTGCCAGAAGACGCTGAGCGCGTCCGCATAGGCCCGCCTCGGTGTGGGCGGCGAAATCATGGCGGATGTGGGGAAGCCGCAGGTAGGGCAATACCACATCATGTGCTGCGTTCCGCAACGGGGGCAGGTGACGGCTGCCTGATTCGAAGCGACGGGCAGTCCGCAGTTGGGGCAGAAGGGGCCCGGCGACTCAATCGAGCATCGAGGACAGAGCATGCCCGGCCTCCTATCGCTTGAGACGTATAACAGCCTACCGGAATCAGTCGAGAAAGCTCTATCAAGGAGGGGGGATACTTTTATAGCTCGACGCAATCCTGTAGATTTCCCTGAGCTGGACGGTCTGGCTCGGGCTCCACTGAACTGGGAGGACGACAAATGGAAGAGAGAAGAGACAGACGGGACGAAAAGCTGGAGTTCGAGACTGTGAAAGCGGAGAAAATAGACTTCGGGCGCAACAACTTCTTGGAGGTCGCGCGCAAGAGGGCGATCACGCCCGAAGGGACCAACGAGTTCATCTCCGTTTCGCGCGGGTACTATCTGCCGGACAAGTCGGAGAGGTTCAAGCGCTCTTTGACCATCCCCGACGACCCAAAGATCAAGGACTTCGTCGCGGAGAAGATCAAGTCGCTTTGAGCGGACCTCCGAAGGTGGGGGTTTTCTGCGCCACGGGTCATCCGAATATCAAGCCGACCCCTGAGCCGACCATGTCGCTCTCATTCTTGAAGCGCTGGTAGGCGTCGGCCGACTGCTCGCCCTCAAGAACCTTCGCAATATCCTTGAAAAGCTCCTTGGACCTCTTGACCGCCCCATCCTCGCCCTCGATGAGCACAAGCAGACCGAGGTCCTTCAAGCCCAGCGCGGAGCACTCTCGCAGGACTATGCTCTGGCGGCTGACCACATCGTCCTTCAGTATCTCGTCGACCTTGTTGCGCTTGTCCGGGAGCACGCTGAAGATGGCGTACATCTGGGCGACTGATGTAGGGTCGCCGGATAAAGCATGCGGTCGGGCCTAGTCGGTGTCGGAGAACTTCGTGATGGTGAGGATGACCAGGAACCCGCCGACGACGACCATCCCGATACCAAGATACTTGTCGAAGAATACCGCCATCGCGCCGCCTGCCACCCCGATGGCCACCCCAAGTGCGGCGATGAACAGCCGGGCGCCCGACATCGCTGCGGGTATACAGCTTCCTCTAGAAGTCTTTTTCCCGGAGAAGGTGGCAAGGACTGATAACCAGCCAGAAACCATAATATCGAGTCTGCTGGCATTGTTTGGAGTCGATGCCAGAGGAACTCGGGCCAGACGAGACTCAGATACTAGCTGCCATGCTCGGCATCTCCGAGATGGTCGGCGGCCTCAGCGACCTCCAGGAGCTCCTGGGCACGGTCGTCAGGATAGTGCCGCAGCTGGTCCGCGGCGACAGGTGCGCCATCTTCTCCCTCGATGCAAAGCGGGGCGAGTTGCGGTGCGAGCAGGCGTTCGGTCCTGACATGGAGCAGGTCAAGTACATCTCCGGCCTCGTCATCAAGGAGGCCGAAATCCCCAAGCTCTCCCAGAAGGTGATCAGGCAGCGCCTTCCCGCCCTGATCCGCGACGCGTCCAAGGAGGACATCCTGCCCTCCGCGATCATCCAGCGCCTCGGGCTGAAGGCGATGCTGATCGTTCCCTTGGTATGCCGGGAGGCCGTCCTTGGGATGATGATCTTGGACGACTCGAGCGGGAGCCGGTACTTCACTTCGAAGGAGATCAATGTCGTCATCGGGATAGCCACGATGGCGGCGATAGCGATCGACTCGACAACATCCCGAGAGGACCTCGCAACCGAGAGGTCGAGGCTTGCCGCGCTGGCGGCCGCAACAGGCTCCGCATTCCTCGTGCTGGATCCTCACTTCCGAATCAAATACGTGAGCGCGTTGGGGGAAGAATTGCTCGGATGGAAGGGCGATGAACTGATCGGAAAGCAGTGTTCCGAGGTCTTCAGGGCGACAGACACGAACGGCATCAGGGTCTGCGGCAGCAGCTGCATAGGGCAGAGGATTCTCTGGGGCGAGAGCGTCGCAGGCGAGGTGCACCGCCTTTCATTCTTGACCAAGGACGGCAGGCGGATGCTCTGCGATGTCCGTGGTTCTGCGATCAGGGATGCCAAGGGCCATGTCACGGAAATCGTCTATGCTCTAGTCCGCGCGAAGCCGGCGGTCACGCCAATCCCGTTGAGGGAATCCGCTCCGATCGAGGGGATGGCCGGACTAAACGAAATTCTGTTGAGCGGCAAGTGACTCTGAGTCAGGCATGCGAAGCCACATTCTTCGAGAACAGCAGCAGGCGTATCTCCGCGTTGGTGAAACGCGACCTCCTTCGCAGTTCGTCGGCATCGCCCCGCTTGATGAGGTCGATGTAAAGGGGCGTCCCATTCGTCAGGAGGAAAATCCTCTTCAGCGCTTCCTCGTCGATATGAGCAGAGCCCAGCATCCTCTTGCAGCCGCCGATGCTCAGCCCTTTGAGGTGAATCTCAGTGACATCGCCGCGGATCACTTCGCCGCGGCCATAGAACCTGCAGTACGAGGGCGTCGTCTCCTGCGCGAGCACCAGGAACTTCCCGCCGCCTCCTAAATCCTCGATGGCGGCAGAAAGGAAATCGACCAGATCCTCGGAAACCTGCCGATACCCGTCAAGAACGACAATCATGCGGCGCGCCTTGATGTGATTGATTATCGATTTGCCAATGTCTCCCTCGGTCCCGGCAAGACCCAGTGCCGCGGTCATCTCGTCAATGACGCCCCCGAGATCAGCGCCTTCGCGAAGATCGAGCCACGCGTGTGGTCCGACGTGTCCTGAGATGAATGCCCTGCCCAGCGCCGTCTTGCCCATGCCGACGGCCCCGTACACGACCATCACCGGTCCACGGCCGTGCGACCATCTCCTGAGCTGTGCTATCTCAGCCTCCCGCTCTATGAGCCCGGGGACCTCTTGAAGAGCCATGACCGGCGGACTGAACTTGCCCGTTCCGTCAGTCCTCAGCGCGACGGCGAGCGGCGAGATCGCGAACTCGGCCGCCACGTCGGCAACTGTCATCTCGTTCCCACCATGAATGACCATTTCCTTCCGGAGGCTCTCCCTCAATTCCCTCGCGTGTCTCAAGCCAGCCTCCGTAATCCTATAGTAGTTGACCTTTCTCGCGCGGCCTCCGATGCGGCCTTCCGCTGCCTCGATGTGACCTTCGGAAATCAGTCTCTTCAAGTTCCTCGGCACGTGACTCCGCTGCACGCCTGCCCCGGCGGCAATTCCCTTCTGAGTCAGCTCCGGAACAGCTTCTGTCGCCCTCCAAGACTCCGCGATATGGAGGATTATGCGTTCGGAGGCTGTCAGGTTCACGCCTGATTCAATCCATGGAAGTTATATAACCATGCCGATGTCAAACGTGCTTCCAGAGCTTGATGGTCAGCGTTGAGACGTGGGTGGTCTGCCCCCAGAGCGCCGCCCACGCCTGACTTATCCATCCGCCCTCCGATTCATCATAGTAAGATGCGTTCCAGCTGTAGCCGATATACGTCTTGCTTACGTTGTATGACACAAGATAGGGCGCGCCCGGATAATCCTGATAGGAAACGATACGGTCTTCCGCATCGGTGACGAACGGATAGAGGTAGTAGAACTGGTGGTAGCTCACGCCGTCCACAGCGACAACTTCCCCTGGAGCGAGCATGTCGTTGACATCCGCTCCAACTCTCGGCGCCGCGAACTTGACTTCGGCGGTGCCCGCCTCAATCGAGAAGACGAGGAGGACCGCGAGGAATATCGCCATGCGTTTTCGTGGCGAGCGGAAAATGAGAGCAGGGACCGCCATGAAGAGGAAAGCGGCGAGCCACCCGCCCATGGCGAGCAGGCCGGCTACCGCGCCGATGAGGACCAGGCCGATGCCGGCAAGCCATGCCCTGCTGCGCAAGATTTCGCCGATCCTCGCCTTGACCGCCGCGAGAGGGAACCTGAGCCCTCTCAGTATCTCGCGGAGCGATTTATCCAGAGGGAAGTCGACTTTCCGCACGCCAAGCCACACCAGGGGGAGGAACGCGTAGAAGATGTAGCGAATCCTGTCCCTCCAGAATAGCGGCACACCCCTCTGGGTCTCGCTCAGGCTCAGCGCCCCCGAGACGAAGAGCGCGATGAAAGGCACGAGGAACACGGCGAGCCAGAGGCCGCTCACCTGCTCGTCCTTGATCTGACGAACGGATGATTTCAACTCTGGTAACATGAATGCGCCGTACGTGAGGAGGATGAACACGAAGAACGGGACGAGGAGGATCACAAGCGTCAGGTATTGGACCGGTTGCGAGAAGGCATTGGTCAGAGTCGATTGTATCGCGGCGCTCGTCTCCCAGTTCGGCCAGCCGAAGCGATACACGTTCCTGATGCCCCACCCGCCAACAAAGCACAGGAACACTGCGATCGCGAGCATGTACCACTTGTTCTTGAAGACCGCCCAGCGCATGTAATAGAACCGCCACAGGAACCCCGCGACGCCGGCTACGATGAAGAAGTAGCCGAGGGAGGATCGTACGCCGAACGCGAGACCGGCGAACAAGCCTGCGAACACGATGTACCTGTCGTCCTTCACGCCCCGGATTATCGCCCACATCGTCAGGGCGAAGAAGAGGAAGGTCATGTTCTCAGAATATATCTTGCCAGTCTCGACAATCAACTCGAAGTCGAGAGAGAATATCGCCGTGGCGACGAGCGCCACCGCGCCGCCGTATAAATCCCTGGTCGCGCGGTAAACGGCGAGGAGCCCGAGCGCGCTTATGACGAACGACGCCAGCTGCGCCACCGCATAGGATGTCCCGAAGATTTCGAAGAACATGCTCAGATACGCCGGGAAAAGGGGGGAGATGTGGTGACTGAACTGCGGGACACCGTTGAGGTTGGAAGGGTCTCCCCACGGCATGTAGAACTCGCCGTGCTTGATCAGGCTCTGCCCCATCGTGAGGTAGTAATTTGCGTCAAAGCCGAGGTCGCGGTTCATCAGCGAGGTGACGCGGAACGCGAGGCCCAGGACGATCAAGACTAGCAGGACGTGTTTGGCGGTGACACGGCCTTTCCGCGGCGCATTTTCGGCGGCGCTATCGTCGAGCAACGGCCGTGGTCATGAGCTTTGGGCGATAAAAAGCCGACAGAAAGAGGCCGCGAGACCTTGCCAGCGCGGTGCTTGATAGGTAATTACCACAGAACCCTTAAATATCGTCTCCAGCATCAAAAAGCGTCAAGCCCCCTCTGGAGGAATTACTAATGTTGATAAAGAGGAAAGATTGGGACGATGTCGGCGTTTCCGAAGTCATCGGGACGATACTAATACTCGGCATGACGGTGACGCTGTTCTCCGCCGTGCTGATCTGGGTGTATTCCATCCCCACCCCCAGCCCTGACGTCAAGGTCAGTTTTGTTGGGCAGTTGGAGCCGATCTACAAGAGCGGCGTCTGGGACGGCGTGAACATCACGATCACTCACAACAGCGGTGAGGCCTTGCAACCCTTCAACACTAAGCTCTACCTTAACATCCAGGTCGGCGGTAGCAGATACGTCGACCAGTTCAATACCGCCGGCAAGATAACCGTTCCCCCATACTATGCCATTCCTGCAGACAACGACAAGCCCTACGGGCTGATCGACGGTTCTGATACTATATGGAACGCCGGCGAGAGATGGTTCTACACGAACCACAAAATCGCCCAGACCGATTCGGTGGAGGCCATGATCCTTGACACCAGCAAGAGCGTCCTCCTGTGGCGGAGCGTGCTTCAGGGCTTGACCGGCCTGAACCCGCCCTTGTTCGTGGAGAAATGGGCGGACAAGGATCCGACGACGTCGATCCGCGAGCCGCCTGCGACCGGCGTGCAGTTCACCGTCTTCGCCAATGTGATCGATCCGGACGGGGATCTTAATAAGAACTCTGTCTACGCCACGTTCGCAGCGTTCTTCGGAATTCCGGACTTCAGGAACAAGCCGTGGAACATGAGGGACAACGGGACCGGAGGGGATCAGGTCGCGAACGACGGCATCTATACGCTCACGGGAACCTGGCTTAAGCCGGTGAACATGAGCTGGGACGGCTCCGTGGTGATATTCAATGCGACTGATTTACAAGGGCATAAGACGATATCGCGCATGACGCTGACGGTCGTATTAGGACCGGGTGGCGGTGGCACAGTGAAACCGCCTCCCAAGACCGGCGGTGCTCCGCCGAACCTGCACTACAACGGCTTGCAGGGATTCAATATATTCAACGCGACGGAGTGGGACAACGTCCCGTGGACCGCCAACGAGACCAGGACATTCAAGGAGAAGGAGACCGTCGTTATCGTCGTGGCAAGCGCCTTGCTGAAGAACTCGAGAGGAGCCCATAACGAGTTCTACCTCTATGATCCTTTCTCGAACGTGCCTCCCGAGCCCGTCGTATACGGCAACAACAAGGTGCCGACACCGGACACGCAGGCCTCCAACACTCTAGCATTCACTTTCTACGACTACGTGAACGGGTATAATGTCTTCACCTACAGGTTCGAATTGAACAACGCCTCATCGGTGGGCACCAATTACTATACCAGCCCCACGCACCCGCCATATTACTATTTCGCCAAGTACCCGCTGGAAATCACGATTTGGGACGACATCTACCCCTCGCCGAGCAAGTTCCATACAACAGACACCATAAACATCACCGACGACAACGGCAATATGCTGACGTACCCGAAGCTCGAAACATTCAAGGAATCCACTTTCACAACGCCGTCGAAGAATTTCAACAGCACCGATATGGTATGGGTGCGCATTACGATGAAAACGGTGGATCCGTCGTACCAGATGGGCAACGTCGTGATACAGGACTTCCTTGGCGGGACTCAGATTTGGAAGGCCCCCCTGAGCGGCAAGTATGTCAATCGGCCAATCTGCCCTGTGACCTTGGCGTGCACAACCGGGACGCTCGCTGTGGAGAGTTCCGGGACTCTATATTATAGGTTCTCCCTCAACCTGAGCTTGGTGAACCAAGACCCGTGGGTGCCGGGGACGCAGGACTACGCTCTGCGAATCATGTGGATCAGCGATGCCGATGAGGAGTACACCCTCGCCCTGCAGAGCCAGCTTACGATTAAAGCGCCTGATTTCGCGCTGGACATAGCGATTGCCAACGATGACACAATGGATCCACGGTGGGGCACGCATGACCTGGGGTATTACTTCGAAAACGTGAATAGCTGGGACAGATGGAATAAGCTGCCGATATGGAGCGGCCCGTCTGACACCAACAAGTGGATCAACGGAATCGCAATCAAATATCTGGATTATGACGAGGACGGGGACTACGACCTCGTTGGCAGCTTCAAGCAGGACAACAGCAACGCTTGGATATTCCTGTTCAGACGAGACCTTGACTCGAGCGGCAACACCGTCTGGACCAGGTTCATGCTCGAGAATACAGGCAACGACATCGTCACCTGCATCGCGACCGGCAGCCTAGACGGGGACACCGCTCCCGAGATAATCGTTGGGTCCACGTCCGGGAAGGTCT
>Ga0316620_10001079_pt1 | contig 11498 bp, 11 predicted proteins | sample OWC_Aug_M1_C1_D5_FD_207651 | JGI IMG/M metagenome (GOLD analysis project Ga0316620, IMG submission 207651) | Wetland soil microbial communities from Old Woman Creek delta, Ohio, United States - OWC_Aug_M1_C1_D5_B | ecosystem: Environmental > Terrestrial > Soil > Wetlands | place: USA: Ohio... | reverse complement strand
TGATCCTGCTGTCCGGGACCTTCGAGCCGCTGGACCGGGACCGCGCGCTGGCGGTGGGCTGCTCGGAGATCCTCACCAAGCCGTTCGAGGCCCGCAAGCTGATCGACACGGTCGACCGGCTGGTGCGGGGACGGGACTCGGCCTCCGTGGCCCGGACCGAGGTTCGCACGGGCGGCGCCGACACCGGGCCGGTCGCGCCCGGGATCCCCGGGGGCGGCTCGTTCGCGCCCAGGACGCTGCGGGCGGGCGGTGCTCGAGCGACGCGGCCGGTGGGCGACACCGCGGCTGCGGCTTTGGATCTCGGGGAGGGCTTGGAGTTCACGCAGGCCGGCTTCGCTGAGATGGAGGCCGCAGCCCAGGAACGGTCCGCCGCTGCGGTCGAGGCGCCGCGGGACGGACTCGAGTTCGACATCGGCGGCGCCGACGTCGACCCCTTCTCCGATCTGGGGGATGAGCCTGCGGAAGTGCAGGGGGACGGCACGTTCGCCGATGCGTTCGAGGCCACCGGCGATCCCTTCGGCGACGTCGTCCCCGCACTCGACCAGTCCGACGTTGCTGGAGCCGTGTTCGCGCCGACGGAGCCGCGGCCCGCGACCGAGCCTGACCACGGTCCGGCCATCGAGCCCGAGACGCTTGGCGCCGACATGGAGCTTCAGGCGGACACGGGCCCGGTCCTCGGGCTGGCGGAAACCCCGGTGCGGCCCGAGCTGGATCTGCGGTCGGCGGGGGAGACGGTCGGGGCGGGGTCGCCGTTCATCACCGATGCCGACACGGCGCCGCTGGCCCCCGTCGAGGAGCCGGCCGGCACCCCCGGGGACGGCGCCGGCCCTGCAGCGCCCGCGACCTCCGGCAGGCTGTCCGACGACGACGTCGATCGGATCGCCCGCCGCATGCTCGAGCTTGCCCATGGCGCGATCGAGCAGATTGCATGGGAGGTGATCCCCGACGTCGCCGAGGTCCTGGTGCGCGAGCGCATCCGTCAGCTCGAGGCAGACTTCGAGACAGATCACTAGCGCGCGGCAGTCATGAGGGGTCCCTCCACCCGGCGGGCGCGATGAAGACTTCGGGATGCCGTCCGTTCACCCCGCAGCTGAGCGAATGGCGGGGACAGCCGGAGAACGGGGCTCGGCCCACGTGAGAGCGCTCGCCGCCGAGCTGGCCCGGGACCTCGCGGACCGCGTCGACAACGTCATGCTCTTCGAGGCGGTCGACTCAACCCATGCGGTGGCGCTGCGCCTCGTCGACCAGGTCGACCGCGAGGGTCTCGCCCTCCACCCGACGATCGTGCTCGCCGCGACCCAGACCCGAGGCGTCGGCCGCGGCGAGAACCGCTGGGCGTCCCCCCGGGGCGGGCTGTACCTCACCTGGGTGGCATCCTCGGTCGCTGAGGACGTCGTCGCCAGCCTGCCCATGCTGGCGGCGTCGGCCGCCTGCCTCGCCCTCGCGGACGCGGGGGTCGAGGCAATGGGCATCAAGTGGCCGAACGACATCCTGGTCGCCGGGCGCAAGCTGGCCGGCATCCTGGTCCACGCCCGGCGTGGCGCCGTCACGCGAGTGACCGTCAGCATCGGCGTCAACATCGCCCCGATCACGGACCGCGTGGCGGGCGCGCAACGGCCGCCGATCTCGCTCGCCGAGCTGATCGGGGCAGAGGCCGCGGCGGCCGCGACCGCGGGCGTCGCCGCCGGCTTCGTGCGAGGCTTGGTCGAGTCCATCGCCGACCCGGCACCCGCGCTCGAGCGATGGCGGCGCCGCTTGGTCCACCAGCCCGGGGACCGCATCACCGTGCGGGTCGCGTCCGGTGCGGTCGAGTCCGGCACCTTCGCCGGCCTGACGGAGGAGGGTTTCCTCAGGCTCGGACAGGGCTCCGGCGAGCGCGTCATCACGGGCGGCGACGTGGTCGAGAGCTGACCGCTACTGCAGCCGAGCGAGGAACCGGTCCGGCGGCTCGAAGCCGGTGATCCGGAACCGCTCGCTGCCGTCCGAAAAGACGATCACCGTCGGCATTCCCATCACCTCGAAGCGCATCGCCGCATCGTCGCCGACATCGCTCGAGCGGGTCTGGTCGACCTTGAACCGGGCGTAGCCCGCCAGCCTCTCGGCAACCCGGGGGTCGGCAAAGGTCAGCTCGTCGAGCTCGCGGCACGGAGCGCACCAGTCGGCATAGAAGTCCACGATCACCGGCTGGCCGGAGGAGATCGCGGCGGCCGCGCGCGCCTCGTCGTAGGGCTGCCAGTCGAGGTGCGTCGTCGCCGAGCTCTCCCCTCGCGGCAGGAAAGTCAGCCCCGCGACCACCATCCCGAGCGACACCAGGCGCATCACGCGATCGATGACCGGCTGCTGGTGACCGGTCCGGTCGACCACCAGCAGGTAGAGCCCGCCCACGATCAGGACCGCTCCCATCGCCACGGCGCCGATCGGACCTGGCAGGAAGGGGCGCGCGAAGTAGACGGCGAGGGCCACCAGCAGCACGCCGAAGACCTTGCGGATCCCGACCATCCAGGCCCCCGAGGCCGGCAGCTTGTTGAGTGCGCCGGTGAAGGAGCCGAGCAGCAGGTAGGGCAGGCCGAGCCCCATCGCGAGGGTGAAGAACAGGACGAAGCCGAGCAGCACGCTGCCCTTCTGCCCGACGAAGGTCAGCAGGCCGAGCACGAACGGGCCTATGCACGGGGCGGCCACGAAGCCGACCACCAGACCCATCAGCAGAGCTCCGAACCCGCCGCGTCGGCCACCGGCGGCGCGCATCACCCACCCGGGCACCCGCAGCTCCCAGAGCCCGAACATCGACGCGGCCAGGGCGAGCATGACGACCACGATGACGGCGACGACGATCGGGTTCTGAAGCGCGGAGCCGAACAGCTGGCCGGTCAGCGCAGCGACGACGCCGAGCACCGAGTAGGTCACGGACATGCCGAGGACGTACATCAGCGCCAGCCCGACGGTGCCGCCGGAGCGCTTGGCGGTCTGCTGGGAGAAGAACCCGACGGTGATCGGAATCAGCGGGTACACGCACGGCGTCAGGTTGAGGGCGAGGCCGGCGATGAAGACGGTCAGGATCAGCAGCGGCAGCGAGGTGCCGGCGAAGGGCCCCTCGGTGGCGGTGTCGACGGCCGCGGCCGGGGCCTCTTGAGCCGGGAAGAGCTCGCTGTTGGCCGGCACCGATGAACTGCCGGCCGGTGCCACGTCGACCGTGGCCGCAGCCTTGACCGGCACCGGTGGCAGACACTGGCGGTCGTTGCAGGCCTGGGCGGTGACCGTCACGGAGAGCTCGGCGCGACCGGCTGCGGCGGCCGGCACCCCGACCGCGGCGATGATGACGACCCGCTCCTCCCAGACCTCGATCGGCGTCTCCGCGAATGAGAAGGAGAGCCTCCGGCCAGAGGGGTACTCCACGGCGTCCAGCGACCACCCCTCGGGCAGCCGCCACTCCAGGGTGGTCGGCACCGAGAACTCGTCGCCGGGCTCGTCGGAGTTGACGTGCCAGCCCTCCTCGACGGTGAGCTGCACCGCCAACCGCGCCGTCGCGCCGGCCACCAGCGGGGTTCGGTCCGCGAGCAGCCGCACGCCGAACACCGGTTCCGGACCAACTGGCTGGGCCGCAGCCGTCGCCGCCAGGACGGCCGTCAGCACCAGACTCGCTGCCATCGAACGACTGATCATCCGTTTCGGCCTCTCAGCTGAGACTCTCGTCCGGGGCCCGGATCACGGCTCGCCATCGCTGCTGGCTTGCCGAATCCGAGCTATGAGCTCGCGGACCTCGTCCGGGTACCCATCCCAATGCTCGCTGACCAGATCAGGGCGACGGCTCACGGTCGCCGCGACCGCCCGCTCGAGGCGCCACCTGCGAACCGCCTCGTGGTTGCCGGAGCGTAACACCTCCGGCACCGGATGTCCTTCCACGACCGGCGGCCGGGTGTAGCAGGGGTGGTCGAGCAAGCCGTGCGAGAAGGAGTCGTCGACCACCGAGGCCGGGTCGCCCACGACCCCGGGAACGAGCCGAACCACGGCCTCGATGACGGCCATGGCTGCGACCTCTCCGCCACCGAGGATGAAGTCTCCGAGCGAGATCTCGCGCGGCCGGAGGATGTCGATGATCCGCTCATCGAAGCCCTCGTAACGTCCGCACAGCACGATCACGCGACGGAGCGCCGCCAGCTCCTCGGCGAGCGCCTGGTTGAACGGCTCTCCGCTGGGCGTGAGCAGGATGAGGTGGCTCGGGTCCGTCGGCCCCGCCGCGAGGGAGCGGACGGCGCGCAGCACCGGCGGCGCCTGGAGCACCATCCCGGCGCCGCCACCGTAGGGCTCGTCGTCGACCTGCCCCCACCGGTTCTCTGCCCACGCCCGAAGGTCGTGGACGCCGATCTCGATCAGGCCGCGCTCGACCGCCTTGCCCAGCACCCCGGTCGTCCGGAACGGTGTGAACAGCTCGGGGAAGATGGTCACGACATCGAGATGCATCCGCCTCGAGACCTCCCCTCCACCGGTCGGCCCTGGGCGCTCGGACCCGTGACGGGCCGTCGGCGTTCCTACCCGGCGATCACCGCGTCGTCGTCCAGCAGCCCCGGCGGCGGATCGAGCACCACGCGCCGTCGCTCGAGATCGACCTCGCGCACGATCTCGGGCACGTAGGGAACCAGGAAGTCCCGGTGGTCTCGCCGCACCACCAACCGCGTCTGGCCGCCCGCGCCCGGATCGACGGCGGTGATCGTCCCCAGGGCTTCCCCCGCGGTCGAGACACACTCGAGCCCGACCAGGTGGTGCTCGTAGTAGTAGCCCTCGGGCAGCTCCTCAAGCGCGAGCGCGGGCAGGAACAGGAACCGGCCGCGCCACGCCTCGACCGTGGTCCGGTCACGCAGACCGGCAACCGACAGCAGCCAGCACCCCTTGTGGTAGCGGACCCGGAACGTCTCGTGAAACTCGGTCGGCCCGTCCGCCTGCCCGAGGCCGAAGCGGAGACCGTCCGTCAGTCGCTCCGGGAAGTCGGTGGTGATGTCGACCAGGACGTCACCGTGAACGCCGTGCGGCTTCCCCACCCGGCCGACAATCAGCCACTCCTGGTCGGCCGCCGGCTCGCTACTCGAGGATCTCGAGCACAAAGCGCTTCTGCACCTTCATCCCGGCCGCTGCGAGCAGGGTTCGAATCGCGCGCGCCGTGCGCCCCTGGCGGCCGATCACCTTGCCCAAATCCTCGTTCCGCACGCGAAGCTCCAGGACCGTCGTCTGCTCCCCTTCGACCTCGGTCACGCGAACATCTTCGGGATGGTCCACCAGCGCCTTCGCGATCTCCTCGAGAAGTTCCTTCATCGCACTCACAGGGAGCTCCTTTCGCGGCCTGCGGTCACGCCTGCTGCTGCTGACGCTGCGCTCTACGGATGAGTGATCGAACGGTTTCGGAAACCCCCGCGCCCTGGCCGCGCCACTGCTCGACCTTCTCGAGGTCGATCTTGAGCTCGGGCGGATCGCTGTGGGGGCTGTAAGAGCCCAGCTGCTCGATGTAGTCGGCGCCCGGAGTCTTGCGCGAATCCGACACCACCACGCGATACATCGGCTTGCCCCGGGCACCGCCTCGCCGAAGTCTGATCGTCAACATCTGACTCTTCCTCCTGGTCGTTACGGAACCGCCTCAGCGGATTCCCAGCTGTCGCTTCAAGGTCCGGGCGTCAACCTTGCCCAGACGTTTCATCAGCTTACGCATCTGTCCGAACTGACGCAAGAGCCGGTTGATTTCCTCGACGCTGGTTCCCGACCCTTTCGCCACCCGCCGCTTGCGCGAGGCATTGAGGAGCTGGGGGTGCCGACGCTCCTGCGGCGTCATCGAGTCGATGCAGGCTCCCATCTTCTTGAGCTGCACCTCCTGTGCCTCGGTGGCGCCGCCGGCGGGCAGCACCTTGCCCGCGCCTGGGACCAGCTCGAGCACCTGCTGCAGCGGTCCCATCTTGCCCAGGCTCTGCAGCTGGTCGCGCAGGTCCTCGAGGTCGAATTTGTTCTTCCTGAGCTTGGCCTCGAGGTGGCGAGCCTTGCGCTCATCGAGCGCGTCCTGCGCTTTCTCGACGAGGGTCGCCACGTCGCCCATCCCGAGGATCCGGCCGGCCATCCGGTCCGGGTGAAACTGCTCGAGGTTCTCCAGCCGCTCGCCGATCCCCGCGAACACGATCGGTCGGCCCACGACCTCGCGGATCGACAGTGCGGCGCCGCCCCTGGCGTCCCCGTCGAGCTTGGTCAGGATCACGCCGGTGATGTCGAAATGCTCGTGGAAGGCGCGCGCCGACCGCACTGCGTCCTGGCCGGTCATCGCGTCCGCGACGAACACGATGTGCTTCGGGGTAAGGATCTTCTTCAGCCGGCCGAGCTCGTCCATCAGCTCGTCGTCGATGTGCATCCGGCCGGCGGTGTCGAACAGCAGCACCTGGTAGCCCTTGATCGATGCCTCCCGCAGCGCCCGCCGGGCGATCGCCTCGGGATCCTCCATGTCGCGAGTGTCGATGGTCGGGATCCCGGCCTGCTGCCCGAGCACTAGCAGTTGCTCGCGCGCCGCCGGGCGCGAGGTGTCCGCCGGGACGAGCAGCGGGAAGAGGTTCTTCGTGGACTTGATCCAGCGGGCGAGCTTGGCCGCCGTCGTGGTCTTGCCCGATCCCTGGAGGCCCACCAGCATGACCACCGCAGGCCGCCCCTTGAAGTCGAGCTCGGCGGTCTTTCCCCCCAGCAGATTGACCAGCTCGTCGTGCACGATCTTGGTCACCATCTGCGCCGGCGTCACCGAGCTGAGCACCTCCTTGCCGACCGCGCGCTCGCGGACGCGATCGATGAAGCGGGTGACCACCTCGACGCTGACGTCGGCCTCGAGCAACGCGAGTCGGATCTCCCGGAGGGCCGACTCGACGTGGTACTCGGTGAGGTGGCCCTCGCCGCGGAGGGCCTTCGTGACTCGAGCGAGACGGTCCTGCAGCGTCTCCAGCATGGGAGACGCAGTCTAGATAACGCCTCTCTGCCGGTCAAGCGCGCGGCCCGTCGGCGGCCCCGTCGCCGCCCGTGGGTATAATCAGCGCGGGTGAAACCGTCGATCCTCCTTCGCCCGAGCTGCCCTCCCGAGGACCACCCGGAGATCCACCGGTTCCTCGAGCTGATCGCCGCGGCGTCGGGCGCGTCGTTCGTCGAGCTCGAGCTGGTGACCCCCGACGGGCAGGCGCGCCGCTACCGCCGGGGGCGGCCGACCGCCGAGACCGCGGACCACCCGCTCGAGCTGCGGCAGCATCGGGCGTTCCTCCGGCTCGGCGGCGTCGATCGCCTCCCGGACCAGCTGCCCGCCCTGGCGGCGTTCGCCCTCGACGGAATCCTGCAGGGCGTGCGGTCCTCGGCGCAGCTCTCGGTGCTGCTGGCAGTGCTCGACACGAGCACGAGCGCAGCGCTGCTCTTCGACCACGGTGGGGACATCGTCTACGCGAACCCGCACGCCGATGCGCTGCTGTCGCGGCAGACCGAGGGCGACCCCGACGCCCGATCGCCGGACCAGCGATTCCAGCCGCTGCTCGTGCGCGTGAGGTCGATGGTAAAACGGGTGCTCGACGGCCGAGTGACCTCGCTGCCCTGGACCTCGCCGCTGATGCTCTCGGACGGCTCGGTGATCGGTTGCGAGGTCATGCAGCTCGGGGGTGAGGCCGGGATCAGCGGCGTCGCGGCGGCCGTCCTGCTGCAGCCGCTGACCACCTTGCCGATCCTGTTTATGGAGGCTTTCTGCGCCCGCTACGGAGTCTCCCCACGCGAGCAGGAGGTGATCGGCCTGCTGCTCGAGGGGCGCGGCACCTCGGAGATGGCGAGCCGGCTCTCGATCAGCGAGCACACCGTCCGCGACCATCTCAAGAGTCTCTACCGTAAGACCGGCACGCGCTCGCGCAGCGAGCTGATCAGCGTGGTGTCGACCGCGCGCATGGAACCGGCCGCGAGCCTGGACCGGTGCTGAGAAGTATTTCGGTCGCCGGCCGCCGGAACTGTTCATCGGCTGGATATAATGGAATGGTCGATGGAGGCCCTCTGATGCAATGTGTACGGATTGGCATCGTCGCGGTCCTCGTCGTGGCGTTGGCGGTCGCGGCGTCGGCGAGCGGTTACGTGGTGATTCTGAAGAACGGCTACAAGATCCCGTGCCGTGAGCCGCTCCGGGTCGACGGCGCGAACGCGATCCTGACCCTGACGACCGGAACCGTCGGTTCGTACCCGGTCGATCAGGTCGATATCGTGGCAACCGAGCGCTACAACCAGCAGGGGCTCGGCGACGCGCTGGTCATCGACGAGCTGTCGCTGACCGGCACCCCGATCCCGACACCCACCCCCAAGCAGTCGCTCGGTCAGTTCGCCAGCATCGACGCCGGGACCCGGGACCCGGAGCTCACCGCGAAGTACGAGCCGACGCCCACGCCGACGCCCGGCATCAAGCTGCAGCCGAACGCCTACCACGACCAGCGGGTCGATCACGCGTTCACCAAGTACTTCGACGACCGCAACCTCCTGATCTACCGCACGAGCGCGGGGACTCGTCCCGAGTACTTCTTCGTTCAGACCGTCACCGACTCGCAGCGCGAGGTTTTCGAGGCGTTGCGGATCGTCACCGACGCCTTCGCACTGATCCTGAAGCTCCAGCCCGAGCTTGCGCCGGCGGCGATCGAGCTGCAGATGATCGAGACGACCGGCCGGGCCTCCGGCACCTTCCGAATCACGCCCGAGATGGCACGGTCGCTGGCGGAGAAGCGGATTTCGATGGAGGAGTTCTACGTCGAGTACGTGATCTTCTGATCCCTGACGAGACAACGCACGAAGGAACCCGCCGCCGAGGACACCCTTGGCGGCTGATCGTCAGCCCGCGCTCGCCCCCCGGCCGTCGCCGCGGTCCGGCTCCCCTCCCCGCTGCCTCGCCAGACGGCGGGCCAGGGGCAGCCACGCCACGAACAGGACGCAGGACAGGAGCGCCGCCGCGCCGAAGGCGCCGGCACCACCGAGCTTTCCGTACAGCGGGCCCGCCAGCGCCGAGCCGGCGACCACACCCAGCCCGAAGGTCAGGCCCGAGTAGAGCGCCTGGGCCCGACGAACGGCGCCGGCCGGAACGCCGGCCTGCACCAGCTGGATGCCCGCAAGGTGGACGAGCGCGAAGGTCGCGGCGTGAGCGAGCTGCGCCGCCACCAGGCTGGCCCAGCTCGGCGGCAGGGCGAGCAGCAGCCAGCGCAGCGGGGACACGAGGAGCGCGAGGCCGAGCAGTCGGCGCCGTCCGAGCCTCCGCTCGAGTAAGCCGCCGGACATGAACGCGACCAGCTCGGCCACCACTGCGAGCGACCACAGCCCGCTGATTACCGGCCCGCTGTAGCCGGCTGCCCGCAGGTGGATGGAGAAGAACGCGTAGTAGGGGCCGTGCGCCACCTGGTGAAAGGTCAGCAGCGCGAGCAGCCACCACACTGTCACCGGAATGCCTCCCCGCGACGGCTGGTGCGGGGGATGAGCGGACCGCTCGAACGGCAGGCAGGTCAGCGCGAGCAGCACCAGCGAGGCCGCCAGCACCAGCGGGAAGCCCTCGATCCCGCCTTGCGCGACCAGCGCCGCGGCGGCCGCGGCGGCGGCCACGAACCCGAGCGATCCCCACAGCCGCAGCGGCCCGTAGCCGCCGGCCGGCAGGCGCTCGAGGACCGTCGCTTCGACCAGTGGCAGCACCGTACCGTGGCCGAGGCCGACCAGGAACAACGCGACGCCGAGCGCCCACGCCCCGTCCAGGCGGCCGACGGCTGCCGCAGCGACGATCGACACCGCGAGGTGCAGGGTCAGCACACCGCGAAACCACAGCCCCCGGTCCACACGCGCCCCGAGCACCGGGGCATAGACCAGCTTGGGGAGGGAGAACAGCGCGGTGATCAGGCCGACGCCGAGCGCCGCGACGCCCCGGTCCTCCAGGTATGGCCCGAGCAGCGGCAGCGTCACCCCGAGCACCCCGAAGTAAGCGGCGTAGAACGGGGCCGCGTGCTTTGACGCGACGGCGTCGTTTCGGTAGCGTAGGGTCATGGGCGAGATCGCTGTTGTCGGTGCCGGACTCTCTGGGCTGACGGCGGCCCTCCGCCTCGCCGAGCAAGGATACCGGGTCCGGATTTTCGAGCGCTACCCGCGGCCCGGGGGGCTGGCCCGCGTTCTCGAGGTCGGCGGCGAGCCGCTCGAGGCCTTCTACCACCACCTGTTCACCTCGGATCGGGCGGCCGTCGCGCTCGCCGAGGAGCTGGGCGTCGGTGACCTGCTCGAGTGGCTGCCGTCGAAGATGGGCATCTGGACCGAGGGGCGACTGTGGGACTTCGGCACCCCGGTGTCGCTGCTGCGCTTCCGTCCCCTCAATCCCGTCGACAAGCTGCGATTCGTGCTGGCGACCCTGCGCCTGCAGTACACGGGCCGCTACCAACAATTCGAGAACGTCAGCGCCGTGGAGTGGATCCGTCGCACTCAGGGCGAGCGGGTCTGGCGCACGGTGTGGGGCCCCCTGTTCCACCAGAAGTTCGCCGACCGCGCGGAGCAGGTCGCGATGGTGTGGCTGTGGGGCAAGCTGCGGCTGCGCGGTCGCTCGCGGTCTGAGTCCGGGATGGGCGAACGGCTCGGGTACATGCGGGGCTCGTTCGCCCGTCTGATCACCGCCCTGGAGAGCCGGATCACCGCCGCGGGCGGGCAGCTTGTCCTCAGCGAGCCGGTCCGCCGAATCGAGCGGACGGAAGGTCGCTTCCAGGTTGTCACCCGCTCCGGTGCGCACCCCGCGGACCAGGTCGTGGTCGCGGCGCCGGTCCCGGACCACATCGAGATCGCTGGCCATCTCCTCGACTCGCAGGAGCTCCGCCGGCTGCAAGCCCTGCACGCGACCGCGGCGATCTGCACCGTGCTCGAGCTGAACCGCTCACTGACGCCCTTCTACTGGCTGAACATCGCCGACCCCGAGATGCCGTTCGGCGGCCTCATCGAGCACACCAACTACATCCCCCGCGACCGCTATGACGGCCGCCACATCCTCTACATCTCCAACTATCTCTTCCCCAACCACCCGCTCTACCGGGCGACCAAGGAAGAGGTCCTGGGCAGCTACCTGCCGGCGCTGCAGCGGGTCAACCCGTCCTTCGACCGATCGTGGATCCTGGCCAGCCATCACTTCCACGCCGACTACGCCCAGCCGGTCGTCACGCTCGGTTATCGGGAGCAGATCCCCGAGATGCGGACCTCGGTGCCCGGCCTCTACCTGTGCTGCATGGCGCAGATCTTCCCCGAGGACCGCGGGATGAACTACGCGATCGTGTACGGCGATCGAGCCGCGCGGTTGGTCCTCGACGACCTCCGCCGCAACGGCTCCGGCGACCCTGCCCCTGAACCCTCCTGACTGGGGTTCGGGCGCGGACGCGGGCGCGGAAGCGGAGGTGGGCGGGGCCTATCCCCTATTCCCTAGCCCCTAGCCCCTCTGTAGTACCATGTGCGGGCCCGGAGCTCCGGGTCGACAA
>Ga0316620_10001076_pt1 | contig 11512 bp, 6 predicted proteins | sample OWC_Aug_M1_C1_D5_FD_207651 | JGI IMG/M metagenome (GOLD analysis project Ga0316620, IMG submission 207651) | Wetland soil microbial communities from Old Woman Creek delta, Ohio, United States - OWC_Aug_M1_C1_D5_B | ecosystem: Environmental > Terrestrial > Soil > Wetlands | place: USA: Ohio... | reverse complement strand
ATGAGGTCCGCGAGGCTGCCGAAGTAGGCGTGCGATCCGGTCAGGGCGATGACGCCGGTCGCGCTGCCGCTCAGCACCGTTGTGCCCATGAAGCAGATGCTGGTGAACCCGCTGATGTCGGCCGCGCTGACCGTGGCCGCGCCCGCATGCTTTTCGACGGGCAGGGCTTCGCCGGTGAGCGCCGCCTGGTTGACGAACAGGTCCTTGGCGGCTGTGAGACGCAGATCGCCCGGAATCATGTCGCCCGCCGACAGGTGCACTACGTCGCCCGGCACCAGTTTCTCGATCGGAATCTCCTCGGGCGCAGTCGGCTCGGCCCCCTCGACAACAGGACCGCGGTCGCGTCGGCGCACGACCGTGGCCGTCGTGTGAACCATCGCCCGGAGCTTCTGCGCTGCCTTGCCGGAACGCCGTTCCTGCAGGGTCGAGAGCGTCAGGCTGAGGACGACCATGGCGAAAATGATCGCGGCCGCCTGCTGCTCGCGCATCGCGACCGATACCACCGCCAGCGTGATCAGCAGGATGTTGAGCGGATTCAGGAGGCGCCTGAGGAGCTGGACCGGCAGCGTCTGATGCTCCTCGTGCGCCACGGTGTTGACGCCGAAAGTCGCGAGGCGACGCGCCGCCTCGGACGCATCGAGGCCCGCCGGCGCGGATCCGAGCCGCTCGAAGACCTGCGGCACTTCGAGTGCCGCGAGCTCCACGAGCTCGGCGGGGACGGCGGATTTTGGGCCGGCAGCGGCACCGCGCCCATGCTGGCGGAACGGCCAGTGGACCAGCGGGACCCGGCGTGGCGCGGCGGTCTGCATCGAGGCCCCGATCATAGGGTTCGCCGCGCGGATTGTCTTGCCGGCGAGGCGTCATGTCGGGTTTTCGAGGTTGAAGGTCGCGTTCTCGTCGTCGTAGGCGAAGGCCTCGGCGTAACGGCCCCAGCTCACGATCGCGCGCAGCGTCTGTTCGGCCGCCTCATCGCTCATGTAGTCCTCGAGCTCCTCGAGGAAGCGGCTCTTGCGGGCGACGTGCGACGGACGCTCATCGAGTACGCGGCGCACGTGCGCGGCGAGCGGCACGTAGTTCAGGAGTTGACGCGCGAAGATGCGCTTGCGCTCGTCGAGATCCGCGTTGGCAAAGGCGAGGCCGGTGTCGGTGAGGCGGATGTCGCCGCCCGCGACCTCGGCAAAACGCATCATCTGCAGTGTCTCGGCCACCGGGAAGAGGTCGTCGATCTCCATCTTCAGGTCGGAAGCGATGTTTGGCAGATCGGCGACGCCGTTGAAGGGCGCCGCGGCCACGGTCTCCATGAGGCCTGACAGCAGATTCGATGACACCCGCGGCAGCACGCTGCCGATGCCAAGGCCGGCAAAGCGCTCGGCGCGCGCGCCGGGCGCGCCCGCCGCCGGGCGCGCGGTCATCTCCACGTAGATGCGCTCGACCAGCGCGCGAAAGCTCGGATCGAGGCGCTTGCGCGGCTGCGGAAGCGGTACGCGGATCTCCGTCAGGATGCGGCCCGGGTTGCTGCCGAAGACGAGGATGCGATCGCACATGAGCACGGCTTCCTCGATGTTGTGCGTCACCAGGATCACGCCCTTGATCGGCATCTGGCCCTCGGTCCAGAGGTCGAGGAAGTCGGTGCGCAGCGTCTCGGCGGTGAGCACGTCGAGTGCCGAGAACGGCTCGTCCATGAGCAGGATGTTCGGGTGGACGACGAGCGCGCGCGCGAAGCCGACGCGCTGGCGCATGCCGCCTGAGAGCTCGCGCGGGTACGCCGACTCGTAGCCGTCGAGACCGATCAGGTCGATCGCGGCGAGCGAGCGCTGCCGGATGTCGGCGACCGGCATGCGCAGCGCCTGCAGGCCGAGCGCGACGTTTTCGAACACCGTGAGCCACGGATAGATCGCGAAGCTCTGAAATACCATGGCGATGCCGCGCGCCGGACCCTCGATCGGCGCGCCGAGGTAGCTGAGCGTGCCGGCGCTCGGCTCCGCGAGTCCGGCGATGAGTCGCAGCAGCGTCGATTTGCCGGAGCCCGAGCGGCCGAGGAGACCGACGATCTCGCCCTCCGCGACCTGGAGGTTGACGCCGTCGAGCACCATGAGCTCGCTGCCGTCCGCGCGCGGAAAGGCCTTGCGAACGTCCTGGAGAGCGAGCAGGGGTGCCGTGTTCATGGGTCGATTCCGTCAGGCGAGCCGAAACCTGCGTTCCGCGTAATAGTAGAGCGGCCGCCAGAAAAAGCGATTGATCGCGACCACGCACAGGCTCATGGTCGAGATGCCGAGGATGATGCGATGGAAGTCGCCGGCCGCGGTCGCGTCCGCGATATAGGCGCCGAGGCCATGCGCGCGCACCTGGGTCCTTCCCCAGTTCGCGACTTCGGCGACGATGGACGCGTTCCAGGAGCCGCCCGATGCCGTGATGGCGCCGGTCACGTAGTAGGGAAAGACCGCCGGGAGCGCCACCTTGCTCCACCACAGCCAGCCGCGTACCTGCAGGTTGTCGGCCGCGTAACGCAGTTCGCCGGGAATCGCGGACGCACCGGCGATCACGTTGAAGAGAATGTACCACTGCGTTCCGAGGACCATGAGCGGACTCAGCCACACGTCCGGATTGAGCTTCCAGGTGACGATGCCGTAGATGGCGAGCGGGAACAGCAGGTTGGCCGGGAAAGCAGCCATGAACTGGGCGATCGGCTGCACCAGCCCCGAGACGCGCGGCCGCAGCCCGACCCAGATCCCGATGGGCACCCAGACGAGGCTCGCGAGAGCGATCAGCACGGTGACGCGCAGCATGGTCAGCAACGCGAGCCCGGAGACGGTGAGCGCCTCGGAGATCGAGGTGCGCGCGAACAGGCTCTGCGCGATGTGCCAGACGGCGAGCGCGACCAGCACGAACACGACCGCGAACCAGAGCGTATCTGCATGCCGCACCGGCTTCGATTCGGCGCGCGGCGCCGACGGATCGACGGGCATCGCCCAGCTCGTCCAGCGCACACCGGCGTAGAAGGCCGCGGTGATCCCGGATACCAGGCGCGAACGTCGCATCACCGTGAGCGCCCACGAGCGCGGCGGCCGGCCGCCCGGCTCCTGCTCGAAGCGCAGGCCGTCGACCCAGACGACCAGCGGGCGGAACAGCAATTGGTCGTAAAGCAGGATGACGACCAGCATGGCGAGGATGGCCCAGCCGATGGCGGGAAGATTCCGTTCGGCGATCGCGAGCGCGATGTACGAGCCGACACCCGGGAGCGCGACCGAGGTGTGGCCCACGCTGATCGATTCGGAAGCGACCACGAAGAACCAGCCGCCGGACATCGACATCATCGTGTTCCAGATGAGGCCGGGCAGGGCGAACGGAACATCCAGCTGCCAGAAGCGCATCCACGGCGACAGGTGAAAGGACGCGGCCGCCTCGGTGAGCTCGCTGGGCACCGTCCGCAGCGACTGGTAGAAGCTGAAGGCCATGTTCCATGCCTGGCTGGTGAAGATCGCGAAGATGGCCGCGAATTCGGCGCCGAGCACGCGGCCGGGCGCGAGCGACATGAAGAAGACGACGGTGATCGAGATGAACCCGAGGATCGGCACGGACTGCAGGACGTCGAGGATCGGCACCAGCAGCCGGCCGGCGCGCGGGCTGCGTGCGGCCCAGGTCGCATACGTGAACGTGAAGAGGAGCGAGAGCGCGAGCGCCGCGAACATGCGCAGCGTCGTGCGCGCAGCGTAGAAGGGCAGGCGCGCCGGATCGAGCGAGAGTGGCGTCGCCTCGAGTTTCGCCAGGGGCTCGAGGAGCCCGCGGCTCGCTTCGCCCAGAAATGCGATCAGGCCGATCACGATCACGATCGCGATCACGTCCCAGCGCGTCGCGAGATCGCGAACGAAGGCGAACGGCTCGGAGCGGTGCGTCATGCGGCAGCTCGGTGGGTCCGGGCGGGAACGGGCGAGTGCGCAATGCCATCACCGACCGGGTCGGCGATCGCGTTGCGGCTCGCCCGCACTGTAACGCGGGTTCCGGCACTCTACATTAATAAGGAGTAAGGCTTGCGCCGCTCTCAAGCGTCGAGCCAGTGAATCTCCGGCGGCTTGCGGCCATGGGATGCGGGCCACTTCTTCGGATAACCGAGAATGATCGGCGCGACGACGTGATACCCGGAGGGGAGCCCGAGCTCCGCGCGGGTCGCGGGGAGCTCGAGCCACGGGCGCGAGAGGCCGATCCAGCAGGTGCCGAGTCCGCGGTCGCGGGCCGCGAGCATGAAAGTCTCGGCGGCAAGACAGCAGTCCTCGCTCGACTGCCGGGTGTCGTCCCGGGCGAGAATCATGACCACGGCGGGCGCCTGGTAGAAGAGGCTGAACGCCGGATCGCGCAGCTGATCCTCGAGTGAGCCGAATCCCGCCTCGGCGGCGTGCGCCAGCAGCCACTCCTTGGCGCGGCGCGCGTAGTCGTCGATGCGTTTCCGGTCGCGCAGCACGGCGAAGGCCCAGGGCTGGAGATTGCGCGCGCTTGGCGCGAGCGCCGCGAGGCCGATGAGGCCTTCGATGACATCGCGCTCGACCGCCAGGTCCGAGAAATCACGGACTGCCCTGCGTTGGGCGACTGCGGCAGAAAACTCCACGACGCTGAACCTTGGCCGGCTGCGGGAGCCCGGAAGTTTCGTTGCCGCCGCAATCGACCGCTATCCGGACAACTACTCACCTCGTAGACGATGCAATTCGTGGCGGCCGCGGGATTGCGGAAAACCGAGACGCGAGTCGTGTTTCCCGATTGACTTATCCGCAGCGTTCGGGGAACGTAGGGTTCACCAGAGAGTCCATTCACGCCGCCGCGCGGAGTTGCCGCACTTGTTTCGACGACTGACAGCCGTCGCCATCGTAGTGGTGAGCCTGCTGGGAGCAGCCGCCCCGGCGTTCTCCTGTGCGGCGGCCGGAATGAGCGGCGACTGCTGCGGAGGCGACTCGCACTCGCCCATGGGGGGCGGTGACGGCTGCAATCCGAGCGTCCCGAGCGGTCCGGCTGCGTGTTGGGCACTGCAGACCCCGGCGGCGTCCAATCTCGTCGTCGACCATGGCGGCGTTTCTCACGAAAGCGCCGGTCATTTCGTCGTTCATGGGCTCTCGAGTCCTGGCTGGTCTTCGGGTGCTGCCCACGGTCGATCGTATTCCCCGCCGGATCCGTTGAGGCGCGGCGACGCCACGCTCACCTACCTCCGTACCGCGCGCCTGCGCTTATAGCTTCCCGCAACAGCTGACGCGGCTCGCGCAAGCGAGCCCTCTCACGCGTTCCCTCGCGCTCGCGCGCCGCCCAGGTGCGTGCGCCAGGCCGGACGCAGGGCTCAGGCTCTTGCAGGGAAGTGGTTTTCATCATGTGGTACCGAATTTTCGTACTGGCGCTCGTCAGTCCTTGCGTGGCGTGGGCGGCCGATGCGCCCCTCACCCTCGAGGCGGCGGTCGATCAGGCCTTGAAGCAGGCTCCGGAGATCGCCTCGTCCGTGGCGACGCTCGATGCCGCCCGGGCCGGGGCGCCGAGCGCCGGCCGGCTGCCCGATCCGGAGCTGATCGCGGCCGTGGACAACCTCCCGGTCAACTCGGACGACCGCTTCTCGTTCACGCGCGACTTCATGACGATGCGCCGGATCGGCGTCATGCAAAGCTTTCCGAACGGCAAGAAACGCCGCCTCGAGAGCGTGCGCGCGCAGGAAGAGATCGGCGTCGCTCAGGCGGAACTGCGCAAGAGCGAGTTCGATACCGCGCGCGCCGTGTCGGACAGCTGGATCGCGGCCGCGGTGGCGATCGAAGCGGCCACGCGCCTGCGCGAACTGACGCCGGACGTCGAACTGCAGGCGACGGCGGCGCGGGCCGCGCTCGCGAGCGGCCGGACCTCGGCGGCCGACGCGCTCGCCATGCAGACGCTGGCCGCACGTCTCGACGACCGTATCCACCAGTTCGACCAGGAGGTCGACATGCGCCGGGCCGAGCTCGCGCGCTGGATCGGCCGGGATGCAGATCGTCCGCTCGCGCCGCTCCCGGTCGACCGCGAGCTCGGCCATTCGCCGCAATCGCTGGTGGCGGGCGTCGAGCAGCACGCGCCGCTCGCCCCGCTGGTGGCGCGCATCGCCGCGGCGCGAACGGACGTGGAGCTCGCGCGCGCGGAGAAGCGCCCCGACTGGAGTGCGGAGCTGAGCTATGCGAAACGCGGCTCCGAGTTCTCCGACATGATTTCGCTCGAGTTTCGCGTGGGCCTGCCGCTCTTTGCCGCGCACCGGCAGGATCCCCTGATCGCGCAGAAGCTGAGCGAAGTGCGCGCGCAGGAAGCGGAGCGTGACGGCGAGGTGCGGATGCACACGGCGGAGATCCGGGCGGCGGTGACCGAGTGGCGTCACGGGCGCGAGCGCCTGGACGGCTACAAGAGGGAACTCCTGCCGCTCGCGCGCGAGCGCTCGCGGGCCGCGGTCGCATCGTATGGCTCGGGCCGCGGGGACCTGCGAACCACGATCGACGCGCTGAGCGAGGAGATCGACACCCGGCTCGACTACGTCGAGCTCGAGGGCGTCGTCGCGCGGGCCTGGACCTTCCTGCACTTCCTGCACGACGCGGGAGAACAACCATGACGAACGAGCATACGAATCGGCTCAAGTGGATCGGCGCGGCGCTGGTGCTGCTTGCCGTCGGCGTCGGTGGCGGTTTCTGGTGGGCGCGTTCCTCGATGAGCCCCGTGCGGACGGCAGCCGTGCCGCCACCTACGGCCGCGAGCGAGCGCAAGATCCTCTACTGGCAGGACCCGATGCATCCGGGCCAGAGATTCGACAAGCCGGGCAAGTCGCCCTACATGGATATGGACCTGGAGCCGGTGTATGCCGACGAGACCGGCGCGAGCACCGGCGTCCGGATCGACCCGAACGTCGTACAGAACCTCGGGATTCGGCTCGGCAAGGTCGAGCGGGCAACCTGGCCGGCGCGCCTGAAGGCGGTGGGCAGCGTCGCGTTCGACGAGCGCTTGCTCGAGCTCGTGCAGGCGCGCGTCGAGGGCTATGTCACGCGCCTCTACGTCAAGGCGCCGCTCGAGCACGTGCGGCGCGGCCAGCCGCTCGCGGACATTGTCGCGCCCCAGTGGATCGAAGCCGAAGAAGAGTACTTGGCGCTGCTCGACGCGCACTCCGAAAGCGCCCAGGCGCTGCGCGACGCAGCCCGACAGCGGCTCACCGTGCTCGGCATTCCGGATACGACCGTCCGCTTGGTCGAGACCTCGAGGAAGACAAGCGGCACGACGACCGTGTCCGCGCCGATCGACGGTGTGGTGACCGAGCTCGGCGTACGCGAGGGAGCGGCCTTCATGCCGGGCGCGGTGCTCTTTCGCGTCAACGGTTTCGCAACTGTCTGGGTCAACGCCGAGATTCCGGAAGCGAAGGTGTCGATGAGCCCGGTGGGCTCCAAGGTGCTCGCGAGCGCAGTCGCCTGGCCCGGTGCGACTTTCGCGGGCCAAGTGATCGACGTGCTGCCGCAGGTCGATCCCGAGACGCGCACGCTCACGGCCCGCGTTTCCCTTGCCAATGCGGGCGGCAAGCTGGCGCCCGGCATGTTTGTCTCGCTCGAGATCCTGGGGCCTGCGGGCGAGCCGCAGCTCGTCGTACCGAGCGAAGCGGTGATCGTCACCGGCGAACGGAATGTCGTCATCGTCGCCGATGATGGCGGCAGTTTCCGGCCGGTGAATGTCACGACCGGAGCGGAGCAGGGCGGCAGGACGGAGATTCTCTCGGGACTTGCCGAAGGCCAGTCGATCGTGGTTTCGGGACAGTTCCTCATCGACTCCGAGGCGAACCTGCGTGCAGCAACCGAACGGCTCGGGGCGGAGTCGACGGAGCCCGCCGCGCACGCGGAGCACCAGCCGTGATCGCGCGGCTCATTCGCTGGTCGCTCGAGAACCGCTTTCTCGTGGTGCTTGCGACGCTGATGGTCGCGGCCTGGGGCGCCTGGGCCATGCTGCGCACACCCCTCGACGCGCTGCCCGACCTCTCGGACGTGCAGGTGATCGTGCGCACCATGTATCCGGGGCAGGCGCCGCAGATCGTCGAGAACCAGGTCACTTATCCGCTCGCGACCACGATGATGTCGGTGCCGGGCGCGAAGACGGTGCGCGGCTACTCGATGTTCGGCGATTCCTTCGTCTACATCCTGTTCGAGGACGGCACCGACCTGTACTGGGCGCGTTCGCGCGTGCTCGAGTATCTGAACCAGGTGCAGTCGCGTCTGCCCGCCGAGGCGAAGACAGCGCTCGGGCCGGACGCCACGGGCGTCGGCTGGGTGTACGAGTACGCGCTCGTCGACCGCAGCGGCAACCTGGATCTTTCGCAGCTCCGGGCCCTGCAGGACTGGTTCCTCAAGTACGAGCTCAAGTCGGTGCCGAACGTCGCCGAGGTCGCCTCGATCGGCGGCATGGTGCGCCAGTACCAGATCGTGCTCGACCCCGATCGCATGCGCGCCTACAAGTTGAGCCACGAGATGATCATCGACGCCGTGCAGAAGGCGAACCAGGAGACGGGTGGCTCGGTGCTCGAGCTCGGCGAAGCCGAGTACATGGTCCGTGCCTCGGGCTATCTCAAATCGCTCGATGACTTCCGCCACATTCCACTCGCGACCAGCGCGGGCGGCGTGCCGGTGCGCCTCGGCGACGTCGCCCGCGTCCAACTCGGACCGGAGATGCGCCGCGGTATCGCCGAGCTCAATGGCGAAGGCGAGGTGGCGGGTGGCGTCATCATCATGCGCTCCGGAAAGAACGCGCTCGAGACCATCGACGCCGTCAAGGCGAAGCTCGCCGAGCTCAAGCCGAGCCTGCCGAAGGGCGTCGAGATCGTGCCGGTCTACGACCGCTCGAGCCTCATCAAGCGCGCGGTGTCGAATCTCAGGGACAAGCTGATCGAGGAATTCATCGTCGTGGCGCTCGTGTGCGTTGCGTTCCTCTTTCATCTGCGCTCGGCGTTCGTCGCGATCGTGTCGCTGCCGCTTGGCGTCCTCATCGCCTTCATCGTCATGTACTACCAGGGCGTCAACGCCAACATCATGTCGCTCGGCGGCATCGCGATTGCGATCGGCGCGATGGTCGACGCGGCGGTCGTGATGATCGAGAACGCGCACAAGCACATCGAGGCCTGGCGGCACGAGCACCCGGGCGAGGACCTTCAGGGCAGCGAGCACTGGCGCGTCATCGGCGAAGCGGCAACCCAGGTGGGCCCGGCGTTGTTCCTGTCGCTCATCATCATCACGCTGTCCTTCGTGCCGGTGTTCACGTTGCAGGCGCAGGAGGGGCGCCTGTTCTCGCCGCTCGCTTACACCAAGACCTACGCGATGGCGGCAGCGGCGGGCCTTGCGGTGACCCTCGTTCCCGTGCTCATGGGCTATCTGATCCGCGGTCGAATCCCCGAGGAGCATCGCAACCCGCTGAGCCGCGGGCTGATCGCGTTCTATCGTCCGCTGCTCGCCAAGGCGCTCGCGGCGCCGAAGGTCGTACTGGGCGGCGCACTGCTGGTGCTCCTTGCGACGCTGCTGCCCGTGATGCGCATCGGAGGAGAGTTCCTGCCGCCGCTCGACGAGGGCGATCTGCTCTACATGCCGTCGGCGCTACCCGGCATCTCGGCCGGCAAGGCGTCGGAACTCCTGCAGCAGACCAACCGGCTCATTAAGACCGTGCCTGAGGTCGCCACCGTGTTCGGCAAGGCCGGGCGCGCCGAGACGGCGACCGACCCGGCACCGCTCGAAATGTTCGAGACGACGATCCAGTTCAAGCCGCGCGACGAGTGGCGGCCCGGTATGACGCCCGACAAGCTGGTCGCGGAGCTCGACCGCATCGTCCAGGTACCGGGACTCGCGAACGTGTGGGTACCGCCCATCCGCAACCGCATCGACATGCTCGCGACCGGTATCAAGAGCCCGGTGGGCGTGAAGGTGGCCGGTGCCGACCTCGGCGAGGTCGACCGGATCGCGTCCCAGATCGAGCGGGCCGTGAAGCAGGTGCCGGGGGTCACGTCGGCCTTTGCGGAGCGCCTGAGCGGCGGGCGCTACATTGATGTCGACATCAACCGCGAGGTGGCGGGGCGCTACGGGCTCAACGTCGCCGACGTGCAGAGCGTCGTCTCGGCTGCAATCGGCGGCGACAACATCGGCGAGACGGTCGAGGGCCGGCAGCGATTCCCGATCAACCTGCGCTATCCGCGCGAGCTGCGCGACTCGGTGCAGAAGCTGCGCGATCTGTCGGTGATCACCGCGCGCGGCGCGCAGATTCGCCTCGGGGACGTCGCCGCCATCCGCGTGGCCGACGGCCCGCCGATGCTCAAGAGCGAGAACGCCAGGCTCTCCGGCTGGGTGTATGTCGATCTGCACGGGCGCGCGTTGAGCGCCGCCGTGCGCGACATGCAGCGCGCGGTCGCGCGTGAAGTGAAGCTTCCGGCCGGCTATTCGATCTCCTGGTCCGGGCAGTTCGAATACCTGGAGCGCGCGACAGCTCGGCTCAAGATCGTCGTGCCCGCGACCCTCATGATCATCTTCGTGCTCCTGTACCTGACGTTCCGGCGCCTGCGCGACGCGATGATTGTCCTCGCGAGCGTGCCCTTCGCCCTGGTTGGTGGGTTCTGGCTGATGTACGCGCTCGGCTACAGCATGTCCGTCGCATCCGCCGTGGGATTCATCGCGCTCGGCGGCGTGGCGGCCGAGATCGGCGTCGTGATGCTGGTTTACCTCAATCACGCCATCGAGGCGCGCCGGCAAAGCCAGCGCCTCGCAACGGAGCAGGATCTCGTCGACGCGATCATCGAGGGGGCGGCGCTCCGGGTCCGACCGATCGCCATGACGGTGGCCGTCATCATCGCGGGACTTCTTCCCATCATGTGGGGGTCGGGGACCGGGTCCGAGGTGATGCGGCGCATCGCCTCGCCGATGGTGGGCGGAATCGTCACGGCGACGCTCCTCTCGGTGATCGTGATCCCGACGGTGTATCTTGTCGTCCTGCGCCGACGACTGTCCGCCTGAGGAGAGGGCATGAAGCACGACGCGCCCCACGACCACGCGCATCACGACCATAGGCATCACGGCCACGCGCACGCTCCGGCGCAGGAGCCCGCGAAGGAGCCCGCCTGCTGCGCGCACCATGAGCATCACGGGCACGGCGCGCATGACACGAAACCGCAGTCCGTCGCCGCGCCGCCGGGGACGATCTACACCTGTCCCATGCACCCGGAGATCCGGCAGATCGGGCCCGGCACCTGCCCGAAGTGCGGCATGGCGCTCGAGCCCCTGCTGCCGACCGAGGTCGAGGACGACAGCGAGATCCGCGGCGTACGCGGGCGATTCTGGTTCGCCGTCGCGCTCGCTATTCCAGTCGTCGCGATCGCGATGGGCCCGCATTTCCTCGGCCTCATGCTGACGCCGGCGACTGCACTGAGACTTCGGTATCTGGAGTTCGCGCTGTCGGCGCCGATCGTGCTCTGGGCGGCGGCCGACTACTACCGCCGCGGCTGGCTCGGCGTGATGCACGGGTCGCC
>Ga0316620_10001073_pt1 | contig 11519 bp, 10 predicted proteins | sample OWC_Aug_M1_C1_D5_FD_207651 | JGI IMG/M metagenome (GOLD analysis project Ga0316620, IMG submission 207651) | Wetland soil microbial communities from Old Woman Creek delta, Ohio, United States - OWC_Aug_M1_C1_D5_B | ecosystem: Environmental > Terrestrial > Soil > Wetlands | place: USA: Ohio... | reverse complement strand
CGGTCTTCAGGCCGGTGGCGATATAACCAACCTCGCCTGCTACCAAAGTGGTTACGGGGCGTAAATCGGGAGCGAAAATACCGATCTCGACCGGCTTGACATCAAAACCCGATGCCATGAGGTGCAAGCTATCGGTGTGCTCAATCTTGCCATCCATCAAGCGCACATAGGCCACCACACCCTTATAGGAATCGTAGTGCGAGTCGAATATGAGGGCACGCAAAGGGGCATTTTCATCACCCTTGGGCGGAGGGACTTCTTTGACAATCACCTCCAGCACGGCAGCGATGTTGGTGCCCTCCTTGGCAGAGATGCGAATGACCTCATCCGCCGGCGTCCCAATGAGGTTGCTGATATCCTGGGCTACATCATCCGGCCGGGCCGAGGGCAGATCGATCTTGTTGATGATCGGGATGATTTCCAGGTCAGCTTCCAAGGCACTGTAAAGGTTGGCCAGGGTTTGCGCTTCGACCCCCTGACTGGCATCCACAACCAGCAGCGCACCTTCACAGGCCTCCAGGGCCCGGCTCACTTCATAGCCAAAATCGACGTGACCGGGGGTATCGATCAGGTTCAGCTCATATTCCGCGCCATCTTTGGCAGTGTAGCTCATGCGCACGGCTGAAGCCTTGATGGTCACACCTTTTTCGCGCTCGAGCTCCATGCTGTCCAGGATTTGCTCCGTGGTATCGCGGTCAGGCACCGTGCCGGTGAGGTGCAGCAGACGGTCAGCCAGGGTGGACTTGCCATGGTCGATATGGGCAATGATGCAAAAATTGCGTATATGTTCCGAGGTCATTGACGGGGCTTAGTATAACCGATTTTAATCATCGAAAGAGCGCATGCTTCGGCCGCGCATCAATCCACCCCCGGTAATACAGCCTCCACCAGCCCTTCGATGGATGCAGCCTGCTCACCCCGGTATTCGAGCCAGGCCAGAAATTCGATATTGCCTTTTGGCCCGGTAAGAGGTGAGCGGATTAAACCGCGCACGGCATAGCTGAGCTGGCTGGCATACCCCAAAACATCGATGAGCACCTGGCGGTGGATGGAGGGGTCGCGGATCACCCCCTTGCCGCGCCCGGCCTGCTGACGACCGGCTTCGAATTGGGGCTTAATCAGGGCGATAAGCGTACCAATTTTGCTTTGGCTGGCCTCTTTTCCTGGGGATAGCAATTCCCGCACCACCGGCAGCATGATCTTGAGGGAGATAAACGATACGTCGATGGTGATGATTTCCACCGCCTGTGGCAGCCGGGTAAGGTAGCGGGCATTGGTGCCTTCCATGACGACCACGCGTTGATCCTGGCGCAACCTCCAGTCCAGGAGGCCTCGCCCAACATCAATGGCGTAGACCAGGCTGGCCCCATGCTGGAGCAAGCAATCCGTAAAACCACCGGTGGAAGCACCCACATCGGCGCAGATTCGGCCAGCGATATCCACCCCAAAAGCTTGCAAGGCAGCTTCCAGCTTTTCACCACCCCGCGAAACATAACGCGGGCCACTCTCGACCGTGATAGCTGCCTGGGCTGAAATGGCAGCTGCAGACCTGAGCTCCACCTGGCCTTCCACGCGCACCACTCCAGCCATCACCAGGCGCTGCGCTTGCGAGCGGCTGTCTGCCAGGCCACGGTCCACCAGGAGCAAATCGAGCCGGACCTTCTTCATAGTCATATCTTAATCGAGAATCCGGTTTAAAAGCCACGAATTACGACTAAAGTTTAGTATTTGAATTGACGATTTACGGATAACCAACTATTATTGACACATGTCCATTGCCTGGCTGCCACCACTGATCAAAACCATGCGTCCACGCCAGTGGATAAAAAACGGCATGCTATTCATTGCCTTGATCTTTGACAAACAGCTGACCAACTGGCCGGCCCTGGAGCGCATCATATTGGGGGTTGTTTTATTCTGCCTGCTTTCCAGCATCATTTATATCATCAATGACCTGATGGATATCGAAGCGGACCGAAACCATCCCCAGAAGCGCTTGCGCCCGATCCCGTCGGGCGCGTTGAAACCCTCCACGGCGCGTAATGCTGCCATCGTGCTCCTATTCGTGGTCTTCATCCCGGCGGTGCTGCTCAGCCGTGGATTTGCCCTGATCGGGCTGGCCTATCTCGTGCTCAACCTGGCATATTCCGCCTGGTTCAAACATACCCCGATCCTGGATGTGATGATCCTGGCGAGTTTCTATGTTTTACGGGTGGTGGCGGGCGTGTCATTGATCACAGTCCACCGCTTCTCCCCCTGGCTGTATCTGTTCACCATTTTCCTGGCACTCTACCTGGGGATCGGCAAGCGGCGCGCCGAGCTCAACCTGCTGGCTGAGGAAGCCAACACCCACCGAAAATCTCTAGAAGGTTATACCCTGCCATTGCTCGACCAGCTCATCCAGGTGGTATCCAGCTGCACTATCCTCACCTACAGCCTGTATACATTTTCAGCCCCAAACCTGCCTGAAAACCAGGTGATGATGCTGACCATCCCATTCGTGATCTATGGCATCTTCCGTTACCTGTACCTGGTGCAGGTGAAACACAGTGGGGGTGAGCCAGCTGAAGTGCTGTTCACTGACCGGCCGCTGCAAGTGACCATCTTCCTGTGGGGATTGGCGATCCTGTATATATTCTATTTCTATCCCGGCCAGGTGCAGTCTTGAAGGCGTAAACGCACATGCCCGCTTATTCCGCCTCTGCACCAGGCAAAATCATCCTTTTCGGCGAACATGCGGTAGTGTATGGGTACCCAGCGATAGCCGCACCTGTATTGCAGGTGAGAGCGAAAGCCATCGCCAATGCTGACCCGCGCGGCGCCCCGGGTACCGTCAAAATCAAGGCACTCGACCTGAGCCTGGAAACCACGCTGGCAGACTTACCCGGAGAACACCCCCTGGCAGCCGTGCTATGGAAAGCGGCTGCTGCCATGCAGCTGAGCCACATCCCCGCTTGTAGCATCCAGGTAAGCTCGAGCATTCCCATTGCGGGGGGTATGGGCTCGAGCGCGGCGGTATCGGTGGCTATCCTGCGGGCCTTCTCGGCCCTGGTAGGGCACCCATTGAGTGATGAACAGGTGTCCCAGCTGGCTTACGAGGTGGAAGTGATCCAGCATGGCACGCCTTCGGGAATAGACAACACCGTGATCACCTATGCCAGGCCGGTGTATTTTATCAAGGGCAAGCCGATCGAAACCCTGCAGGTGAAACACCCATTCACCCTGGTGATTGGTGATACGGGCATACAAAGCCCCACTGCGGATGCAGTCAACGATGTCCGCCAAGCGTGGGAAAAAGCGCGCGACCAGGTGGAGGGCGTTTTCGAGCGCATTGGAGCGATCGCGAATGCGGCGCGTGAAGCCGTCGAGCAGGGTTCGGTGGAGGCGCTTGGCCCATTGATGGAAGAAAACCAGGCGTTATTGCACAAGCTGGGTGTCTCCTCAGCGGAGCTGGAAGGGCTCGTGGAGGCCGCACACTCAGCCGGTGCTGCGGGGGCCAAGCTCTCGGGTGCCGGGCGTGGGGGCAATATGATCGCCCTGGCAAGGCCTGAAAACGCTGAAGAAATCGCCAGGGCACTCCAGGATGCAGGGGCAGTGCGTACGATCGTCACGGAGATACGCACCCCATGAGGCGCAAATTGGTCTTTCTCAAGCTGGGTGGCTCGCTGATCACGGTTAAAGACCGGCCACATACCCCCAGGCTGGAGGTGTTGGTACGCCTGGCGAGCGAGATCGCCGAGGCCCTGGCTCAAAACCCTGAACTGCAAATCCTGCTGGGCCATGGCGCAGGCTCTTTTGGGCATGTGCCGGCGAGCAAGTATAAAACCCGCCAGGGTGTGCAATCTGCAGAGGAATGGAATGGATTCATCGAAGTATGGCGTCAGGCTGTTGAGCTAAACCAGCTGGTGCTGCAAGCCCTGGAGCAAGCTAACCTGCCTGCATTAGCACTCCCCCCATCTGCAGCGGTGACTGCCCAACATGGAAAGGTCTTGCGGTGGAATCTCGAGCCACTGCTGCAGGCGCTCAAGCAGGGGCTGCTCCCGGTGATTTATGGGGATGTAGTCTTTGATATAGTGCTCGGAGGGACGATTTTATCCACCGAAGACCTGTTCGTCCACCTGGTGGAGCATATCCAGCCCTCCAGGTTGCTGTTTGCAGGGAATGAAGCGGGCGTGTGGGCGGATTTCCCTGAGAACACCCGCCTGCTGCCCGAGATAACCCCGCAAAGCTTCGCACAGGTAGAAGGCGGTTTAGCGGGTTCAGCTGCTACAGATGTGACCGGCGGTATGGCTGACAAGGTCCGCCAGATCATTTCCATGGTCCGAGTAGTACCTGGCTTGAAAGCCAGCATCTTCACCGGCGAGGTAGCTGGCAATGTACGGCGGGCACTGGGTGGAGAGGCGCTCGGAACAGAAGTCCACGGCTAATATTAATATCTGGCTGGAGAGGGTTATAATACGCTTCGGACAAAATAAACCAAATTAGTCCATAAAAGGGAGACAATGTTTTTCACTCGCAAAGAACTCGAAACATTTGAAGATCAAAGCCTGGCACCCTATGGGATACGCAGTAAAAATTCGAAAGGGCGTTGTTACCCGGAAGAGGAACCCGAGTACCGCACTGTGTTCCAACGTGACCGCGACCGGATCCTGCACACCACTGCCTTCAGGCGCCTGGAATACAAGACCCAGGTATTCATCAACTACGAGGGGGATTATTACCGCACCCGCCTGACCCACACCCTGGAAGTCTCGCAGATTGGCCGGACGATCGCCAGGGCATTGGGTGCCAACCCTGAGCTCACGGAAGCCATTTGCCTGGCACACGACCTTGGACACCCACCCTTCGGGCATAACGGCGAGGCCACCCTGGCACGCCTGATGAAAGACCATGGAGGCTTCGACCACAACCGGCAATCCCTGCGTATCGTAGCCAAGCTCGAGCAACGTTACCGTGATTTCCCCGGCTTGAACCTGACCTGGGAAGTTCGTGAAGGGATCGTGAAGCACGAATCAGAATATGATATTGCCGACGCGCGCGAATATGACGCCGACCTGCGCGGGCACCTGGAAGCCCAAATCACCAACGCGGCTGACGAGCTTTCGTACACCGCCCATGACCTGGATGATGGGTTACGCTCGGGGATGATCGGCACGCCCATGCTGGATGGCATTACCTTGTGGGAAATCCTGGTGGAGAGCGTGGGCTGGCACGACCAGGTGCTGGATGACTTATCACGCCACAGGATGATCCGCAACCTGATCGACATGGAAGTGAGCGACCTGATCCATGCCACCGACCAGCAGCTGCGCCAGAGCGGTGTGCGCTCGGTGCTCGAGCTGCAAAGCCTGCCATACAACGTGGTTACTTTCAGCGAAGAAATGCACCAACGAAACCGCCAGCTAAAAGATTTCTTATACAATAATCTTTACCGCCACCACCGGGTGGTGCGGATGGCTGTCAAAGCTCAACGTATCATCAGTGATCTCTTCAATGCCTACCAGCACGAGCCAGCCATCCTGCCGAATCACATCCAGGAATTGACCAAGGAACGCGGCCTGGAACGAACCATCTGTGATTATATTGCGGGGATGACCGATCGCTTCGCAGTGGAAGAATATCAAAAGCTTTTCGACCCGGTGATGAAGCCGTAGAGGGATGGGTATGGAGCAAGAGTTTTATTTGACCTCAGAAGGGGCTGCAAAACTGAAAGCCGAGCTGGAGGAACTAAAGGGCCCAAAACGGGAGGAAATGGCCAGGCGCTTGCGCTCCGCCATCCAAATGGGTGACCTATCCGAAAATGCCGACTATCATAAGGCAAAGGAAGACCAGGGATTTATGGAAGGTAGGATCCAGGAGCTGGAGCGGATCCTGAAATATGCCAAGATCATCGATGAAGAAGAGCTGCCTACCGATACCATCCAGGTGGGGTCACGCGTAACCGTCAAGGAAGGCGATTACCCGGCGGAGACATATTTCCTGGTGGGTGCAACTGAAGCCGATCCACGGAATGGAAGGATCTCCAATGAATCGCCGATCGGCAAGGCATTATTGGGTGGCCACGTGGGTGATGAAGTGGTGGCCAGCACGCCGGGTGGGGAAATCAGGCTTAAAATACTTAAGATTGAATAAATTTAGAAACTGCCTAAATTAACAGGAAACAATAACGGGTTAGTGGGAAGCAATCAGGCCGAAAGCTTTTGAACTGCTCGGCTGATCATCTCTTTTAAAATACCTGTGTCAACATCTGCCAGCCGCTTAATGTAAAGGCAGCCTTTCCCGGTTTTATACCTTCCCAGCTTCTGTTTCAAGTCGTCACACTGGATCTCGGCATAGGACAGGTATAAGGATAGGTTATCCTTGCGCGGTGAAAATCCGACTAAAAACCAGTCACCTTCCCGACCGCTGGCATAGCGGTAATGGCGATTTCCAAACCCAACGATGCTACTGCCCCACATTTTAGGCTGTGCGCCGGTGGCCTGACGCATCATTTCCAGGATTGCCAGCGCATCGGTATGTTTTGGTTCCTCGGTGATGCTGTTTAGAAATTCCTCGACGCTAGACTCGGTCGGTTTTGTTTTTAGCTCAGCCATGTTCGCCTCCAAGGGAAACAATCCGAATTATTCCGGCTTTTCCTTTCCACAGGAGGTAATGATACTATAAGGAATATGATCTAAAAACTAAAGATCTATGAGTCTTCGGTAATAACTCACCGGTTATTGCGTGAATTCACCCGCCTTGTACAACGGGGAACCCCGGCAGAGAGCATCACTCGCACCTGGAGATTGCCCGCCCAACCTATTAGCATAATCTGTGATAAAGTTCTTCGTGTCACTTGGTTGGAGAGAGTATCTATTTCTACTGCCAGGTTCGCCTCACCATTTACACAGGAGAAAAACCTTGATACCTTCAGAAACGCACACCGCTATCGATCTTTCTCGCATCTGCCAGTTGCAGGAAAAACCACAGCCTTTTGAGTCGGGTGAGCCCCTGTTCTGGACCGACTCTCACATCGCCAGGCAGATGTTAGCCTCTCATCTTGACCCAACGACGGACGGGGCCAGCCGGCGGCCCGAAACCATCGATCGCTCTGCAAACTGGATCGCCACTTCTGTGGGCCTTCACCGCGGCGATTGCATCCTCGACCTGGGCTGCGGCCCCGGGCTGTACGCCGAGCGGCTGGCACAGGCGGATTTCCAGGTCACAGGCGTGGATTTCTCCCAAAACTCCATCGACTATGCCATCTCACAAGCCCGGGTGAAGAAGCTCCCCATCCAATACCGCTGCCAGAATTATCTCGAACTTGCCGATAAGGCCCTGTACTCGGCCGCGCTGCTTATTTACGGCGATTTATGCCCCCTTTCTCCTGAGAAGCGGGCGAGACTCCTCGCCATTGTTCGCACGGCGCTTAAACCCGGCGGCTGTTTTATCCTGGACGTCACCACCCCGCGCCTCCGCCAGAAGTACGGCCTGAAAAATAGCTGGTATGCTGCCGGGCAGGGTTTTTGGAAGCCCGGGCCGCACCTCGTCCTTGAACAGGGCTTTGCCTACCCGGACGATCTCTACCTCGATCAATACATCGTCATCGAAGGCGACGGCAAAATCAGCGTTTACCGCAACTGGTTCCAGGAATACACCCCCGAAACCATCCGCGCCGAACTGGCTGCCGGCGGCTTCGAGATCGAAAGCCTGTGGGGCGACCTGACCGGCACGCCCTATACCCCCGATTCTGAGTGGATCGGCATCGTCGCCAGAAAAAGCGCCTAATGTAAACTGCGCCAGGAACAACCGTATTCGCTGCCACTCAGCCAAATCGTCAAGAGCGAAGCGGAAAAAGCTGCGCGCAAAACCAAGGCGGGAGCCAAGCAGGAGAAGAAAACCGCCGAAAAGAAAAAGCGGGGGTGCCTCAAAGGAGGCAATAACAAAGGGAAAACGGAGATGGGGTTGAGCGCCGAGTTGGTCCGCATCCAAGCTGCCCTGCGCAACCGGTTGAAAACGATCTAAAAATATTAATTAAAATAGAGTGGAATGGTCGATGCCAGTCCACTCTACTTAGTTCAAGGAAAGATGATTTACTGCTTCTGCCAGATAGCCAGCTCGAGCACGAGCGTATCGAAGTAACTGTTTTCGGGCAAAGCACCCTGACCATAAGACATGTCCACCACGCGAGCTACCAGGCGCAGCGTGGCTGTCTCGAGCACAGTCTGCCCACCTGAGCTTGCCTGGAACGGCTCCCCCTTGGCTTCCAATTTCTGACGGATGGTGGGATCTTCAAACGCATGGGCGCTCATCAACACCTTGGTCACGGTCTGGATATCGTTTTTGTCGAACAACCACACTTCAAAGGCAGTGACCTTTTTGGGCACTCCTACACCGATGGTCTCCGAAATACCGACCCCGCATTCACCCAGGAATTCACCGGAGGGCGAATCGATGCTGAAGGAGTCGTCGAACAGGTCATCCCCAGCCTTATAGGAAGCCATAAACTGGGCCATGGGGGCATGCTCACCGGCCGGGGCCGGGAAATTCGCCCACTCAGGCGGAGTTTCAACCTCAGCTGTGGGCATCAGTGTGCCAGGCTCCGCACCAACCATCTTTTTTCGATTCTGAAGCACAAAATAGACCACGATACCGGCGATCGCCAGGGCCATGACCACACATAGCACGATGAACAATGTGGTCGTGTTAATTTTCCCACCCTTAGCTGGGGTGGCCGTTGGAGTAACTCCCGGTGCAACAGTCCCTCCGGCTGTCACTGCAGACTGAAACTGGGTGATCCAGCTTGGATCGATATCGCCTGGGTTCACTTTCACCCGCGCCAGGGCATCCGGGCCGGCATCTGCGAGGTAATCGTACTCAACTTTCGCAGTGGCAGCATTACCCGTGGCGTGATAAGACACGATGGCCATCTTCAGCCAGATATCCTGGTAGCCAGGATGCAGGTTTACCGGTGCAGCACTGGTCCATTGAACTGGCCAAATCTTCCAGCCGAGTAAGGGAAGACCGATGACCAACCCCAAAATAAATGCAGCGATTCCAACTATGAGCGGTTGTTTAAGATATTCGCGAATCTGGTTCATCTCCTCACTCCAAACCTGAGATTCTATTGATGTACATAGAGGTAATGCCCCAAGGGCACGGTAATTTTATTTAATCGTTCTAATTTTAGACGATACTAATGAAACTTGCAACTACCAATACAGTAAATCTAAAGGGTGCAAGAGTCGTGCCAAGGCAGACCACCCAAAAGCGACCGGCTTTTCAAAAAGAAAGGTGCAGCGCATTGCAATCACAACCAACCTGAAAGCAATGCGCTGCACCCTGGGGGGAGCTGGATCAGATAGATGCGATCCAATAATCCTATCTACAGGTTTAGCTGCCTACCTCAGCAGTTTCTTCGACCGTCACCTGGTCGAGCGGGAACAGGTTCTCGCATTGCGTGCATTGAGCCTGGTTTTTATTGGCTACTACCAGCAATCCACCACATTCCGGGCACGGTCGGGGCAAGGGCAGCTTCCAGGAGGTAAAATCACAATTCGGATAATTGGCACAGCCATAGAAAGTGCGCCCCTTGCGGGTCTTGCGCGCCACGATATCACCGTGGTCCTTGGGGCACTGCACACCGATTTTCTCCAGCCAGGCTTCCGTATGCCGGCAGTCAGGGAAACCGCTGCAGCTGATGAACTTGCCGTACCGTCCCCAGCGGATGACCAGCTCCTTACCGCATTCGGGGCATTGGCGTCCAATTGGCTCGGGCCCCATATTCATCTCAGGCATATTTACCTCAGCCCGCGCCACCTGTTCGGCAAACGGGCCATAAAACTCCCGGATGGAATCGACCCATTCACGCTTGCCCTCGGCGATCAGGTCCAGGTCTTCTTCCATTTTTGCGGTGAAGCCCACATCCACAACTTCGGGGAAGTGCTCGGTGATCAGGTCATTAACCAGGATGCCGGTCTCGGTGGGGGATAAACGTTTGCCTTCACGCAAGACGTAGCCACGCTGCTGGATGGTGCTTAGGATGGGAGCATAGGTGGAAGGTCGGCCGATGCCATATTCCTCCAAAGTCCGCACCAGGGTGGCTTCAGTGTAACGAGGCGGGGGCTGGGTGAAGTGCTGCTCGGGCAGCAAGCGCACCAGGCGCTGGCTTTGCCCCTCGAGGATGCCTGCCGGTATGCGGGCATTCTCTTCGTCTTCCTCAGACACCTGGTCTTCATCCTTCGCCTCTTCATAAACCACCAGGAAACCGGGGAATTTAACCGTGGAACCAGAAGCCCTCAGCAGGTATTCATGCTGAGCAGATTTAGCCGTCACTTCCACCGAAAGTGTATCAAATACGGCCGCTTCCATCTGTGAGGAAACGAACCTTTGCCAAACCAGCTGGTACAAACGGAGCTGGTCGCGATTGAGGAATTCTTTTATCGAATCAGGCTGGCGCATGACCGAGGTGGGGCGGATAGCTTCATGGGCTTCCTGGGCGCCTTTAGCCTTGGTCTGATATTTGGGCGGCTCAGGCGGCAGGAATTTCTCGCCATAGCGCTCGGTAATGAACTGGCGGGCTTCCGTTTGAGCCATCTCAGCCACGTTGGTTGAATCGGTACGCATGTAGGTGATCAGTCCGACCGCACCTTCACCCAGGTCAATGCCTTCATATAGCTGTTGGGCGAGGGCCATGGTGCGCCGGGCGGTGTAACCCAAACGGCGGGAAGCTTCCTGTTGCAAGGTGCTGGTGGTGAATGGCGCCGAGGGCTTGCGCCTGCGCTCACCGCGTTTGATCTTTGAGATGACGTAGTCCGCACCTTCCATGTCAACCAGGATGGGTTGGACCTCGGATTGCTTGCCTAAAACCGGGTCTTCACTATCCATCTTGGCCAGCTTGGCGATGAAGGTCTCTTTGAGCTTATCGGGGCGCAGCTCGGCAGCAATCGACCAGTACTCAACCGGGATGAAGGCATCGATTTCACGCTCGCGCTCCACCACCAGGCGCAGGGCTACCGATTGCACCCTGCCGGCGGAGAGCCGGCTGCGGACCTTGCGCCACAATAACGGGCTGAGGTTATACCCAACCAACCGGTCAAGGATACGGCGGGCCTGCTGGGCATCCACCAGGTCCATGTCGATAGGGCGCGGGTTTGCAAAAGCCTCATTGATGGCCGGCTCGGTTATCTCGTGGAAAACCACCCGCTTGGTGCGCTTGGGCTCAATTTTGGCTGATTCGAGCAGGTGCCAGGCGATCGCCTCGCCTTCACGGTCGGGGTCGGTCGCCAGGTATATCTCGGCATGAGTCTTGGCTAATGCCTGGATTTCCTTGACCACCGGGCGTTTTTCGTTCGGCACGCGATACTTGGGGGCAAAATCGTGCTCCACATCCACGGAAAGCTGTGAATGTAACAGGTCACGCACGTGTCCAACCGAGGCTTTAACGGTGAAGCCCTTGCCTAGAAAACGGCCTACTGTACGTGCCTTGGCAGGTGATTCGACGATGACCAGCTTGCCTTTCCGGTTGTCACCTTTCTTGG
>Ga0316620_10001072_pt1 | contig 11525 bp, 10 predicted proteins | sample OWC_Aug_M1_C1_D5_FD_207651 | JGI IMG/M metagenome (GOLD analysis project Ga0316620, IMG submission 207651) | Wetland soil microbial communities from Old Woman Creek delta, Ohio, United States - OWC_Aug_M1_C1_D5_B | ecosystem: Environmental > Terrestrial > Soil > Wetlands | place: USA: Ohio... | reverse complement strand
GACCGTCAGCAGGAGGATCAGCAGATTGCCGAATTGCAGACGGAACAGCGGCCAGGCCCTGATCTCGGCGCTCAATTGCACATTGCGCAGGCTGATGCTCGAAGTCATGTACGACAGGGTCCGGGCGTAGAAATAGATGTAGCAGGCCAGGTTCGCGAACAGCAGAAAGACATAGGCGGCAAGGGCAGGGACCGCCAGGCCGATCAGCGCCTGTTCGGCCCCCGGCTCATGCTGCTCGATGCGCTCGACCGCCGACCAATCGGCGATGACTATGGCCACGACCAGGCCGCCGACGACGGCCAGCATCACCAGGCTGGCGAGAAGGGCGGCCAGGAATGGCCGGAACAACTGCCCGCCGACGGCACTGCTGCGGAACGGCTCGTTGCCGAAGCCGGCGTGGTTGATCAGGTAGTTCCACTGCCGCACCAGCCACCAGGGCGTATAAAGGGACAAAGTGAGCGGCACCAGGACGCCGAGGCCGATGACCCGGAGCGCAAAGCCGGAGGCGGAGCCGTCCAGGCCGCCGCGCATGCCGCGCCAGACGGTGCGGCTGAGCCGGTAACGGCGGGCGCCGTAGTAGGCGACGAAGCTCAGGCAGACCAGCAGGCCGACCGCCAGAACCTGGATGACGATGGCCCAGGCGGCCCCGAGGCCGAACAGTGGGGCCAATTGGACGGCCAGAAACAGCGGCACCAGGATGACGATGGCCACCAGAAAGCGGAGAAACAGTTCGCCGCCAGTGCCGTCGTATTCGAACCGGTCGCCAAGCAGGTTGACATGATTCCAGAGGTACTTCCGGATCCGCGTGCGACCCCAGAAGCGGTAGAAGCCGATGGTCACCAGGTTCAGCAGGAAAATCTTGAACCAGAGCCGGAACAGCTCCCCGGTTCGGCCGTCGTAGGTCAGCACAGTCGCGGCTGGCGCCGTCCCGAGCCGCCCCGGCCCCGCCGACGGCGGGTCGGAAATCGTACCGATGGTCATGGCTTCCCCCTCAGTTGCACGCCATGGTAGCAGGGGGCGGATGATGAATGAACAGGCTTTCGTCGCGACGGCGGAGCCGGGAGGCGGTTCCGTTGTGCGCTGCAGCAAGGCATGCGATAGTGCTCGCCTGTCGAAGCTTGGGCTAGTCTTGGATACGCATGAGCAACCGCGATCCCATGTCGAAACGCGAGCAGCCGTGGCTGATCCGCACCTATTCGGGCCATAGCTCGGCCAAGGCGTCAAACGCGCTCTACCGGACCAATCTCGGCCGCGGGCAGACCGGGCTTTCGGTGGCCTTCGACCTGCCGACCCAGACCGGCTATGACAGCGACCACCCGCTGGCCAGGGGAGAGGTTGGCAAGGTCGGCGTGCCGATCGGCCATCTCGGCGATATGACGGCCCTGTTCGAGGCGATTCCGCTCGAGCGGATGAACACCTCGATGACCATCAATGCCACCGCTCCGTGGCTGCTGGCGCTCTATATCGCCGCGGCGGAAGCGCAGGGCGCGCCGCGCGCTGCCCTGCAGGGCACGGTGCAGAACGATATCATCAAGGAATATCTGAGCCGCGGCACCTATATCTTCCCGCCGCAGCCCAGCATGCGCCTGATCGGCGACGTGATCAGCTTCACCTGGCGCGAGCTGCCGAAGTGGAATCCGATCAACGTCTGCTCCTACCATCTGCAGGAGGCCGGCGCCACGCCGGTGCAGGAGCTCGCCTTCGCGCTCGCCACCGCGATCGCCGTCCTGGATCAGGTGCGAAGCTCCGGCCAGGTCGCCGCCGCCGATTTCCCGCGCGTGGTCGGCCGCATCAGTTTCTTCGTCAATGCCGGCATCCGCTTCATCACCGAGATGTGCAAGATGCGGGCTTTCGCACGGCTCTGGGATCAGGTCTGCCGCGAGCGCTATGGCGTGACGGAAGAGAAGTACCGGCTGTTCCGCTACGGCGTGCAGGTCAACAGCCTCGGCCTTACCGAGCAGCAGCCGGAGAACAACGTCTATCGCATCCTGCTGGAGATGCTGGCCGTGGTGCTGTCGAAGGACGCCCGCGCCCGCGCCGTGCAGCTGCCGACCTGGAACGAGGCGCTCGGCCTGCCGCGGCCCTGGGACCAGCAATGGTCGCTGCGGCTGCAGCAGATCGTCGCCCACGAGACCGATCTGCTGGAGTTCGACGATATCTTCAACGGCTCGACCGTGATCGAAGCGAAGGTCACCGCGCTGATGCAGGAAGCGACCGCCGAGCTTGCCCGCATCGAGGCGCTGGGCGGCGCGGTAGCCGCGGTGGAGAGCGGCTATCTGAAGCAGGCCCTGGTGGAGAGCAATACCCGCCGGGTACAGGCGATCGAGGCCGGCGAGCTGCCGGTGGTCGGCGTCAATATCTTCACCGAGAGCGCAGCCTCACCGCTGCTCGCCGCCGACGACAGCGCCATCCTCACCGTCGATGCCTCGGCGGAGGCGGAGCAGATCGCAAGTCTCAAGGCCTGGCGTAGAGCGCGTGACGGCGATGCGGTGCGGACGGCGCTGGCCGCCCTGCGGGCAGCGGCCGAAGCCGGCACGAACATCATGGAACCATCGATCGCCGCGGCCAGGGCCGGCGTCACCACCGGCGAATGGGCGGCCGCCTTGCGCCAGGTCTTCGGCGAATATCGCGCGCCGACCGGGGTTGGCGCGGCGCGCGCGCCTGCCGATGCGCAAGGCCTGGCCGACTTGCGCGCGCTGGTGAAGCAGGTGGCGGCGCGAATCGGCCGGCCGCTGAAAATACTGGTCGGCAAGCCGGGGCTCGACGGCCATTCCAACGGTGCCGAACAGATCGCGGTGAAGGCGCGCGACTGCGGCATGGAAGTGGTCTACGAAGGCATCCGCCTGACGCCGGAGCAGATCGTCAATGCGGCGCTGGAGGAGGGCGTGCATGTGATCGGCCTCTCGATCCTTTCCGGCAGCCATGTCCCGCTCGCCACCGAAGTGCTGGAGCGGCTCAGGGCGGCGGGCCTGGGCGAGGTGCCGGTGGTGCTGGGCGGCATCATCCCGCCGGAAGATGCCCGCCGGCTCAAGGCGGCCGGCGTCGCCGGCATCTTCACGCCGAAAGACTACGATCTGTCCGCCATCATGGCCGAGATCGCCGCGATCGTGGACGCCCGCTACGGCAAGGCGGCCTGAATAGTCCGCAGCCCAGATATCGTGCCGCCGGTCAGAAGGTCAATTCGGTGCCGAGCAGGAATAGCAGCGCGTTGTTCTCGGCCGAGGCAGCGCTGAGATTGTCGCGTATCCGCCAATATTGCACGCCGCCGGCCAACTTGATCCCGGGCCCAAGCTGGTAATTGACCGCAGCCTCCCAGAAGCCTTGCCGGTCCTCCCCGGTCGCAGCACCGGCTTCGAGCGAGCCATGGCCGTAGCCGAGGCTGCCCATCCAGGGGCCGGCGGTATAGGCCAGGCTCACCGCATAGTCCTGGCGATCGTTGTGGCCGCTCAAGCCCTGATTGCTCCGATGGTAGGCGCCGCCGAGCTCGAAGCCCGCATAGCCGAGCTTGGCCCCGGTGCTCCATTCGCGCCAATCGACCGTGCCCGCGGGCGCCGCCTCCACGTTGGCCCTGGAATAGCCGCCGCTGACCATGACATCGACGCCGCTGAACTTGCCGATGTAGTTGGCGCCGATCTCGATGATCTCCGACTGCTGGCCGGCATTGTTGCTTGGCGGCAGACCGCCGAACGACCCGCCGCAGGCGAGCTGCGCGCCGACCAGCGCGTTGCCGCCGATATTGTTCTCCTCGCAATTGTCCGGCGTGTAGGACAGGCCGACCTGGAAGCCATAGAGACGCGGCGAATAATAGGTGAGCTTCTCGGCATCGCCGGAGACCAGGTTCTGCACCAGCGGCACCGAGGTGCCCAGCGCATTGCCGCCGACACCCGCGACATTTGCGACGTTGACTTCGCCCATGCGCGGATCGCTGAACCCGTGGCCGGGCAGAGCGCTCGGCGGGATCACCGCCATTGTGTAGGGGGCTGCGTTGGTCGAGCCGAGAACCAGTCGGCCGTAGTCCGCGCTTTCAAAGAACAGGAACGATTCGTCGACCTGATCGGCGCAGGTCTCGGCCTCGAACTCGACATGGATGCCGACCTTGAGGCCGTTGTCCAGAACGGTCTGACCGTTGAAGTGAATTTCCGCCTCGCGCGACACCTTGTTATCGCGCCGGTTGAAGCCCGGCGCGTCGTCGGCGGTGCCCTGGATACCATCGGCGCCGGCGCCGTCGCTCTGGCGGGCAAAGGCCATGAAGGCCTCGAAGTACCCGTTCACGGTGATTTGAATCGGCGCCGGCCGCTTTTCGTCGGCCGCCATGGCGATGGATGGAAACCCGGCAAGTGCCAGGGCGGTGGCAGCCAGCAGGCGTTGTCGCATTGCCGATAACCCCTCTTGCCTTGGCACCGGGGCGCGCCCGATTTGCCTTAGCCTTCGTGACGGCGACCGATAGGCGGCGGTCATTGCCGGTAATTGTTACCGGAATTCGATGCCAATTGGCAAATCGGGCCGCTAGCGGAAATATCGCGGGTGAGGGGATAGTCAAGACCCGGCGACCGGCAAGTTGCGCCAGCGGCGCGAACGGCACGGAAACGGCAACGAGCCCGGCCAATCGGGCCGGGCTCGTGCCTCGCGGCGTATGCGAATGGAACTTTAGTGCATGCCGCCGCGATGGCGATGCATGTGCATCGGATGATCGCGCCGCGACAGCATTTCATCGGCGGCCTGCTTCTGCTCCGCGGAGAACGATGCATAGAGCGGCCGGAAGGCCTCGAGATAGCGCTCGCTTTGGCCGATCCGTGCCTTCTGCATGGTCAGCCGCTGCTCCAGCCGGTCGATGGCGGCAACGGGCTTCGCCGCCTGGTCGCGGCGGGCATCGAAATTCGCCTTCATGGCCTGCGCATTCTCGCGCAGCACGGCGGCGAGCTTGTCGAACAGCGGCTGCTGTTCCGGCGTGATCTTCAGTTCGGCGCGCAGATAGGCGATGCGGCCTTCCAGATGGCGCGCCGGATCGAAATGGCGCATGTGCTGCGCCGGGGCCTGGCCAGTCGCGGGCTGCGACTGGGCCAGTGCGAAGGGTGCGGCGCCGGCGGCGAGGGCGAACGCACTGGCAAGCAAAAGGGTACGGCGGGTGCGCATGGCAAACTCCTGGGTTGGATCGAGGTATGTCGGTAGCAGGCATCGCCCGCTTCCATGCCTTGATTCACGCGCGATCGGGCGAAACCCTGCGCTGGCCCCGCAGGGCCGGAGAAGCGCGGTTGCCTATTGTGTCAATTGCAGATCCGGAAAGCCGGCCCTGGCGCGGATTTCCGCGGGCGTCGCGCCGCCTTGCCGAAGCGCGCGCAGTGTGGTTGCCGCATCGCGCTTCGCCAGCCGGCGGCCGGTTGCGTCGGTCAGCAGGCGGTGGTGGCGATAGGTGGGCGTCGGCAACCCGAGCAATGCCTGCAGCAGGCGATGGATATGGGTGGCGGCAAACAGATCCTCGCCCCGGGTTACCAGGGTGACGCCCTGCTGCGCGTCATCCACCACCACCGCCAGGTGATAGCTGGTCGGGATGTCCTTGCGGGCCAGCACGACGTCGCCGAAGACTTCCGGTGCCGCGACAAACTCGCCGCGGCCGTCGTCGACCCAGATGAGCCTTCGCCCCTGCAGGTGCGCGACCGCGGCCGCAAGATCGAGCCGCCAGGCGAATGTCGCGCCGGCCGCCATGCGCAAGGCACGATCGGCTGCGCTCAATCTGCGGCAGGTTCCGGGATAAATCGGTCCGTCCGAACCGTGCGGCGCCGCGGGACTTTGCGCAATCTCCGACTGAATCTGCTGGCGGGTGCAGAAGCAGGGATAAAGCAGGCCGTCGTCGCGCAACCGTGCCAGGGCCGCGGCATAGTCGGCGAAATGTTCGGACTGCCGGCGCACCGGTTGTTCCCAAGCCAGACCGAGCCAGGCCAGATCCTCATAGATCGCGCTCTCGTAATCGCGGCGGCAGCGGGCGAGATCGATATCTTCGATGCGCAGCAGGAAGCGCCCGCCCGCCTGTCGTGCCGCAGTGAACCCGGCCAGGGCCGAATGCGCATGCCCGAGATGCAGAAAGCCGGTCGGGCTCGGCGCGAAGCGGGTGACCCTCGTCTGGTTCATGGCTCCGCGAGAAAGGCCGCGATCGCCGGGTAGGCACGACGATCCTCGAGCAGGAAGAAATGACCGCCGTCGAAATATTCCAGCCGCGCGCCCGGTATCTGGCGCTGCAGGCCGGCCAGGCTTTCCGGCCTGGCGATGCCGTCGAAGCGACCGCCGCAGATGAACACCGGCATGCCAAGCTGCGGCAGCCGGTCGAACGTGTCATGGTCGCGCCGGGCCTCGATTTGCCGCCGTGCGCCCATCAGGCTGGCAGCATCGCCATCGATGCTGCGGCTGCGGGCCACGAAAGTCTCGATCAGCGCCTGATAGCTATCCGGATTGGCCTGCTGCCAGGCAGCGTCGCGTTGCACATTGTTGATCGGGATCATGTGCCGGGCGCGGGATTCCGGGGTGAGCGCGGTAAGTTCGTGCAAGGGATAGGAGGCGCCGCCGGCGCCGCCTGGCGAGGTGCAGGCCAGCACCAGCCGGGTCACGCGCCCGCCATGGCGGAGGGCGAATTCCTGCGCCACCATGCCGCCGAAGGAAACCCCGAACACGGCGCAGCGGTCCCAGCCCAGGGCATCGAGCAGTGCCGCCGCGTCGTCCGCATACTCGGCCATGCTGTAGGGCCGGTCCGGCTTGTCGCTCTGCCCGAGGCCGCGCTGGTCGTAGGCCAGCAGCTGGAAGCGCTGCCGCAGCGGGCTGTCGAAAATATTCGGCTTGCGGCGCAGATCGCCGTTGGTGCCGCTGATGCAAAGCAGCTTCGGGCCCTCGCCCTGCAGTTCGTAATAGAGCGATATGTCGCCGGCGCGGATATGGGGCATGGCGGGATTTTTCCGTACGAGGATTCGGTGGCGTCGCCGGCGACTGTAGGGCAAATCCGGCCGCTCGCAAGCCGGCAGACCGCAGGCTATGCTGCGCCGCCGCGCACCACTGGGGCTTTCCATGCCGCCGAAGCCGACCCGCAAGCCCGCCGATCCGCTCGCCCGTGCGCTCAAGGCGCTGCGTGCGGCCGATGGCGATATGGCGCGGGCGATCAAGCTGGTCGGTCCGCTGCCGGATCGCAGCCGCCCGGCAGGCTTTCCCGCCTTGCTGAAGATCGTCTGTCAGCAGCAGCTTTCGGTCGCGTCCGCCGCGGCGATCTGGAACCGGATGGAAGCGGCGATCCAGCCATTGACGCCGGCCCGGCTGCTCAGCTTCGACGATGCCGGCCTGCGCGCCCTCGGCATGAGCGGCCCGAAGATCCGCTACAGCCGGCACCTGGCCGAGACCCTGGCCGGCGGCGGGCTGGATCTCGAGACCTTGGCTACCATGGAGGACGCGGCAGCGCTGGCAGCCCTGGTCCAGATCAAGGGGATCGGCCGCTGGACGGCAGAGATCTATCTGATGTTTGCCCTCGGCCGGCCCGATGTCTGGCCGGCGGACGATCTGGCCCTGCAGGTGGCGGTCCAGTATCTCAAGGGCCTGAAAGCCAGGCCGTCGCAGAAGCAGATGGATCGGCTGGCGGAGCCCTGGCGGCCGCATCGCACGGTTGCCGCCCGCATACTCTGGGCCTATTACCGCGAGGTCAAAGGCCGCGCCGGCCTCGGCTGAACCGCCGACGGCCGGCATCGATCCGGCCGGCGCGTGATCCGACCGGATGGAATCCTCCGGTCGAAAAGATATCTCGCCAGTTGAACCTGGCGTGCACATATTTTGGCCGGCGGGTCCAGCCGCCGGCATGCCAACTCAATATGTCCGGGCATGATCCCGAAAAGTCGTGCAACTTTTCGGAATCATGCTCTATGTCAGGCGGAATCAGGTGCAACGACAGGAAAGCCGATGGCCAGTTATAGCTCATTGAACGGTCCGCGGATCACGCCCGCTTCAGGGCGCCCGGCAACGCAGCTGGTGGTGCTGCTGCATGGCTATGGCGCCGACGGCAACGATCTGATCGGGCTTGCGCCCTATTGGCAGCGGCTGCTGCCGGACGCCGCCTTCGTGGCGCCGAACGGGCCGGAACGGGTGCCCGGCTCGCCGTTCGGCTTCCAGTGGTTCTCGCTGGCCGGCTACGATCCGGATTCGATGCGCCGCGATCCGGCCCAGGCAGCGGAGACCTACCGGAAAATGCGCTTCGGCGCCGAGGGCGTGTCGACGGTGCTCAATGCCTTCCTCGATGCGGAACTGGCGCAGCACCGGCTTGGCAGCGATCGCCTGGCCCTGGTCGGCTTCAGCCAGGGCACCATGATGGCGCTGCATGTGGGATTGCGCCGGCCGCGGGCCTGCGCCGGCATCCTCGGCTTCTCCGGCGCGCTGCCGTCCGGCGACCGGCTGCCGGATGAAATCGAGGCTCGGCCGCCGGTGCTGCTGCTGCATGGCGATGCCGACGAGGTAGTGCCGATCGAGGCCATGTTCGGTGCCGCCAACAGCCTGGCAGCAGCCGGCGTCGCGGTGCAATGGCACGTCTGTCCGGGTACCGGCCATGGCATCGACCAGACCGGATTGGAGCTCGGCGGCCGGTTTCTGCGCGAGGTTCTGATCGGCGGCTAGGGGGCTCTGCCAATATGCGGTGCCGACATTATTGCGTTACACTGGATTTGGTGTCTTTCCCTGGCGTATTATAGTGTTGCGGTGGGGTTTCCGGCCGCCCAGCGTTTGCGTTAAGGAGAGGTTGGGTCAAGGTGTCGATGTCGGTGTCGCCTGAGAGCTGTCCGGCCCTGGTATTGAACGCCGATTTTCGGCCGCTCAGCTACTTTCCCCTGTCGCTCTGGCCCTGGCAGGAAGCGGTCAAGGCGGTCTTCCTCGATCGGGTGAATATCCTGTCGGAATATGATCGCGTGGTGCATTCGCCCGGCTTCCAGATGCGCCTGCCGAGCGTCATCAGCCTGAAGAAATACATCGCCCCGGCGCGCCGCCCCGCCTTCACCCGGTTCAACGTGTTCCTGCGCGACCGTTTCGCCTGTCAATATTGCGGCGATAGCGAGGAGCTGACCTTCGACCATGTGATCCCGCGCTCGCGCGGCGGCACCACCACCTGGGACAATGTGGTTGCCGCCTGTGCCGGCTGCAATCTGACCAAGGGTGGGCGCCTGCCGCGCCAGGCCGGCATGATCCCGCGCCATGCGCCGCATGTGCCGAGCGTGCACGAACTGCAGGAAAAGGGCCGGGCCTTCCCGCCGCGCTATCTGCATGAAACCTGGCGCGACTATCTCTATTGGGACACCGAACTGGAGCCATAGAGTTCAGTCGCGAAAAATGCCGTGGTCGCGGCGGTTGGAGCCGCCGGCCGCCATGGGCACATCGCGCCACACTGCAATTGCCGATTGCGTCACGCCCGGCCGAGCCAGAGTGCCGAAGGCATTGCCGTTGCCGGGCTGTGACCATTTGTGGCCAGCCGGCACCTCTAACCCAGGTTAAGTCGAGCGCGGCTGCCGGCCGATAATAGTGCAGTCATTACAGTTGGTTGGCCGATGAGCGCGGCAGCGCGCCCAGGCTGGGCCGCGGCGTGGCAGGACAGGGGAAGGTGGTGATGCGTGCAGTGAAACGACTGGGCAGGTGGCCTGCGACGTATCCGGTCCCGCGGTGGGGCCTGATGCTGGTCGCAGGCTTTGCGGCGCTGCTGGGCAGCCGGCCCCCCGCCCAGGCGCTGGTCTTCGATGTGAGTTATGAACCGAGCGTCGCCGGCGCACCGGCGGGCTTCATTGCCGCTTTCGACGATGCCCTGCAGGGGTTCGAGGGCAGTTACGGCGACCCGATCGGCGTCAATATCAGCATCGGCTGGGGCACGCTCAACGGCAAGCCGCTCGGCGCCGGCGTGCTCGGGAGAAGCGTGACCAACCAGGCCGGGTTCTACAGCTACGACCAGATCAAATCGTTCATGCAAGGCGATGCCCGCTCGGCGCAGGATGCGGTGGCCATGGCCGCCTTCGCCAAAGCGGATCCGACCGGCGGCAGCCCGTTCGTCATGGCCAACGCCGAGGCCAAGGCGCTCGGCCTGCTCGACGGCAAGGCGCCCGGCATCGACGGCTGGATCGGGTTCAGCGACAGCACCGCCTTCAGTTTCGATCCCGACCATCGCGGCATGGCCGGCACCTACGATTTCATCGGCGTGGCGCAGCATGAAATCTCCGAGGTCCTGGGTCGCTACGGGGTCGGCCAGAACGGCGGCGGCGGCGCCCAGTCGCCGCTCGACCTGTTCCGCTACCAGGCGCCCGGTGCGCCGGAGCTGTCGGCGATCGCCGGCAGCTATTTTTCCATCGATGGCGGGATCACGCCGATCAACTGGTTCAATGGCGGCGCCGGCGACCCCGGCGACTGGCAGGGGCTGACCGCGGATGCGTTCAACGACGGCTTCGTAGCCGGCCTGGAACAGGGCATCTCGCCGGGCGATATCACCGTCATGGACGCGATCGGCTATGATTTGATCGATACTGTTGCCGAGCCGGCGAGCCTTAGCCTGTTCGGCCTTGCCCTGACCGGCCTTGTGCTCCTGCGGCGGCCTAGATCCGTTCCGACAGCCAGATGGCGAGCCGCGAGCCGGCCTTCACCGCGGCCTTGAGCAGCGGATAGCCGGGCGCGTCGGCGGCGCCGGCGGCCCGCGCGGTGTCGCGATGTTCGATCTCGTCGGCGCGGAACTCGGCGATGGTGGCCTTGAGCTCGGGCTCCTCGCCGCCGAGCGCCGCGAGCTGGCGGCCATAGTGTTCGTCAATCACTTCCTCGACCGCCTCGGTGCAGGCCATGGCGGCGCTCTCGCCGAGGATCGCGCTGCCGGCGCCAAGCGCAAAGCCCGCCACATGCCAGAGCGGCGACAGGAGCGTCGGCCGCACCCGACGGCCGACCACCAGCCGGTCGAACACCTCCAGATGGCGCTGTTCCTGTGCGGCCATGCGCCGGATGCTGGCGCCGGCCGGCGACCGGCCCAGCACGGCGAGCTGGCCGTCGTAGATCCGCCGGGCGCCATATTCGCCGGCATGGTCGACCCGGATCATGCGGGCGAGCAATTCCTCCCGCGTCGGATCGCCGGGCTGGCGGCCGGTGCCGGCAGGAGGGCCGGACGCATCACTCATGCGCGCCGCCAGAGCCGCAGGGCGGCGATCCAGCAGCCGATCGCATAGGCCACCGACGCGAGCAAGTTGTAGCCGGCCATGCTGATGCCGAACAGCGACCAGGCGACCTCGTCGCAGCGCACCACCGGCGTGCCCTTGAGCTGCGCCCTGAGCGCTTCCACCGTGGTGGCGCCGTTGCCGACGGTGCCGGTGCATTCGGCGGTGCCGACCCACCAATGCTGCTCGACCCCGACATGGAAGGCTGCGATGCCGGCGCCGATGGCGAAGATCGCGCCGGCCAGCGCCACCACCGGCGGCAGCAGCAGCGGGCTGCGGCGGAGCAGCAGGCTGGCCAGCAGCCCGATGGCGATGGTGCCGGCATAGGGCCAGCGTTGC
>Ga0316620_10001071_pt1 | contig 11526 bp, 7 predicted proteins | sample OWC_Aug_M1_C1_D5_FD_207651 | JGI IMG/M metagenome (GOLD analysis project Ga0316620, IMG submission 207651) | Wetland soil microbial communities from Old Woman Creek delta, Ohio, United States - OWC_Aug_M1_C1_D5_B | ecosystem: Environmental > Terrestrial > Soil > Wetlands | place: USA: Ohio... | reverse complement strand
GCCAACCAGGCGCGCCCTGTACGAGCGCTTGCGACCGGCCCGACCGGCCCGTCAGAATGCTGGATCTCGGACCCCGGCCGGGGGTCGAGGTCGCGCCCGGAGTCGAAAGGGGCAGTCCACACGTGCGTTCCAGCTACAAGACCATCGGACTGTGGGTGATCCTGATCGCCCTGTTCGTCTGCTTCTTCCACATCTTCAACAGCCACCAGGACGAGGTGCAGGAGCCGACGTTCACCGCGCTCCTGTCGAAGATCGAGGAGAAGAAGGTCCGCCAGGTCAACGTCCGCGGCAACAACTACTCGGGCACGTTCGAGGACACCAAGGAGCGGTTCCGCACCATCGGCCCCCCGGCCGACGCGGTGATGCTCCAGAAGCTGCGCGAGTCGGGCGTGGACGTGAAGTACGAGAAGGAGGAGCAGAACAACCTCTGGCTGACCATCCTCGGTCAGTGGATGCCGGTGGTGTTCCTGTTCGTCTTCTTCGTCCTCTTCATGCGCCAGCTCCAGGGCACCGGCGGCAAGGCGATGACCTTCGGGAAGTCGAAGGCCAAGCTCCTCTCCGAGAGCCACAACAAGGTGACCTTCGCCGACGTCGCCGGCATCGACGAGTGCAAGGAAGAGCTCGAGGAGATCATCGCCTTCCTCAAGGACCCGAAGAAGTTCACCAAGCTCGGCGGCCGCATCCCCAAGGGCGTGCTGATGATGGGCCCCCCGGGCACCGGCAAGACGCTGCTGGCCAAGGCGGTGGCGGGCGAGGCGGGCGTGCCGTTCTTCAGCATCAGCGGCTCGGACTTCGTGGAGATGTTCGTGGGCGTCGGCGCGAGCCGCGTCCGTGACCTCTTCGAGCAGGGCAAGAAGAACGCTCCCTGCATCATCTTCATCGACGAGATCGACGCCGTCGGGCGGCACCGTGGCGCCGGCCTCGGCGGCGGTCACGACGAGCGCGAGCAGACCCTGAACCAGCTCCTGGTGGAGATGGACGGCTTCGAGAGCAACGAGGGCGTCATCCTCATCGCCGCCACCAACCGTCCGGACGTGCTCGACCCTGCGCTGCAGCGCCCCGGCCGGTTCGACCGGCGCATCGTCGTCCCCCGGCCCGACCTCAACGGCCGCATCGGCGTGCTCCAGGTGCACACCAAACGGGTCCCCCTGAGCAACGAGGTGGACCTCGAGGTGATCGCCCGCGGCACCCCGGGCATGACCGGCGCAGATCTGGAGAACCTGGTCAACGAGGCCGCCCTCTTCGCCGCCCGGCAGAACAAGGAGAAGGTGGACCTGGTCGACTTCGAGTCCGCCAAGGACAAGGTGTTCATGGGCCCCGAGCGGAAGTCCATGATCATGACCGAGAAGGAGCGGTGGAACACCGCGGTCCACGAGGCCGGTCACACCATCGTCGGGAAGCTGCTCCCCGGCTGCGACCCGGTGCACAAGGTCACCATCATCCCCCGCGGCCAGGCCCTGGGAGTCACCTGGTCGCTCCCCACCGAGGACAAGTACAACCTCTACCGCCAGCAGATGCTCGACCAGATCTGCCGGGCGATGGGTGGCCGGATCGCCGAGGAGCTGATGTTCAACGAGATGAGCTCCGGGGCGTCGAACGACATCGAGCGGGCCACCGAGACCGCCCGGGCGATGGTCTGCCGCTGGGGCATGAGCGACAAGCTGGGGCCCCTCTCCTTCGGGAGCAGCGAGGGCGAGGTGTTCCTCGGGCGCGACTTCTCCAGCCGTCCCAACTACTCGGAGGACACCGCCCGGCAGATCGACGCCGAGGTGAGGGAGATCGTCGTCGGCTGCTACGAGCGGGCGAAGAAGCTCCTCCAGGAGAACTTCGACAAGCTGAAGCGGGTGGCCGACGGCCTGATGGAGTACGAGACGCTCGACGCCGAGGACGTGGAGACCCTGGTCAATGGCGGCACCATCACCCGGGAGCGGCCGAAGCCGCGGGTCCAGACGCCCCCGAAGACGAAGGAGAAGGAGAAGCGCCGGATCCTCGAGGGCATCCAGCCGATGCCGGCGCTCGAGCCGAACAAGGCCTGAGGCGTCCGGAGGCCGGAACGTCCCACTGCCCTCGCTGGCTCCGGCCGGCGGGGGCAGCGTCGTCTCGGGCCGGCTGGGCAGGGCGGCCCTTGGTCCGTGATGCTAGCTAGGGGGACGTGATCCTCGCCCGACCCCTGCGCGTCGACCGCGACGACGACCTCGGACCTGCCTGGGAACGGCTGGGCCTCGAGCCGGCGGCGCGGCAGCGGCTGCTCGGGTCCGTCGCCCGCGCGCACCTCCTCCTCACCGGGCTCGGACCGGCCGAGTCGCGGCTCCTCCGCGAGCAGGACACCGCGGGCCTGACCTGCGTCCTCTCCGACCCGGAGCGGCGCCCGGGGGGAGCGACCGTGTCCGGGACGCGGGCCGGCCTCGACGCGCTCGCCCGCCTCGCGGAGCGCCAGGGGCTGGGCGGCCTCGCCCGTGCGCTGGACGCCGCCCTCGCCGCCGCCGCGCCGCCGGAACCGACGGTGCTCGGCGGCCGCACCTTTCGCTGGGGCGAGCGAACCCTGGTCATGGGGGTGGTGAACGTCACGCCCGACAGCTTCAGCGACGGGGGCCGGCACCTCGAGCGCGAGGCGGCGGTGCGGCACGCGCACGCCCTGGTCGAGGCGGGAGCGGACCTCCTGGACATCGGGGGAGAGTCGACCCGGCCCGGCGCGGGCGAGGTCCCGGCGCAGGTCGAGCTCGAGCGGGTGCTCCCGGTCATCGAGACCCTCCGGGCCACCACCGACGTCCCCCTCTCGGTCGACACCCGGAAGGCGGAGGTCGCGCGCGAGGCGCTCCGGGCCGGCGCGGTGCTGGTCAACGACGTGAGCGGGCTCGGGCACGACCCGGCGCTGGCGGGGGTGGTGGCGGAGGCCGGCGCGGTGCTGGCGCTGATGCACATCCAGGGGACGCCGGAGACGATGCAGACCGACCCCCGGTACGACGACCTCGTCGCCGAGGTCATCGAGGGGCTCGCCGGCAGCATCGACCAGGCGGTGGCCGCCGGCGTCGCGCGGGAGCGTCTGTGGGTCGATCCGGGCATCGGCTTCGGGAAGACGGTGGGCCACAACCTCTTCCTCCTCCGGCACCTGGCCGAGCTTCGCGTCCTGGGCGCTCCGGTGCTGGTGGGCACCAGCAGGAAGCGGTTTCTCGGGGCTCTGGCCGGGGGCCGCCCTCCGGAGCGGCGGGTCGCGGGAACCCTGGCCTCCATCGCCGCGGTGGCGGTGCTCCACGGTGCGGACGTGGTCCGGGTGCACGACGTCGGCGAGGCGAAGGACGCGCTGGCCGTGGCCGATGCCATCGCCCGCGCCCGCGACGGCGGCGATGGGTGGGGTCCACCCCCGGCCTGACGCCTCGCGCCGAGGCCTTCCCCGGACGCGCAAGATCTGCGCGGGAGGGTCGCCGCTTGAAATCGCGGCGGGCGCGTGGCCTGTTCCCTCGTCAGACGACGGCAGGAGGAGCGGCATGGCACTCGAGCATCTCCTCGAAGTGGGCGAGGGCATCCCGGCGCCGGAGAAGGTGCGGCGCGCCGCAAATCTCCAGGACGTGAGGGCAGAGCACGCGCGAAGCCTCGCCGACCCGCAGGGCTTCTGGGGCGAGCAGGCGAAGCGCTTCAAGTGGTCGCAGCCGTGGACCCGGGTGCTCGAGTGGCGGGTGCCCGACCACGAGTGGTTCCTGGGCGGAAAGCTCAACATCACCGAGAACGCGCTCGACCGCCACGCCGACGGGCCGCGCCGCAACCACCGCGCCTTCATCCTCATCGACGAGGACGGGACGGAACGGAGCATCACCTACGGGGAGCTGCGCGACCTAGTGTCCCGCCTCGCCAGCGGCCTCCGCTCCCTCGGGGTGGGAATGGGTGACCGGGTCATCATCTACATGCCGCTCACCCTCGAGGGCATCGCCTCGATGCTCGCGGTGGCGCGGCTGGGCGCGGTTCACTCCGTGGTCTACGCCGGCCTCGGTGTCGGCGCGCTCCGCGACCGCATCGAGGACGCCGGAGCGAAGCTGATCATCGCCGGGGACATCGGGTTCCGCCGGGGGAAGTCGGTGGAGCTGCAGGGCATCGTGGACGAGGCGGTCACCGGGCTGGACATCAAGCACATCGTCTGGTTCCAGCGGCGAGGCAAGGGCGGGCGAGCGCTCAAGCCCGGCGAGGTGGACTTCCGCGACCTGGTCCAGCGCAGCAAGCCGGACGTCGCACCGGTCCAGGTGGACAGCGAGCACCCGCTGTTCATCCTCTACACCTCCGGCTCCACCGGGAAGCCGAAGGGCGTGGTCCACGTGCACGGCGGCTACATGGTGGGGACCGCGTACCACCTCCGGACCTTCTACGACCTCAAGGACGACGACGTCTTCTGGTGCACCAGCGACATCGGCTGGGTGGTGGGCCACTCGTACATCGTCTACGCGCCCCTGGTGGAGGGGATCACCACCGTGGTCCGGGAAGGCGCGATCGACTTCCCCGACCCCGCCATCGCCTGGCGGGTGGTGGAGAAGCACAAGGTGAACGTGATCTTCACCGCTCCCACCGCGCTCCGGATGTTCATGAAGTTCGGCGGCGAGCTGCCTGCGAAGTCGAATCTCTCGTCGCTGCGCCTGATCACCGTGGCCGGCGAGCCGCTGAACCCCGAGGCCTGCCGGTGGGCCTTCGAGCACCTGGTGGACAACGGGAAGCGGGGCTTCATCGCCGACAACTGGTGGCAGACCGAGCTGGGCGGACCGGCCCTGGGGACCCCGCTGTGCATCCCGGCGCGACCGGGCGCGGTGGGCCTGCCGCTCCCTGGCGTGGACGCGGTGGTGGTGGACACCGACGGGAAGGAGGTCCCGAAGGGGCAGGGCGGAGTGCTCGCCCTGCGCCGGCCGTTCCCCCACCTCATGCGGACGGTGTGGGGCAACCACGATCGCTGGCGCCAGTACTGGGAGGAGATCCCCGGGCAGGTCTACGCCGCGGGTGACGTCGCCAGCTGGGACAAGGACGGCTACTTCACCGTGCTCGGACGCAGCGACGACGTGCTCAACGTCGCCGGCCACCGCATCGGCACCGCCGACGTGGAGAGCGCGCTGGTCAGCCACCCGGCCATCGCCGAGGCGGCGGTCATCGGCATCCCCGACGCGGTGAAGGGCGAGGGCATCAAGGCCTTCTGCATCCTCCGCGCCGGACGCAAGGACAGCCCGGAGCTCGAGAAGGAGCTGATCGACCACGTGCGCCACGAGCTCGGGCCCATCGCCACCCCCAGCGCCATCAAGATCGTGGACAAGTTGCCGAAGACCCGGAGCGGGAAGATCGTCCGGCGGCTGCTCAAGGCCCAGGAACTGGGCAAGGACGCCGGAGATCTCTCCACGCTCGAGGAGTAGCACCCACCCCCGGCCACCTCGCCTTGCCTTGCGGGAGCGGGTCGCGGTCCCTAGCATGGGACCCGACCCGGGAAGGCGTGACGGGCGGCGGGAGGGTCGTGCAAGTGAAGTTGATGAAGGCTCCAGAGGCGCAGGCGAAGGCGCGGCTGTTCGGCACGGACGGCGTCCGGGGGACGGCCAACGTCTGGCCGATGACCGCCGAGGTGGCGATGCAGCTCGGCCGGGCGCTGGCCTTCCTCATCCGCAGCGGCGCGCACCGGCACCGGGTGGTGATCGGCAAGGACACCCGGCTCTCCGGCTACATGCTGGAGCAGGCCCTGGCCGCGGGCATCACCTCGATGGGCGTGGACGTGGAGCTGGTGGGCCCGCTGCCCACGCCGGGCATCGCCAACATCACCACCTCGATGCGCGCCGACGCCGGGGCGGTCATCTCCGCCTCGCACAACCCCTACCAGGACAATGGGATCAAGTTCTTCTGGCGGGACGGCTTCAAGCTGCCGGACGAGACGGAGGAGAAGCTCGAGGAGCTGATCACCAGCGGGCAGATCGACGAGATCCGTCCCACCGCGGACAAGATCGGCCGCGCCTTCCGGCTCGACGACGCCCGCGGCCGGTACATCGTCTTCCTCAAGAACACCTTCCCCCGCGAGCTGACGCTGGAGGGGATGAAGATCGTCGTCGACTGCGCGCACGGGGCCGGCTACCGGACCGCGCCCGCCGTCCTCCAGGAACTGGGGGCCACCGTGGTTCCCCTGGCCTGCGAGCCGAACGGCACCAACATCAACGACGGGGTGGGGGCGGTGCATCCCCAGACCATGGCCCGGGCCGTTGTTGAGCACGGAGCCCACCTCGGGCTCGCCCTGGACGGGGACGCCGACCGGCTGATCGTCGCCGACGAGAAGGGCCGCATCGTCGACGGGGACGCGATGATGGCGGTGTGCACCGGCGAGATGGTCGCCCGCGACCGCCTCCGGACCAGGACCCTGGTGACGACGGTGATGTCCAACGTGGGCCTGGAGCGGGCGGTGGGCCGGTGGGGCGTGCAGGTCGTCCGGACCAGGGTGGGCGACCGCTACGTGGTCGAGGAGATGCGGCGCGCGGGGCACAGCCTCGGCGGGGAGCAGTCCGGCCACCTGGTCTTCCTGGACCACGCCACGACCGGGGATGGCACGCTGGCCGCGCTCCAGCTCCTGGCGGTCATGTGCCGCCAGCAGAAGCCGCTGTCCGAGCTGGCCAGCATCTTCGAGCCGGTGCCCCAGACCCTGCTCTCGCTGGCGGTGAAGGAGCGGAAGGACCTGGAGGGGCTCGCTGGGGTCAACGCGGCCATCGAGGCGGCCCGGGCCAAGCTGGGCAAGGACGGCCGGGTCTTCGTCCGCTACAGCGGGACCGAGCCCAAGGTCCGGATCCTGATCGAGGGGCCGGACCGACAGCGCAACGAGGAGCATGCGCAGTCGATCGCCGCCGCCCTGAGCGCTGCGCTCGGCTGAAGTTGCGGTACAACGCCGTCCCATGGGACAGCGACTGGGCGTCAACGTCGACCACGTGGCCACCCTGCGCCAGGTGCGCCGGGCCACCTATCCGGATCCGGTGACCGCGGCGGCGCTGGCCGAGGCGGCCGGGGCGGGGCAGATCACGATCCACCTCCGGGAGGACCGGCGGCACATCCAGGACCGGGACCTCAAGCTGCTCCGCGAGACCTGCCAGACGCTGCTCAACCTCGAGATGGCGGCGACGCAGGAGATGGTGAAGATCGCCTACGAGATCAAGCCGGACCTGGTCACCCTGGTGCCCGAGCGCCGGGAGGAGCTCACCACCGAGGGTGGGCTGGACGTCACCGGCCAGCGCGATTCGCTGGCCCAGGCGGTCCGCCACCTGAAGGACGGAGACATCCTGGTCTCCCTGTTCATCGACCCGGACCTGGACGCGGTGCGCGCCTCGCACAAGCTCGGGGCGGACCGGATCGAGCTGCACACCGGCCGGTACTGCGAGGCCCGGAACGCCAAGGAGCGTGCCCGTGAGCTGACCCGGGTGATGGACGCGGCCCGGGCCGGCGCCAAGCTCGGCCTCGGCGTCGCGGCCGGGCACGGGCTCAACTACGACAACGTCCAGGCCATCGCCCGCATCGACGAGATCGACGAGCTGAACATCGGGCACGCCATCATCGCCCGCGCGGTGCTGGTGGGCATGGACCGGGCGGTGCGGGACATGGTCGCCCTGATGCGGGGCGTCTGAGCATGGCGGTGATCGGCCTGGGCATGGATGTCTGCTCGGTGGAGCGCGTCGCCCGGATCCTGGACGGGCCGAACGGCGCGCGCTTCCGCGAACGGGTCTATACCCCGGCGGAGATCGCGACCTGTGAGCCGCGGAGCGACCGCGCCACGGCCTACGCCGGCCGGTTCGCGGCGAAGGAGGCGCTGGTCAAGGCGCTGGGCGCGCCCCCGGGGATCCGCTGGCAGGACATGGAGGTGGTCAAGGCCTCGAGCGGCGCGCCCGCCTTCGCGCTCAGCGGGGTGGCGGGGCGGGAGGTCGCGGCCCGGCGGGCGCGGGTCCTCCTGGCGCTCACCCACGACGCAGGAGTTGCCGCCGCGAGCGTGATTCTCGACTCCGAGTGAGGCGCTCGGTCTCGCGCTCGCAGCCGTGGAGCGTCGGCCCACGGCCCTGGCTCCACTGGCCGGCGACTCGCGCGGCCTACAGCGACCGGAGGAACTCCAGCACGTCCTGCTGCTGGCTCGCGGTGAGCCGGAAGTAGCTGCGCACCACCTGGTTCGCCTCGCTGGCCGGGTATGCCGGGTCACGGCCGCGCGGCGGCGAGGGCGGCGAGTAGTGGGCGCGGATCGCGCTCTGGAGATCCCGGGCCCGGCCATCGTGGAGGAAGAAGAGCCGCTGCCCCACGCCCCACAGCGGCGAGGTGCGGAACATGTCCGGCCCGGCGTCGCCCTGGATGACGTTGTCCGCGAGGACCGCCCCCATGTGGTGCAGGACCAGGTCCGAGAAGAGATTCACTGTCTTTCCAGCGAGGGCTCCCGTTTGCGGCCCGAGCGGGGCAGGGCGGGTCTTCATGCTCGGGACGTGGCACTCGCTGCAGCCCACCTGCTCGAAGAGCTGAGCGCCGTGCTGGGCTGCCGGGGTGAGGACGGCCGGCTGGGGCGCGTCCAGGAACCGGGTGAAGAGCGAGAACATCAGCCAGTCGGCCATCACCTCCAGCGGGTCGTTGAACTTCTGGTCGTCCACGCGGGTGACGTCGTTCGGCTCCGCGCCGAGGTTGCACGCTGCGTCCTCGGTCTTGGAGATCGGGAACAGCTCGTTGGTGACGCCCATCTCCACGTTGTAGGCCTCGCCGGCGAACACGGTGATGGAGGCGTTCTGCGCCTTCCACCCGAACCGCCCGATGGTGGCGTTGTTCGTCGCCCGGTTCGGCGTCCCGTGGATCCCGAGCACTCGCTTCCGCTCCGGGTTGGACGCCAGGTGGGACATGATCTCGCCGTCGGGGATGGAGTCGACGAGCCCCAGCCCGAACAGCGGCGTCGGGATGCGGAAGGCCAGCCCGTTGACGATGGCGGCCCGCTCGAAGTCCGGCTGCGCCAGGCGGCAGTTCGGAGCGTCGGAGCGGCCGGTCACGGTGAACTTCTGGTGCACCGAGCCGTCGCGGGTCCCATCCTCGTTGAACAGGAAGCGCACCTCGCGGGTGGGGCCGTCCATGGCCTCGAAGAAGGGAACCCGGTTGGTGGCCCCCTTGTGGCGGGCGATGGAGAACGAGGGGTTCACCGCCGGGGAGGTTCCGCCCGCAGCCGGGTGCGAGTGACAGGCCAGGCACTGATCGGAGTTGAACCGGCCCCCGAGGCCGGCCGAGTTGGTGGTGTCCGGCGGAGACCCCGGAGGGATGCGGGTCCCCGGAGGCACGTCGCTGCACGTGTCGCAGGTCGCCTCGAGCTCCGAGGCCCGGAACTGGCCCTCGTTGAACAGCGCCAGCTCGCTGGTGGTGAGCCCGGGGAGCGGCCCGCCCGCGCCGGGTGAGCCTCCGCGAGGACCGGGGTCATGAACCCCGCTGAACGACGGGAGCGGCGCGTCCTCCGGCTCTCCGGCCGTCGCAGCCCGAGAGACGAGCAGCGCCGCGGCGAGCAGCAAGCCCGCGGCGAAGGACAGAACGGGCTCTGGACCGCGCGGGTGCGGGCCGGGCTCCAGGAACATCGACATGGGTACTCTCCTCCCAGGACTTCGCGCGGTGGCCGCGCCGTCGAGCCCGGGCCCCTGAGCAACGGCCGTGCCCCGGCGGCGGCGAACCCGAACCCCCGGGATCCCGAGCGCCTCCCGTCGTTGCCGGGCCGGGCGCCTGGTGGGCGCCCCCCGGGCGCCCGGCGAGAGTGGAGGGCCCCGCTCAGTCCTCGATGCGCTGGACGCCGAGCCGGGCCATCAGGCGCTGGACCTGGGTCCGCGGCTTCCCGAGCTGCCTCGCCACGGCGGCGACGTTGCTCCGGTGCCGGGCCAGCAGCTCGACCAGCCGGGCGCGGAGCTCCTGGTCCGCCTCCGAGAGCGCGGGCGGCGTCCGGGGAGGGGGGCGACGCTCGAGCGCTGCGGGCAGGTGCTGGGGCCCGATGAGGACCGAGACGCCCTCGTCCGCCCCGGTGAGGTCCACCGCGGAGAGCAGCGCCCGCCGCAGCTCACGGACGTTCAGCGGCCAGGGGTGGAGCAGCAGCATCCGGAGCGCATCGAGCTCGAACCGGATGCGCTCCAGCCCGCGTGGGAGCTCCCGCAGGATCCGCCGGATCAGCAGCCCGAGATCCTCGCGACGGTCACGGAGGGGTGGGATGTGGACCGGCAGCAGGCCGAGGCGGGCGAGGAGGTCCTCGCGGAAGCGGCCCTCGTCCACCAGGGCGCGGAGGTCGCGGTGCGTGGCCGCGATCACCTGGACGTCGACCTGGACCTCCTCCTCGCTTCCCACCGGCCGGACCCGCCGATCCTCGATCACCCGGAGCAGCTTCGCCTGCAGCTGTGCGGGCATGTCACCCACCTCGTCCAGGAGGAGCGTGCCCCGGTGCGCCGCGCGCAGGAGCCCCGGGCGGTCCGCCTGCGCACCGGAGAACGCCCCCTTCACGTGTCCGAAGAGCTCGTCCTCCAGGAGGTGCTCGGGCACCGCCGCGCAGTTGACCGCGATCAGCGGGCCGGGCCGGCCGGAGATCCGGTGCAGCCAGCGCGCGACCACCTCCTTCCCCGCGCCCGTCTCACCGGTGACCAAGAGGTCATGCGACCTCCGCGCCAGCCTCCCGGCCCCGGTGAGCCCCAGCGCGAAGCCGGGGTGGAAGGTCAGCGGCTCCTCCGGGTCTCCATCGGCGGGCGTGTCGCGCGTTCCGTGCACCTCGGAACGGAGGTGGAAGAAGCTGTGGCCCACCTCGAGCAGCCCGCTCTCCACCACCCGCTCCTCACCCGGGCCGAGCGGCCGCCCATCGACGAAGACCCCGTTGGTCGAGCCTTCGTCCGAGACGACGAAGCCGCCGGAGGTGGGCCTCAGGAGCAGGTGCCGGTTGGAGGCGTACCGATCGGCGAGCGCGATGGTCAGCGTTCCCCGTTCCCTGCGCACCGACGGAGCGCGCGCGCGGTGGATGCGGACCTCCCTGAGCCCATCGAGCCAGTGACGGACGGAGGGCGGACGGAGGTCGTCGGCGCACACCAGCTGCACCAGGGCGGGAGGGAGCTTCGGCGGCTCGGACGGTCGCGCGGCCGACGGCGCCGTCTTCAGAGTCTCGAGCGGGTCGTCGTCTGCCCGGCCGGTCGCCACGGCGGTCGACGGTAGTGGATCGGCCCGCCGGAGCCCAAGATGGCACCGCGTTGCGTGTGGAGCCGGCCAGGGCGAATTGACGGGAGCGGGCGCCGTCCGCTGTCGTGCGTCCCATGGCTGGCCTGGGCGATCCGACGCTCGTGCATCACGACACGCTGCCCGGCGGCGACCCGATCGGCGAGGGGACGCGCCGCGCCTTCGATGGGTTCCGCCTCGAGTCCCGCCTCGGCCACGGCGGGATGGGAGAGGTCTGGCTCGCGGAGCAGCTCTCGCCGGTCCGGCGGCAGGTGGCCCTGAAGGTCATCAAGGCGGGGATGGACAGCAAGGAGGTGGTGGCGCGATTCGAGTCGGAACGCCAGGCGCTGGCGCTGATGG
>Ga0316620_10001070_pt1 | contig 11534 bp, 14 predicted proteins | sample OWC_Aug_M1_C1_D5_FD_207651 | JGI IMG/M metagenome (GOLD analysis project Ga0316620, IMG submission 207651) | Wetland soil microbial communities from Old Woman Creek delta, Ohio, United States - OWC_Aug_M1_C1_D5_B | ecosystem: Environmental > Terrestrial > Soil > Wetlands | place: USA: Ohio... | reverse complement strand
TACTCCATACGGGAACCCCGAACGGCCGTTCGACTTGGCAAGGCTCGTGGCTGCGGCCGGTGCCAGTTACGTGGCAAGATGGACGACAGGCCATCCGGTACAGGCTGCACGTGCAATACGAAAGGCGCTGGAGAAGAAAGGGTTCACCTTCGTCGAGATGCTCAGCCAGTGCCCCACTTCCTATGGGCGTCGTATGAAGATAGGCGGCGCTGTTGAGATGATTCAGTTGTTCAAGAAACTGCCAATTCGTAAGAAGGACGACCCGCTGGGACAGGTGGTCCCCACGCGAGAGGGTCATGACCTAGGCGAGTTCGTAGATCGCGAAACAGTCGAGTTCACCGAGTCCATCAGGCAGATGATGCAGACAAAGGGTGAGAAACAGTGAGAGCAGAGATTCGATTGGCTGGCACGGGCGGTATGGGTGTAGTGCTGGCGGGAGTGATTCTCGGACATGCGGCCGTGGTCCATGGCGGGCTCAATGCGGTACAGACGCAAGCGTACGGGTCCGAGGCGAGAGGGACTGATGCCAAGAGCGAAGTGATAGTCAGCGACAGGCCAATACACTATCCAGAAGTGATCAAGTCCGACTACTCGGTCCTCATGTCACAGAAGGCATTTGACTCATTCATTTCTGGAGCGAAGAAGGGCAGCGTGGTCATCATCGATCCCGACCTAGTCATCTTCAGTGGCAGTTCTCAGGACTACAGGGTTGTCAAGGTGCCCGCGATGCGGACAGCTGATGAGCTGGGCAACAGGATGGTGGCCAACATGGTCATGCTCGGCGCACTCGTTGCAGGGTCACGTATCTTTCCGCTCGAGGTCCTTGAGAGAGCGTTGACCGACATGGTGCCTGAGAAGAGTGTCGAGATCAACATCAGGGCGATTCGTGCAGGTGCAGCATTGGTCTAACCACCGTGGACTAGGGGAACCACTACAATCCTATCCCCTTCCCTGATTCCTGTACTGAGCCCCCCTGTGAGGCCTATGTCAATATCATTGCATAGTATCAGTGCGTCCTGTTCCAGCTTGTCTGCATCCTTCCATGCGGCCTCAATAACTCGGTCCAGTGCAATCAGCTTGTTGAGAGCAGAGCCTACATTGGCGGTTCCATCAATCTCGACTTCGACCAGAGCCTTATGCATATGACCTGCCAGCGGGCCACGAATCACAACCGTCACTCTCAATGCAGTACACCCTGCCATTCTCTTGCCGGTCGCCCCGACAGAACTCCGTCTCTATAAGCCATACGGCAGGTACCGCTGGAGTGATCTTCGAAGTACTTCTGCGTCAACCCCGCCAGCCTTGTAGTATGCACCAGAGTGGATGTCTATCAGTGTGACCTCAGCTCCGCTGAACAGGTCTGGATCAATTCGTTTGGAGTCAGAGCCGACCGACTTGAACAGCTCGTGGAATGGCGTCCCGTATTGCCTTGATGAGCAAGATGGTGCCCTCTTCACAAGTGACTCGATATCATCGTCATCTTCGGTGGAAACGTGAAGGTATATTCTGCCGCCATATAGTATGCAGTCGTTGGTCAGGCCTATGGCGCGACTATCGCTCTTTGCGACCGGCGCGATTGGAGCAACTCCATGGCCGGTTCGAATCTTGGCAGGACTGAAGCCGAGTCTATGGAGTCTATCGACACCCACTTCGACTATCCTAGCTGCAATCTGCACTGACCCTGCAGGACTTGCAGTCGGGACTACCACGCAATAGAGCTCGGATGGCGAGATGTGGCATGCATCAGCTATCATCTGTGTGACCTCTGGCGGTGGCATCTTGCGAGCTTCCATGACTAGGACTCCGAACTTGGAGTTGTCATGGTAGTCGAGTTCCGAGTACAACTCCTCTGACTGTGCAAGTGCTCTAGCGGGTCCAGAGCACATCGCATGATAGTTGCCGACTTTGACAGGCCAACCTGCAAACTGTGATGCGAGTGTGGCCGTGCTCGGTTCATTTGTTCCGACTACCACGGCCGGCAGTGTCATCTCTGCAATGTGAGTCTGGGTCAGTCTGACTGAACCGAGCCCGCCCATGCAGACTTCCGCGATCAGCCGCCCTGCTTCGGGACCACCCGATGCAAGAACCCCCGCATCGACTATGGTGGTGCCATTCTCCATCTGATTGACGATACAGTTCAGTTCCTCGGCATCATCAATCATCTGCCTTACCGTCTGGAGCGCGTTCATATTCATGCTTGGGGGCATTTCAGTCACTACCTAGATGCGGATACCTGTTCGATGAGCGGGGACGACTCATGCCGCGATTTGCCTTCCGAGAAACAGCCCATGGATTTAATTCATTCCTCGCTCGCGCTGGTCCGTTCGTACACAGAGAATCCGAGCGTCCGTGTGCTGTGGACCATTGTAGAAACCTTTATCTCCGAGACCCAAGCGAAGTCCTGATTGGTGACCCCTTGGGGGTTGCTCTTGAGATGCCCCAGTAGCTCAGGTGGTTAGATCGCCTCCTTGGTATGGCATCATGGCAGTGATGCCACAAACAGGAGGAAGTCGCGAGTTCCTGTTCCTATTCGGACGGGACGCGAATTCAAATCTCGCCTGGGGCTCCACTCACTATCTCATCAGTGCGTCAATCACTGGGGTTTTCTCGGGTTCTTTCTAGTCCGGTGTCGGCTAATGATATCCCTTGCAGAATCAGGGTCTTCTACGACCTGGAGGATTCTGTCGAAGGCCTCAGCATCATCCATCTCGTCAAGCCATCGCTCGATCTGTTTCTGCACCTCTGGGGAGAGGTCCTTTGCCAGCTTCTTGGCGCGTCCCTTGCGTCCTAGCCCGAAATCATCTGGTCCTAACAGGCTCATGGTTCTTCACAGGACCAGATGCACTTCTTGACTCATGAACATTTGGAAATCGAAACACGCCGACCAGCAGCAACCCACAAAAGACCCTTGTAGTGCGAGTCATGAGAGGCACAGAAGTTGACTTCCTCGAAACATGAACCGAAGCGAGGATTCCTTGAACTGGATAGCGATGCAGGCAGAGTTCAAATCACTGTACTGGGACCAAGGATAATCAGAGTACAGGTGTTTCGAGATGAGCCACACAGGGACCAGGAGTCTTTCTCGCGAGTCCCATACCAAGAGCATGTCGAAGTGAGTGTGGAAGAGAGGCGTGACGGAGCAACCATCAAGACCGAGGAATTCGAACTCATTGTCGAAACAAGGCCGTTTGGCATGAGACTACAGGATCAGTCAGGTCAGCTGATATTCGAGACTGCTCAGCAGCAAGCCATGATGTGGCAGTCGCAGGCATTTCAATGCAGAATGAGGATGCTAGGCGGCGAACACTTCTACGGGATGGGGGAGAAGAGCAACGGTCTGAACAGACGTGGTTTCAGGTATGAGATGTGGAACGAGGACTTCGCAGAATTTGATACTTCCTCTGACTCGCGATATCAGAGTTGTCCATTCTTCATTGTCTTGAGGGAAGGCCGGGCACATGGGGTGTTTTTGGACAACACGTACAAGACCTTCTTTGACTTCGGCAAAGAGTCCTCCGAGTACTACTCGTTCGGCGCGCCCGACGGATCTCTCGATTACTATATCATACTTGGTCCAGCCATTTCCGACGTGGTCGATTGCTATACCCGCCTGACTGGTAGACCTTGTTTCATCCCTCGCTGGGGCCTCGGTTATCAGCAATCAAGGTTCCTCGAATACAACAGTGAGGAGGATCTCATCACCATAGCGAACGAGATGAGAAAGCGCCAAATCCCGTGTGAAGTGATCGTGCTTGATATTGAGTACATGGACGGATATCGGATCTTCACATGGAACCCCGCGATATTCCCGAGTCCCAAGAAGTTCGTTTCAAGACTCTCAAAGATGGGGTTTCGAGTGATGAGTATCATCGATCCGGGCATTAAACTCGAGCAAGGGTTCTCGCTCTACGACGAGGGAGAAGAAAAGGACTTCCTGCTGAAGAAGTCGGATGGCTCTACATATGTCGGACTTGTGTGGCCCGGAGACACCGTCTTCCCTGACTTCTCGCGCAGCGAAGTACGTGAGTGGTTTGGTTCACAGTACACTCGGATGGCAGAAGCCGGTCTCTCGAATGGCAGCTGGATAGACATGAACGAGCCCAGCAACTGCATCTACGACGGTCTCAAGGACGAACACTCGATGAAGACTGTCGTAGACCAGAACGGAGAACCTTGGGAGCCAAGACTGCGGAATGTCTATGCGCTGGGGATGGCAGAGGCGGTCTTTGAAGGACTGAAGAGAGCTTATCCCGGTAAGCGCCCATTCATAGTGACAAGATCAGGCTTCTCTGGCTATCAGAGATTCGCAGCCACATGGACAGGTGACAACCACTCGACTTGGGAACACCTATGGTTGTCGATACCGATGTTGCTTAACTTGGGTCTCTCAGGGGTGCCATTCTGCGGTGCGGATGTGGGGGGTTTTGGTGGCGACACCACACCTGAGCTGTTAGTTCGCTGGTATCAGCTCGGTTGTTTCTATCCCTTCTTCAGAAATCATTCGAACATGAACACGGCAAGGCAGGAGCCTTGGGTGTTCGGCGACGAGGTTGAGAGGCTGTCCCGAGAGGCGGTCTCGCTTCGTTATCAGCTCCTTCGATACATCTACTCGCTCGCTTGGTACGCGAGCAGAACAGGGATTCCCCTGATGCGTCCAGTCTTCCTCCACTTTCAGGAGGATGAGAGAACTTGGGACATCGACGATCAGTTCATGGTCGGTCCCTTCGTCCTAGTGGCGCCTGTGTTGGAGGAGGAGATGAGGAGCCGAGAGGTATACCTGCCGAACTCCAACTGGTTCGATTTCTGGTCAGACGACCTGATCAAAGGGCCATCCAGATTCACGTGCGATGCGCCTCTAGACAAGATCCCGATGTACATCAGAGGCGGCGCCATCATACCTGCAGGCCGAGTCATCCAGAACTCCGATGAGGAACAGGGAGACCTCCTGCTGCTGGTCTATCCTCTTGGAGAGAGCGAGTTCACCCTCTACGAAGATGACGGAATCTCCCAAGACGGCCCCTACTCCACGACACAGTTTCGTGTTGAGTCATCGGATAAGTCGCTTCACGTGGTAGCAGGTGCCAGATCCGGCTCATGGAAACCAGCACCGCGGAGTATTGTCTTCGAGTTTCGTGGACTGCCAAGTTCACCTGCTACAGTCTCTGTTGACCGAAGAAAGAAGAGTGCCACCTTGGTCAAGCTCGGTGAACGAAGATACGGTCTGACACTGAACGATGATGGTAAGCGTCACGACATCATACTGAAATGGAACTGAGCCCGCTTTGCTCCGTTATTCTTATATCAAGAGTGGAAGAGCATGCCTGTGCCATGGGTCGGTGGTCTAGCTTGGTATGATTCCTGGTTTGGGTTTCTGCTACACTCGTCGCAGAACGAAACTCCAGGAGGTCACCGGTTCAAGTCCGGTCCGGCCCACCAAATCACTTTCTGCATTAGCGTCGAGCGATTCTGACTGACGCTGTGGAATGTACGATTCTAGTTTCGCACAAGTCTACATCGGCAATAGTCGAAACGCTTATCTTACGTCTGTCGGTGTCCCAGCCTGATGTCCACTGAAGCATCAGTCCGTGAACGCCTGGCAAGAAGGATTGCAGGTGAGATTGCGCTTTCTGAGAGTCCTGGCCAGACCATGCGTATCTGGAGGGAGAGGTTCAGACTACCTCAGATAGTGTTGGCTGAGCACTTGGACATAAGTCCCAGCGTGATAAGCGACTATGAGTCAGGCAGAAGAAAGTCACCCGGCACAACAACAATCAGGCGCTTCGTGATGGCCCTGCTCACACTGGACGAGAGATCCGGGGGACAGGTGATTTCTGCATTTGTCAGGTTGATGGATGTGAGTCTTGTCGACCTGAACATAGTTCTCGCAATGAGCGATTTCTCAACGTCTATCACGTCTGAGCAGTTCTGCAAGAGACTCAAGTGTGAGGTCTTGGCAGGTAAAGCATACCTCGACCGGGCAATCTACGGATATACACTCGTCGACGTCGAGCGCGCTGTCAAGGAATTGAACAGCGATGACTTCCTGAAGCTTTTCGGAGCCACTACAGAGAGATGCTTGGTCTTCACCAAAGTGAACACGGGCAGAGCACCAATGATAGCAATCAAGTCTCAGGAGTTCAAACCGACATTGGTCGTACTCCATGGGACAGGACAGATTGACAGACTGGCTCTTGAACTCTCAGAGCAGATGAGGATACCTCTTGCAGTGAGCAAGATAGGCTCGCTTGATGCTCTGGTAAAGGAACTGCGAGAGATGTCGCCAGGCTAGTTCAGGATGAGGTCCAGTATCGCCATCCGTGTCACCACTCCAGCAGCCACTTGATCGAAGTATTTCGCCTGTGGGGTGGAGTCTATGGCAGGATCGAGCTCGTCAACACGTGGTAGTGGGTGCAGGATTATCGCGTCTTTTTTCATCAGTGAGACGTCCTCAAGGCGAAGACGGAACTTCCCTCTCACGGCATCATACTCACGGACGTCGGGGAATCGTTCCTTCTGAATACGTGTCATGTAGATGACGTCTACGTCCTTGACCCCTTCCTCTACACTGTCCACCGTAGTGACGTCCACGCCCGAGGAAAGCATCTTCTCGATGATTGCCGGTTTCATTCTTAGCTGAGGCGGCGCAGCCAACCTTATGCTGACGTTGTAATGTAGTAGAGCCATTGCTAAGGAGTGTACAGTACGTCCATACTTCAGGTCGCCACAGAGTGAGATTGAGATTCCATCTATCTTGCCTTTCATCTTCTTGATTGAGTAGAGGTCTAGCAGTGCTTGTGTGGGATGCTCTTCAGATCCGCTACCGGCATTGATGACAGGGATAGCGGAGAACTCAGACGCCACACGTGCAGAACCATCCAATGGATGACGTATGACAATGACGTCCGCGTAGCGTTCGACGGTCTTGATAGTATCAGCGAGTGTTTCGCCTTTTCCACCAGCACTCGAGACTGCGACGTCTGCAAAACCGAGCACGTTTCCACCTAGTCTGAACATTGCGCTCTCGAAAGACAGGCGTGTGCGTGTCGATGGCTCAAAGAAGAGACAGGCCATTATCTTGTCCTTCAGAATATTACTTCGTCTGACAGAAACCTCTTCCATCTCCGAAGCCCTAGCCAGAATCAGATCAATGTCTTCCCGGGTCAAGTCTTGGATGCTGATCAGATTATGGAATCGCGGCATTCGCTCCGTCACACTTCGGTCCGTTTGGACGAATACCGCATCTGGCCCACACTTTAAGCTTTCCAGACCAATCAGCACGCCTAATCGGAGGCTGCGTTCGCGTTCCTACCATACTTGCGTTCAATCTGAATCTTGCGAAGAACAATCCCCGCCTCCTGAATGAGCTGGTCTGCCAAGGGGTCTTCATACTCATCGACATAGACGACTTCTTGAATACCTGCGTTGATCAACATCTTGGTGCAGATGCTGCAAGGACGTGTCGTGCAGTATATGCGAGCACCACTCACACTCACACCATGGTAGGCGGCCTGAATCACGGCGTTCTGTTCCGCATGAAGACCTCTGCAGAGCTCGTGACGCTCACCCGGTCTGACACCCATCTGCTCGCGAATACAGCCTATTTCATCACAGTGTCTGAGGCCCTTCGGAGCACCATTGTAGCCCGTGGACAGTATCTGTGACTCCTTCACTATGACAGCGCCGACTTGATTCCTCAGGCATGTGCTACGTGATGAAACAAGATCTGCTATCTCTGCAAAGTAGACATCCTTGCTCTTTCTGGTCAAGCCGGTTTCACTCCTCGACGGCAAGTCATGCATCGCTTAATAATCTCGTCGTGATTTCGGTAGTGGGCAAAGGTAAAAAGAACACGGTGTGCTAGTCGCGAAAGACCTCCGATTGAGAAGAGCCAGAGGAGAGATTCAATGAAAGAACGAAAGGGAAAGATGATTGTCTGGCCCGAGTACATCGATTCGACTCGCACTCGGTCTCAGGGTAGGAGGATTCCTTCGAATCTTGCTGCACCAGAGGTGACTGTCAAGATCTTGAAGGAGGCGGCCGATACGGTTGGGCTGGAGGCGGAGGTTGAGCAGGAGAAACAGTACCCTCGCAACTGGTTAGGTAGTAGCGGCTGTCTGGTAGTCGCCAACCCTGAAGGGCACAAGAAGAAGAGGCTCTTGCTCATGCTGGCCAAGGGAGTACGCAGAACTATAGCGAAACGGGAATCGGAACGGCTCGCAGACGAGAAGAAGAGGACGAAGAGAAAGAAGGGTGGACATGACTGAAACAGGGGACCTCTGCTAGATGCGACGTATAGGGAAGGTCACACACATAACCGATCAGGGTTCGGTAATTGTAAGAACGGACAAGACCCCACCCATGGGGGCCAGGGTGGTCGACAAGAGGGTCAATGAGGTGGGTGTGGTTGTAGACGTGTTCGGCCCGGTGAAGGAGCCCTATGTGGCGATACGTCCGATCAAGGGAGTCGATGTGTCCAAGCTTGTGGACCAAGTTCTTTACCTCTATGAGCGTAGAGCATGAGAATAGGATTCTCTAGTCATAGATGTACATTTGTGCGCATCGTGGCTTTATAGTGCTGTGACCGCTTCCGAACATTAAATATGCAAGTTTGTATCGTAATCAGAGATGTCATGTGTCTAGCCGAGAGTCATGAGGATGACTGTAGCCGGCCGACTGCTGACTGTGCGACATGCTGAGCGTGATTAGGGTCTGCTCATTCAGGAATTGGCGACTAGACTTGGACAAGAGTCGGAAGCTGTGACACTTGCACTGGAAAAGAACGCGTCCAAGGGATTAATAATGCAGAACACAGAACTTGAAGGACCGATGTACTTGACCAAGGAACATGTCGCTGAGGATGCAGACCATGGCAGGCTATCAGACATGAATGGCTGCCCATGTTTTCATTGCATCAAGATTTCGCGATGTGGCGTGAGACAGGCTGACTCTCCTGTCGTGTGCAGAAAGCTTGAGGAATGGATGCTGGGTACGAACAGCGTCTAGTTAGCATTGACCACAGACTGCTTCTTTCGCGGGCACGATGCTAGTATGTAGATCTCTGCGCTCGTGCGTCGTGATGCATCAGGTTTCACGAAACGGACGGAGCTATATCTCAATCGTACCGACTCAATGAACTCTTGGAACCCGGGCCCTTGGAAGACTTTGGCAAAGACCTTACCCCTTGGACCAAGTAGTTTCATGCCGAAATCCATTGTTACTTCAGCAAGAAACAGCTGTCTTGCTACGTCCAGATCCCAATTACCACTGACCCTCGGAGAGCAGTCAGAGAGCACGAGATCGACTGAACCTCCCGTTGCTCTTTGTATCTCCGACTGGGTTTCCGGGCTGGTAATGTCGCCTCTGATGAAGATCACATCCTGTACGGGCAGAATGGGCTCTAGGTCGACTGCAACAATCTGAAGACCACCATCGAGCTCGCGCAGGACTTGGGTCCAACCACCGGGACTACAACACAGTTCAAGGACCTTGTTTACTCCGGAGAGAAGATCGTAGCTGGCGGCCACCTGCTTGAGCTTGAATGCCGAACGACTCCGGTAACCCTGCTTCTTGGCGGCCTGATAGTAGTGCTCCTTCTTCCGATCGCCTTTTGGCCTGCCCATTGCTTCAGTTAGCCCCCTTCATCTGTTTCATGACATTCACCAGTTCATGCACTGATGCATCAGTTCTGATAGCGGTGGGACTGAAATGCGTCTTCGTCACTCTATGACCCATCTGTGAAAGGGCGGTCATCAAGTCCCGGGTACGAGGTGGAATCAGTCGATATGCGTCACACACAGAATGCAAATCGATGTACGGTCTGTCAGCCAGATGCTGTTCCTCGTTCATCGTACCAACCAAGTCCCAGAGCTCGTTGTTGAGATAGTCGTAGTGTGAAAGCGCTGACATCGCTGAGGTCAGAGTATGCTCGTCATAGAGCCCACCAATCCACAGCGGACCAGTACAGGAAACACGTCCACTGCAATTATCAGTCTGATGTTGCAGACTCGGCATATCTGCCAACTTGCGGAGTGCGACTACGTCCACCTGCATACAAGTGGGGCAGAACCGGAGCACCCCCATATTACTCATGTCATGATTGGCTCCTTTCCTGTCCTCACGAATCCACAACCAAGCACGGACATAGTGATTGTGGGCCAGACTAGCCAGTGGTTGCACTGAGAGATCGTTCATGCCAGCAACTCGGAAAGCTAGGCCAATCACCAAGCGAACAGCTGCCTCTTTGCAGAACGGAGTCCTAACAGATAACCCACCGTACTTCCGAAAGGCGACTTGGGGGTAGACACCACACAGGACAGGCATATCCGTGGCCGTGACAGCAAGCAGCCCACCGCCCGGTCTTATTGATTGGACTGCAGCACTAAGGTATGGTGCGGGAGATCCAAACGGATCGATGTCTACGAAATCAAACCTGCGTTCTCGTGACTCCGACAGTAAGAGCATCTTCGCGTCGCCTAGTATGACCTTCGTCCTCGATTCCAGTCCGTAATGTTCGACGTTCGTCCGTATAGTGGCAACTGCTAATGGGTTTGCGTCAAACATCACCCCGTGAAAATCGCCCTGACACTCGTTCAGGTAGCGAAGAGTACGAACCCCACAGCCAGCCAGCGGTTCACAAAGAAGCTCGAATCGACTCCGAGCCGCAACAACAGCCAGAATCAATAATGATAGATCACGGTTCAACTGCATCCGTGGATTATAGAACACAGGCATTCCTGCCGTCGGTTGTCCCTCACGGGAACTGTAGTAGTCGACATCGGCGGCCAGAAACCTCGTCCGGCCCTCTGTGTACTCTCTGTAGACTGTCATCTGCTATGACGCCATGCCAAGTGTCGCTAATAAGGCGATAGGACTCAGAGGAATAACTAAATGCCGAGATGATTTCAGGTTGAAACGGTTCTCGACCCGTGAGAAACCAGAAAGGTGCTTGGATTGACGACGAAAGTGAAGATGGAAACCGACAAGGGCATCATTATGCTCGAGCTGTGGTCTGATGATGCCATCAACACAGTGAAGAACTTTGTCGAGTTGACTCGCGCAGGATTCTATAACGGTCTCAAGTTCCATAGGGTTGTGGATGACTTTGTGATTCAAGGTGGAGATCCCAAAGGTAATGGCAGTGGCGGACCCGGATATACGATTCCGTGTGAAACCAAGGGACCAAGACAGAAGCATGTCAATGGAGCACTGTCAATGGCTCATGCAGGTCTGAATACTGGTGGAAGCCAGTTCTTCGTAGTCCTGAATGAGCACAACTGCAAGCACCTTGATGGAAAACATACTGTATTCGGCAGGGTGACCGAGGGCTTCGATGTTGTGAAGAAGATCAGGCAGGGTGACAAGATGATCAAGGTCGAGGCCATAGAGATCGACCCGGTCATAACAGCCCGTCAGCTGAAGAAAATGCCTTCTTCTCGGTAATCAGACTGGAATGAAAGTACTTGCAATGAGTGGACAAGTCAGCGGGTCTTGACAGCATACCCGCAGGTGCGTGAGAGTCTATGCGGTTTGGTATG
>Ga0316620_10001069_pt1 | contig 11535 bp, 3 predicted proteins | sample OWC_Aug_M1_C1_D5_FD_207651 | JGI IMG/M metagenome (GOLD analysis project Ga0316620, IMG submission 207651) | Wetland soil microbial communities from Old Woman Creek delta, Ohio, United States - OWC_Aug_M1_C1_D5_B | ecosystem: Environmental > Terrestrial > Soil > Wetlands | place: USA: Ohio... | reverse complement strand
CCTGGCAAGGTCGCCTGGACGTTGAACAAGCCGACGGACTCCAAGGCGGCGCTCAAGGACAAGGCCGCTGCGGTGACCGAATTCACGCCCGACGTAGCGGGCATGTACCAGGCCGTCTGTGACCTGGGAGGCGGCGGTGAAGTGGGCGCGGTTCAACTGCACGCCGGCACGTTCATCGGTGAAACCGCCGGCAAGTGCGAGACCTGCCACGCCAGCAAAGTCGAAGAGTGGCAAAAGACCGGCCACGCCAAGATCTTTACCGAACAGATTGATCTCAAGTCTGGCGAGTATAGGGAAAGCTGCGCGAGCTGCCACGTTACGGGCTACTATGCTGATCCCTATGGCAAGGACAGCGGCGGGTTCAAGGATGCCATGACCAAAGCCAATTGGGTCTTCCCAACCTACAAGCAAATCGCGGCAGGAGGCAATTGGGCTGCGGCTCCGGCGGCGGTCAAGAATATGGCTAACGTCCAATGTGAGCAGTGCCACGGGCCGGCGGCCGAGCATGTCAAGGACGGCCAACCCATCATGGCTTCCAGCATGAATGAGGGCGTATGCAACATCTGCCACAACGGCAGCAGCCATCATGACAAGGGCGAGCAACTCAAGAATGCCGGACACTCGGATGCGGAAGCGGCCGCATTCAACACTCCGGTCGGCCCCGGCGAGCAAGCCTGCGTGCGCTGCCACTCGGGCAATGGCTACGTCTCGTTCCTGGATAACCCGACGAACCCGGCGGCCTGGGACAATAGCAAGCAGACTATCGCTTGCGCCACCTGCCACGACCCACACTCGGACGCGAACGCCTGGCAATTGCGTATCGTCAGCAAGCCGGTCGCGCTGCCGTTCGAGGTCAAGAAAGACGTCGGTCTTTCCGCGACCTGCTTTGAGTGCCACAACAGCCGTGTCAATTCCGCGGACTTTGAAGCCGGCAAGTCAACGAGCACCCCGCACTATAGCAGCATCGCCGAATTGCTGAGCGATACCGGCGGCGTGACCTATGGTCAGACCGTCCCGAATTCGCCGCACGGCACAATGGTCGGTGTTGCGCCCATCCCGAACCCGGCCGCTGCGCAGGATCCAGAAGCAGCCAAGTTCCTATTCAGCAAGGCTGGCGACACCAAGGGCAACATCCCCGGCCCGTGCGTCACCTGCCACATGTGGCCCATCATCTCCGATAGCAAAGACCCGAACTTTGAGAAGGTGGGTGGGCACTCGTTCAACACCACCAGCCCCGATGGCAAGTTCGATTACACTGCCGCCTGCAAACAATGCCACGGCGACCAGAAGGACTTTAACTTCAAAGCCAAGGCCGACTATGACGGCAATGGCAAAGTTGAAGGCGATCAGGATGAGGTCAAGGGTCTGCTCGACACTCTATGGAAGACATTGGAAGCCAAGGGCGCTAAAAAGACTCCGACCGGCTATCCGTATGCCACTCTGCCCAAGGGGGCCGACGGCAAGGTTGATCCCAAGATCAACAATGCCTGGTTCAACTTCCGCCTCGTGTATGGCGTGATGTGGAGTACCGAGACCGGCAACGGCAACGAGGGCAAGGCTCAGGCCATCCACAACTTTAAGCGCTCGGTCTCGCTCCTGCAACTTTCGCTCAAGGATCTCGGTGCATTGCCATCTGGCGCGACTGAGATAAAGTAACCACTTTACACAGTCATTGTCAACACGAAATAGAGGGGAGGCAATTGCGCCTCCCCTCTTTCGTTCCCTCCTCCCTGGCCCTCCCCCGTGAAACGGGGGAGGGTTGGGGTGGGGGGACGAGGCGAGGTTGACTTGCGCCCGCGTTTGGGTATAGAATCATCTTGGCGAAGGCTCAATCAACAAATCGCACACCTTCGCCAGAGTTTGAAATCGTCGGAGGCGCGATAAAAACTCGCTGCGAATGGGCTGGGACTGAGCCACTCTACGTGGCATACCATGATGTCGAATGGGGCGTCCCCGTTCACGACGACCGCAAGCTCTTCGAGTTCTTGATCCTCAGCCCTGTTCGGTTGGCGTGGGTCGTCGGTGACGATTTTGCCAAGGTCAATGCCGGCCAGGACTGCAAGACATCGCAAACCGACCGGGGCTTGGGAATCGAACAGCGAAGTGAGTTGTGGTGTTACTTGGGACGCAGAGATTGAAAACATAAGCTTTTGATTGCCTCTCAAGTGTCCTGGACGCAGTGGCCGTCGCGGTAGGAAGGGCAATTGCCCGCCCTTCCCCCGCACAGATCCCAGCGTGCGATATTACCGCACTAGGCTCTTCAGACAGACTCGCTTCCGCATCTCCTACTGCTATTGCCCTCAGCGAGGTCTGCACTGCCTCTCCGGCCTTCCACAGCCGGTCAGTGTTTCCTTTGAAGGCTGCGTCTGCCTGTCAGTCTCTTCCCCTTGCGAACGGCGTTAGCATCTCCAAGTACTATGGACTGATCCGACTCCCTGCGGTCGTCGGCTCTCCTACTCACGTTTCGGTTCGGCCTACCTGCCCTCCGGTAGGGGACGCGCCCATGTACCGGCGCAGGAACAGGCAGGGCCTCCCAAGTCCCTGGTGTTTCTCTCCACACATGCCGCGCTCTTGGTGAACCCCGGCAGTCCCTCAGGAATCTTCACCCGTTACTCTGATTCCCCTGTGTAGGCTTCCCGTCCGTTAACACGGTCACCGACTGCATCAATGCTCTTTATCGAGGCTGTATCAAGCTTCAGGGCGTGCGGTCGCCCTTACGGCCTATGTGGTTCGCTGTGTACGCTTCAACTATTTCGTTCGACTGGCAGTTCGCTCTGTCGCTGTTCGGAAAGGGTCTACCGTAGCGCACTCATGGGTATCGTGCGGCGGGACGTGCCATTTCGTCCGAGCGGCAGTCCCCGTCGTTGCGGGCGGGTCAGTCTCCTAATAGCTGCAACACTCGCTATGGGTGGTTGGCTAGACCTTGCCCAATAAGGACTTGCACCTTACCAGAAGCACCAAGTTAGCTTGGCGCACTAACGGCCTCGAGCTAAGCTGCCCGGCGGGCCAGGCACGCGTACATATCCGCACGTTAGCCGGTTCAGCTGCAGCTAGGTGTCGGGCGCACGTTTTCGCTGTAGTGATGGAGACGCTACTCGCTTGGCGGCGCTTGCCACTTCACGCGAATCGGCCTCATGTCCAGCTTGGACCATTGGGACATTCCAAGACACCAACAGTCCACTTTCTGCTGACTACCTGCAATTTGGGGCTCAAAAAGAGGTTCTAAGGGGAAATGATGCCTGTTCCTTATACCTGATCTGAGGAATGACCCTGTATTGCGCAGGAACGATCCCGGTCAGCAACAAATCCCCTTCTCAGCCATGTCTCGTAATGTATCCTTCTCAGCCTGCGCGCATAAATTCTATGTCACCCGTGTCCATGTTGAGGCACCATGCGCGCTCATCGCGGCAGCGTTCGGCGTTATGCCGAGTCCGGGTCCTTCCGGTACGGCTGCATATCCGTCATTACCAATTAACGGCTTTTCAATGCCGTCAACCACACTGTCATACCACGAGTCCGATGCGTCATCAATGTAGTGATATTCCAGGGCGAGAAAATCAGGGATGCCCGCCGCAACGTGAAGGCTGGCTACATACGAGAACGCTGACCCGGTGCAGTGCAACGCATTGCCAATGCCGTGCGCATGCGCATACATGGCGGAAAGCCTGGGCTCGCGGAGCCCTCCGGCAGTGGCCTGATCCGGGTGAATGATATCAACCACCCCCCCATCGATCTCCGCCTGAAACTCTTCGAGGCCATACATGTCTTCACCGTTAAGAATCGGCATATTGGTCCCGGCGGTAACCTGCTTAATCGCGGGGTTGCCTTGGCTATCCTTCCAACCCCAGTCGATGATATCTTCCATCCATCCCCCGGTCATACCCTGACAATCCGCAGCTGCCATACGATTGGCAAGTTCAATGGCCGAGGCGACACTGAGTTGAGAAGTAAAATTGTCGTACCCTTGATAGTGATCGGAGGTGAGAGGATACGTGCTGCCGATCAAGCTTCGATATTGCCGAGCGTACGCCTCCATTTTTGTATAACCCGAACTGTTTATGGTAATGGGTCTGTAGCCGTATTCGTTTGTTGAGGAGGCTATCGTATAATCAGTACCCTGGGTGCACAGGCTGGAAAGATACATATCCGCCTTAAACCATGTAAACCCTCTGTTCAAACGCTTCGTGACAGCTGCCGGCAACGTGGACGAGGTCTTCTGACTGGTGTCGCAATATAACCGGACTCGATCTCTCAGTTTAGGGCCGAGCAGTTTCCATACCGGAACGTTGTACACCTTCCCGGTAATGTCCCAGCAGGCCGTCTCAATGCCGCACATTCCTCCAGTTTTGTGCTCTTGGTATCTCCAGTCGCTTTGCGGGTTGTTATAGTTCTTGATCGCATTAAAAACCTTTTCAACCTGAGTCGGATTCATCCCCATAATGAGGGGCTTGAGGCCGGATAGCTCAGTCGCGGAGTTTTCATCGACATCACGGCATTCGCCATATCCCGAAATCCCTTTATTCGTGTCGATACGAACAAGGACACCACCCACATTGAGCTTCGTCCGGTACATATCCGTGATATAGATACCCTTTTCGCCCTGCGCTATTGCAGACCTGGCGAACTCAAACGGGTCTATGATGCCTGCAATCCCCGCTGCGACAGCAGTTGCTCCAAGCCTCTTCAGAAACTCGCGCCTCCCCATGGATGAGGGTCTGATTTTTACTCCGGCGGTGTTATCCATAAATGGCCTCCTTTGTTAACTGGCTATTAAAACTCAAGTTTGTTTGAAACTGTAGATCTATAGAGTCAACAAAACTAGGGCACTAGCGTTGCACGTCGAACGCGTCCACGTTGTAGGAGCTCAGGCCGAACAGGCTGCCGTCCATGTACAGCGTCGACATGAAAGTCCCTGTCGTGGTCGAGCCCAGTGCCGTGGGCATGAAGACAAAGACGTCCTCGTTCGCTCCCGAAACCCCGGTCACGGAAAAGCCACCGAGGGTGCTCAGGTAGAGGTAGGGGTACGGCGTAGTCGTCTGATCTACCCACAGCGCGTCCACGTCCTCGTTGGCATTGGTGGAGAGGCCAACGTCTGACCCGTCAAAGTACCAGCTCCAGGACCCGGCCGTGGTCGAGCCCCATGAGGTGGCCGTGAAACGGATGATGTCCTCGTCCTGGCCCGAGATGCCCGTCACGCTAAAGGCATCCACGGTAGAGATGAGCATCGTGCCATCGTTCATCATGTACAGGGTGTCTATGTCCTCGGTGTTGCTGCTCAGCCCGACATCGGAGCCATCGAACTTCCAGGTGAAGGTGCCGGCGGTGTTGGCGCCCAGCGACGTCGGCGTGAATTCCACTACGTCCGCGTCCGCCACCGTGCCGATGCCGGTCACCGTTGTGTTGGCATCAAACGACATCAGGATGTGGCCGTTGGGCAGCACGTCGATGGCGTCGATGTCGGTGGTGATCCCCACGTCCGAGCCGTCAAACACCCATGAGTAGACGCCAGTGCCCAGATTCAGCGCCACGATGTCCTCGTCATTGACCGTGCCCAGGCCGGTCAGTGTGGAGTCCTCTGCCAGCGATAGGTAGACGGTGTCGCCAGGTGTGGTGACAGTGATGCTGACCGTGGCCGCAGCCGAGTCCAAGGCGCCATCATTGACCTTGAAGGTAAAGCTGTCTGAGCCACTGTAGCCAGAGGTGGGCGTGTAGGTAAGGTTCGGAGCGGTTCCACTTAAGGTACCGTGACTGGGCGCGGTGACCACGCTATATGTCAGTGTGTCACCGTCCACGTCCGAACCGGTCAAGGTGATAGCCAGCGCGGTGTCTTGCTGGGTGGTGACCGACTGGGCATTGGCGACGGGTGCGTCATTTACCGCTGTGACGGTGATGTTGACCGTAGCCGCCGATGAGTTCACCTGTCCGTCGTTCACCACGAACGCAAAGCTGTCCGCATCGTTATAGTTGGCGGCAGGCGTGTAGGTGCGATTGGCACCGGTGCCGCTCAGCGTGCCATGCTGCGGCCCGCTGGTGACCGCAAAGGTGAGTGGATCCAGATCCTCGTCCGAGCCGGTCAGGGTGATCACCACGGCGGTATCCTCATCGGTCGTTACGGACTGCGGGTACGCTACCGGCGGGTGGTTGATCTTGGTCACCGTAACGCTCGCCGTGCCGCTCACTGAGCCACTTGTTGCGGTCACCGTGTAAGGCCCGCCTGGGATCGTACCTGCCATAAACAGTCCGCTGGCATCGATCGTGCCGCCACCGCTCACGCTCCATGTAAACGTCGGCTGTGTGGTCAGACTGGTCGCAAACTGGTCGAGTGCAGTCGCCGTGAACTGCTGCGTGGCAGAGGTGGTCACCGTGGCGCTGGCCGGCGAAAGCACGATGCTGGTCAGCGTCTGATCGACCGTGACGTTCACTGAGCTCGTCGCGGTCAGACCTCCCGCGTCCGTCACCGTCACCTGGAACGTATAGTCTCCCGCCTTGCTGAACGTCGCCGTCGTGTTCTTGGCCGCGTTGGTGCCGTTGGCGCTGAAGGTGACCGAGGCTGGAGGAGTTCCAGTGGTGGCCCAGGCATACGTCAGGTTCGCCTCACCGGCGTCATCGGCACCCAGCACCGACAGCGCCGTCGTTGTTCCAATGACCGGGTTCGGCGCTGCCGCGGCCGGAGTCGCGATTGTCGGAGCGGCATTCGGGGCAACCGGGATGATCTCAATGCCCTCGATGGTCGCATTATCAGTGATCGTATTGAAATTGATTACGATCTGTCCCGAGGTGTTCGCGGTCGTCGTGAACTCCCGCACGATCGCCTTATACCGCGCACCGGTTGCCGCATAAATGTCATAGTTCGACAACACGGTCGTGCCGTTGATCAATACATTAAAGATGCGCTTCCCCGTTGCAGTCCAGTACAACTCGGCAAAATGAAGGCGTACGGTGTAGGAGGCTCCGACCGACAGGTTCGGGAAAGTATACGTTACCGTTCCGTATCGTTCGGACCGATACACGGCCTGTGGCGCGGGATTCGTCACGCCGCTCGTGTCGATGTTGTTCGTGACCGTGCGGGCAGTCCCGCCGCTGTAATACTGGTCCGCAGTATACGGAGAGGCAGCGCTACCGCCGCAGTTGATCCGATAGGTGGCGAGCAAATTGAAGGTCGCGCTGATGGTATGATTTGCGGCAACCGAGGAGAACGTGTAGCTCGACACCGCTCCCACTGAGACGCCGTCAACGAGGACGTTTGTGATCTGATACCCCGATGAAGGGCTGATGGTGAAGGTCTGAGACGATCCGTACTGCACCGATACCGTTCCTGATGGAGAAATCGTCCCGCCCGCCCCTGCCGTTGCAGTGATCGTATAAGTATTGATCGAGAATGTTGCGGATATCGTATGGTCACTGGTAACATTCGTAAAAGTGTACGACGAGACAATTTCCACCGCGCTCCCGTCGACCGTCAATGACGCTATGGAATATCCCGTCTGCGGCGTGATCGTAAAGGTCTGCGAAGAACCTTCCGACACCAATACCGACCCCGACGGCCAGATCGTCCCGCCCGCTCCCGCCGATGCCGTGATCGTATAGGTCGGGACCGCATGGAAAGAGGCGGAAATGGTATGATCGGCAGTGGCATTGGTGAACGTGTACGAACCAACCGCCCCTACCGACGCCCCGTCGACCAGCACGTCGCTCACGGCAAAGCCGACATTCGGAGTGATCGTGAACGTCTGGGAAGCATGCTCATAAACAGTGACGTCGCCTGTGGGTGAGATGGTTCCGCCTGCTGACGCGCTTGCGGTTATGGTGTAGGTAACGGTGCTGATCGGAACACGCCAGACTCCCGAATCTGTCCCGGCAAAGAGGTAGCCGCTGGTTGCGGCCAGCGACCAGATACGGGTGTTCGTGGGCATCCCTGTGGGGACCGCAGTCCAGGTCGCCCCGCTGTCGACCGAGAGGTAAACTCCGTCGTCATCGGTCCCAGCGTAAAGTTGGTTGTTAACGACGGCGAGACAGTTTACGTCCTCGAGGCCGGAGCTGTCTGGCACCCAGCTCGTACCACCATTGTCGGATATGAAAACATCGGTCAAGGTTACTGCGAATAATCGAGTACCCAAAACCGCGAGCTGGGAGATGTGCGTATCGGTAATGCCGGAATTGACTGCAGCCCAGCTTGCTCCGCCGTTTGTCGTTTTGAAAACACCGTTGCTGGCACTGCCGGCAAAAACGGCGCCTCCACTGGCGACAAAAGAGGTAATACGGGCATCCGCCGCTATTCCCGAGCTTACTTCGGTCCAGGTATTACCGTTGTCTATGGATTTGTAGATATGACCTGTTGTACCCGCAAAAAGGGTGGTATCAATCATCGCCAAGGACGAGATGACAGTGTCCGCAGGTACTCCAGTGGGTATGAAAGCATTAAAGCTTGTGCCGCCGTCGGTGGACAGATAAAAACCATCCCAAGTGCCGGCAAGAATGTTAGGGTTCAACAGCACAATGGACAGAATGTCAATATCGGGTTCTGCGGAACTGATCTGAGTCCAGTTCGCGCCGTTATCGGCGGTAAGAAACACACGGCCGCCATTAAGAGTGTCCCAGATCCGGGCAAAAACCTTGTCCTGGCTACTGTAGAGACTGAAATAACTGTTGCTTGCCGGCCAGTTTGTCTGTATCCATGACGATGCTGATGCCGTCATAACAATCAGCATGGACAGAATGAGCGCCGCGCGAACCAGGGTTTTCTTCATATCAAGTTCCTTTCGGGTTACTCACGTTTTGCCGGAGGACAGTTTGTTGATTCCTTTGTGTAATAGTGCGCAGAAGCTAGAATTCGGTTGCGTTTTTGTTGTGCAAATAATTGCTTCTAATTTTGTTTCTCGACATCAACTAGCCCTAAGCACATCTGGTTTCTGTTCCTTTACGCCTTTAATCAAGAGCCACAAACTAAGTGAGAATTCCGCAATAAAACCAACCACGTGACTTGGGCAAGATATTACTTCGTAACTCGGGATAAGGAAAAACTGAAAAAACCATATCAGAATGCCAAAACAATCTACCATCAATAATATACCCAAAGTTCTAGGGAGGAAGCCCGATTTGAAAACTAAATAACCAAGTGGAAAGAGCCAAGTGCCATGAATACCGCTCGACAGCTTGGTGAACCAACTTATCAACCGTCTCGCCGGTAGTAAGATGGATATCAACAAGTTGGCTGTGTTGCTCTCGCGTAATACACCGTGCAAGCGAGATGCAATGCTCGACGAACATCCTAGGTGACTTGTGTGCCGCTACCTGCCGGTGATACTTTGGAGCAAGCGTGATCGTGATGTGCCTGCGTTTCAAGTCGTGCGGCAGCAGCTTGAGACCAGGCTTTTTCCCTCTTCGTCTGCGTCTGTTTTCAACCATAGTGCAACACGAATTCCGGCAGTCTTCAGACAGAGCCAGTAGCTTGCGTCGTGTATCAGCAGTCACTCGGCTCTCGTTAAAACGAGACAGGAGGGACGATAGTTAGAATCGAACCGATTCCAGAGAGGGTAACCTGACATCCAATAAAGCGGAGAATCAAACAGAAGGTGCCCAACACAACCGATCCGAAGACCCGATACTTCACTTGGCAAAGATATTGTAGACCCATCACGCCGTTTGTCAATTCGCACAACTGGAGCAACACCAAAGAGTCGGGCATCTTAGCCCAGAAAAAGGTCGATTTCGCGACGGGGGTGGTCAGGATCTCTGGAGGGTAGTCTGAGCATGTACATTAATATACCGGTACAGCGTTGATCGTGATATATGCAGAGTTCTGCAAATATCCGCTACCATATTTCGTTTATCGTCATACAGTGACTGAGCTATAGCGACCTTCCTGGCATCATTGAGGGATAATGCCTTAGGTCTCCCACCCAGCCTGCCCCGTGCTCGTGCAGCAGCCAGACCAGCTCGAGTCCGTTCTCTGATAAGGTCACGCTCAAACTCGGCCAGAGCGGCAAAGACATGAAAGATGAGTTTCCCGCCACTAGTCGTGGTGTCAATGTTTTCAGTGAGGCTTTTGAAACCAATCTTTCGCTCATTCAAGGAAGTTACGGTTTCTATCAAGTGTTTGAGCGATCTGCCCAAACGATCAAGTCTCCAGACCACCAACGTATCACCTGCGCGCATGAATTTGATTGCCCCTTCCAACTCCTGACGATCAGATCTGGCTCCGCTGGCAATGTCGGTAAAGATGCGCTCGCAGCCTGACTTATGCAGGGCATCTTTTTGCAAATCAAGGGTTTCTCCTGAGTGGAAACTCGGGCATAACCGACTAACATATGGCCTCCATTGTCTCAAAACCCAATGGATTGTGCAAGAGGTAAGACTTTGGTTTTGAGACGAGTTTCAAAACAGCGGGTGGTGCATAGACTGGACAGTCTTACAAAGAAAGCGAAGCCTGTTTCAAAAACGGAGGTTTTTGGAACAAGACCGTTGGCGAGTAGCTCTACATCATAATCGTGGTCAGGCACACCCACGTGCCCCAAAAGCCCGGCTGGTCACCAAGCCTCTCTTTTGCTAGAAGTTCAACATGTGCTCCATGTCTGCATTGGGTCCTCCTTCTCGCACCAACACGCCAAGTGAAACAGTGCTGCGGCCACGCCACCCGCGCTTGCCCTGCTGACTGAGAGACTACGCGCTTTCCCATCGGCCTACGTCGCCCGCCTTCGGCGAACGTGCCTGCAGACATCGCCCTGCCTCGCACACTCCGCTTGCGTGCGCTCGCTCACTCTCCGTGTCGGGCATCTCCTGCCTGCGCTCAGAGTATGTGCTTCGCCAATCAGCGTGAAACTGCCATATGGGAATCCAGTGACGGAAGAACCCGCCGCGCCCCAACAAAAAGCGCGGGTTTCTCGCCCGCGCTGTCCATATTGCCACACTTCACCTGGTCATTTTGCGCCCGCTCGGTTTTGTAGTACACTTTCCGTGCAATACCCTCAGTGGGATGACAACACTAAATGCAGCGGCCTGTTTCAACGGCACGCTGACGCGCCAGGCTGTTCACGTCCTGGAAGAATAGGGCCACACCGTCCAGGTGTTTGACCTGTACGCGATGGGCTGGGATCCAGTGTTGAGTCGTAGGGTAGGCAGTTACGGAGGCGTAATGAAGACTCGCTGTGACTGGGTCGGGACCGAGCCACTCTACGTGGCATACCACGACGACGAATGGGGCGTCCCCGTTCACAACGACCGCAAGCTTTTCGAGTTCTTGATCCTCGAAGGCGCGCAAGCCGGACTGAGTTGGTCCACCATCCTCAACAGATAGGAGAACTGACGCCAATGGCGGCGGAACTCGCACTGACGACTATGCCCCTCTTTCTTGCACAATTCAGCCGCAGCGATGTGAAGAGTAAATACAGCTGGCCGATCTGCGGCAGTTCTGCAAGCTGGATGCGACGGGGCAATCGTTGATGCGGTCTGCGATGCAACAGCTACAGCTTTCCGCGCGAGCGTTTCATCGCGTCCTCAAAATCGCGCGGACGATTGCCGGTTTGGCCGGGAGTGAGA
>Ga0316620_10001068_pt1 | contig 11538 bp, 9 predicted proteins | sample OWC_Aug_M1_C1_D5_FD_207651 | JGI IMG/M metagenome (GOLD analysis project Ga0316620, IMG submission 207651) | Wetland soil microbial communities from Old Woman Creek delta, Ohio, United States - OWC_Aug_M1_C1_D5_B | ecosystem: Environmental > Terrestrial > Soil > Wetlands | place: USA: Ohio... | reverse complement strand
GCTTCATGGCCATCGCCGGCCACGGAGACGGCATGCCCCTCCTCCGTAAGCCCTTGTGTGAGGAGCTCGGCCATCCGCCGCTCATCTTCAACTACCAGAATCCGCATGTCCAACCATATACCATGCTGAACCGGAAATCCGAATATCTCATGTTTGGCAGCTCGCTTTTTGGACGGGCTCTCCGGCCGCGACCTAATGGATTCCGCGGCCGGCGCTCATGAAGTGCTCGGTGCCGCGGATCGCGGTCCTGGCCGAAATGTATCCAAGCGCTGCACCGAAAATCACATCGCTTGGAAAATGACTTCCCCGCTCGATGCGCGACACGGCGACCAGGCAGGCTGCGATGTATAGCGGTATGCCGATCTTCTTCCCGTAGTAATGGCCGGTCACCGTTGCCAGAGCGAAAAAATTGGCAGCATGGGCCGACGGGAACGAGTTCCGGTTCGATTCGTCGGGGCGAGTCCTCCGGACTATGTATTTCAACGCAAACACTTGCGCGTTGGCGAGCGCCATGGCCTGGCTCTGTGAAAAAACATAGGAGCGGTATCGCCCGCTTTTCGTAAACGGGACTGCCACCAGCAGGCCGCCGGTAACCGACGCCATGACAGCCGGCCCGCCCGCGACGTTGCCGGTATCGCCGAATTCAGGTGCGTCGCCGCGAAACGCGTCGCTGATCCTGCGGTCAAAAGGAACGAAAGCCAGTGTCGCCGCAGAGCCGATGACGAGCGGTTTGAGGTTGTCGCGTGCGAAAAGCCCTTTGGTGAAGTTGTAGCCGAGGGCGCGGCCGAAATCCCGGAAATCGGGGGCCTCTGCCCTGCCGGCTTTGGCGGACTGCGGGGTTTGTGCCCCGAAAAAGCTTGAGCCGCCCGCCGAGAACCGGATCACAGGTGCTGATGTTTTTATGATTCCGGCACCTGCGGGTCCTGGTATTTTCAGAAAGGTGCTGACAGGGAGGCCGGCATCTGCCGGGGGCGCCGCAATCGTCCCGGAAATCCGAAAACAAGTGCCTGGATGCTCCGCAGGATCCTGGGCGCACGCTTCGCCGGGCGCCGCACAAAACAGCAGAAAAGCGGTCGCGAAAAGGGCAGTTATGATCCTGAGCCTCTGCATGACACTCCCCGGCGAAGGCTGGTGAAACCTGTTGCTCTCTGCATGTCCGCGCAATCGCCGGGACATCAGTTCTGGTAAAAGATCAGCGTGCGGGCCGGAATGGCGGCGCGATTGACCTCGTCGCCGTTGACGATGCGCCCGTCAGGGAAACGATAGAACGTGGAAGGGTAATTCCATTTGATGCCCGCAATGCTGCGGGCCGGCCTGCTTTTCTGCACATGGCCGCCATAGACGTATCCCACCAGCACGCGTGTCCCCGTCGGCATTCGATCCAGCAACGTCCGCATGGTCCGGCTTTGCCTGAGTTCGCTGCCGGTCCGGATCCGCCCATCGGGCAGGAAATAGATGGTCGTGGACTTGTCGTAAGCGGCGCCGGCCAGTTCCGGAGCGGTATAGCCATCCTTGCCGATCTCCAGAAAACCCTCCATAGAGGCTTCGCCATCGCCCTCGGAAGCCTGCACGTGCGTGCCGGGCGGGATCTTGTTCCATTCCCGAATCTGGTCGCCACGCAGCCGCCGCCCGTCGGGAAAGACATAGGTAGTGTCCGAACTGTCATACCGTTCCCGTGCGATGTCCCATGCGGTCCAGCCGTTGGTGATCACATCCGACGGAGCGGGAATCTGGGCTGCGGCCGCCTGTGCTTGTGATACGGCGTTTGCCGTTGCCGCCGGCGCGCCGCCCGCATAAAGGAAGCGGTAGAGGCGTCTGTCGGCGACCACCAGCCGGCCGGCATCCACATCCTCGTCATGAGCGGGTTGGGACAAGAGCCCGAGCCGCGACCGGACGTCGGCGCGCGCAAAAATCATGCCGCACCTCTTGCGTCCGCGGTGATTGTTGCGATGGAACCGGTTCGGGCGGCCATAGGCGACCATGGAATGGGTGAGCACCCGCTGATCCGGCACGCCGTACACGGACTTCAACTGGCGCAACAGCTCGCGCAACGCCCCGTATTGGCCGGCGGTGATATCCTGATCGTAATGGCCCACCACTTCAATGCCGACGGCCCAATCGTCGATAGTGTGATGCCCCTCCCACATGCTCCTGCCGGAGTGCGTGGCAATCCTGTCGCGGTCGATGATGCGCAGCACATGCCCGTCCTTGGCGATGAAGTAGTGAGTCTCGCCTCTGCTCCAGACCTTGGAGAGGGAGCCCGCTTCCGGCCCTTCCGTCGTGTGCAGCACGATGTACAGAGTGTGCGGGCGGCGCGGGCGCTGCCCGTTCCTCGGGCTCAGGCGGGTGCTGATCCGTAGTGCCCCTGCCGGGATATCATCCCTGGCCCGCAGCAACCGTGCCGTCCAAGGGATGGTTGTCAGTGTGCCAAGCCCCGTCAACAGGAGCTCTCTTCGCGTAGTCTTCCCCGCTTCTGCCATCACCGGACCTTTCGCTAATTTGCAGTTTCTAACAGATGGGCCGTGTCAAATCAAGGCCATACGCTCCAAGCGGCGGATAGCTGGAGTGCCGGCGGGAGCCGGGAGTATCCCTTTCCTGCCGGCAGGGTACAGGCGCATAATCAGCACGGAACGAGGTCAGACTCAGAATGATGCCCGGAAAGGGTGCAGGCGGAAATCAGGGAAATCCAGCAGTCTTGTCTGCCGAGGAGGAACGAAATGGCTCGAGTGCGTTGGATGTGTCAGGGCAGCATCGTTTTGATGCTGGCGGCATTTGTGTCGCTTGCTCAAGTATCAAAAAGCGGCGACCCGCAGGCATGGCGCGATTCCTTCGCCGTGGACCGGGCGAATCTCACCGACATTGGCAGAAATGCGTACATGATCCTGGAGCCCGGCTACCGTCTCATCCTGGAGCAGGGCAAGAACCGTCTGACCGTCACGGTCCTTGATGAAACAAAGATTGTCGACGGCGTTGTGACCCGGGTTGTCGAAGAAAGGGAGACCGAAGGGGGGCCGTTGGCCGAGGTGTCGAGGAACTACTTTGCGGTCGATAAGACCACGGGGGACATCTATTACTTCGGCGAGGATGTCGACACCTACAGGAACGGCAAAGTGACGGGACACGAAGGGTCCTGGCACGCCGGTGTGAACGGCGCCAGGTTCGGCTTGATGATGCCTGCCAAACCTGAACCGGGAGCCCGTTATTACCAGGAAATTGCACCGCGGATCGCTATGGATCGCGCTCAGGTCATCAGCGTGACGGAATCCGCTAAGGTGCCCGCCGGTTCCTTTAGCGGTGTCCTCCGCACCCGGGAGTCAAGCGCGATCGAAGGCGGCAGCGAAGACAAGTGGTATGCCCCCGGTGTCGGATTGATCAGGGATGCCGACTTCACGCTTGTCAGGTTTGAGAAGGTCAAGCAGTAGCGCCTGACAACGCCGGCCGACGCATTTGATACAGGACGACTCTAGTCTGCACGAAGATAGTTGTTGTGAGCAGAGAACCATGAGGTGTAATTTCAGCATCAGTGAATACTTCATGAGCGTCATTCTCAGGCATTGATTCCGGGAGCCCGACACGGTCGGGCTATAGGCCAGTGGTATTCGCCGGCACCATCGCAACCCGTTCCCGCCATCTCCGGGACAGAGTGTTTTTTCTGGTCCTTTCCTGGTTTCCGCTTCTTTGCACCAGCGGCTTTGCCCAGGCGAACGTAGGCCAGGCCGCCGCCCCGCCCTTGCCGCTGCCCCTGTCCGTCGAATGGAGCGAAGCGATCCATCCCTGGGGGGATCACAAACTCGCAGCCGACCGCTATGCGGTTCTGGCAAAGACCAAAAACTTCAAACTTCAATTCTCCAATCAGACGCCCGCGTTCCTCGGCATCAGCCAGTTTCAGGGACTGCCCGGCGGGTACAGGATCACAGAGTTTGCCCTGACAAGAAAATGGGGGACGATCCATGCCTTCCGCAGCCTCGGCTTCAATCCGCGCAGCGTACCGGCCGGGCAGGCCCGGAGTTTCACCGGCGCGGCGCTGGAATTGCCGAAATTCATCGCGGGCACGAATCTCTCCGCCTACCTGCTGCGCGCCGCTCCTGCTGCGCGTGCGCGCCAGCCCGCCGGCCAGACGGCAGCCCCGGACGGCTCACAGATAGGATTTGCGGTTTTCCGGGGGATAGGCAAGCAGTCCCGGCTGCTGGCCGAGTGGGTTCAGACGCATTACGGAACAGCCTCGTCGCCATCCGGAGACCGGTCCCCTCTTTCCGGGGGCTTGCGCCGCGGACTCGTGGTCAAGTTTGACGGTATTCTGGCGAAAACCGACCTCAACCTCACTCTTGCCACACGCGGCCTGGGATTGGCTAGTCCTGCCATGCCGGTCTATCAGCCGGCAAAACGGAGCCTGCGCCTGGATGTGCGCAGGAAACTCAAACAGCATCAGCTGCAATACAGCAATCAGTACGAAAGCCGGCAAGCCGTTCCAGTTCTGCAATGGGGATTCATGGGTGTGAAGGAACAGACTGTCCGATGGGCCTATGCCCCGAGGCGCCTGCCTCAGATCTCAGCCTCGCACACCTGGAGCCGGCAGCGCGCCGCCGGCCGGCTCGAGAACGAGGAAACCAGCCGCCTTTCCCTAGGCAAGACTCTGCGGAGGATAAACGCGAGCCTGGCCCTGCTCCGGACCTCGCGCACGGACCTGCAATCCTCATGCCTGGTGCTGGACCGATACACCGCGGCTGCCGACGCCACGCTCCGGATCCGCCAGGACACACAGCTGCACGTGCGGTATGAAATGGGCAGGCTGGCGCAACCGGCGTGGTCGCAGCGCCTGTCCACATCCGGCTTGGAGCTGGACACGCGCTTCCGGCTCTGGACGGACAGGCTGTCTCTCGTGCCGGTGTTTACCTATCGCAGGCAGGCAGACCGATATTCAGCTTCCGCACTTTCGGCGGCACGGATTGCGGTGGCAGCGCAGATCAGGCTGCCACGCCGGATTCCCGGATCCGACCTGCTCGTCAATTTCGCCTCGCAGCATCTCAGTTCCACGGGAAGCCCGGGCCAGGGCAGCCGCGAAATGTCTCTGCGCTGGAATTTCAAACGGTGAACGGCTGCTATGCCTTTTTGAACAGGTCCAGAAAGGCCTGGCGGTGGCTGTTCTCGACCTTCGGTGGTGCGGCTCCGCTCCCCTGCTTCTCCAACAGGACCTTGGCCTCGAAGAAGAAGCAGAGATTGTTTGCGCTCTTATTGGGGACCCGTACTTCGACAGGCTTGATGCATTCGTTGCGGGCTGCCGGATCGAAGTTCAAGCAGTTCCGGCAGGTGTGAAGATCCGTGCCGCAGTTTTTGCAGGTGTCCGTAACCTGGATGCCATCGGTGATCTGGATTTCCACTGCACAGTTGTTGCAGCGGGTAATCAGATGGAAGCGCGTTTCGATGCGCGCTCCGGCTCCTTTGGCCCGCGGCGGGGGTTTCGGTTTCCTTTCGCGGTCATCATCCTGCATGTAGCCTTGCTGACGATACTTTCTGCTCATTTCAGTCCTCGGAAACGCTCTTCTGGAGAAGGCCTTCGCGGAAGGGATTCACTGATATTGTACCTATCCCCTGGCGCATAGTCCAGACGCTGCTCGACGTTTCGGGCGCCTGGCTTCTCAATTACGGCGAAGACGGACACCGGCAGGAAGGATCTGCGGTGTCCTGATTTGATGACTTCCATCCTCTCCCGCGGGCTCCGAATGACATAAACCTTGCCCGAGGAAGCGGTAATGCTTACCAGAATAGGCCCTTATATTGTCTCATTTCGGGGTGCTACGTCTACTACTTTTATCCGGGAATCGTGCACGAGGATGGCACCGATCCACTCACTCATTGGCATCCTTCAGGCGGGCCAGTTCGGCCTGCAGTTCTTCCCATTCCGCCATGAAAGCCGCCAGTTCCTCCTGCAGCTGGGTGTGTTCGTCCATGGTGGCGCGGAACAGAGTGTAATCCCGGTAAAGCTCCTCGGTCGCAAGCCGTTGGCCGAGCGCGGCGATGCGCGTCTCGTGGGTATGTATGGCAGCTTCGATGCCGTCGATTTTTTCCGACAGCTGCTGGATCCGGATGGGATTGACTTTCCTCCTGGAGCGCTCGCGCGCGATGCCGGCCTCCCGGACCGGCGCAGGGGTTTCAGCCCGGGAACCCTCTGCAGCCGACAGACCGGCGGCCTCCGACTCGCTCTGCTTCTTGGCCAGGTAATCCTCATAATTGCCCAGGTAGGTGACGGCACTCTGGTTGCCAACCTCCAGGACCCTGGTCGACAGGCCGTCGAGAAAGTAGCGGTCATGGCTCACAAACACCAGCGTGCCTCCATATTGCTGCAGCGAATCCATGAGGATGTCTTTCGATCGGATGTCCAAATGGTTGGTGGGTTCATCCAGCAACAGGCAGTTGGCGGGAGAAAGCAGCAGCTTGCACAACACCAGGCGGCTCCTCTCGCCGCCGCTCAAAACCGATACCGGCTTTTCGACCGAGTCGCCGGAAAACAGAAAGCAGCCCAGCAGGGTGCGCAGCTGCGGCACAATGTAGCTGGGGGCGACCTCGTACACTTCATCCCAGACCGTCTTTCCGGAGGCAAGCAGCTCGTCCTGGTCCTGAGAGAAATAGGAAACCACGACGTTGTGTCCTTCACGGCGTTCTCCGGACATCAGGGGCAGCCGGCCGGCAAGGGTTTTCATCAATGTGGACTTGCCGGCGCCGTTGGGGCCGACCAGCGCGATCCGTTCTCCTTTTTCAAGGATCAGGTTCAGGTTGCGAAAGACCGCCGCTGTGCCGTAACCTGCGGTGATGTCCTTCAACTCCAGAACCACGCGGCCCGTTCGCGGCCCTTCCGGAAAACGGATGTGGATCGGCTTGGCTTCCGGGGGCAATTCAACCAGTGCCATGCGTTCCAGATCCTTGAGACGGCTCTGCACCTGGGCCGCCTTGGTCGCCTTGTAGCGGAATTTGTCCGCAAAGGCCTTGATCCTGGCGATCTCGCGCTGCTGCGCTTCGTACGCCGCGACCAACTGCGCCAGCCGTTCCTCCCTTTGGCGAAGAAACTCCCTGTAATTGCCCTTGTAGAAGTGAACCGCCCGGTTGCGGATCTCGAGAACACGCTCAATGGTGGCGTCGAGGAAGTAGCGGTCATGGGACACGAGTACCAGCGCGTGCGGATACGCCTGCAGGTACCCTTCCAGCCAGTTGCGGGACTCGAGGTCGAGATGGTTGGTCGGTTCGTCCAGCAACAGCAGGCTCGGCTGCTGCAGCAGCAGTCTCGCCAGCGCGATGCGCATCTGCCAGCCGCCACTGAACTCCTCGCATTGGCGCTCCCAGTCGTTCCGCAAGAAACCGAGGCCGTTCAGCACCGCCCCGACCCTGGCCTCGAGGGCATAGCCGCCGCGTAATTGAAACTGCTGCGCGAGGGATGAATAGCGTTCGGTGGCCTTTTCATAATCGGGACCGGAATGCGGCATATCCGCCAGTTCATGTTCCAACCGGCGGCATTCCCGCTCCAGGCTGCGCAACTCCTCAAAGACCGAAAGTGCTTCCTCGAAGACGGTCCGGCCTCTCACAAACAGCCCATCCTGCGGGAGGTAACCGAAGCTCAACTCCCGGGAACCGATAACCCCACCCTCGTCCGGTGTCTGCAGCCCGGCCAGCATTTTCATGAGGGTGGATTTTCCCGTCCCGTTGTCCCCCACAAGGCCGATGCGATCCCGCTCATTGATCTGAAAATCCAGGGAGCGGAACAGCCAATCGCCGCGAAACGCCTTGCCGAGGCCCTTGATTTGCAGCATGATTCCCCCGAGAATTGTCTAGTGTAGCATAGGCGCGGCGATCCCGGCGAAGAGGGGACCTTTCGCAGAGGGGCACGATGATGGATCGTCCAGGCGCCAATTGCATGCGTGCGCGGGCATGGTTTGCTGCCGCCCCTGCCGGGGCTCCTTATGTTTCGAACCTATACCGGGGGCCGCGCGCTTCGCGCTTGCCCCCGGTAAGCAATGAAGATGCGCAAGCCCCGGCAGGGGCGACAAAAATGCCGGCTCGTTACGCGTCATGTTCCCTTTTCGTTTCAGCCGAGACATGAAGATTACTCCCGGATCGAAGGCTGTGGTCCTTGCTAGCGGCGGCATCGACTCGAGCACCGTGCTCGCCCTGGTGCGCGGGCAGGGATTTGTGATCCATGCACTGACCTTCGATTATGGCCAGCGTCACCGATGCGAATTGGCGGCCGCGCGCCGCGTGGTTTCCTCAATCGGCGCAAAAGAACACGTCCTGGCCAGGATCGATCTCCGTGTTTTCGGCGGCTCCGCCCTCACCGCCGATCTGGAGGTGCCCAAGGGGCGTTCTTTGGAGCGGGGAGCCTCCTCAATACCAGTCACCTATGTGCCCGCCCGCAACACCATCTTCCTGAGTTATGCCCTGGGATGGTGCGAGGTGTTGGGTGCGCAGGATATATTCATCGGAGCCAATGCCGTCGACTATTCCGGATACCCGGACTGCAGGCCGGCGTTCCTTGACCAGTTCCAGCGCCTGGCACAGGTCGCCACCAAAGCCGGAGTCGAGGGGAGCGCCCGCTACCGGATCCATGCGCCGCTGCTGCGCATGACCAAGGCTGAGATCATCCGGACCGGGCATGATGCCGGCGTCGACTTTTCGCTGACGCACAGCTGCTACGATCCTTCCCCGGAAGGCCTGGCCTGCGGTGCCTGCGATTCCTGCATGCTTCGGCGGCGCGGATTCCAGGAAGCCGGGCTGCCGGATCCGACTCGCTACCAGGATCCGGCGCATCAGGCTGCCGCCCACGGGCCGGCAGCCGATGCCTGAGCGTGAACCAGTACTTTGGCCGGCATCGCCGGCGGCCGTTCCCCTATGGGCTACATCACTCAGCAGCCTGCGGTAAAACTCTTCACCGGAATACTCACCTCACTGCCCGAGATCATTCCGGAGATCGACAACCGCCTTGCAGCCCGTTATGGCCCTGTCGACCTGCGCAGCCCATCGTTTCCCTTCGACCAGACGGACTACTATGACGCGGAAATGGGCCATCCCATCATCCGGTGCTTCGTTTCTTTCCGGTCTCTGATCGATCCGGCAGAAATCTCCAGAATCAAAAGGGCAACCAATGAGCTGGAAGCGGACTTCGCAGCCGGGCATAGCCGGGTGCGCCGCCCGGTGAATCTGGATCCGGGATATGTGGAGGAATCAAAAATCGTACTGGCTTCCACCAAGAACTTCTACCACCGGATCCTGCTTGCAGAAGGAATCTACGGAGAGGTGACGCTTCATTACCGCGGCGGGGTGTGGGAAGCATTCCCCTGGACATTCCCGGATTTCCGCTCCGGGCGCTACAACGGATTCTTCAGCGAGCTGCGCCGCATCTACAGAGATCAGCGCCGGTCGGCTGCCGCGGCGGGCGTCCCGGCACAACCCGGCTCAGGCAGCTGAAGGCGTGTCCGTTTATGGTGACAGGCAAGCGCCGGCTGCCAGACGGCGCTCAAGATATCGCTGCACGGCAAGCCCCGTCCGGCAACCGGGGTCTGGCGGCTATTCAGACAGCAGCGCTTCCAATGCCAGCAGTTGCGGCCCGTTTTCCGTGCATACCGCGTACCTGCCCCTGCCGGACATGGTAACGCCCGCGTGCTCCCCCTTGGCATTGAGGATGTAGAAGGTGATGCCGAAATTGGGATCGCCGTTCGGCTTGCGCAATCGCTTCTCAATCGTGTTCGCCCGGATCCGCTTCAGTCCGGCCATGCCGGCATCCTTAGGATGCATGCCCTGGCGCATGCCTTCCACGATCAGAAAGGAAGTGAGGTTGTAGAGGTTGGCTTCGCCGCGTCCGGTTGATCCGGCCGCACCGATATCGCCGTCCACATACAATCCCGCACCCAGAATCGGCGAATCGCCGGTGCGGCCAGGTATCTTGAACGACAGGCCGCTGGTCGTGGTGACGCCGCAGATTTCGCCCTTGGCATTGAGGCCGTCGCAATTGATCGTGCCCCAGAGATGCTCGGCGTCGATAATGCCTTCCCGCACCATTTGCCGTGCTGCTTCGTACCCGGCGGCGACACGCTTTTTCGGATCGAGATAGTGCTCCGGGTCAATCCGTCGCTTCCAGTCGAGCCAGGCCTTGCGAGATCTTTCCGTGTTGAGGTCGTCCTCAATCTTGAATCCCATGTTGCGGGCAAACTCCTGCGCGCCTTTGCCCACCAGGAGGTGGTGATCGGTGCCGTCCATGACGGCTTTTGCCACCAGCGAAGGCGTGCGCACCCCTTCGAGGGCAGCGACACCGCCCGCACGCTTGAGAGGACCATGCATGCAGCAGGAATCCAGCTGCACAACGCCGTCGGCATTGGGCAATCCGCCGTACCCGACGCTGGTTTCCTCGGGATCGAGTTCGACGATGTTCACGCCGGCAATGAGGGCGTCAAGGACATCCGCTCCCTTGGTAATCAAGGCAAACGCCTTCTCGACGCAGGTCTGCGTTCCGCCGTTCCTGTACTGGTATCCGTTGGCGGAGGCGATCACGATCGGTTTGATCCCGGATCGCGTGATGACAGCGGGCGCCTGGCCGAAGACCTTTCGGGATGAAGCTGCCGCGAGACCGGCGGCCGCGGTGGTGAATACAAATTCCCGGCGTTTCATTTTCCTGCTCACGGTATTCTCCTCCTGCTGGAATCCAGTGTCTGGTTGCTGTGTCCCTGGACCAGGGACACAGCAACCAGGCACCGGGGGGGAGCGTATTGAAAATAGAAGATTTGGCGGAGAGGGGGGGATTCGAACCCCCGACACCGGTTTTGCCAGTGTAACTGCTTAGCAGGCAGCCCTGTTCGGCCACTCCAGCACCTCTCCGCAGCCGATTTGGGACGCGATCATTGATTTTTTCCGGACCGCACCGCACGCAATAGTAGCGAAGCACGTCAAACTTTGCCAGAGGAAAACTGCAGATCAGCCGGCAGCAGGCGCTACCCACACCGGCATGTCGCAGACGATCTCCAGCAGCCGCCGGGCACTCGCGATCTGGCGGCTGCACTCGTCATCCGGAGAGTAGCCTGCTGCACGGATGAGGATCACTTCAGGGCTTTGCCTGGCCTCCACACGGAGAATGTGCCCGTCATGTGTCGCATCCAGGGCATTGGCCAGGCGTAGAATCCCGGCAAGAAAAGTGACGAGCCGACGCTGATCGGCGCCAAGCCCGGCCAGGCAGCTGTGCGACGGCCGTGGCAGGACACCGTGGTGATATCGCGCCACAAGGGCCGCCAACCGGAGATATTCGGCAGGCAATCCATACAGCCAATCCAGTTCGCGGATCATCCGGTAGATGGCCTTGTGGTGCCCGCGCTCCGCCCGCGCACGGCCGACGTCATGGAGGATCGCAGCCACCTCCAGTATGAATCCGGCGTCCTCGTCGCCGGCGCTCGCCGGGAGCCCCGCGGTTTTCAGGTCCTGGAAGAGCTGGGATGCAAGCCGGGCTACGCGACCGGCATGCGCGGGATCAGGATCACGGTACGCTGCCCACATCCTGAGCCGGGCAAA
>Ga0316620_10001067_pt1 | contig 11552 bp, 11 predicted proteins | sample OWC_Aug_M1_C1_D5_FD_207651 | JGI IMG/M metagenome (GOLD analysis project Ga0316620, IMG submission 207651) | Wetland soil microbial communities from Old Woman Creek delta, Ohio, United States - OWC_Aug_M1_C1_D5_B | ecosystem: Environmental > Terrestrial > Soil > Wetlands | place: USA: Ohio... | reverse complement strand
CGGGACGGCTGGTTATTTTCGACCTGGATTCCAAGGCGGGCACACTCGTGAATGGCATCCCCGTGACAAGCCATATACTTAACCAGGGGGATGTGATCCAGATAGCGGGTGTGCCATTGATCTATGGTGAGGAAACGGCTCCTGCAATGGGGTACACCCAGGAGCTGCCTGCTGAACCTCCACCACCTGAGGTTATGTAGGCGTTATAATCCATCCTTGTGAGCGCAATCATCTTTTTGGTGCTGAGGATCCTGCTGGCCGCCCTGCTGTACGCATTCCTGGGGGGAATCATATACATCCTCTGGCGAGATATGAAACGGCAGGGAGAATTGATGGCTCTTCGACGTCCCCCGCTGTTGACTCTTGCGACAGATAAGGACAGCCCACCGCTCATCCGCCATTACTCCACTGCGGAGATCATAATGGGACGCGAGCCTGCCTGTGACTTCCCGATCAACGACCAGACCGTCTCATCCAGACATGCACGGCTTTCCTTCCACCAGAACCAATGGTGGCTTGAGGATATGGCCTCCACCAATGGGACTTATCTGAATGGGGAGGCTGTCACGACGGCGGTGGTCATTACGCATGGAGATGCATTACGCCTGGGACAGGTGGGGGTGATGATCAGCATCGGCGAGACTGACCCAAAATAAATATTCCAGCTAAATTACTGTCGGGGTGCCTGCTATTTCGGTGTTAACCCGAGGCTAGGGTGTTGAGGTGAAGCGGGTCAGCTGTGTGCTATCGGTAAAATCCACCCCGGTGACGTGGCTGGCGCCCTCGGTTTTGACGATGCCCACCCCAGGAGCCATCCATGCGCTGGTGTTATAAGTACCTGCCAGGATGTGTAAACCGCTTATCTCGACCCGGATAGTCGTATCCACGCGCAAGGTGTTAAACGTACCGAAAGGAACGGTGATATTTTCATATCCTGTAGCAACGTAGTCAAAGACTAACCTGCCGCTCAGGTTTAGATCCTGGGATGAGGCATCGAAATCTGCTGATTGTTGCCAGGTATCACCAGGGTTTATCTTTGATGGTAATGTGGTGCCGGATACTGCACTGATCTTTACCGTCACGGGGGTATCTGGGCTCTGAAGTATCGCACCGATATATTGCTGGACGGGATCAGAGACGACCAGTCCGGTGCTGGTGCAGGAATAGTTCACTGAGTATGTAACTCCAGCCAACTGGGTCTGCAAGGTAAATCCATCACTGCCTGAAGCAGTGACGGTATCGGTGCGGGTATAGCTCGCAACGGCAGTATTGGTCCCAGAATATTCCCAGGTGTCGCCAGCCTTGTTGGGGAAATACTGGTTTTCACAAGGTGGAGCTGGTGTGGGGGTATTGGCAGTGGTTATTTCATGTGGTGGATTCGTTGATTGAGCAGCCTGCCTGGAGGGTAGATTGCAAGCTGTGAGTAGTAGGGAGGAAAGGATAAATAATATTACAACCGGTAATAGTCTTGATCTCATCAAAAGCTCCTAAAAGAAAATCGAAGGGATTATACTACCTTTGAACTATACCTGATAAAATCTATGTGAATATTTTCTCAATATACATAAGTCATTTATAGGAGGGATAAATTGATCCATCTCCCATCCAATAAGACGTACCAGCTCGGTGCGGGGTTCCGCTACTCACACTACGGACCAGCGTACAACCCCGGAGCGGAGTACTGGGCAGGTGTAGGCAAGGAAATGGCGCTCCGATTTCCGATGGCAAAGCCTGAGGCAATCTGGATCGTCAGTCGCCTGGAAGGGGAGGGCACCCTCCTGACCTTCCCGGACGAAAGGAAATTGCCGAACATCAGTTTTTCTCACGATGATGAGAACGAATCCGCACTAAACCTGTTCGACCAGTTAAATTTCCACATCTGGCTGCAGGTAGAGCCCGGCAAAGCGCAGGTGGGGACCCTGTTCGACTTAATCCTTGAGCGGTATGCTCACCATCCCTGCGTGGTGGGGGTTGGAGTGGATATTGAATGGCATTACTCAGAAGAAAAAGCGCAAGGCAGCCCAGTCAGTGACGATGAAGCTTCCCGCTGGCTGTCAGCCGCGCGAGCATATAAGCAGTCCTACCGTCTCTTCCTGAAGCACTGGGAGACTTCCATGATACCCATCCAGCAATGGGAAGGGATGCTATTTATGGACGATAGCCAGATGTTCAGCTCAATGGATGATATGATGCTGGAGTTTGCTGATTGGGGACAGCATTTTTCCCCTGCCCCAGTTGCATTCCAGATTGGTTACCCGGCCGATAAACCGTGGTGGGGTGAATTTTCAGATCCAGCCAAGACAATTGGAGATGCCCTCCTGGCCAGAATTCCAAATACAAGCGGTTTATTCTGGGTGGATTTCACAGCTCTGGAGGTGTTCCCACCATAATCCAGATGAAAAATATGGTATTATGGATATCCCCAGGCTAACCGGATGACCGCGGTGGCTCACCGCCACCGAGGAAAGTCCGCACTCCACAGAGCAAGGTGCCGGGTAACACCCGGGACGGGGCAACCTGACGGAAAGGGCCACAGAAACAAACCGCAGCCCCTTCCTATTTCTCCTAAATGGAAACATTTAGAGAGCAAAAGGTAAAAGGCTGTAAGGGTGAAAAGGTGGTGTAAGAGACTACCGGCGCAGGTGGTAACATCTGCGGCCAGGTAACCCCCAGCTGGAGCAAGGTCAAGCAGAGGCAATCTCACGGGAGGTGACTGCTCGTCACCTGGGTCGCAAGACCCGCAGCCTCGGGTAGACTGCATGAGGCGTGAGGTAACTTACGCCCGAGAGAGATGGTCATCGGCGCAGGGAGACCTGCGTGCACAGAATGCGGCTTACAGGCTGGCCTGGGGAAGTATAAAGCAATATCTAAAGCAGGATGCAAGGTATGTACTACTTATTGGGATTGATACCAGTTCTTGCATTCATTTGCCTCCTCATCTATCTGAAAAACCAGCACCCAACGGACCAAACCCGGCGGATAATCCTACAGTCAGCCACCCTGCTCGGCTGTTACCTGGTGTTGGCCATCGAAGGCCTCAGCATTTTCAGAGCGGTGACCGTTATAAGCCTGGCCATCACCTGGATGTTGCCGATCCTGGCATTCCTAGCCTGGTTTAAGTATAAAAAGACTACCGGGAGCGGGGTAATTGGGTTTGATTTCAAAATATCCACAGGCTGGTGGACCCGGATATTTTTAGTCTTAACTTGCGGAATACTATTGGTCACTGCCCTGGTGGCCTGGGTGACCCCACCACAGACCTGGGATTCGCTCACCTATCACCTCAGCCGGGTGGCACATTGGGCTCAAAATCAATCGGTATGGCATTACGCCACGGGTATCGGCCGCCAGACCAGCATGCCTCCTGGGGCCGAAATGATCACGCTAAACTTTTATGTATTAACGCAAAGTGATCGGCTGGCAAATTTTCCCCAATGGTTTGCCATGCTGGGGAGCTTGATTGCCGTTTCGCTGGTGGTCCATTATTTGGGGGCCAACTCAACCGGCCAATGGCTGGCAGTCATTATTGCCGCCACGATACCCATGGGGATTGTGGAAGCCTCCAGCACAATAAATGATTACGTCGCCGCCTTCTGGGTTATATGCGTGGTGGTCGAAACCCTGGCGTATTACCGTGCGAACGAGGAGCGATCCTTGATATACGTCAGCCTGGCTGCTGGGCTAGCAATATTAACCAAGCCAACGGTTGTACCGTACCTGTTACCCTTTGCTGCCTGGATTGCATATCTGCTGATTAAACGACACGGCTTACCAGGTCTCCTGAAATGGGCCGGAATAGCCATCCTGGCTGTGAGTGTATTGAATGGGGGATATTTGGCTCAAAATTATCGCACTTATGGAGCGTTATCCAACCCGGTGGATTTCGATACCCACTATAACCAATTGCATTCCGTGCAAGGGCTGATCGCTACCACGCTAAAAAATGCAGGGATTAATATGGGCTTGCCAAACCTACCGGCATATAATGCGGAGATATATCGGCTCATACTAAAAGTGGTGGTTAAGCTCGGATTGGATATCAATGATCCGCGCATGACGGTCGCGGGAGAATTTCGGGTATCCGAGCCATCCACTGCCGAGGATATCGTCTCCAATCCTTACCACACTTATCTATATGCCATATCCTTTTTATTACTTATGTTGACTTATAAAAAACATGGGAAGTTGGCCCTTCTGTATGGTTTATTGGTTGCAGCCTCATTTATTATCTTTAGTTATGTATACAAGTGGAACGGCTTTGGCACACGTTACCAGCTTCCTTTCTTTGTCCTCTTCGCACCAGCTGCTGGGGTGGTGCTGAATAGCTTTGAAAAAGCTAAAGTAGGACACCTGCTGGCATTGGCCCTGGTGGTAAGCGCATATCCCTGGTTGTTCAAGATCGAATCCAGGCCGCTATTGCCGCAGGCTGGAAGCAGCCTGGTGCAGAACAGCATCCTGTATGAGTCACGCCTCAACCTGTATTTTGCCAATGCTCCTGGGAGGCGTGATGATTACGTCGAATTTACCAATCAGATCAAGGACGCTGGATGCTCGAGAGTGGGTCTCATGCTGGAGGGAGAAGACCCTGAATACCTGCTCTGGGTTCTGATGGGTGCCCCGAGAAGAGAACTACAAATCGAATGGGTGGTTAGTGGAGTCACGTCAAGGTATGCGCCGAAAGATTTCAAACCCTGCGCGTTGATTTGCCATGGGTGTTCCTCCGGGCAGGTTAATATTCCCGGGTTGGAATTAGCAATTTACACGCATGACATGTGGCTTTACCTGCCTGCCGAGCAGTAACTAGTTTCGGTCCTAAACGCGCCTCAAATATCCGCAAAAATGGGAATTATCCTGATCTAACCCGGATGATGGTCCAGATCGATTCAGGGAATGATTTACCGTTTTTGTTACCCGCTCCTCAAGTGATAATTTCCTGTAGATTGGGGGAAGATGAAGATTTCTTAAGCAAGCGTAAAGTATGGCTGATAGATTTATAATGGTTGGCAATCAAAGGCGGAATTTTATGGAGATATCACCGGATCAGATTGGGTCACCAGGTGCAGATGAATATTGTGGTTCCTGGGAAGAGCTGCTTACGTCCAGGCACCTGATCATTGCCTCAAACCACGGGCCTGTTACCTTTCACAGGGATGATCAAGGGGAAATCCAGCCTCAGCGAAGTGGTGGGGGTGGATTGGTAACAGCCCTCTCAGGCATCGCCCAACACGTCGAGCCAACCTGGGTCGCCAGCGCGATATCAGAGGAGGATAAAAACTGGCACGGCGGAGTGGTGCCGATCGGTGAATCGAGTAGCTCAATCAGGTTGAACTTCGTCGCATCGGAAGAGGCGGCTTACGACGGTTATTACAAGGTCATAGCCAACCCACTTTTGTGGTTCCTGCAGCATTCCATGTGGGATATTTTCCGTTCACCGACGATCGACCGCACCACCTGGCAAAACTGGCAGAATGGCTACGTAACCGTAAACCGCCTTTTTGCTGAAACCATAAGCAAACAGATCCTGGCCAGCCAAAAACCAGCCCTGGTGATGCTACAGGATTATCACCTGTACCTGGCGCCTTATTTTATCCGCAGGGTGCTGCGACCGAGAGCGAGATATACCTTAATGCATTTCATCCATATTCCCTGGCCGGGCGCCGAAGACTGGGGATTCCTGCCTCCCCGTATGCGTCAGAGCATCCTGGAGGGATTATGCGCCGTGGACTTGCTCGGTTTTCAGACACGGGAGGATGGATTAAATTTCATTCGTACTGTTGAATCGCTCTTGCCACAGGCGCACGTCAACTTCAAGCATGGACGCATCTGGTATCGCAACCACGCCACGCATGTGCGTGATTTCCCCATCTCTATTGATGTAGGGGGGTTGAAACGCCTGGCAGAATCTGAAGAGGTGGCTGAGAATCACAAGTCCTTTCTGGAGCTATACGGTGGAAATCCATTAATCCTGCGCATAGATCGGATTGAGCCGAGTAAAAACATCGTGCGAGGATTCCAGGCATTCGATGAGATGCTTGAGCTCCATCCTGAGCACCGGGGCAAAGTCCAATTCCTGGCATTGTTGGTACCCTCGCGGATGGAAGTGGAGGAATACCAAAACTACCTGAATGAGCTGATGGGAGCAGCCGGGCAGGTGAATGCGAAGTACGGTGATAGCACCTGGGAACCAGTGCGCGTAGTGGTGGGGGAAAATTACCCACGGGCTGTTGCAGCATTACAACTATACGATGTGCTGCTGGTGAACTCGATCGCGGATGGGATGAACCTGGTCGCCAAAGAGGGCCCGATCGTCAACCAGCAGAACGGCGTGCTGGTGCTTTCAGAGCGTACGGGTGCCCGCCAGCAGCTCGAGTCGGGGGCCTTGGTGATCCCACCCTTGGATGTATCAGCCACCGCCAGCGCCTTGCACCAGGCGCTGATCATGCCCGCTGATGAACGGAAAGAGAAAGCCGAGCGGTTACGCCACCTGGTTGAAGCGGAAGATATCATCAACTGGTTGTGCCAGCAATTGGAAACGATCGTTACGCTGGGGTTATGAACATCGCCATACTGCATTATTCAGTCCCGCCAATTGTTGGGGGCGTGGAAGCCGTAATCAACGCCCACGCGGGATTGCTGCTTCAGGCAGGACACCAGGTTACGCTTATTGCCGGAGCGGGGAACAAATCTGCACTTCCGGACGGGGCAGAATATATCGGCATCCCAGAGATGGATTCGCGCTATCCGCAGGTGGTCCAGGCTAGCCAGCAGCTGGAAGAAGGCATAGTGCCAACGGAATTCGAGAACTTAACCACCAGTTTACGAATAGAACTGGAAGCTTCCTTACGGTCTTTCGATACGGTCATCGTCCATAATATATTCACCAAGCATTTCAACCTCCCATTGACTGCTGCTCTATTCCATATGTTGGATAGGGGTGAGATCAGGAAGTGCATTGCCTGGTGCCACGATATTACCTGGACCAGCGCACACTCGCGCCCGAAAGTCCATGAAGGATACCCGTGGGATCTGCTGCGCACATCCCGTGAGGATATAACCTACGTGGCAGTATCGCGCCATCGGCAGAAAGAGCTGGCAGGCTTGCTTGAAATCCCTGCCGAACGAATCAGGGTGGTCTATAACGGTGTGGACCCCGTCGAGGTATATAGCCTCTCCCAGGAAGGTCGCTCGTTGATCGAGAGACTGGACCTGGAGCAGGCAGACCTGATCCTGCTGATGCCGGTACGCATCACACAGGCGAAGAATATCGAGCTGGCGTTGGGTGTGATTGCGAATTTAAAGAGCCGCGGGATGCATGTAAAGTTGGTCATCACCGGTACACCCGACCCACATGACCCCGGTGATATGGAGTATTATCACAGCCTGCTGCGCGAACGACAGCGTGTAGATGTCGTGGAAGAAGCACGCTTCGTCTATGAGTCAGGGCCGGAGGCAGGTGAGGGGTGTACGATTGGATTACCGGTCGTGCGGGAGCTATACCGTGTGTGTGATGTACTCTTACTCCCCAGCCACCGGGAGGGGTTTGGAATGCCTATCCTGGAGGCTGGTTTGGTGGGTATGCCGGTATTTACCACGAAAGTTCCCTCAGCTGAGGAGATTGGTGAACAGGATGTGGTGCGATTTTCACCCGAAGCAAAAGCTGAAGAAGTGACCGAGCTGATACTTAATTGGCTTCATTCCAACCCTACTCAGAGATTAAGGCGGCGGGTGCGCCAGAACTTCACCTGGCAGGCCATCTTCCGGCACGACATACTTCCATTATTGACAGGAAAAGAGGTGCAGTGAGGTTTACATCTGAAAGTGAGCTGAACCAATGGGTAAGCGAAGCTGAACGACTATGGCTGTTCCTCGATTATGATGGCACATTGGTCAAATTCGCTCGCACGCCCGATATAAGCACCCCTGACCCCAGGCTGATCGAGCTGATCAAGCGGCTGGCAAGCCTGACCCGGATCCGCCTGGCAATCGTCAGTGGAAGGCGATTGCACGACATCCAGACCCTCCTGCCCGTCCAGGGGATCTACATGGCTGGTAATTATGGCATCGAGCTGCAAACGCCGGAGGGAGAGCGGATCCAGCGCGAAGATTATTCCGCCATACGACCCTACCTGGACAGGCTGAAGCCACATTGGGAGGAAATCATCGATGGGCATAAAGGATTCTTCCTGGAGGATAAAGGCTGGGCGCTGGCGGTGCATATGCGCTTTGCCTCTCCCAAGGAAGCGACCCAGGTGGTCTCGAGCATCCAGCAAACCCTTGACCAGGACCTGATAACGGATGAATACCGCCTGATCAAGCATAAAAAATTCCTGGAGGTCTCCTCAAGCAAGGCCCACAAGGGAAAAACCGTGTCATTCCTGCTCAACAGCTTCCCGCTACAAGGTGCGCGCCTTTTGTACATCGGTGATGACGATAACGATGCTGAGGCGTTCGAGACCATCCATTCATTCGGAGGCGTTGCCATCTCTGTAGCACAATATTTTGGCTATATCCGCTCCACGGGGGGTGATTATGTGATGAAATCGCCCAAAGCGGTGCGTAAATGGCTGGAGAACTTCACCAACTGGTTCTGAAGCGTTCTTCTAAGCATTTTCTCGCCGTACACAAAAGTAAATACTCTGGTTTCAAAATTAATGAGCAGGGACAGGAATTCACATGACCCTCCATAAGTCCTTTATCCATCAGGGATTCCCAGACGATCGTGAGCAAGAAGTTGAGCATGGATGATATTCTCCGCTGAGCCAACCACGCAGAGGTGGTAATTGCTGATCAAGGCACGCTATAGGCAATTATGCCTATAGGGGCATCCGCGAAATGGCGCTCTGCTGCCAACCAGGCCGACCGTATAATCCCTGCATTCCCTGACTGCTGGAGGTATCCGGCTTGAAATTATCCCTCTTGGCAAAGTTATTTTCAGCATTGGTCCTCATCCCCCTTTTTGGGGTTCTCCTGACAGGCTGCAATCGAGGTACGTCTTCATCTGGCGAGGGTGACCTGGCGATGGCCTCCATGGATAATATGCCGGTCGAGGTGAAAGAAGCCCCCACGACCGTCCAGCAAGCCTACCAATTCGCAGCGGCAAACCCGGATGTGCTAAAGCAGATCCCGTGCTACTGTGGTTGCGATGATATTGGGCATCGTTCCAATTATGACTGCTACGTTAGCGGGGTGGAGCCAGGTGGCAAGGTGAATTACGATGCGCACGCCTTGGGCTGTTCCATCTGTGTGGATATTACCCAGGATACCATACGCTTGTTAAAGCAGGGTAAAACGGTTTCAGAGGTCAAGTCTTTCATCGACCAGAATTACAGCCAATACGGGCCTTCCAACATGCCGTGAGCAATTCTCCTTTGCAATACAAACCGAGACTCTGGCTTAATTGGGCAATCTTCATCTCTTTGGGGCTGCTGATTCTTTTTATTCCAGTGCCTGCCGTTGCAACCGCACCAACGACCCGCAGCTTTCAAATTGATGCCAAACGCTTCGAATATAACCCGGCGATCCTCAAAGTCAACCAGGGAGACGTGGTGTCGATCGACCTGGTGGCAACCGACGTAGTGCACGGGCTTTCAATCGATGGGTATAACCTGGAAGTGACCGCCGACCCGGGCAAGACCGCCCACCTGACGTTCGTGGCTGACCAGGGAGGGACATTCCGCTTCCATTGTACGGTCACCTGCGGGAATATGCATCCGTTCATGTCAGGCAAGCTGGAAGTCGGTCAGAATGTATTGATGTGGCGGGGCATTGCATTGGCCGGGTTGGCATTAGCGGCCGGTATTCGGAAGGTGGTCAGGTGACCCGCTTACAGGAAATCCCCTGGATCGAGAAAATTGCTGCTGACACGAATGTTATTCAACCTATACCAGGCGATAGATTGCCGTTGCGGCTGAACCTTTATCGGTTGCGAAGGCTGCGGCCGCTGCTTGAGAACCGCTGGCCCCAGCTGCTTGTGCGTGTGCTTACCCTATCAGGATTTGTATTCAGCATAGCTGCCGGACTCGCCGGCTCACGCGTGGGCAGCCACAACTTTGCCATCATCATCATTTGGATTGCCTGGTGGACAGCCCTGAAGCTGGCGTTCATCCCGCTTGGTGGTCGTTCGTGGTGCAGCATCTGCCCCATTCCACTGCCCGGTGATTGGCTGCAACAGGGTGGCATCCTGCCTACCCGCCGTCAGCGGTTTGGATTGAACCTGCACTGGCCAAGAAAGTTGCGAGGTGCCTGGCTGCAAGCGGGTGGTTTCCTGCTGATCGGGTTATTCAGCGCAGTCACTCTCACTGCTCCGCAAGTCACCAGCGGGGTATTGATCGGATTGTTCGCCCTGGCGATCGGGCTCAGCCTAGTCTTTGAGCACAGGGCTTTTTGCACTTACCTATGCCCGGTTGGAGGTTTCAGCGGCATGTACGCAAAGCTATCGCCAGTAGAAGTGCGCGTCATCGACAAGGAGATTTGCGCTCAGCACGAGGTCAAATCATGTTATCAAGCCTGCCCTTGGGGCTTGTATCCGGTGGCATTCCGCGGTAGCGCCGCCTGCGGCCTGTGCATGGAGTGCCTGCGTATCTGCCCGAAGGATAACCTGGCATTGAATATCCGCACCTTTGGGGCTGACCTTGGGGAGCGTAAAAGCGCCTCCCGCCTGGACGAAACCGGCCTGGCATTGGTCATGCTGGGGAGTGTGCTGGCATTTTCGGCAGTCTTCCTGGGTCCGTGGGGATGGCTGAAATCCGCCGCGTTCGGCATTGGCTCCCATAGCTGGCTTGCCTATTCGCTGGGCTACCTGCTGATCAACCTAGTCCTCCTGCCAGGCCTGTTCGTGCTGGTAGTATGGTGGCGAGAAAAATTTATCCATGACTGGAAAAAGCTCAGGCAGGCGATTGCCACCCAAGCCCAGGCCCTCTTCCCATTAGGCTTGCTGGTCTGGATCGCTTTTACGATCGCCTTTGCCTTTTCCAAGCTAAACCTGGTCATTGGTGTGCTGAATGACCCCCTTGGCTGGGGGTGGCATTGGCTGGGTGTGATTAGCACCCCGAGCACGATACCTGTGAGCAGCCTCATACTGTTGGTCGAAGTCGGGTTACTGGCTGCCGGCTTATTCTGGTCAGCCAGTGTCACACGAAAATTATCCGTAGAACACGGCAAGCGAAATACGGTGAGGAGCTTACCAGTATTGGTATTCAGCCTGGTATTTACTGTAATGATGATGTGGTTGCTGGTAGGTTGAAGCATGCATAAGGAATGGTTGGCACGCCTGGTGCTAAGCCTGGGATTAACATTCGCAGTGGGTATCCCAGCCGCGGGTTGGTGGCAGCATACACACGCGACCGTATTACACGCCCGCATGGCTGAGAATGGTGGTTGGATTCCTGAAAACCTCACCGCTCAGGTGGGGCAACCCTTGCACCTGAAGCTGACTTCAGATGACGTCTTGCATGGTTTTGCGGTGGGCCAGCTCGACCAGCCAGCAGTGGATGTGAAACCGGGCGAAATGACCGAGGTCACATTGGTGTTCGATAAACCTGGGAAATATACAT
>Ga0316620_10001066_pt1 | contig 11556 bp, 9 predicted proteins | sample OWC_Aug_M1_C1_D5_FD_207651 | JGI IMG/M metagenome (GOLD analysis project Ga0316620, IMG submission 207651) | Wetland soil microbial communities from Old Woman Creek delta, Ohio, United States - OWC_Aug_M1_C1_D5_B | ecosystem: Environmental > Terrestrial > Soil > Wetlands | place: USA: Ohio... | reverse complement strand
GTTGGCGCGTGCGCGGCGGTAGTAGAGGTGGGCGTCGTGCTCCCAGGTGAAGCCGATGCCGCCGTGGATCTGGATGCTCTCCGCCGCCGCGCGGAGATACGCCTCGCCGCAGACGGCCTTGGCGAGGCTCGCCGCGAGCGGGAGCTCCTGCGGCGCCTCCGCCGCCGTCCACGCCGCGTACTGCGCCGTGGCGCGCGCGCTCTCGAGCTCGAGCAGTACCTCGGCCGCCTTGTGCTTCACGGCCTGGAAGGAGCCGATCGGGCGCGCGAACTGCACGCGCTGGCGGGCGTAGGCGAGCGCCATCTCGAGGCAGCGCTCGGCGCCGCCCACGTCCTCGGCGGCGAGGGCCACCGCACCGAGGTCGAGCACCCGGGAGAGCGCCGCTCCGCTCGCGCCCTCGGCGCCGAGGAGCCGCGCCCCGACACCCTCGAAGGTCAGGTGCGCCAGCCGCCGCGTGGGATCGAGGGTCTCGAGCGGCGTGCGCGAGAGCCCGGGAGCGGCGCCGTCCACCAGGAAGAGCGAGAGGCCCTCCAGGCCTGCGCTTCCCGGCCGCCGGGCGGCCACCACCACGAGGTCCGCCACCAGGCCGCCGTCCACGTAACGCTTCTCCCCCGAGAGCCGGAAGCCCGCGCCGTCCCGCTCGAAGCTCATGCGCACGTCCGCCGCGCCCGGGCCCGCGCCAGGGTCGAGGAGCGCCAGCGCGCCGAAGGCGCCGCCCGAGGCGAGGGCGGGGAGGTGCGCGCGACGCGCGGCGGCGTCGCCCGCCTCGAGAAGCGCGCTGGTGGCGAGGACCGCGCTTCCCAGGTACGGGGCGCAGAGCAGCGCACGCCCGAGCTCCTCCAGCGCGATTCCCACCTCGAGGAAGCCGAAGCCCTGGCCGCCCTCCGCCTCGGGGATCAGGAGGCCCTGGAGGCCGAGCTCCTCGGCCATGCGCTTCCACAGGCCGCGGTCCACGCCCTCCGGCGTCGCCATCGTGCGTCGCACCTCGGCCGGCGGCGATGCCTCGGCCAGGAAGCGGCGGAGGCCCTCGCGGAACGCCTCCTGCTCCTCGGAGTGCGCGAAGTTCATGACGGCCCCGCGCGCCTCCGGCGCGCTGCGCGCTTCGCTTGCACTAGATCGCCCGCTCGCGGCCCTGCCAGTAGGGGTCGCGGAGCTTTCGCTTGTAGAGCTTCCCGTTCGGGTCGCGCGGCAGCGAGGCCAGGAAGTCGATCGTGCGCGGCGTCTTGTACTTCGCGAGCTTGTCGCGGCAGAACTCGAGGATCTCGGCCGCCAGCGCCGGGCCCGCCTCCGCGCCCGGCGCGGGCTCGATCACCGCCTTCACCTCCTCGCCCCAGTCGGCGTTCGGCACCCCGAAGACGGCCGCGTCCGCGACCCTCGGATGCGTCAGCAGCACCGACTCGATCTCCGCGGGGTAGATGTTGACCCCGCCCGAGATGATCATGTCGCTCTTGCGGTCGCAGAGATAGAGCCAGCCCTCCGCATCCAGGTAGCCCACGTCGCCCACGGTGAAGAACTCGCCGCGGCGGCTCTTCCGCGTCTTCTCCTCGTCCTTGTGATACTCGAAGTTCGCCGCGCCGAGCTTCATGTAGACCGTGCCGGGGGTGCCGGGCGGACACTCCTTGCCCTCGTCGTCGAGGACGCGGATCTCCGACCCGGGCCAGGCCCTCCCGACGGTGCCGGGATGCGCCAGCCACTCCTCCGGGCGCACCAGGGTGCCGCCGCCCTCGGTGGCGGCGTAGTACTCGTAGAGCACCGGCCCCCACCAGTCGAGGATGCGACGCTTCACGTCCACCGGACACGGCGCCGCCGCGTGCACCATGTGCCGGAGCGAGGAGACGTCGTAGCGCGCTCGCACCTCCGGCGGAAGCGCCAGCAGGCGGTGGAGCTGCGTCGGCACCATGTGGCTCGTGGTGACGCGGTGTCGCTCGATCAGCCGCAGCGCGTCCTCCGGCGTCCAGCGGTCCATCAGGACCAGGGTGTGTCCGTAGTGCATGGAGGAGGAGGCGAAGACCAGCACCGCCGTGTGGTAGAGCGGCGAGCCCACGAGGTGCACGTTCTCCGCGCGCGGCTGGATGCCGAACATGGCCAGGAAGCCGGTGAAGAGCGTGGCGAGAGTGTCCGGGTCGAGGGGCGGGAGCGGGCGGCGCACGCCCTTCGGGCGGCCCGTGGTCCCCGAGGTGTAGTTCATGACGGTGCCCGCCGCGCGATCGGAGGGCGTGGTGTCCGGCTGGCCGGCGGAGAGCTCGCGGTAGGGCCGGAAGCCCGGGAGCGCGCCCACGGCGAAGCGCGCCTCGGCCGGGAAGCCGAGCTCCTCCGCCGCCCCGCAACACGCTTCCGCGTAGCGCGCGTGCGCCACGAAGGCCCGGGCCCCGCTGTCGCCCAGGATGTAGGCGATCTCCGGCGCCGTCAGGTGGTGGTTGATCGGCACCACGTACCAGCCGGCCTGCGCCGCGGCCAGCACGAGCTCGATCATCTCCGCACCGTTCGGGAGCACCGTCGCCACCACGTCCCCGTGGCGCAGGCCGAGGGCGCGCAGGCCGTGGACCAGGCGGTTCGAGGCGGCCAGCAGCTCGCCGGCGCGGATGGCACGGCCGTCCACGTCCACCAGCGCCAGCGCATCGGGGTTCTCGCGGGCCAGGTTCCAGAATCCGAGCTTCGACATCCGCTTCAGCCTCCCGTCCCCGCGCGCCGCTCGAGCGCGGCGGCCCGCGCCCAGGGGTAGTCCGGCTTCCCGCTCGGCGAGCGGACGATCGTCGGAACCGCGTGCACCTCGCGCGGCACCTTGTAGCCCGCGAGGTGCGCGCGGCAGTGGGCCACCAGCGCCTCGGCGCCGGGCGCACGGCCGGGCCGCGCCTGCACCAGCGCCGCCACGCGCTGGCCGAAGCGCTCGTCGGGCACGCCCACCACGATGGCATCGAAGACGTCCGGGTGGGACTTCAGCACGCCCTCCACCTCCTCGGGGAAGACCTTCTCGCCCCCGGTGTTGATGCAGGTGGCGCCGCGCCCGAAGACCGTGACCGTGCCGTCGGCCTCGGGGCGCGCGAGGTCGCCCGGCAGCACCCAGCGCTCGCCATCCACCGTGACGAAGGTGCGCGCCGTCTTCTCGGGGTCCTTGTAGTAGCCGAGCGGAATGCGACGGCGCAGCGCGATCCGGCCCACGCGCCCGCTCCCGGGCTCGATCGGATGGAGCTCGTCGTCGAGCACCGCCGTGTTCTCGTTCATGCGGAAGCGGATCCCGCCCTCCGCCGAGACGCCGCCCGCGTCCATCCCCTGGCCGCCCGTCTCGGAGGCGCCGAAGTTGTCGAGGATGGCGAGCTTCGGGAGCTTCGCGCGGAGCTGCTCCTTCACCGCGGGCGAGAGCAGGGCGCCGGCGGAGGAGAGGATCAGGAACGAGGAGAGGTCGTAGTCGGCTCCGGGCTGGGAGAGCGCCTCCGCCAGTGGCCGCGCCATCGCGTCGCCGACCAGCGAGAGCGAGAGCACCCGCTCGCGCTCGATCACGCGCCAGATCTCGTCGGGCTCGAAGCGCGGGTGCAGCACCGCCGTCGCGCCCTGCATGAACGCGATCAAGGTGCCGAGCTGCGCCGCGCCGTGGATCAGCGGCGCCGCCGACATCATGCCGATCGGGGCCCGGGCGCGCGCGCGCTCCGCCACCTCCTCCGGGCGCGCGGCCGGCGGCCCCATCGGGTTTCCGCCGAAGAGGCAGGCATGGAACGCATCCTCGTGTCGCCACATCACGCCCTTCGGCATGCCCGTGGTGCCGCCGGTGTAGATCACGTAGAGGTCGTCCGGCGAGCGCGGACCGAAATCGCGGGCGGGCGAGGCGGCGGCCAGGGCCGCCTCGTAGCCGAGGGCGTCCGGGAGCTCCGTGCCGGCGGCGCTCCCGTCCTCCACCACGAGCAGGGTCTCGAGCTTCGGCACGGCGCCGCGCGCCGTCGCCACGCGCGGCGCGAACTCGCGGTGGAAGAGCAGGGCCCGCAGATCGGCGTCGTCGTAGAGATAGCGGAGCTCGTCCTGGACGTAGCGGAAGTTCACGTTGATCGGGACCGCGCGCAGCTTGAAGCAGGCGAGCATCCCCTCGACGTACTCCCGCGAGTTGCGGAGCTGGAGGCCCACGTGATCGGCAGGCCCGATGCCGCGGGCGGCCAGGGCGTGGGCCAGCCGGTTCGCGCGGGTGTCGAGCTCGGCGTAGCTCGCGCGCGTGTCGCCGCAGACCAGGGCCGTCCGCTCGGGAACGGCGTCGGCCACGGACTCGAAGAGGTCGGCGATGTTGACCTGCACTAGGGCTTCTCCGCCCCCACGATCCACATGGCGAAGAACTGGGAGCCGCCGCCGTAGGCGTGCCCCAGCGCCTTGCGCGCGCCGGGCACCTGATGCTCGCCCGCGCGGCCCCGCACCTGGAGCGCGGCCTCGGCGAAGCGCAGCATGCCCGAGGCGCCGATCGGGTTGGAGGAGAGGACGCCGCCCGAGGCGTTCCAGGGGATGTCGCCCTCGAGCGACGTCGCGCCGTCGTAGACGAGCTTCCAGCCCGAGCCCTCGGGCGCGAAGCCGAGGTTCTCGAGCCACATCGGCTCGAACCAGGAGAAGGGCACGTAGACCTCGGCGGCGTCGAGCTCGCGCCGCGGGTCGCCGATCCCGGCCTTGCGGTAGAGCTCGCGCGCGCAGTCGCGGCCCGCCCGCGGGTTCACCTGGTCGCGGCCGGCGAACATCGTGGGCTCGCTCTTCATGGCCGTGGCGTGCACCCAGGCCGCCGGGCCGGGCGCGCCGCGCGCGGCGTCCTCGCTCGCCAGCACCAGCGCGCAGGCGCCGTCGGAGGACGGGCAGGTCTCGAGGAAGCGGATCGGATCCCAGAGCATCGGCGAGCTCGCGACCTGCTCGAAGCTGATCCCCGGGAAGTGGAGGTGGGCGTAGGGGTTCTTGAGGGCGTTCAGCCGGTCCTTGAGCGCCACGCGGATCCCGGTGTCCTCGGGAGCGCCGGAGCGGCGCATGTAGGCGCGGATCAGCGGCGCGAAGTAGCCGCCGGCCCCCGCCACCACCGACTGCTGGAAGGGGATCTTGAGCGTGAGCGCCCACATGGCGTTGCTCTCGCTCTGCTTCTCGAAGGCTACCGTGAGGACGCGCTCGAAGACCCCCGACTGCACGAGCTGGGCCGCCACGACGGCGGTGGAGCCGCCGACGCTGCCCGCGGTGTGGACGCGCAGCATGGGCTTCCCGGCCGCGCCGAGGGCGTCGGCCAGGTAGATCTCCGGCATCACCACGCCCTCGAACATGTCGGGTGCCTTCCCGATCACCACGGCGTCGACGTCGCCGAAGCCGAGCCCCGCGTCCTCCAGCGCGCGCAGCGCCGCCTCGCGCAGCAGGCCCGGCATCGAGACGTCGATGCGCTTGGCGTCGTGCTTCGTCTGTCCGACGCCGATCACGGCGCAGGGGCGACCCATTCGCGTGTCTCCTAGGCCTCGAGCACGCAGACCAGGTTCTGCTGCAGGCAGGGGCCGGCCGTGGCGTGGGCCAGGGCGCGACGGGCGCGCCCGTCCATCACGCGCTGCGCGGCCTCCCCGATCCGCAGCAGGCCGGCCACCATCATCGGGTTGGCGGCGAGGGCCCCGCCCGAGGGATTCACCGTCACCTCCTCGCCGAGGCCGAGCGCCTCGCGCAGGATCCACTCCTGGTGCGTGAAGGGTGCGTGGAGCTCCGCCACGTCGATCCGCCCGTGCCGGGCGCCGGCGTTGCGGCCGGCGAGCTCGCTGCTCGGCGAGCGCGCGAGATCGCGGACGCCCGGGGCGTGGGGCTCGATCCGCTGGTCGATGCCGCGGATCCAGGCCGGGCGCCGGCAGACGCGGCGCGCCACCTCGTCCCCGGCCAGCACGACGGCGGCGGCGCCGTCCGAGATCGGCGGGCAGTCGTGCTTTCGGAGCGGCGCCACCAGGTAGGGCTCGGCCAGGAGCTTCTCCAGCTCGAACGTGCCCTTCAGCTGCGCGTTCGGGTTCTCGAGCGCGTCGCGCCGGCTCCGCACCGCCACCCGCGCCAGGTCGCGCTCGCTCCGGCCCGTGGCCTCGAGCCAGGCCCGGGCCTGGAGCGCGGCCAGGCTGACCGCGTCCACGCCGAGCGGCGCCAGCACGTAGGGGTCGAGCTGGTAGCCGAGGACCTCCGGCAGGTCGCCCATCGAGCTCTTGCCGAAGGCATACACTAGGGCGCTGTCTACCTCACCGGTCTGGAGCTTGATCCAGGCCTCGTAGAGGGCGAAGGCGCCGTCCATCTCCACGTGGCTCTCGGTGATGGGCGGCCAGGCGCCCACCGCGTCGAGCGCCGAGACGAAGGAGAAGGGCTGGCCGGCCAGGTAGTCGCAGCTCCCCGAGACCGTGAAGCCGATCTCCTCGCGCCGCAGCCCGGAGCGCCGCAGCGCCTCGGCCAGCACGGGCATCAGCATCTCGACCTCGTTGCGCGTCCGCTCGCGGCGCACGCTCGGCGTCTGGGCCACCGCGATCACGGCCACCTCGCGCATCAGAGGTGCTCCGCGTAGGACTCGTAGGCGGCGTCCGGCTCGTCGATCGGCTCGAACCAGCGGATGCTCTCGAAGGTCGGCGCGAGCTCCTCCTTCGGCGCCCAGACCGCGCGCACCCGCATCCCCATCCGCACCTGGTCGAAGGGACAGCCCTGGATCAGGGCGAAGAACGGGATGTCGGCGCCGTCCAGCAGGATGTGGGCGCAGACGAAGGGCGGCTTCACCGAGAGGTTCTCGGAGGGGATGCGGACGATGCAGTAGGTGGTGACGGTGCCCTTGTCCGAGACCTCCACCTCCTCCTCGGTGGGGACGCCGTGGGTGGGCGACGAGCCGCGCGGCGGCACGTAGACCTTGCCCGTCACCGGACAGCGTTGGCCGAGGATGCGTCCCTGGGCGAGGCCCTGCAGGAAGCGCGTGGAGGCGACGCCGGCGGTGTAGACGTAGTCGAGGCGCACCGGGGTCACGATGCTCTTCACCGGCTCGCTCACGCGGAGGCCTCCGGCACGAAGCACTCGAGGTCTCGGATCGAGCCCACGGTCTCCGCCCGCCAGCGCGCGCGGACGCGCAGCCCGCTCCGCATCCGGGAGGGCTCGCCCGCGTCCACGACGTGGAGCAGCGCGGTGTCGGCGCCGTCCAGGCGGATCAGGGCGAAGGCGAAGGGGCGCTCCAGCGGATGGTGGCGGCGCGGGGCGAAGACCCAGGCCCAGCTCGTCACCACGCCGCTCTCGCCCACCGGGACGATCTCCTGCACCGCCTCGCCGGTCTCGGGGTCCCACTCCTGGGGCGGCACCAGCACGCGCCCGCGCGGCGTGCGCGCGCCCACCAGGCGCCGGTCGCGCAGCCCGGTGAAGAAGGCCCCGAGCACCGGCCCGAGGCTCCGCCGGTAGGGATACTCGAGGACGTGCGGCGCGGAGAGGATGCTCATGCGGCGGTCGCGGCGGCGCCGGGCCCCTCGGCGTAGAACTGCTGCGCCCAGCGCCGGAACACGCCGATCGGGCCGTCGCCGTCGCAGAGGACCGGCGGCGAGATGTAGATCTTGTTCTCCCAGATCGGCTTGTCCTCGTTCATCTGCTTCTCGATGTCGGCCACCAGCGCCTTGCCCACGCCCCGCGTGATGTCCGCGTTGCCGAGCTTCTTCACGTAGAAGACGAAGCGCACGTCCACGTGCTCGCCGTCCGTCGGCGAGACCGAGCTCACGAGCAGCGTCTCCACGATTCCAGTGAACTTCACGAAGCCCGTGCCGAAGCCGTGGGACTCCGAGGCGATCTGGCCGGGCACCACGCCCTTCGGCGTCTGCATCGGCGCCTGCGAGACCACGCGCAGCACGTGCCCGTCCACCTCGGCCTTCGACTCCGGCACGTCGAGGGTCCCGTGCACGTAGCGGAAGTGGGCGCGGTCCACCGAGTTCTCCGCCATCTCCTGGTTGTGGGAGCGGATGGTCCAGAACAGGCGCCGCCCCTCCGTCCACTCGGGCGTGCCGATCTCGGGCCGCTGCGGCACGTCCCAGAGCGGGGGCTTGCCCTCGGGGTGGTGCCACACCATCACCATCTCGTTGCGCTCCACCGCCGGCCAGCAGCGCAGCTCCGCCTTGGGCGGGATCTTCTTGGCGTAGGGCACCTCGACGCAGCGCCCCGAGCCGTCGAAGCGCCAGGCGTGGAAGGGACAGCGGATCGTGTCGCCCTCCACCTTGCCGCCGACGCCGAGGTGGGCCCCGAGGTGCGGGCAGTGGGCGTCGAGCACGCTCACGCGCCCGTCCTCGCCCCGGAAGGCCACGAGCTCGCGGCCGAAGTAGTGCAGCGGCTTCACCTCGCCCGGCCCGATCTCGTCGCCGTAGGCCACCGCGAACCAGCCGATCGGGAACGCGGGGAACGGGAAGCGCCCCATGCTCAGCCCTCCGTGCCGGGGTTCAGCATCAGCGCGGCCGCCACGCGCATCTGCTCCGCGACGACCTTCGCCGGGTGCAGGCCGCCGGCCCAGCCCGCGAGCGACGCGAACCAGACGTTCTGCAGCACGAACGCCATCTGGCCCTCGCGCTCGCTGCCGGTGGTCTCCGCCAGCGGCGCCATCAGGTTGGGCGCCTCGCCCCGCAGGCAGGCGACGATGAGGCGCGTCATGCGCAGATGGAAGGCGGCCACCTGGGTGGCGATCTCGTGATCGCCGCCGGCGATCGAGCGCAGCACCGCTCGCGCGAAGTTCGGGCGCCGGGTCATGCCGTAGGTCGCGCGCTCGAAGAAGCGCGTCAGCCGGTCGAGGGGCGTCGACCCCTCCGGCGGGCGCGCCGCCGTCGCCGCCTCCAGCCGCTCCACCTCCTCGCTCAGCGCGAAGACGAGGATGTCCTCCTTGCTGCGGAAGTACTTGTAGAGCGTGCCGAGGGCGACGTCGGAGGCCTCGGCCACGTCGCGCAGGCGCACCGCCTCGAAGCCGCCCTTCTCGGCCAGACCCACGGCGGCGTCCACGATGCGGCGCAGGCGCTTGAGCTGGCTCGCGGCGAGCCGGGCCACGGGCGGGCGCGCGCCCGCGTCGGAGGGCTTCCGCCGGCCGCGGCGCCGGGCGGGCCGGGAGGGATCGGCCGTCTCGCTCGCCATCTCCCTTATTAGAACATGTTTCAAAAATGCTGTCGAGGGCGACGCGGGGCCGCGCCGCCCGGGACCCGCCGGGTCCTAGGCCCCGGCCGCCTCCAGGATCGGCGGCAGCAGGACGCTCGCCTCGAAGTACTCGCGCGCGATCGCGCCCGCCGTCCGCGCGTGGTGCTCGTAGTCCTTGGCACAGCGCTCGAGGGCCTCGAGCGCCTCGTCGGCGCTGCGCCAGGAGAGCAGGCCCGTCCCGGTGGGGAGCCGGCGGTCGAAGCCCGTGTCCTGGATCACGCACGGCCGGCCCGCCGCCAGGAAGCAGACGGTGCGGTCGCTGAACCAGCCCGTGCGCAGGCGCACGTTGTCCTCCTTCTCCACCGAGAACTCGCCCTTCGCGCCCTGGATGTAGCGGCGATACACCGCGGCGGTGCGTGTCACCCGATGGGGATCCTCGAGCTGCCAGCCGTTGGTCAGGAAGCGCTCGCGCACCGCCTCCTCCGTCGAGACCAGCGCGAGCTCGACCCGCTCGCGCGTGCGCTTCGGCAGGTCCATCACCAGATCGAAGCTGCGATGCTTCGACCAGTAGTAGGTCTCGCCGTCGATCACGATGTCCTTGCCGCGGTTGCGGTAGGTGGCGATGGTGCGCCAGGGCGCGGTGCGGCGGCGCGCCGACGACTCCCAGAGATCGACCAGCACCGGCGGGTGCGTCTTGCGCCAGGCGACCCCGCCCGTCGGGACCCGGCAGGCGGGGTCCCCGATGTTCCAGCCGTAGGTGAAGTGGACGTCGTGGGCGTCCACGAAGGCGCGGGCCTCCGGCTCGCCCCGCGCGAGCTTCACCTGCTCCAGATTGGGATCGGTCTCGACGTAGACCAGGCAGCCGTGCCGCCGCGCCCCGGGGTCCGGCCGCGTCGCGCCGCAGAGATTCACCAGCACGTCGGCGTGCTCGAGGAGCTCGGCGGCCCGCGCCTTGCCCATCCCGGCCCAGCTGTCGCTGAGACAATCGTAGTAGCCCCAGCGGTCGCCGAGATCGAAGCGCCGGAAGGTCTCGCGCAGGAAGTGAACGTTCTCCCGCGCCGTGTCGACGATCGAGCGCTCGCGCGGGGAGTAGGGCGGCGCTCCGGTGTTCTCGACGTAGTAGGCGTCGTAGCCGAGGCGCTGGAAGCCGATCACGTGGTGCAGCACCTGCCAGGCCATGCCCCCCATCGGGTACTGGCCCATGAGTCCGAGCACCACCACCCGCTTCATCCGCCGCCCTCCCGCTCCGCCGGCCTCGGGGAATCGGGGGCGAAGAGGAGCTGCGCCTCGTGCAGCCGCTGGAAGGTGCCGCCGGCGTAGCGCAGCGCCTCGTAGCTGCCCTGCTCCACCAGCCTTCCGTCCTCCACCACCAGCACGAGATCCGCGCGCCGCACCGTGGAGAGGCGATGCGCGATCACGAAGGTGGTACGACCCTTCATCGCACGCTCGATCCCCGACATCACCCAGGCCTCGGTCTCCGCGTCGAGGGCCGAGGTGGGCTCGTCGAGGACCATCAGCCGCGGATCCTTGAGGAGGGCGCGCGCGATCGTGACCCGCTGCGCCTGCCCCTGCGAGAGCGCCTGGCCCTCGGGGCCGACCGGCGTGGCCAGGCCCTGGGGCAGCCGATCGAGGAAGAGCCCCACGCCGGCCTTCTCCAGCACCTCGGCGAGCTCCGCCGCGCTGGCCTCGGGGCGGCCGTAGCGCACGTTCTCCTCGAGCGTCGCGGGAAAGAGGATCGGCGCCTGGGGCACGATTCCGACCTGGCGGCGCAGCCAGCCGAGCGGGAGCTCGCGCAGGTCGACACCGTCCAGCGTGATGCGCCCGGCGTTCGGATCGTAGAAGCGCGGGATCAGGCTCATCAGCGTGGTCTTGCCGGCGCCGGTCGGGCCCACCACCGCCACCAGCGCACCGGGCGGCGCCTCGAACGAGACCTCGCGCAGGGCGAAGCTCGCCTCGCTCCCGGGGTAGGCGAAGGAGACGCCCTCGAAGCGCAGGCGGCCCTCGACGTGCGCCGGCGGCCGGGCGCCCGGCGCATCCCGCACCTCGGGCTGGGCGTCGAGCACCTCGAAGACGCGCTTCGCGCCGGCGGTGGCGCCCTGGATCAGGCCGAAGGTCTGCGAGATCTGGTTGATCGGGCCGTAGAGCGAGGCCAGGTAGGTGACGAAGACGATCAGGTCCCCGGCCGTGAGGCGCCCGGCGAGGCCGAGGGTTCCCCCGGCCCAGAGCACCGTCGCCGTGCCGAGCGCGATCAGCACGTTCACGAGGCCCGAGTAGCCGGTCTCGAAGACGTAGAGCCGCCGCGACGAGGAGAGCGCTCGGCCCGAGGCGTCCATCACCCGCGCGTGCTCGCGGGACTCCGCGGTGAAGGCCTGCACCACGTGGATCGCTCCGACACCCCGCTGCGTCTCCGCCAGGAAGCGGCTCTCGTCCTCCCGCATCGCGAGCGCGAGGTGCGAGATGCGCCGGCCAAGG
>Ga0316620_10001065_pt1 | contig 11562 bp, 6 predicted proteins | sample OWC_Aug_M1_C1_D5_FD_207651 | JGI IMG/M metagenome (GOLD analysis project Ga0316620, IMG submission 207651) | Wetland soil microbial communities from Old Woman Creek delta, Ohio, United States - OWC_Aug_M1_C1_D5_B | ecosystem: Environmental > Terrestrial > Soil > Wetlands | place: USA: Ohio... | reverse complement strand
GGCGGTATGCCGCGTACCCGCAATGATCGCCCGAAGTGCACGCGCCCATGCGGGCCACCCGGAGAATTACCCTTCCGCTGCTCCGAAAATAGAACAACAACCGGGAACGTCGGGGTCGGGATCGGGATCGGGATCGGGATCGAAGCGCACATCACGACGATCCCGATCCCGATCGTTTTCATGCGTCACCGGGTGCGCCGCGAGGCGCGTGAGGGACTGCAGGGAGAATAGCCGGTTCGTCCATGTCCGGCCGCTACATGCCGCATGCCCTGTCACCCGGCGTCGAGGAATGTCACACATACCGGCATCGGCACCTCAAGAGTCTCTCCGGTGGGAGTGAGGCGCCCGGTCTGCGGATCAATGCGGAAAAGCACCACGTTGCCCGTATCCTGGTTGGCGGCAAACAGGTAGTCACCCGTCGGGTCCATCGCGAAGCTGCGCGGGTTTTTCCCCTGGGTGGCGACGTGTTCTGTGAATGCCAGCGTGCCTTTGCCGGGCTGGATTCCAAAGACGGCAATGCTGTCATGCCCGCGGTTCGATCCGTAGAGAAACCTGCCGCTCGGGTGCACGGCAATCTCCGCGCAATAGCTTGTACCGGCAAAGTCCTTCGGCAAGGTCGAGAGGGTTTGCAGCTCTCTGAGGATGCCGTTTTTGGGATCATAGGCGAAAACCGTGACGGTGTTTCCGAGTTCATTGATCAAATAGGCAAACCGCCCGCCGGGATGAAATGCCAGGTGTCGCGGGCCAGAACCCGGTTCGAGTTTGGCAGTGCCGCCGGCATTGAGGACGAGCGTGCCCTTTCCTATGTCAATCCGATAGACGAGCACCTGGTCCAGTCCGAGGTCCGGCACCAGGGCAAAGCGGTTGTCCGGCGACAGGACAACCTGATGTGCATGCGGTCCCTGCTGGCGCCGGGAGTTGATGCTGCTTCCCTTGTGCTGCACGAATCCGGACGCCGCTACCAACCTGCCGTCCTTCTGTATCGGGAGGGCCGCAACGCTGCCGCCTCCGTAATTGGCGACAAACAGAAGCCTGCCACTTCGGTCCACCGTCAAATGGCATGGCGAAGTTCCAAGCGAGGACACAAGGTTCAAGAGATTCAGGTGACCCGTCTCAGGATCCACGGCGAAGGCGGTGATGCTGCCGGAGTTCTGCCCTGTGAACGTCGCAACTTCGTTCACTGCATACAGAAATCCCCCCTTTGGATGGAGGGCAAGGAACGATGGATGGGTTGTTTCGGCGGCCAATCCCAGCGAAATGGCTTTCCCACTTGCGGGATCAAACCGGAAAGCGTAGATGCCCCGGCTTTGCTGGCGCGTGTAGGTGCCGACGTAGACGATGTAGCCGGCCTTGCGGACGGCGCGTACCGCCTCTATCGCGAGGAGAGACAAGAGAAGCGGTACAGCCAATACGGCCGGGGTGATCCATCTGCCGAGTTTCACAAGCTTCATCGTGGGGTGCATGGCGGATTCGCTCGCCTCCCAGGCCATTTTCACCGCATGACGACGGAGAATCAGATCCGGAAAATCAATCCCACATGCCGGTCATAGTGAAACGTAACGTCAGCTTTCCGCATCGTGGACAGCGATAGTTGATGTCGGGAAGTTCGAATGTGCCCTTCTTGTCCGTGTTCCAGGAGAAGACGATCCGTGGCTTGGAGCCGGGCCGAGGCTTTTCCTGGAGTGACGGATCATTATAAAACACCGGCTTCTCCCCGCAGGTTTTGCACTTCGGTGCGTCTTCCAGCCAGTTCAGGACCTCCATGATCTTGCAGGCGGCGCAACAGGCCGGCGCCGCGCAAACGGTCCTGAAATTGGCGAATCCGCCGCCGGCATAGATGTTATCTATGTGATATCCGCAAGGGCAGCTCGCTTTGAGGATCGTTCCCGCTGAGGCAATTTGCAGAAAAAGGAGGCTGCAACAGACAGCGAAAACGCAAATCACAAGCCGGCCTCGCAGAGGCAAGATCATGGGATGTCTCCTTTCCGCCAGTCCAGGGGTGCGTCCTGTCGCTTCACTCCCTTTTCAACGATCTGAGTTCTATGAAAAAGACGCCTCTGATTCTCTTGCATTTCGTTGTCCTGCAACCGTTATCCTGCAAAGCCCGGAGCAGGTCTCCTGGAATCACAGGCCAGGGCGATCGGAGTATCCATCGGCGGCCTGGAACCGATCTTACCATTGGAATCGGAGCCGGGCCAACGCAAACCAATCCAAGGGCGTGCCACAAATCTGCGGATGGGTTTGGTGGCCGTGCGTCATGTTATCGTTAACGGGCCACTTGAAAATCTTCCGACATCCCTTTAGAATTCATATCGTTTGCTTATCCATCGGAGCGTCCCGGACAAGCGGATCAGGAGGTTTCATTGGTGGGATCGATCCCAAAGCGAGTGACGATTGTAGACATAGCCAGAAAGCTGGGCCTTTCAGCAATGACGGTTTCGCGGGCCCTGAACAACAGGCCGGAGGTCCGTCCCAGAACCAGGCAAAAGGTGCTGCGCTGTGCAGCCGCGCTTGACTATCAGCCGGATCGATGGGCGCGGAGCCTGGTTACGCGAAGGTCGTCGATGATCGGCGTGGTCATTCCGGACATCTCCCACTCCTACTTTGCAGAAATCACCTTCGGCATCGAACAGGTGCTGGACCGGTTCGGCTACGACATCCTGCTCTGCCACTCACGCGGGGACAGCGGTAAGGAGAAAGCCGAAATCGACATGCTCGTGGGCAGCAGAGTTGCCGGGCTGATCGTAGCCTCCGAGCAGCCGGAAAAGTCCGACGAAACGTTTACCGAGCTGCGGAGGAAGGCGATTCCGTTCGTGCTGGTGGACCGGTTCTTTCCCAAAATGGATTTTGCTTCGGTCCGGGTTGACGACCGTGCCGTGGGAAAACTGGCGGTGCGCTGCCTGCTCGAATTCGGCCACACACGGATTGCCCACATTCGCGGTCCGGCGTTGAGTCCGGCATCTCTCCGATATCGTGGGTACCTGGAGGCGTTGAAGGGCTCGGGAATCCCGCTGAACAGGGACTGGATCGTCGGGGGGCACTTCGATATTGAGAGCGGGCGACGGGCGATGGAGAAGCTTCTGAAGATGGATTTGCGGCCCACAGGGGTGTTTGCGGGAAACGACCCGATGGCGATCGGGGCGGTGTATGCGTGCCGGGATGCTGGACTGAAAGTGCCGGATGACATCTCCATCGTGGGAGCGGGCAACATCGAAGGACCATACCATCCGGATCCGTTCGTTACCACCCTGGATTGGCCGCGGAAAGAGCTGGGAAGCACCGCGGCCTCCATGTTGGTGGCTGCCATCAAAAATCCGACTCGTGAATATGCGACGGTAAAGGTGTTCGAACCCAGACTTCTGATCCGTCAATCGACGGCCCGGCCACCTGCATAATCGTCGCAAAACACCGCCGCGCTCTGGTCAGCCCAGCTGTGGACTTGGACGCGGTCGTGGATGTAGACACTATGATTTTTACCCATTATCCGCTAAATGCGACATGAGCTACCAGATAATTCGCAAGGCTTGGTCCACGTCGAAGCCCACGTTCATGTCGGCGAATCGGGCATCCGATGGGCAGAACCAGGTTGGCGAGAACCGCGCTGAACGGCCCGGGGTGCTCCGGCAATAATCCTGTTGCGCCTGGAGAAAAGCCAGCCTTAGAATGTGAACGTTAACACCATCAATCCGGCGGCTGTGCCTGCCCGATCAAGGAGATTTCCATGACATCCCGGAAAAAGCTCTGGGTAGTTTTGGCGGTTCAGGCAGTATCCTTCGTTTCGTGGGGCGCGGCGCAAGGTCCGGCGCCGGCTCCCGCAGGGCAGGAGAGCTCGATCCGCAATCCGGCGGCCGGCCTATTTGATGTGAGAGCCTTTGGCGCCAGAGGCGACGGGATTGCGCTGGACACGCCGGCCATTAACAAGGCGATTGAGGCGGCCGCCGCCGCCGGGGGCGGCACCGTGTGGTTTTCTGCCGGCCAATATCTGTGTTACTCGATCCATCTTAAAAGCGGCGTTTCCCTCTATCTGAATCAGGGCGCGACCATCGTTGCCGCCGATACTCCAGCCGTCGGGAAGGGAGGCGGATACGATCCCGCCGAACCAAATCCATGGGATAAGTACCAGGACTTCGGCCACAGCCACTGGCACAACAGCCTGATCTGGGGCGAAGAGGTGCATGACGTCAGCATACTGGGCACGGGACGCATTCACGGCAAGGGGCTGGTCCGCAGCAACGACGTCCCCGCCGGTGGCGGCAACAAATCGATCAGCCTCAAAAACAGCCGCAATATCACGATCCGTGACATCTCGATCCTGCATGGCGGGCACTTTGCCATCCTGGCATCCGGTGTCGACAATATGACCGTCGATGGTCTTAAGATCGACACCAACCGCGACGGCATCAACATCGATTGCTGCCGTCACGCACACATATCGAACTGCAGCATTAACTCGCCCTTCGACGACGCCATCGTCCCCAAGAGTTCCTACGCGCTGGGCTTCCCCCGGGCGACGGAGAACGTCACCATCACCAACTGCATTGTGAGCGGCTACGACGAGGGATCGCTCCTCGACGGCACCTACAAGCGCACCGTAACTTACAAGCTGGGTCCCACCGGGCGTATCAAGTTCGGCACGGAATCCAACGGCGGCTTCAAAAACATCACCATTGCCAACTGCGTTTTCGACTACTGCCGGGGACTGGCGCTGGAGACCGTGGATGGCGGGCTGCTCGAGGATGTGGCCATCGCCAACATCACGATGCGCGACATTGTCAATGCTCCGATCTTCCTCCGGCTGGGAAGCCGGATGCGGGGCCCCGAGGGGGGCCAGGTCGGCCGACTCCGGCGGGTGCATATCAGCAACGTCGTCGTCTATAATGCCGATCCGGCCGGTGGAGTGATCATCAGCGGCATACCGGGGCACGACATCGAGGACATTACGCTGCGCGATATCCGGATCTTCTACAAGGGCGGAGGTACCAGGGAGCAAGCTGCCCTGGAGCCGGCGGAGAAGGAAAAGGATTACCCCGAACCGAACATGTTCGGCGAACTCCCGGCCTACGGCTTCTTTATCCGCCATGTCAGGGGAATCGATCTAAGCGGCATCCAGATCAGCTATATGAAGGAGGATCTGCGTCCCGCATTCCTCCTGGAAGCCATAAAGGGCGTAGCCCTGTACCATATCAGGGCACAGCATGCGACCGACGCACCCACATTCACCCTGAAACAGGTCGAGGATTTCAACCTGCATCAATGCCAGGGTCTGGCCGATGCCCGGCTGGAACGTGTGGACCTGAAGAAGTTCTGAGGAACAGGCGGCGATGATAGCAGCCTTTGGATCCCGGCCAGGTGCGGCTATGGGGCGGTTGGGAGTATCGTTGTGACGGATCTTGCGCGGTTAGGCGTTCTACTCCTGTTGATGGGTTGGCCTGCCGAATGGCCCTGGCATCGGCCGGCGCAGGTGCGGGTCGACGTGGCCCGGATCGATCGCGATCGCATTCTGAAGGCAGCTCAGAAATATCTGCAGGAGCCGCCGCACACAATTACGGAATACGCCTCGTCGCGCAGCGCCGGCGGTCCTCACGAATATTTCTCGGAAGGCGACTACTGGTGGCCGGATCCCGACAATCCCGATGGGCCGTATATCCAGCGGGACGGCATGTCCAATCCGGATAACTTTATCGCGCACCGGCAGGCCCTGATTCGCCTGAGCGTGCTCGTTCCTGCACTGGCGTCCGCCTACCGGATCACGCACAAGGACGAATACGCCGCCCAGGCGGCAAAGCACCTCAAAGCCTGGTTCCTGGACGAGCAAACCAGGATGTACCCCCACCTGAAGTATGCGCAGGCCATCAAAGGACATGTCACGGGCCGGGGCACGGGCATCATTGACACTCTGCACCTGGTGGAAGTCGCCGTTGCCATTCCTGCCCTGGAAGGCTCCGGCGCGCTGCGGGTCGAGGAATGGCGCGGCATCAGGAACTGGTTCCGCGAATACCTGGAATGGATGACCACCCATCCTTACGGCATCGTGGAGCGCGATGCCCGCAACAACCATGCCACCTGCTGGGTCCTGCAGGTCGCGGCCTTTGCCCAATTAGTGGGCGACCGGGATAGACTGGAGTTTTGCCGGAAGCGCTTCAAGGAGACCCTGCTCCCCGGGCAGATGGCGGCGGACGGGAGCTTTCCGGAAGAGCTGAGAAGAACAAAGCCCTACGGCTATTCGCTCTTCAACCTGGAGGCGATGGCGGGAATTTGCCAGCTGCTGAAAACGACGCAGGACGACCTCTGGCAGTACCGGCGGGCCGATGGACGCTCGATGCGCAAGGCTATGGAGTTCATGTTTCCGTACATTGCCGACAAAACCAAATGGCCTTTTCCCAGGGACGTCATGTATTTCGAAGGCTGGCCGGTGCGTCAATCGAGCCTGCTCTTCGCCGGCCTTGCCTTTGCAGAACCGAAGTACATCTCACTCTGGCAAAAACTGAATGCCGATCCGACCGATGCGGAGGTCATCCGGAATTTCCCGATACGCCAGCCGGTGCTCTGGGTCCGTTAGCTGATGACAGTCATGAAACGCCCCACCCTCAGTCGAGGAGACTGCTCATGAAAAGGATTGTGCTGAGTTGCCTGCTCTTGGGATTGATCCTGTGCCTGCTGCCGTCATCCAGGAGCGTGTCGGCGGCGGCGGATAAGACGGTTACCGGCGATCTGCTGGCCGCCCTCGGGAAACAGCTGCTGAAAAAGGACGACATCCTCGCGGGACGATTTCCGCTCAACACCGTCGACGGCAGGTGGACGTTCGCCGACCAGCCGAACTGGTTCGCCGGCTTCACGGGAGGCGAGCTGTGGCTGATGTCTGACATGACGCAGAACGAGGAGATGAGGAAGCGGGCGCTGGCGCACGCCGATCGCCTTTTGCAGTATGCGAGCCTGGACAACACCCACGACCTCGGTTTCATATTCCTGCCCACCTGCGTGCAGGCCTATCAGCGCACCGCGGACCGGAAATACCGCGAAGCCGCGATCACAGCCGCGCGCATGCTTGCCAGACGGTTCAATCCCGCAGGCAATTACATCCGCGCCTGGGGCAAGCTCGGCACCGACGACCGCGCCGGATGGGCGATCATCGACACGATGATGAATCTGGAACTGCTCTTCTATGCCGCGGATGCCACCGGGGAGCGCGATCTCTACGAAACAGCGTTCAAGCATGCCGTCACCACGATGAAACAGCACGTGCGGCCCAACTACTCCTCCTATCACGTGGTCGAATTCGACACGGCCACCGGGACAGTGCTCAAGCGCCGCACCCACCAGGGGAATGCCGATGAATCGACCTGGGCCAGGGGGCAGGCCTGGGGCATCTATGGGTTCGCCAACGCCTACCGGAGGACGCACGACCCACGCTTTCTGGAAACAGCGCAACGCATGGCCGGATATTTCCTGGCCCGCCTGCCCAAGGACTCGGTGCCCAACTGGGATCTTGATCTGCTGAGCGAGACCGTTCAGCAGGATTCCTCGGCAGGCGCCATCGCCTCTTCCGGCCTGGCGTTGCTGTCCGATCTGGTGCCGGCCCAGGGCGAGGCGCGGAAATACCGCGCAGCCGCGCAGAAGATTCTGCGTTCCCTGACCGCGAGCTACACCTTCGCCAACAGCCGCAGGACAACCGAAGAGGGCCTGTTGCTGCACGGCGTCTACAACCTGCCTCAGAAGAGAGGCGTGGATGAATCCTATCCCGCGGGCGACTACTACTTTGTCGAGGCCCTGCACAAGCAATGGCGGCTGGAGCAGAAATCCGGGGCCGACTTCTCCGGCCGGACCGACGCTTCGATCCGCGAGGTGCTCCGGCGGGTGGCCGCCCACCAGCTCCGGCCGCTCAAAGACGGCGACTATTCACCGGCGGCTTCGCTCCAGGCGGCGGCAAGCGCCAGGATGCCGGAAGGGATTGCCTGGTCCTATCCCTGGGGGGTCACGCTCTACGGCGTACTCCGTGCCACGGATGTCACGGGCGATCGCGCCGCCGGGCGTTTCGTGCTCGATCATAATCTGATCGCCGCGCGCTATTTCGCCTGGCTCAATCCCGTGCGCGAGGCGGCGGGACCCTCTCCGGAACTGGATGCCTTCCTGCGCAAGGTCAGGATCGGTGGCTTGATGCGTCTGGGATCGCTCGACAGCTGTGGGGCCATGGGCACACAGATGCTGGAAGGCATGCTGCGCCGCCCGGATCAGGCCAGCGCCGAACAGAGGGCAGTCGTGTCCAGAATCGCCGACTGGATCTGCAACCGGCAGGGACGCCTGCCGGACGGCACGCTCTGGCGTCCCGAGTCGATGGGAGGCACGATCTGGATCGACGACCTGTACATGGGCTGCCCGTTTCTGGTGCGCTGGGCCCAATTCACCGGGGAAAGCAGGCACCTCGACGATGCCGCGCGCAATATCATCCAGATGGCCCAACGCCTGCAGGATACAGACGGGATCTGGTACCACGGCTATTTCGTCAAGGAGAACAAGACGTCTCCCTTCAAGTGGGGCAGGGGCAACGGCTGGGTCGCCGTGGCGACGGTCGAGGTCTTGTCGGCCATGCCCGAAACGCATCCGGAACGCGGCGCATTGCTCGAAATCCTGCGCCGCCATATCGAGGGGATCAAAAAGCTGCAGGCCCCATCAGGGATGTGGCACCAGGTGCTGGACCATCCCGAACTCTGGGAAGAGACCTCGTGCACGGCGATGTTCGCCCACAGCATCGCGCGGGCGGTCAATCGGGGATGGATTCCGGCGGCCAACATGGCGGTGGCGCGCAAGGCATTCGAAGGGATCTGCCGGAATGTCACACCCGAAGGGATAGTCAACGGCACCTGCGAGGGGACCAACATCGGCACCGATCTCGCCTTCTACATCCAGCGGGGCCGGCCCGACGATGACCTGCACGGCCGCGGCGTCGTGCTGCTCGCCGGCGCCGAGATCCTCAAGGCTAAATCCAGATAATGGACACCACGAAATACACGAAACCGGTTTCGTACGTCTTGTGTATTTCGTGGTTGCGATTGGTTGGCCGAAACCACAAGTCTCACGGATTGCCATGAACCGCTGCTGCTGCATGTTTTTGGCGACATATCGGCAGCCATGGGCAGCTGATCGAATGGTCGCACGGCTTGGCGGAGCAGCAATCCATTGGCCCATGGCGCACCCGGTGACGCATGAAAACGCCTTGCGCCGAGGGCACCTTCGGAGTGCGACGGGAAACCGGAAGGCCGCAAGGCGGTGTATGAACACCGCACTCCGAAGGGCGTTTAGCGCCGCGCGGATACCGGCTCTGCCGATTGGACCCTGCTGCCCGGCCATGCCTGCCCGGAAGGATTGGTCTGTCCGGACCTCCGCCAGATTTGGCCAGGGCGAAAAAGCTTGACACGTGGTTCGTGAAGTGCTAGTTACTCGGGAGGATTCCGTTAACGCTAACATTGTAACTCGTGCGGCAGGCCCGAACATCGGCCGCCGGGAGCGAAAGGAGGCTGTTGCCATTATGCGACACCTGCTCGCCTGTGGACTCGCCCTATCCTGTATTCTGGCCGCCGGACCCCTGCGGGCACAGGTGACGACGGCCTCGATTCAAGGCACCGTCACCGATGCCAGCGGCGCCGTCATGCAGAAAATCGAGGTCAAAGCCACCCAGCTTGAAACCAATTTTGCCCGCAGCGCCGTCACCGACGAGAGCGGACGATACGCCATCCAGTTCCTCCCCGTCGGCAACTATCGCGTGGACGTCAGAGTCCCGGGATTTAAAAACTTCACCCAGACCGGGATAATCCTGGAGGTCAACCGCAACGCCCGCGTCGATCCCGTGCTGCAGGTCGGCGCGCCCAGCGAGACCGTTCAGGTGAGCGCCGACGCCCCGCTGGTCAACACCGCCGACGCCAGCATCGGCCGCACGATCGAAAACAAGGAAATCCAGGTTCTTCCCCTGGTGAACCGGGACGTCTACTCGCTCCTCATGCTGACTCCCGGCGTGGACGCCGCCGACAGCACCAATCCCCTCGGGAGCCCGGCCGAGATCAGCGTGGTCAACGGCTCGGCGAGCGGCACCGGCTCAATCAGCTATTACCTGGATGGGGGGAACAATACCGCCGGCCTGCGCAATACGGGCAACGCGCTGCCGAATCCCGATGCGGTCCAGGAGTTCCGGATCATCACAAACAGCTACAGCGCCGAATTCGGGCGCTTCGCGGCCGGCATCGTGGATGTGGTGACCAAGTCAGGATCCAACGGCATCCACGGCTCGTTGTTTGAATTCCTCCGCAACGACGCCCTCAACGCCAGCAACTGGAGCGCCCTCAGCAAACCGCCCCTGCGCCGCAACCAGTTCGGCGGCAGTTTCGGCGGGCCGCTGCGCAAGGACCGCACCTTTTGTTTCGCCAGCTACTCCGGCCTGCGGCAGCGGCGGGTGGATTTCGCCAACAGCGCCGTCGTGCCGACCGCCTTGGAACGGACGGGCGACTTCTCCCAGTCCAAAGTGAAGCCCAACGATCCGCTGACCAAAAAGCCTTTCTCCGACAATATCATCCCGTCCGCTCGTCTGGATCCGACGGTGCAAGACCTCCTTGCCAAGTCCATACCGAGAGCCAACCTCACCGGTGAGCGCTATGAAGCGACCGTCCCCCACCCGCTGGATACGGATGAGTTCCAGTTCAAGCTCGACCACCGACTGGGAAATTCTCACGAGCTGTCCGGCAGCTATTATTACAACAGTGGTACGGACATCGAAGGTATGCAGGGGAATCTGCCATGGTCGACCCGGGCCTTCGACTGGACGCAGCAGAACTTCAACCTCGCGGACACCTGGTCGGTAAGCCCGACGCTGATCCATCAGGTCCGTCTGACCTACGTCCGCAATTTCGGCGGGCGCATCAACGAGCCGGTCCAGTCCATCGCCGACTACGGCTCCAAGTTCCAGGTTCAGGGCACGCCGGCGTTGCCGAACATTTCCGTGAGCGGCTACTTCACGCTGGGGCAGGCCATAGCCGGCGCAACGGCAGGGAGCAACTACTATGGCATACGCGAACTCCTGAGCTGGACGAAGGGGCGTCACTACCTGAAGATCGGCGGCGAGTTTTCGCTGGAAAAGAACATCCACGACACTCTGTTGAACAACTACGGCACCTTCGCCTTCACCGGCGCCAAATCCGGCAACGCTCTGGCGGACTTTATCCTTGGTTTGCCGGCTACGATGAACCAGGACGCTCCGATCGTCAAATACGACAATGGCTGGTATTTTGCCGGATTCATTCAGGATGATTTGCGCCTTCACCGCCGGCTGACGCTGAACCTGGGGCTGCGCTACGATGTGCAGACGCCCTTCACAGATCCGTACGACCGCCGGCTCGCGTTCATTCCGGACGTCCAGTCGGTCCGGGTACCCACGGCACCGCGGGGCCTCCAGTTCCCGGGCGACCCCGGGATCCCGCGCGGCATTGCCGATACCGACACCAACAATCTTGCTCCCCGCCTCGGGCTGGCCTGGGATCCGTTCGGCAACGGCAAAACATCGGTGCGCGCGGGCTTCGG
>Ga0316620_10001064_pt1 | contig 11564 bp, 13 predicted proteins | sample OWC_Aug_M1_C1_D5_FD_207651 | JGI IMG/M metagenome (GOLD analysis project Ga0316620, IMG submission 207651) | Wetland soil microbial communities from Old Woman Creek delta, Ohio, United States - OWC_Aug_M1_C1_D5_B | ecosystem: Environmental > Terrestrial > Soil > Wetlands | place: USA: Ohio... | reverse complement strand
CTGGTAGATGTCCTGCATCCTTGTTTGCCACCACATAGAGAGTCCTGACTGCCGCTCGGAAGCCCTTCTGTGCATGCTCGGACCGCATGGTGTTTCAGAAAGGATGTGCCTCTAGCGGCTCACAGGCTTCACTACGACTGCCTTGACTCCGTCCAACGACTGAAGAGAGTTCTTCAGCTCATCTATCTCGATGGTAAGCTGCTCTGGCGCGAAGTAACACTCGTAGAAGCACCTGGTCCCACGAAGGCACACGCCAGTGGAGAACATGAGGTCGACAAGGCCTGCAGTCCTAAACACCTGAGAGAGCTTCGTGAGGAAGTCATTTGTCAGTTTGCCAATCTCAATCGATAGAAAGAATACGTCTTCTGTCTGGATTGGATAGATCTTGACTTGCTTGTCCTTATAGACCAACACCATCAGTCCCACACTAGTTCCCATGGCCTCTCTGAATTCCTCTGGGAATGGGATGTTTGCTGACTCGTCGAGTATCAGTACTCGACCAGCAGTCGCACCTTCATATCGGCTATCGTCCGTCACGAGTTCCGCTCCACCTCAACGAACAGCGCTTGGTCGAATCAACAGGGGAACTCATCTAGACACTGATAAATAAACCTCTCTAGTCTGCATGCCAGCACCCACTTTCAGGCATAGCTGTCGCATCGATTCCGCGAAGACCGACACTCTCGTGCGACATTTCCGTGGTGCTTTTCAAACTGCGCGAGCACGAGGAGATGGACCATGCCAATGAGCGACCCTGGAATGAGGGACATATCTGACCTCAGAATTCAACACGGCTGCGAATACAGACTCTTCCTGAAACAGAAGCTCGGTGCTCATACCGACAGCTCAGCTGCCATGGGTCAGCGGCTTCACGCACGGGTCAGGAGTACGAACATGGTCACGTGGGACCTCTGGTGGATGGCTCCAGTGATTCTGTTCATTGCATTGGTGGCTGCGGCACTATGGATTATCAGCTAGAAACGATTGATTCACTTCTGAACGCCGCGTTCCTCGTGACGTTCATCATTTCGATACTGCTCGTGGGCATGGCCACGAGGCGATTGCCATCAACAGGCGTATTCGGCGTAGTCAGGTCTGCAAGTACTGCAGACTTCAGTCTGGGCGAGTTCCTACACTCACGGGCAGAGACAGGCAGTCGACGGCGCGAGTTTGCATTCCAAGAGGAATACGTTGCCTCACTGGGGAGGAGGATTCACGGCAGGGTAGATTGTGCATATCTCCACATGGAGGAGGTGCCAGTCCTAGATCTGCTGGTCGAGATGAAGTTCCCGCTGAAGCTACTACCAGAAACGGTACATGCGGAGGATCTTTTCCAAGCTTCGCTCTATGCTCTCGCGCTAGCTGACAGTGGCGTGTCCTGCTCGCACACCAGACTGGAAGTCATCTACTGCACACAGAAACAGGCCGAACACTGCTTCGGACAAGGCGGCCGGAGTTGCGTGACATGCAGGAGGGCCCGCCGGTTCCATCGGAAGTTTGACTACAAGAGCACCGTGGCAACACTGAGCCGTCTTGACGAGGTTTGGTACGAAGGCCGGAAACCCAAACCGATAGCTCGGCCTGAGCAATGCAGAAGATGCCCCTACAGCCATGATGGCGCGTGCAATTACGCTTCGGCTTGACAAGCAAAAGAGTCATCTCGGATTGTTGATAATGCCAGCTCATGCAGGACTTGCAGTACTTCCTGAACCACGTGGTCGCTGCCAAGAACGTCGTCAAGGAAGTGTACTACACGACCCAGAACGACGAAACCAAGGCAGACACAAAGCAGCTCGTGGCAGCACTGATTGGCATCGAGAAGACTGTCGAGGAGCTTCTGGAGATGTACGCGAAACACCGGCTTGCCGCGAAACTCCTAGCGGACCGCAAGGCCCAGCTGGAGCTACGGAAGTGGTCAACCGGGCTCGATCGAAGGGCAAGGGACTATGTCAAGAGAAGCACGAAGCTTGGTCAGGAACATCTGCATCGCTACACCGAAACGCTCCAGGCCTACGTTGACGCTATAGGTCAAGAGCTGGCAGGATGGATTGTGGATCTGCAGATGCTGGATGAGACACCTAGGCCTCCGTCCGAGTAATGGCTGGGTGTCTACCATCGCAATCTAGCGGCAATACCGCCGAATGCTTTTAGTTGCGCGCCTGACTCAGTCTGACTTGAGAAGACAAGTAGCTCTGTGCCGTAGCTCTCTACCTCATCAACAACCTGATCAAGCAGGGGTGAATCCTCTGTCACCAGCAATACGGAAACGCGTCCTGCCCTGAGACTCTCGAGCACCTCCTGCTGTCCGTATGAAACCGTGGGGTTGCCCTTCATCAAGTCCTGCATGAAGCCCTCCCATGCCTGACGTTCTGCGTAGATTTCGGTTTCCTTCAGGACGCGAGACGCTTCTTTCATCGCCTGATACAGGCCGGTTTCATCGATTATACCCACAGGGATGATGGTCTCGGCGACCTTCTGCCGAAGCCGGTAGTCAAGTTCGCCCTTCTCAAGGAATTCCATGGCACGTATCGTGTTGCCACCCAGGACTATGGCGTCCACCTGATCAATCTTGTCCAAGAGAAGCTCACCCAGAAGACGTCCAACATGGCGGAAGAACTCCAGCATCTTGTCGTCACGGATATGCTCATACCGTCTTGCACTCTGTCCGCCTGCGCGTGTCTTGCCTATGATATAGAAGTCCTCATCTCGCACTAGCTCCATGTGCTTCCCGCGAAGATATCCGATTGTGACCTTGCCACCCTCGATCAGCACAATCACAATCAAAGACTTGGGCTGGACCATGCCTTCCAGTTCTGTGGTAATGAACTCGGGACCGCAGATGTAGACGAACTGAGTGATTGGCGCAGGAGGAACCACGATATCGCGTATCTCTGTGTTTGTGCCGCCCTCCTCCCGGATGCCGTAGAAGAAGACCATGCCCGTTGGCGGCACTTGCTTGACCTTCGTAAGCTCGTTGAGTATTGCTGTGAGATTGTCTGCAACGTTCTTTCTGTTCATCTTGCTCTTTATGTTGTCAGAACCTGCAATCTCCGTCCTGACGAAGTTGATGACATCGGTCAGATTCTTTCCGGGTGGTATGTAGAGAGTCGTAAAACCACTGTGCCGTCCTTGGACTGACTTGAGCTGGGCAATCTTCTTCTTGAGTTGGTATCGCGACAGGGTCAACTGTTCGTCCTCACTTCAGTGCTCAGAAACCCCGAACCTCGTCAGAACCAGTCCATCAAGGTCGAGCAAGCGAGAAACCCCGGCCGTGGCCTTTTTAACATTGCGACCTAGGACTCGTCCACGGCCTTCACAATGCCGAAGGGCGACAACTTAAAATGGTGAACAGTACGAGCCCATTCTGGACAGGTGACAGGACGGATGGATCCCCGCCAATTTGCTCCGGCCCGGTAGGGCGCTTGTTGTTGTCTACGTTGAGTGGGTGTACCGTCTGGTTCCGTGATGCCCGTACGTTGTACAGGGGGCTGCCATGAGATGACTGAACATATGCAGTTGACCGAAGGTGAAAAGAAGGTCCTAGCAGGTCTGCTCGAGAGTTCAGACAGAATCGAAGCTAAGACCCTTGCAGGAAAGCTTGGAGAGAAAGAGCACCGCGTCGTATCGATTCTGAATGTCTTGTTTGGCAAGTCACTAATCAAGCTCGAGTCAAAGGAGAGCACGGCCTTCTCTCTGACTGACGAGGGGAAGCGCTATGCCGATCACGGTCTTCCCGAGGTGAGGCTCTTCATGGCTGTGAAGGCCCTCGGAGGTTCGGCGGAACTGGACGAGGCAGTGGCCAGGTCGGGCATCGAGCCTGCGACCAAAGGAATCGCACTGAACTGGGGAAGAAGAAACGGCTGGCTGAACATCGCAAAGAGCGATGGGAAGACCATCCTGGAAACCAAGGGAGAGGAAGCAACTTCGACACTGACAGATGTACTTGCTGTGCTGAGGACTGGACAGACTACTCTGCCACAGCATCTCAGTGAAGGATTGAGTCAGGCAAAGGAGAGGACACTGGTCGAAGCAAGTACGTCAAAGGTGTTCGAGGCCCACATACCCAAGGAGATGAGAGCCGCTGCCTCGAGCCTCCTCCAAACCGACTCCTCTGGAATCGGAGATCTCACATCAGAAATCATAGCAAGTGGTTCATGGCGTGAAAAGGCGTTCAGACCTTACAACGTCGAAGCGGTGCCGCCACTCGTGAACTATGGCAGGAAGCATCCTTACGCGGAGTTCAACGATTGGCTGAGAGAGATACTTTTGGGGCTGGGTTTCTCGGAATGGTACGGACCCTATGTTGAGACCGAGTTTTGGAACAACGATACACTTTTCGTCCCGCAAGACCACGTAGCCCGCGAGCTTCAGGATCAGTTCAGGATAGTCAGTCCGTTTGATCATGGTGACATCGCGGATGAGCCATACTACAGAAGAGTGAAGGCGGTGCATGAGAATGGCGGAGGCACTGGCTCAATCGGATGGCAGTCTACCTTCAGTAGAGAAACGGCCACACGACTGTGTCTGAGGGCTCACACAACGCCGGTTTCAATGAGGTATCTTCATGCCCACAGGGAATCACCGCAGAAGATGTTCATACTCGACAGAAACTTCAGGTCTGAAGCACTGAATGCTACACACGCCCATGAGTTCGACCAGTGTGAGGGAATCATCATGGACAAAGGACTCACTCTGAGAGACCTGATGGGGTATCTGACGGAAATATGCAAACGTGTGGGGATTACGAAGATCAAGTTCAAACCCGGTCAGTTTCCATTCACAGAACCCAGTGTTGAGACCTATGCAAAGCACGACGTCCTAGGTTGGATAGAGGTTGCTCCGGGAGGAATGTTCAGACCTGAGGTCACCTACCCCCACGGCATCCACGATCCGGTCTTGGCTTGGGGAATCGGCTCCGGCAGGTTGTACATGGCGGCCATGGGGATCAATGACATTCGGGACCTCTTCTCAAGGGACCTGAACTGGATTCGCAGGCAGTACTTTGTGAGGTGAGAGTAGTGATAGTCAGCGTCATAGTCAGACAACTGCTTGAGCTCGTCGGCAGAAAGCTCTCTTACGGTGAGATAGAGGAATCTCTCTTCCTGCTCAAATCGGAGGTCGAGAGAACTGATGATGAAACAATAGCGGTGGAAGTCAACCCGGACAGACAGGACTTACTCTCGACCGAGGGAATTGCTCGAGCATTGAGGGCCTTTCTTGGCATCTCGACAGGGCCGGTAGAGTATCGGGTGAGAAGATCGGGCTCCCAGGTCATCGTCTCGAAAGGACTTGAGAAGATACGCCCGTACATTGCCTGTGGGATTGCGAAAGGTGTCCAAGTCAGTGACGAGCTAATCAAGGAGTACATGCACCTCCAAGAACTACTCACTGATACCCATGGGAGGAACAGAAGGAAGGCAAGCATAGGTCTCTATGTCCTAGATGACATAGCCTTCCCCATCATGTATCACCTAGAGAAACCAGAGAACATTCGTTTCGTGCCACTTGGTCATGAAACCGAGATGGACGGACCAACGATAATCCGGCAACACGAGAAGGGTATTCTCTATGGGTCCATTATCGCCGATTTCAAGAAGTGGCCGCTCCTCAGTGATTCATCCGGGCACATACTCAGTCTTCCTCCGATAATCAACAGCAGCGATCTTGGCAAGATCACTGACAAGACTTCAAACATCTTCGTTGAAGTAACAGGAAATCATCTTCCGACAGTGAACCAGGCTCTGAATATCATGATCACGTCCCTCGCGGAGAGAGGGGCGAGGCTGGAATCTGTTACTGTGACATATCCTGATGGCAGCAAGATGGAAACTCCTGACTTGACTCCCTCAAAGATGACGATCAGTACTGCAAGCGTTGTCAGTCTGACTGGGATTCCGCTGTCAGACAGAGAGGTCGTGCAGTGCCTGCATCGCATGTGCTATGGCGCGACAATAACCAAGCCGGGCACGATATCTGTCGAAACGCCTCCCTATAGAACGGACATCATGCACGAGGTGGATGTCTTCGAGGACATCGCTATCGGATACAGGTTCGACAGAATCGAACCCACATTCCCCGGGACGATGACCGTTGGGAAGCTGCTGCCAAGTACTCGCCTGAAGAGGAAGGCTCGCGATCTAATGATCGGTGTCAAGTATCAAGAGGTCGTGAGCTACGTGATGACATCACCAGAGAACCTCACTACAAGGGTCGAACGAAACTCACCAATGGTTTCAACAGGGAATCCCAAGAGCAAAGAGTACTCTGTACTCAGAAACTCGCTTCTGCCAATCCTGCTTGATTTCGCTTCTAGGAATCAGCACGCAGAATACCCCCAGAGGCTGTTCGAGATAGGCGAGATTGTCTCACCAGAAGAGAACAGCGAAACCCGCTCTCGCCAAGTGCCCGCGGTTTGCGGACTCGTAGTGGACAGTAGAGTGAATCTGACAGACATGATGTCAGAATTGGCATTTGTTCTCAGAGGGCTCGGGCTAGAGGGCAGGTTCAGCTTCGCTTCGCGCACTGACGCGACATTCATCGATGGCAGATCCGGCACTATTCTGATCGATGCCAGACCGTCTGGCTACTTTGGCGAAGTGTCGCCTGTCGTGCTTGCCAACTACATGCTGGGGAAACCTACGGTCACATTCGAACTTGAGCTCCCTCGAAGCGGATCATGGGACCAGAGTGAGATGAGTGTGCCCTCCGGAGTCACTGCGCAGAAGACATATAAGAAATCAACTACGCACAAGTCTGATGGCCACCAGAGGCCAGCCCAAGCGAGGTAATCACCCGATGAGTCGCCAAACCATTGCAGACAGTGTTATGGCAGGAGACTCAGAACCCTTCGATGGCTACAAGTTCAGAGTCGTCATGCTCGGTGAGGCCACCGTAGGCAAGACTTCGCTTGTGAGACGCTACACCACTGATTCGTTCAGCGAAGAGTACAAGCAGACCATAGGCACAACATTCGCGAAGAAAGACCTAGTCCTGAATGACAGTCGAAAGGTCGCCAGAAACGTAAGATTGGTCATATGGGATATGGGAGGACAGGATACCTACCGCGAACTACGTCGCCAATACATGAAAGGCGCGTCAGGAGCTGTCATCGTATACGATGTGACTAGACCAGAGACCTTCATGGCCATGAACAACTGGTATGAGGCATTCAGAGAAACGTGCCCTGATGCGGTGGTTGTCATCTGCGCCAACAAAGTAGACCTTGTCGATAAGAGGATGGTTCCCCTCGAGCCTGGCATTATGCTCCGGGACTGGTTCCAGGCAGAGTACTACGAAACGTCCGCGCGCACAGGTGACTTTGTGACTGACGTCTTCATGCGAATCGCAGAGCTAGTGTTAGAGCGCACCCTTCAACAGGGAACCACTAGAACCTGAGATAGCAATCACGATTCATCATAGGAGTGCATAGGCGATGCTTGTAAAGGACTTCATGACGTCGACAATCGTCACTGCGGATGAGAAGACCCCCGTAGTGGAGGCCGCGAGAATGATGGCCGCTGAGGAGATCGGCAGCCTCTTCGTCACGCACAAAGATGTAATGGTCGGCGTCGTGACAGAGAAGGACATCATAGGAGCTCAACTCCTGTCGGAAGAATCCTATCATGCTCTAACACTTCGCGACATCATGAGCAGTCCTGTGGTCAGTGTCCAGCCCGATGTCGATCTCTGGACAGTCATCAAGCTCATGGATCAGACGGGAAAACACCACTTGCCTGTGGTGAGCGAGACTTCAGCAATAGGTGTGGTGTCTGCAACAGACCTCATACGAGTCCTGGCAACAATGAAGCTGATTGCTGATGGAGCAGAGGACTAGGCAGGTCGATACTTGGGTATCTCGTCCTTTATCTCCTTCTTGAGTTTCAGGATGTCTTTCGCCTGAAGCTGATGCCGTTTTGAGTACGAGCCCACCAGCCCTGCCCATTTGTCTATCTTCACCATGATGGCGTCACTGGGTACTATCTTCATTATCTCGTCCTTGGCCTCATTCATAACGTCAAGAACATCCCCGGCCAAGCAACCCATCTTCATGGAATCCACTATTCTCTCAAGCTGGTCAGCTACCTTCATTCCTCGGTCAGCTGATAGTGAAGATGCAACAGGGGCGGCAGCAGCTCTGGCGACCGTGGGGGTTTCCTCTGGGGGTTCTTCTGAATAGGCAGGCACAGAGGCAGATGTGGCAGCCGCGGGGGGCGCGGCGGCACGAATGGCCCCGATGGTTTCAAAGAGCTCAAGCTTGAATCCTTCGAGTGACTCCCTCATCATGTCACCGAACTCCTTCATTCGTCCATCGATTACCCTGCCGACATCGCCTTGAGTGCCGACATCAGATTGACCCTTTGCCGCGGTTAGAGCAGAAATCACATCGTTCATTGTTGTCAGTAGCTGATCCTTGGTGGCCTGCAGTTCAGAAACCATGAGGCTCACGACCTCCTCGGTTGCATGCGGGTCGTCCTGAGATCGACGGGTCGACCCAATTCCAGCCAGAATCTCAGTCTTGGCGGCCTTGACCTCGGCCTTCAAATCTGTGACTGATGCTAGTATAGTGGCCATTCGTTTCAGGGTTTCATCCAATGCCTGAATCCGCTTCTCGATATCTGTTAGACGACTCAAGAACTGCTCTGCCATCTGTCATCACTGGCGTTTTTCGGATACCTAGGACAGCCCATCTTATACAGAAAAGCTTTGTCGGTAAACATCATCAGAATCATTAAATGCTGTCGCAGAACCATCGTAGCAGCAGAGAGGACGCACATTATGACTTCTGAACCCGTTTCCCATATGTTCAAGCTTGTTGCACTGGGAGATGGGGCCGTCGGTAAGACGTCGGTAATCAAGCGGTATACAGAGGGAAGCTTTAGCGACCGGTACATCATGACAATCGGAACCACTTTCGCGCTCAAGACGGTAGAAGTTGACATGCCCGACAAGAGCAAGGTGATCGCCCGTATCGTACTCTGGGACCTTGCTGGTCAACCGACATACAACGAGTTGCGACGGAGATACATGGCAGGAGCCACGATGGCGCTCATAGTGTATGATGTCACTAGGCCGCAGACGTTCCTTGACATAGGCGAGTGGTTTACGAAGTTCATAACGGTCTGCCCCAATGCCGTTGTCGCGGTCGTTGCCAACAAGATAGACAGGCCGGATCGCCTCGTCCCGCCAGAAGCCGGGGATATGATAAAGCACTGGCTTGATGTCCTCTACTATGAGGCATCGGCCAAGACTGGGGAGAATGTCGACACCCTCTTCACGGATCTTGTCGTGCGCGCCATCGATAAGCAGAAGCAGCTGGGCCAGTTGGATCCGGCCTTTCAGAGTGTGGACGCGATAGACAAGTCATTTAAAGCACCGTGAATAGCTCAGCACCGACGTGAGCACCATGCCGACTCGCACGCAGATTATCAAGGGTATGGCAGGCCATTTGGTCCTCTTCTTCGTCAACTTCTGCGTTCTCCTTGGGGTCGTCCTGAGCTTCAACTTGCTGGGCAATCTTCCCCTCCTCAATCTGCTCGTCCTCTCATATATGATAGTCCACGCATTTACTCTCTTGACTATACAGCTCGGTATCCAATGTCTCGAGATCATCAGGCTGAGAAAGCCAACCCTGCTCATAGGCTACTATTTCCAGTTCTCGGATGAAGAGATCATTCCCGTGAAGCTTCTTGACCCTACCAAGAGCCGACTTGCAGTGATCACTTTGATACTCGTCGTGACGGGAGGCCCTGTGATTTATCCAGTCTTCGCCGTCTACGGATTCATCCAAGCGCTCGCCTACCTGTCCACCTACGTCACTGAGCCACTCAGGATTATCGACCCGGCGTTTCTGATAGAGTCGGTCGACAGGCTCTTGGGTCAGTTGATGGCACCTGTGGTGCTCATCATAACTGGGCTTGTGATTCTGTCAGTAGTGGTCGTTGAGTTCAGGCACATCTAGAGGGCGAACAGAGTCTTCCTCTAGGACAATAGTCTCAGACCGGTCTGATCCGAGCGAAATCATCGATACCTTGGAACTGACGGCGTCCTCGACTCTGTGGAGGTAGTCCAGTAACTCCGACGGCAGCCCCTCAACACCAGCCTTGCATATCTCGCTCCAAGATCTGCCTCTAGCATCCCAGCCTTCGAGGTCCTCGTAGACCGGTACCACTCTCTCGAAATCCTCAGACCTAGCCGGAACCGTGCCAACCTCACGTCCATCTAGGTCGTAGGCGATGCATACCCTGACAGGATTCAGGCCTGAAAGCACATCGACTTTGGTCATAGCCAGAGACTTCGGGCCATTCAGACGCACTGCATACTTCAGAGCCACTAGGTCAAGCCAACCGCATCTCCTTGGCCTGCCCGTGACAGTGCCAAACTCGCTGCCACGCTGCCTCAGCAGGGCCCCTGTTTCGTCATTGAGTTCAGTCGGGAAGGGACCCGTTCCCACTCGCGTCGAGTATGCTTTGACCACGCCAAGGACAGAGTCTAGCAGGGACAGCGAAACTCCAGAGCCAGTGGAAGCTGCGGCCGCTACACAATTCGAGCTTGTGACATACGGGTAGGTGCCATGGTCTATGTCCAGAAGTGTACCCTGAGCACCCTCGAATAGAACATGCTTGCCGCGTGCGATTGCAGAACTCAGAAACTCGCCTGTATCACCAACCAAACCTGACAGACGCTCAGCCATCCCGCGGTAGTCGTCAAACGCGGACTCCGGCTTTCTTTCCGAGGTGACTACATGATAAGCATCAGTTTCTCGTCTCGCCAGCGATTCAAGTCGGTCCCATTTCTGCTTCGCCTCGGCGCCCAATAGGTCACACACCCTGACCCCGACGCGCGAGTGTTTGTGAGAATATGCTGGGCCTATGCCACGCTGGGTCGTGCCGACCTTCTCACTTCCCCGTGACATCTCCTGCAGCCCGTCCATTTGAATGTGGAATGGTGTGATGATGTGAGCGCGGTCGCTGATCATGAGGTCCACATCTATGCCCGCAGACTCCAGCGCAGAAATCTCATCAAGCAGAACATGTGGGTCCACTACTACTCCGTTACCAATAACCACTTTCCTGCCCCTTATCGTTCCTGCAGGCAGGAGCCGGAGCTTGAACACCTTGCCACCGACGACGACAGTATGACCTGCGTTTGCACCTCCCTGAAAACGCGCGACGATATCGAAGTGCTCCGAAAGGAAGTCGACTATCTTCCCCTTTCCTTCATCGCCCCACTGCAGGCCAACTACTACCAGATTCTGCATGCAAATTCCACGACCCAGTTTCCGTCGCCCGGACCTGATAATGATTGCGAGAAACTCCGCGATGAGGCTCTGACTTTATAACTACGGTGTCTGCCCCAGTAACCGAGCTATGTTGAAGAGACCGGACGTCGTTGTAGTTGGAGCAGGAACAGCAGGCTGTGTGACAGCTAGAAGATGTGCTGAGATGGGCCTTCTCACACTGCTCTTGGACAGAAAGCCGTACAATCTTGTGGGCGAGAAGGTCTGCGGCGACGAGGTCAGCAAATCGCATTTCGATGCAATCGGCTTGGACTATCCTCAGGGTGAT
>Ga0316620_10001063_pt1 | contig 11575 bp, 8 predicted proteins | sample OWC_Aug_M1_C1_D5_FD_207651 | JGI IMG/M metagenome (GOLD analysis project Ga0316620, IMG submission 207651) | Wetland soil microbial communities from Old Woman Creek delta, Ohio, United States - OWC_Aug_M1_C1_D5_B | ecosystem: Environmental > Terrestrial > Soil > Wetlands | place: USA: Ohio... | reverse complement strand
TCTCGCCCTAGCCTTCGCGGCGGCCCCGGTCCCGTTTCGCGAGCTACCGCTGGGCATGAACTACCCGATGCACCACGAGGACACCAACGTCCGGTGTGCCTCGTACGAGTGTGAACCGGTTGTCCTGCACTATCACGACCGGGTCGATGGCGACGGTTGTCTGCTCCCCTCCCTGTCGCCCCGCGTCCAGGAGGGGATCGAGGCATTCAACCGGCGCGTGATGGCGAGCGAGCGCACGATCCGACGGCTCCGACAGTTCGACAACAGCGTCTTCTGGGATGCGCGCTACTCCCAGAACCCGGCGGTCGGCTCGGGAGTCGGTTCACGCGGGTTGACGCTCGTGTACAAGCGCGAGCTCCTGCGCAATGCCATCGACGAGCTCTTGCCGCGGTCGATCCTCGACGTCGGCTGCGGAGACCTCGCGGTCAGTCACATCGTGCCGGAGCGTGAGTACACCGGCGTGGACGTCTCGCCGGTGGTGGTCGAGCGGAACCGTCACGCCTTTCCGACTCGTCGCTTCGTCTGTGCGGACATCTTGGAGCTCGACAATCTGGAGTCCGACGTGATCGTCTGCCTCGACCTGTTGATCCACGTCGACGACGTTGATCGCTACCGGGGAATCGTCGAACGTCTAGTTCGCTGGGCAGGGAGAGGCGGCGTCGTCTCCGGCTACGAGACGAAACCGAAGAGCCCGAGCGTGAGTACGTTTTTTTTCGAGGCGCTTAGCAGCACCCTGCGAAGCGCGGGTGCGCACAGGCTGAGAAGGCTGGGCCAGTACCGCGACGTCACGGTCTGGCTCTTCGAGCGGGCCCAGGAGTCCTTTCCGCCACGCCACGCCGACGGCGCACAGCTCGCCACACGAGCCCGGGGCGCACCAGCCTATGTGATCGGCTGTGAATCCGGAGGTGCCGAGCGCCTTGCAGATCTCCTCTCTGCCACCTCCGAGTGTGCCGACCGCCCCTTGGGGTTGACGGGCGATTCGGGCGGGAGAGCTCGGAACGTGGCGCGGCCGGGCGGGGGCCCCGGTCAAGCCGACGGATGGCGCCTGGAGGAGACCTCGGGAGACCTGGCAACCCTGCTCGCGGACGCGCGTCCAGGCTGGTGCAGGGACGGTGTCGTCGCCGCGCTGCCTCCCGCTCATGTCGTTGTCCGTTGCATCGCCGATGACGGCTCAGTCGGCTTGCCAGAGGTGGCTGCAGAGGTGTCCACTGGCGCAAAGTTTATCTGGGTGTTTTACGACTTGCCTGACGCGGTTGGCGGCCCGGCGGCGCGCTGCCCGAGCTCGCGAGGGACAATGCGCACCGGTCACGACGGGACGGACCCGGTGTCCGAGGGCCCCGGTGGGGAGTCGCGCGCCCGAGACGAGGGACACGTCGCCGAACCGTGGGCGGGTGAGGCCGAGGTCACGCGCCGTGCCCGACACTGGCTTGTCAGCAACCTTGCCATTTCACATTTCGTCCAGGCTCTGCCTGCGGGCCGCTGCCATGTCGTGCCCTTCCCAGAGCTGGTCGCCTGTCGAGACGCCACCGTGACCCGCTGCCTCGCGTTTCTCGGCCGACCACTCCCGTCGTTTGTCAAACGGGCGACGAGCCGTCCGTCCGAGCTCGAACGGCCCATGCATCAGCTGTCCTTCGAGGATGCAGGTGCCCTGGTGCGCTTTGTCGATGAGAACGCACGAACGATCGACTCCCTCATCAAGGGCAAAAAACCGTCTGCCGAGTACAGATGTCAGCTCGAGCTTCTGCGCAGCGGTGAGTGGCAGACGCGGGGGGCGCGGCTTCATCGCGCACCCGAGATCTGGTGCGAATCAGGCTTGGAGGACGGTGCTTCGCTGCTCATCGGAGACGAAACGGCAGTGCGGATCAACGTGACCGGGAAGGCCATCTGGGATCTCTGTGATGGTGTGCGTTCCCTCGAAGACGTAGTCGGTGAGCTGGCAAGGGTCTTCGATGGAGTTTGCACGGACGAGCTGAGGACCGAGGCCGAGAGCTTCGTCAGCCAGCTGGTGGCTGCTCGCTGTATCTATCTATACTGATTCTCGGTCGTATGACGAGCCGGAGCTCGGGATCAACCGGTCGGCAAGCGCGTCCTGCCAGTCCAGGCGGCGCGAGGGATGAGGAAGCGGAGATGTCGGACAAACGGTTCACACCGCCAGGGCGTCATCGAGACGGCATGTCGGACCTGGCGTGGACCAAGGTACACAATCTCTTCCTGGCTCAGCGGGACCTCCGCGCAGGAAGGACAGCCTCGGGTCATCCTTCTCGAGGTCACGAATCGCTGCAACCTCGAATGTCGTACGTGTGCCAGGAATTACTGGGACGCTGGAATCAACCCCGAAGGTGACATTGACCTCGAGACGGTTCAACGTCTGGCGCCCTTCCTGGAGAGAGCGTCGGAGGTTTGGCTGAGCGGCTATGGCGAGTCCCTCGTTGCCCGGGGGTTCTTCGACATCCTCAGCTACCTCGGCGGCTTGGAGTGCAAGACGGGGCTGAACAGCAACGGCTCGACCCTGACACCGCGGGTCATCGATCGGCTCATCGTGCGCGGGTTGGACTACTTGACCATCAGCCTAGACGGCGCGACCGAAGCGATGATCTCCTCCACCCGATCAGGGATTTCCTTGAAAGGACTGCTGAGGAAGCTGGCAGTCCTGACCAGGAAGAAGGAGAGTCTGGGCGTCGACAAACCCGAAGTGATGTTCAGGTTCACCGCGACGCTGAGGAACATCCGCGAGCTTCCGGATCTCGTGCGCCTCGCCTACAGCCACGGGGTGGCGAGGATCACCGTCACGGTGGCGAGGATCTTCGACGACTCGCAGATCGAGGAATGCCTCCTGCATGACGTCGCGGGCGCATCCGCGGTGTTCGGGGAGAGCCGGGCTGTCGCCGAAGGCTGCGGTGTGCGTCTCCTCGTGCCCGACTTCGAACACAGAGGGTGTACGCAACCCTTCAACACCCTGTTCGTGAAGTGGGATGGAAACGTCGCGGCCTGCTGCGCGAGCGCGTTCAACACACGACCCCCGCTTCAGATCCAGCTCGGAAATCTGCGCGACACCACGCTCGACGGCATGTGGAACGGCGACAGAGTGCGGACAGTTCGAGCCGGTCTACTGGGCAACGTCGAGCTGGATCCGATTTGCGCTCGCTGCGCCTACCATGAGCTGTCGCTGGCCAACCTCATCAAGACGGGCGCGAAGCCTGCCGGCTGAGTCAATGAGAACGGAACTTGTCCAGCGCCGGCAGCAAACATAGGATCAAGGTCGGGACACTCAGAGCGCGCGTTCAGCTTCTTAGCGAGCATGACACCACGGAGGGATGGATTGGAAGCGACGGGCAGTGGAGGGGACGAGATCCTGCGTCGAGTCCGGGTGGACAGGGAGCGGCACGCTTCGAAGCTCGCGGCCGAGTATGCAGAGGCTGTCGGCCGGTTGCAGGAGCAGCTCCGGGCCGGATCCACGGACCCAGCCCCCTACTGCAAGTTGGCTCGCTGGCACGCTCGGGCGGACGACCACGATCAGGCGATCGCCGCGTGCCGCCTAGGGCTCGAACGCATCCCTGACGACGTGACGCTGCTCTTGGCTCTGGCCAGGTTGTTGCAGGAGACAGGAGACGCCCGTGCGGCGATCTCCCTGCTGGAAGGCGTGGGTGAGCCCCGGCGCAACGACCCCGTGCTGCTCATGGCTGACGCGCTCATGTTGCCGGTTCTCTACGACAGCGAAGACGACATCGCCTGGTGGCGTCGCCGGTTCGAGTCGGGGCTTGAACGACTGGAAGGCGCAGTTGACTGCGCCGTTCTCTTGGGTCAAGAGGCCCTGGACCCCTGGGTGTCCGCCATCGCTCCTCCTTTTCTTCTCGCCTGTCAAGGCGTCGAGAACCTCGACTTGCAGGTTCGCTTTGGCCGTCTCGTGCGCGGGATCATGGAAGCACGCTTTCCGGCCTACGGTGCGTCGATCGGGGAAGACCACGAGGAGCCGGGAGGCAGGAAGCTTCGGGTAGGCTACCTATCCGCCCGTCTGTTCTGGGGGAGCGTGGCCAAGGTCGGACTGGGATGGGTGACTCACCACGATCGGAATCGGTTCGAGGTCTACTGCTACCACCTCGGGGACAAGACCGATCCCACGACACGCAAGTTCGAGCGCCACAGCGACGTCTTTCGCCATCTCACAGACACGTTCGCGTCGACCTGCGAGCGCATTGCGACCGATCGGCTGGATGTTCTCGTGCTCCTGGACGTTGGCATGGACCCGGTCATGACGAGGCTCGCCGGGCTGAGACTAGCTCGTGTCCAGTGTGCGACCTGCTGTCATCCTGTGACGACGGGTTCCCCGTGCATCGACTTCTTTCTGTCCGGAGAGCTCTTTGAGCCCGATGGGGCGTCGTCCAGCTACTCGGAGAAGCTGATCCGCCTTCCACACATGGGGGCATCTTTGGCAAAGCCCGCTGTTCCGAAGGCGCTGCTGACGCTTCAACGGCGGGACTTCGGACTCGAAGAGGGGGCCTTCCTGTTCCTCTGCTGTCAGCCCACGTGGAAGTACTTACCCCACCACGATTGGATCTTCCCCGCGATTGCTGAGCGAGTCCCCAGCTGCCGTTTCGTCTTCACTCCGCAGAACACCCGTGTGGGGGACCGTCTGCTCGCCCGCATCGGTCGGTCTTTCTCGCGGGCCGGCCTCGATGGGAAGAGATTCTGTCTCAGACCGTACCGAGAGCACAGATTCGCCGATCAGTACATGACGCCCCTGGAGTTCTGGAACTTGTGCAAGGTCTGCGACGCATTCCTGGATACGATCGGGTGGTCCGGATATGTTTCGGCGATGGAGGCATCAGCGTGCGGCCTTCCGGTTGTGACCCTGTCCGATGGTCCCGCTCGCGGAAGGCAGGCCGCGGCGGTGTTGCAGAGGGCGGGAATCGAGGCCACGACGGGCGCTGACGTTCAGGGCGTTGTCGACATCGCCGTTCGGCTGGCCGACCCCGCGAGCGCAGACGAAAAGCGAGCAGCTTGTACTGCCCGCCTCTCGCGCGTTTTCGATGATTCGACCTGTGTGAGGGCGCTCGAGCGATTCTACCTGTCGGCGGGTGGCTGGTAGCGGACCACGACGACCGGCTGACGCCCCGTCCAGGTTGCAGTTAGTTCAGTGCCGTCGCCTCAGGAGCCCGAGGTCTTGTTGCCGTCGGCGCCAACGCCAGTCACGGCTGCGGCGGTCTCCGTCACCGACAGGATCTCCACGGTTGGCGGCGTCCACGGCCGGCCGGTCGGGTTGTCGCGACGATCTGTTTGGGGCGTCTGCTTCTCACTTGCCATCATTTCCCTCCCGTTCTGTCTTCTCGAAAACATCGAGGAACATCGCTACTTGGAGCCCATTCATCAAGGCCGCGGCGCTCTGCCGGATGTCCCTCCCGTCTCCGTAGAGTACATCACGGGCAAGCACCTTGAGCTTTCGCGGGTCCAACACTACCCTCACTCTGCCACAGCAGTCAAGCCCTGCGAGTGTTTTTTCCACTCTGGTTGCGGACCGCCGCAGGCGCTGTCCGAGGTCCGAGACCTGGACTCCGCGAACGCGGTTCAACCTGACCTCTGCCGGTAGCAGTCCGACGACCCCTTGGCGCAGCAGCCAACGGCGGCATCCGTCGCGGTAGAAGAGGCTGTCGGGCATGGCCAGTGCCAATTCGATGACCCTCCGATCACAGTAGGGGTCGGCTATTGACAGCCCGAAGGCTGCGCCACCCTCGGCGAGCGCGGAGCCCCATTGCTCGAAGCGGCGAATCATACGGAGTCGTTGCTGCCTGTCCGAGCGGGCCCGAGCCCACATCGGGTGTTGTCTCAGCCGCTGATCGAGCTGTAGTCTGTCGGCGAGAGCCTGGGACAGACATGTTTTCGGTAGCTCCGGGGGGTGCGATCCGCCAGCCCCTCTCTTGAGGAAGGCGTAGAGTGCGCCGAGCGGCGCAGGAAGCGATGGCAGCACATAGCTCCTCCACGCCGGCCTGAGCAGCCCCTCGTTCTGGGCTCGGAGGTCGGCCCAGAGCCAGCTCCACTGCCAGCTCCTCAGGTGGTCCATGCGAGCCAATGGGGCATGCCAGGTGATCGTGTTGTTCCCCATGGTCCCCTGCAGCAGGACGCCGACCCGATGGGCCCGTGCCGACTCGGCGAGTGGGGTAAACCAGCAGTTCGCTCCGGGTGCGTGCTGAGGCTGATCGTGGAATGCAAGCTGCTGGTGGACCGCCACGACAGGATCCGGTGTCGGCGAACGGACGAAATGCAGCGTGACATTGCCGGCATGACGGGCGTTGGCCTCGATGAGGGTCGTCTCATCCGGCATTCCTGTCTGCGCGGATGGCTCGTCCGGGTCGTAGAAGGGAACCTGACCAAAGGCGAGCAGTGGTTCGTTGCGGCTCGCCAGCTCTCGCGCCGCCACGGTTGCAACCGCGCCCGAGTCAAGACCACCACTGAGCGCAACCGCTTTGGACCGACTGCCCCTGAGGCGGCATCGGACAGCAGAGGAGAAGACCTCGAGGAAGGCCTCGAAGTACTCGTCATCGGAGGCCAGCGTGAGCGGAGGAGTGTCTTCGGGCTTCCAGTACCTGTTCAACGATTCCTGATTCGGCGTCACTGTGAGCTGATGCCCACCGGGGAGACGCAGGAGGTCCTCGAACGCGGTGAGCTGGACGTCGTCGTACCACCCGATGAGCTGATACGCCAGGCGCAGCTCGCTGATCCTGACCGGGAGCGAGGGCAGAGCGAGAAGGCCCTTGAGAGACGTGGAGAAGGCGACAATGCCGGGCGAGAGGTAGTAGTAGAGAGCTGTGTACCCGTACGGGTCCCGGGCGACAACGAGCCTCCTCTGTGTTGCGTCCCACGCGGCAAAGGACCAGTCGCCTAGCAGCTTCTCGGCACACCTGTCACCCCAGGTGGTGAAGGCCGACAGGACCAGGCGCGCGTCCGAGGCACGCGCATCGCCGCGGTGGCGTCCACCGAGCTCACTGAGCAGGTCGGCCCGGTTGTCGAGGCGACCGCTGAACGTCACGGTCAAATTGCCGTCGTCGCTGCGCTGCAGGGCGCTCTCGCTGGCGCCGTCCTCGTCGCCGTGAGCAACCAGGCACCCCAGAGCGGCCGGCCCCCGGTGCCAGGCCATCCCACCCCGCAGTCCCCAGAATCGCTGAGCACTGAGCATGTGCTGGAGCGCCGTGGGCTGCGCTGGCGCGCCGTCTCGGCGGACGATCCCACAGATCGCCCCCATCAGCCTGCCTCGCCGAAGGTCGAGACCACCGTGTAGCGATCCTCCCCGCCACCCCCGGTGAGAATGATCTCACCGGCTCGAAGCCAGGCGTGCGCCTCTAGAGGCTCTCCGCCCCTGCGGGCCACTCCCAGGTAGAGGGTGCTCGACACGCCCCGCCTGCGGAGCATCGCCTTTGCCGCCAACCCCTGCTCCAGGCAGCGGCAGTTCCAGCTCACGTTGCGGGCTGCCGTCTGGACAGCCCAGCCGACGCGACTGGCCGCCTCCAGCTCATCGTGGTCAACGTCTGTGGGCGACTCGGTCCAGAGCATGCCCAAGCGGCCAGCGATCAGGCGGAAGGGCAGGACCCAGAGCGCGATCTTGGCAGTGCCGAGACACGCCAGGGCTTCGATCAGGAGCATGCGCTCGGGCATCTGGAGGCGGATGAACTTAAGGAGTCGTCTCATCCAAGATCTCGACAAGTCCCTCGTCCACCATCGTGTTCAGAAACGCGACCACGTCGCTGTGCAGGTCCCTCTTCCCGGGATCGAACTCCTCCATGAGAAGGGAGCACACCTCAGCGACTGACCGGGGCTGACTCAGCAGCGGCCAGATTCGGGCTGCCACCTCGTCGAGCCCGTAGTACGATCCCCTGGAGATGTTGAGCGTCACCAGCTGACCGTCCATCGCGACGCCCACAATCCCGGCAACCTGCCGAAGTCGCGTCGAGAGTTCAACTCGTGATCGCGCCGCCATCTGGGTTCCTTCGCACCTCATGAGCGTGACCGGGACGCGTCAGTCTCCGACAGGATCGTGTCACAACTTCCCGATCATCCGCCATCGAGACCCATGCCAGCCTCGACGAGATCGACCAGTCGGTGGACCTCGGACAGGTCGTCGGAGCGGCTGAGCTCAGCGAACACGACCTGTCGCGCCAAGGCCGAGAGGCGCTCGAAGTAGACCTTCCGATCACCGAGGATTTCGACGAGGCGTGGACGGTAGGTGTGTTTGACCAGGCTGCGCACCTTGGCCAGGCCCTGCACCGGAGGCATCAGTCTGTTGCAGACACCGAGGGTGAGCTCGAAAACCCAGCGAACGACAAAAGACTGCCCGCCAGGGACAGGTTGCGTCGTCGGGAGCTGGAACTTGTCGAACAACGGACCGACTCCGCACAAGCTGTCAAGGTCCTTGCCAAGCCGGCGGAGGACCTCCGTCGACAGCTTCAGCCGGGGTGGTCCAGGACGCAAGCGAACCAGCCCGTCGGATCCACTCGACAATGCGCTGACGTCGTCGGCCACGACCTGACGGCCACGCTCCTCCAGCAGTGCGGTCAAAGTAGACTTGCCTGCTCCAGGCGCTCCCACAATCAGGGCGCACTCGCCGCCGGGGGTGCCGACGGCGCTTCCATGCATCGGGATAATCCCCCGTCGATGCAGGAGAGCGCCGAACACCGACCCGAAGAGAAACGCCCCGATCCGTTCAGGCGACGCCACGGGGTCGGGTTCAACCACGATGGCGCAGCCGTCCTCCTCGCGATAGCGGGCAATCCCGTCCACAGCCAGCAGCATGACACCTGGAGCGGCGTGGAAAGAGATACCGTTCAGCGAGACGGACGCTTCGAATGGTGGTACGTCTCCGACCGTGATCCTGACATCCGGCATCCAGCCCGGGTCGTACTCCTCGGCGAAGTCGATCCCCTGGGCAGCGAAAACGGGCGCCAGGGAACGATGGGATTCGGTTCTCAGCCCGTAGCACCAGAACTTCAAGGTGTCACAGGGCCGACAGCATTGATCCTGCTGCCGAGTCGTCTCGCCGCCCACGTCTCCTCCGGCGCCAGAGTATAGCAGCGGGGTGGGCTCGATCCCGGCAGCTCTTGACACTCTCCTTCGGTCGATCCACGCCGACTCGTGGACCGCAGGTACTCCGAGGTTGCGACCAGGTCATCCGGTCGGGCGCGTGGTCTCGGTTCCCCATGTCACGCTGCGGATCTTCCAGCCGGTGCCGACGCTGACCAGGGTCAACCAGACCACCAACCGAGAGCACTCCTTCCCCTCGAGCCATTCCTCTCGGCAGACCGCATGGCGTCCGTCCAGGACCTCGACATGGCGGTTCTTCTGACGCCGCGCACCGACCAGCGTGCGCTGCAGGTCACCGAGTGCGTCGACGAGCTCATCGCGTCCCAACTCTCCCCGAGCGGTCTGAGCCGGGAGGCGCTCGAACAGCTCGAGAGCATCCTCGAGCCGGGACGCATTCGAAAGCACGCGAGCGAATCCGTCCAGCAGCGTGTTCAACGACCCCACGGCGGGGGTTTGCTTGCGCAGCGGTCGATGGAGAACGTGGTCGATCCTGCCATCAGGGCTCACCAGCCAGACGGTCCTCTCGAGCCCGTCCTCGAGTCTGTGCGCGGGCGTCATGAGGAGATCTCTCTTGAGACCGTCGAACGGGCGATCCGGGATCAGCACGAGATCGGTGTGCGGCCACCTCCGGAGCGCCTCCTTGCCTGCATCCAGGAAGTCGTCGACCATCAGCAAGCCGGAGACAATGATGTTGCCACCATAGGTCCTGTTCGGTACAGGGAACACCCTGTGCGTATTGGAGAACTCGGCGGCGTGGTCGCCGACCATCCCACGGATGCGATCCGCCACTGCCTCGGAGGTCAGCCACAGCACCTCACTGTGGCTTGCCCAACCATTCCGTGGGTTCCCGTGCAGGGTGTGGCTCATGATCGTGTCGACGGCCACGGGCAGGCACTTCCTCATGTCTGGGAGAATCGACACGGGCACGTCGAACTTCGCGCGCATGCGGTACCCGAAATCGGTGAACTCCTCCAACGGTACCGAGATCTGATCCACCACCTCTGATGGCGTCTGCACCGTGTGCCCTGGCCAGTAGAGGGTCATTTCCCTGGCGCCGTGGGCAATGAAGTTCGAGTACGTCTCTTCGATGGCTTTCCACCCGCAGATCCTGGGCGTCGTGACGATCGTGCCGTCGAGTGTGATGCGGTTGTCTCGAAGCAAGGCCAGCGAGCTGATAGCCCGGATCGCTTCGCGCTCACTCTTGCCCATGATCGTGGCCCAGCTCGACAGCTCGAGGCAGTGCATCGAGACGTTGATTTCGAGAGGTCGATACTTGGCGAGGTGTCGCACAAAAGGCTCATCGATCATCGAGGCGTTGGTGGTGAAGCAGAGACAGTTGAACGGGTACTTGCGTCGAACCACGTCGAGGATCTCGAAGAACCTGGGGTGGAGAAATGCCTCGCCTTCGGAAATTCGCCCGGGAAGGCTGTCGCTCATTCGGATCGGAACGTCGTGCACAGGCATGAGGCTCAGTTGGTGCTTGATGTCCTCGAGATCTCGGAAGATGTTCCGCTCGATCGCAAACGGATTCTGGTCATTCGAGCAGAAGATGCAGTTGAGACTGCAAACCGCGCTGATCGGCAGCTGATTGCGCATCCTGTTGGTGGCGAGCCACTCCCTGAAGAAGACGCTGTCGGGCTCTGCGTTCTCGGGCGTCCTCTGAATGAGGCGGCTTCTCATTATAGGAATAGTACTTAGGTTCAAACTCAGGGTCAACGCATACTGGGAATGCTGCGGCGAGTCACCGAGGGTGGCGAGACCGAGCCAGCGTTCGTGCTGACAGTTCAGCGCGGTCGTCGCCCATGGGCAGAGCTCGGCTCCGGTCGGCACTCGCTGGTGTGCGTCGCCGATGCATCCCCGCGAGACGCCCGGACATGCTCGGATATACTCCGCCGGCTATGGCCTGCGAGGTTTCTTCGGCAGTGAAATGGGTGCTGCGCCCTTTCTATTCCTTGCTGCCGAGGTCGACACGAACGGATCTGCACAGGTTGAGGCGCGCGGTCAAGTCGACCTACGTTCGCGACTATCTCTTCGGCAGGGGCAGGACGCGGAGCCTCCACTCCGTGTGGATCGAGCTCACCCACCGCTGCAACTGCCAGTGCGAAATGTGCTACCTCCATGGGACCGAGGCTGGCCGGGGCTTGGTCCGGCTCGGTCAAAGCCAGGAGGAGCTGACCGCTGCGCAGCTGGCTGCAGTCTTTGAGCAAATCGGCAGGGCAGGAGCTCGTTTCGTCGTCCTGACGGGCGGCGAGGTCTTTCTGAGGCACGACGTTCTCGAGATCGTGGACTCTGCTCGCAGCGCGAACCTCGAGGTGTCGATCGTCACCAACGGTAGCCACGTCACGCCCGAGGCCGCCAATCGGCTGGTGGCATCAGGTGTGGCCACTGTGTCGGTGTCGCTCGATGGACCGAGGGAAATCCACGACCGGATTCGTAAAGCGAAGGTGTTCGACTCGGCCATGGCCGCAGTCGATCTCATCACGGCTGCCAGGCGTGCTGCCGGGAGCGA
>Ga0316620_10001062_pt1 | contig 11577 bp, 12 predicted proteins | sample OWC_Aug_M1_C1_D5_FD_207651 | JGI IMG/M metagenome (GOLD analysis project Ga0316620, IMG submission 207651) | Wetland soil microbial communities from Old Woman Creek delta, Ohio, United States - OWC_Aug_M1_C1_D5_B | ecosystem: Environmental > Terrestrial > Soil > Wetlands | place: USA: Ohio... | reverse complement strand
GGCCATCCGCGTTGATCCGCTCAATCCGCGTAAATCCGCGATTGTGTTGTGGCCGTGGCAGTTGGCCGTGGCAGTTGGCCGTGGCAGTTGGCCGTGGCAGTTGGCCGTGGCAGTTGGCCGTGGCAGTTGGCCGTGGCGGTTGGCTTTTGCGATTGCCGCGGGTATCGCTCGTGGAGTGCCGTCAGTTGTCCGGACGCTGGAGCACGAACGTTTCGTGGCGCGTGATCTCGAAGCCGCGCGCCCTGTAGGTCGGCAGGGCGCGGGGCGAGTCGAGGGTGCAGGTGTGCAGCCAGACCCGTGACGGCTGCAGCGCCCACGCTTCGCGCGCGGCGCGCGTGAGCATCGCCTTGCCGATGCCGCGGCCCATGAATTCCTCGACGAGCCCGAAGTACGCGATCTCCACCGAGCCGTCGTCCATGCGCTGGAGCTCGAAGTAGCCGGCGCTCTCGCCGGCGACGAGGCACTCCCACACGCTGACGCCGGGCTGCGCGAGATGCGCGGCGAGCCGCGCGTCGGACCACTGATTGCGGTCCCGCCACAGCCAGCGGTCGCCGACCGCGCGATAGAGCCGGCGGTAATGCTCGACGGTGATGGCGGGGCACAAGACGAACGCGACGCGCGAATCGGGGATCGGCGCGTCGCGCAGCTGCTCCGGGGAGCGCAGCTCGAGGTACGTGCGGACCACGTCGACCACCGGACTCAATGCGCCTTCAGCTTCTCCCGGTGTCTCGCCGCCTTGGCGCGGTTGCCGCAGGTGGCCATGTCGCACCAGCGGCGGCGCCCGTTCTTCGTATTGTCGAAGAACACGCGCTGGCACCGGTGGTCGGCGCAGCGGCGCACGCGCGTGAGCTCGCCGAGGATGAGCGCGTCGGCGGCGGACTCGACGACCGGAATGACGAGCCCGGCGAACGCGTCGCCGACCGGCACGAACGAGCGGATGAAGGTTCCGTCCGGACGGAGATCCACGCGGCGCGTACCGGCGCTGCGGCCGAGCACGCGGTTGATCTCGATGAGCCCGTCGGCGCGCACACGCTCGCTCATGGGTCCGCGTTCGGCGAGCGAGCGAAGCGCGGCGCGCACACGGCGTGCGTCGACGAGCGCCGCCGCCGCGCCGGCGGGCTGCTGGACCGCGCGGCGCCGAATGCCGCTCGCGCGCTCGAGGTCGAGAATGGCGGCCGCCTCGAGCCAGCGCACGAGCGTCTCGAAGTCGCGCAGCGCATCGATGCGCCGCAGTCCCTGTTCACAGTTGACGTAGTCCAGCCAGAGCCGCTCGCCGACGAACACGAACGGCGAGCGTTCGTTCGTCGAGCGCGGCGGCGCGTAGGCCGCGAGCGTCGCGGAATCCGGAGGAGGGGTGAGTGTGAGCATCGTCGGCAGCCGGGGGAAAAAAAGCATATCGCTCCGCGCGGCGCGCAGCAAGCGACCGCGACCCGGAACGGTCGTTGCTGGTTACTCGGCGACGCCACTAACGTCCTGCCGAGGCGTCGCGTACATTTGGCGCGCTTCGCCAGAGAATTGTGAACGAAACGATACTAATCCGCGCGTCCGCCGAGTCGTCGCTCGCTTCGCTCGCGGGGCTACGCTCGATCGCCGTCGGCTCCACGAACCGCGTGAAGATCGGCGCGGTGCGCGCGGTGCTGGGGCCGCTCGCGCCTCGCGCCGCGATCGACGGGATCGCCGTCGCGTCCACGGTGCCCGATCAGCCGTTCGGCGACGACGAGACGATTCGTGGCGCGCTGGCGCGGGCGTCCGCGGCGCTCGGGGCCACCGGGGCCGAGCTCGGCGTGGGCATCGAGGGTGGTGTCGTGGACGAGCCGGGCGGCGGCATGCGCACCTGCGCCTGGGCCGCGATCGTCGACGCGAGCGGACGCTCGGCGGTGGGCGGCTCGCTCGCGATGGCGCTGCCCGCGCGCGTGGCCGAGATGATCCGCGGCGGCCTGGAGCTCGGCCACGCGATGGACGCGCTCACCGGCGCGCACGACACCAAGCGTGGGGCAGGCGCCGTGGGCATTCTCACGGGCGGCCTGGTGGATCGCCAGCGCGCGTACGAGAGCCTGGTCGCCTACGCGGCGGCCCGCTTCATCTCGCCCGACCTGTACGACCGCTGACGGAGGGGGCAGCCCCTCAGACGGGGGTCATGACCGGGTGCGATCCGCCGGACGGCAGCCCGGTGCGGCGTGCGTGGCGGCGCGCGATCGCCTGGAGTCCGTCGTAGGCCGCGTACTTGAACACGTCGGCCAGGGACGGATAATTGAACACGCTCTGGATGAAGAAGTCGATCGTTCCCCCGAACGACATGCACGCCATGGCGACGTGGATCAACTCGCTCGCGCCCTCGCCGACGATGGAGCAGCCGAGCAGTTGCTGCGTGTCGGGCCGGAACACCAGCTTCACGAATCCCTCGAGATCCCCGATGATCTGGCCGCGCGGGTTGGTGCGATACGACGCGCGCCCGCACTCGAAGTCCACGTGCTGCGCGTGCAGCTGCTCTTCCGTCTGGCCGACCGTGGCGACTTCGGGGATGGTGAACACGCCATACGGGATCACGTTCGCCAACGCCTGCTTGTACCGCAGATCGAAGGCGTGGCACATCGCCACGCGCGCCTGCTCCATGCTGGTGGACGCGAGGGCGGGAAATCCGACGACGTCGCCGGCGGCGTAGACGCCGGGAACGGCGGTGCGGTATTGCTGATCGACGACGATGAAGCCGCGCGCGTTGGTCTCGACGCCGATGGTCTCGAGCCCGAGCCCCGCCGACGAGCCGATCCGGCCGGCGCAGTAGAGGAGGCAGTCCGCGCTCAGCTCGTTCTCGCCCACCCGCACCACGGCGCGGCCGTCCTCCACCCCCGCGTGGGCGACGTCGGTATCGACGTACACGGCGATGCCGAGGCGCGCCGTCATCTGCTGGCGGAGCGCGTCGCTCACGTCGGCGTCGAGATGCGTGAGCAGCCGGCGGCGATTCGTCACGACCGTGACGCGAACGCCGAGGGCGGCGAAGATGCAGGCGTACTCGCAGCCGATCACGCCGCCGCCGATCACGATCATGGACCGCGGGATCCGGTCGAGCGTGAGCAGCGTGTCGCTGTCGACGATGACCGAGCCGTCCACCGCGAAGCCGTCGGGCGGTTGGGGCTGCGATCCGGTGGCGATGAGGATCACCTGGCCGCTGATCTCGCGCGGCGGCTCGCGGTACCGCGTGACCTCCACCGTCTGCGCGTCGAGGAGCCGTGCCGTGCCCTGGACCTGCGTGATCTCGTGGCGTCTGAGGTTCTCGTCGATCAGCTTCCACTCGGCTTCGATCACCGACCGCTCGCGGAACATGAAATCGGCGATGGTGATGTCGCGCTTCACGGTGTAGTCCACGCCGTAGAGGCCGCGCTGGCGGAGACCCGAGAAGTAGAGGGCGGTTTCGCGCAGCGTCTTCGACGGCACCGTGCCGGTGTTGACCGCCGCGCCGCCCGGCTTGGGCGCGCGCTCGATGATGCACACGCGCTTGCCGAAATACGCCGCCTGCGCCGCGCCTTTCTCGCCGGCCGGACCGGCCCCGACGACGACGAGGTCGTAATACTCAGCCATGAGGGAGCGGCGAGCGCGCCGAGAAGGAGGGCGGGACGAGCCGGGAGGTGCTCACGTCCCGACGGGCGCGCTCAGCGCGTCCTCGCGATAGAGGATCCATCCGCGCTGGTCCTCCACGGTCAGCTCCACTTCCGTGCCGAACGGGATGGTCAGGTTGGGATTCTCGTGACCGGCGGGAAAGTCCATCAGCACCGGGACGTCGAGGTCGGAGATGAGGTCCAGCAAGAAGTCCTCGAACTCGTCCTCCTCGGAGCGGTCGAGCGAGAGCTGTCCGAACACGATGCCCGTGACGCCCTGCAGCAGGCCGGCGGCGCGCAGGTGCACGAGCCGCTCGTCCACCACCGACATCGGGTCGCGGGTCTCCTCGATGAACAGGATCGCGCCCTCCATGTCGATCTGGTAGTTGGTGCCGATCGTCTGCTGGACGAGCGACAGGTTGCCGCCGACGAGCCGGCCCGTCGCGCGCCCCGGCCGGATGGCGCGCGACAGCTCGCGTCCGATCGGCTTTGGCGGGCACGGCGTGGTGAGCGCCGTGATGAGCGACGAGGTGGTGGGATCGCGGAGGCTCGGGATCAGGTCGTCCACCGTCGGGCCGTGAAAGCTCCTGAGGTGCGCTCGCCGCATGAGCCAGAGGTGCAACGCGGTGATGTCCGAGTATCCGACGAGCGACTTGGGGTTATTACAGAAGACGTTTGGATCGAGGTGTGGCAACAGCCGGACGGCCCCGTAGCCGCCCGTGCTGGCGATGATGGCCTTGACGTCGGGCTGCAGCCACATCCCCATGAGGTTCTCGGCGCGCCGTTCGTCCTCGGCGCGGGTGAACCGCGGCAGCTTGTCGATCTCGGGGTCGACGCGAACGTTGAACCCCGCCCGCTCCAGCGCGCGCACGCCGCGGGAGAGCCAACTGAGCTTGGGCGCGTAGGACGGCGACACGACGCCGATCGTGTCGCCCTTCACGATTGCCGGAGGGCGGAGCAGGGGCGCGCGCGGACGACCGGTTCCCGCGTCCTCCGTCATGGTTGCCAGGATGGGCGCGGAGTCATGGGCTATCCTACGGAACTGGGGCTAGATTTACAACCATGCCGCCGCAGCCTCCCAACGAGCCATCTACTTATTTCCGAAAGGGTTTCGGGCTCAAGGCCGAGGTCCAGGACGAGCTCGCGGCGGCGTATGACGGCCGGATGGTGGACCTGCTGCGCTCGCAGGAGTTCTCGCTCACGGTCGAGGACGTCACCATTCGCCTCGCCCGCGAGTTCGGGTTTTGCTACGGCGTGGAGCGCGCCGTGGAATATGCGTACCAGACCCGCCGCAAGTTTCCCGACCGCCGCATTCATCTCGTCGGGCAGATCATCCACAATCCGCTCGTGAACGCGCGGCTGGTCGAGATGGGGATCGAGATCCTCATGCGGCCCGAGCCGACGGGCGCGTTCGACTTCGGCCGCATCGGCGTCGAGGACGTCGTGATCCTGCCGGCGTTCGGCGTCACGATCGACGACTTCGCGGCGCTGCGCGATATCGGCTGCATTCTCGTGGACACGACGTGCGGCTCGGTGCTCAACGTCTGGAAGCGCGTGGAAACCTACGCGCGCGACGGATTCACGGCGCTCATCCACGGCAAGTACTACCACGAAGAAACGCGCGCCACGGCGTCGCAGGTGCGGAAATATCCGGACGGGCACTATCTCATCGTCCGCAACATGGACGAGGCGCGCATCGTCTGCGAGTACATCGAGGGGCGCCGCACCGCGGGCGAGATCCTCGCCCGGTTCGCGCGCGCGGTGTCGCCCGGGTTCGATCCGGAACGGCATCTGCGGCGCGTCGGCGTGGCCAATCAGACGACGATGCTCGCGCGCGAGTCGCTGGCCATCGCCGAGGAAGTGGGCGCGGCGATCGCCCGGGCGCGCGGCAGCGACGCGCGCGGGTCGAGCTTTCGCAGCTTCGATACCATCTGCAGCGCCACCCAGGAGCGCCAGGACGCGGTGCGCGAGCTGCTCGACGAAGGCGTGGACGTGATGGTCGTGATCGGCGGCTTCAACTCGAGCAACACCATCTCGCTCGCGGCGCTGTGCACCGAGCGGGTGCCCACCTACCACATCGAGACGTCGTCGGCGATCGACCCCGAGGACGGCACGATCCACTACCGTCCCGCCAGGATCGAGCACTCCGAGGCGGACGCGTCGGGGTGGCTGCCGGCCGGCGAGGTGCGGGTGGGCGTGACGGCCGGCGCGAGCACGCCGAACAACAAGATCGGCGACGTGGTGGCGCGCATCCTCGCGACGCGGGGACTGCGCGCCGAGGTCTGAAGCGTGGGCCCGTTCACGCGGTACGTGGCGCTCGGCGACTCGATGTCCATCGACCTCTATCCGGCGCTCGACGCCGGCGAGGTGGACGTCGCCGTCGCGCTCGAACGGGTGCCGGCGGCTGGGCGCGTGGCGCCGCTCGGCGCCGCCTCGCTGCTGTACAAGAATCATGACGAGCGTTGGCCGGAGGACGCGGGCAACGACCTGTCGTCCCACCATCCGCGGCTCGTGTTCGACAACTGCGCCGCCGACGGCGCGACGATCGGCGACGTGTTCGGCGAACAGTTGCCGCTCCTCGAGGAATCCGAGGAACCGGTGCTCGTCACCCTCACGATCGGCGGCAACGATCTGCTCAGCGCGTACAGCGGTCATCCGCGGCCGGCTCTGCTCGCGCGCATCGGCGCCGACATCGCCGAGGCGTACGACTTTCTCGTGGACAGCGTGCGGCGATGCTTCGCCAACGGAACGTTGATCCTCACGACCGTCTACGACCCGTCCGACGGCACCGCCAAGATACCCGGTGTGTTCGACGACGCGGGTCCGCTGCCGCTCGACGTGCTCCACCGGTTCAACGACCACGTGCGCTCGCTGGCGTTCGGCACGCCCAACGTGCTGCTGGCCGACGCGCACGCGCGCTTCCTCGGCCACGGCGTGACCGCGGCCGAGCCTGACCGCTGGTACTGGAGGCGGTCGCTCGTGGAGCCGAACGCCCGGGGGGCGAGCGAGCTTCGGCATCTCTGGCTGGACGCGCTGGCGTCCGCCGACCAGACTTGATCGACATTCGCCTCGGCAGGGCCGCATGTCCGATTCCGTTCTCGAGTCCATCACGCACAGCGACGAGCCGCACCTCGTGCAGGCGACGCTCGTGTCGGCCACGGGGAGCACGTCCAAGAAGGTGGGCGCGAAGATGCTCGTGGGCGCGAGCGGCAAGCTCCTCGGCGGCGTGACGATCGGCGGCTGCGTGGACGCGCAGGTGGTCGAGGCGGGGGACGATCTGATCGCGCGCGGCGGCCGGCGGCTGCTCGGCATCTCGCTCGACGACGACGAAGCGTGGGAGATCGGCCTCACGTGCGGAGGAACCGTGGAGGTGGCGATCGAGCGCGTGGCGCCGTCCGACGCGGCGGACCCGCTCGTGGCCGCGTACGCCGCGGTGCGTGCCGCGCTCGACGCCGATCGCGCGGCGGTGGTCGCGACGCCGCTCGACGGCGCTCGCGCCGCCCTGGTGCTGGATGAGCGCGGCGACGTCAGCGGATCGCTCGGCGATCCGGCGCTCGACGCCGCGGCGAAAGCGATGGCCGCGGACGTCCTCACGCGCGGTTCGCGCGCCGACACCGTGGCCACGCCGGCCGGCGCGCGCCGCCTGTTCTTCGACCGCTTCGCGCCGCCCACGACGCTCGTGATCGTGGGGGCGGGACAGATCGCGATGTCGCTCACGGCGTTCGCGCGCGAGCTGGACATGCACACGATCGTCGTGGACGGCCGCGAGCGGTACGCGACGCCGGAACGTTTTCCGCACGCCGGCGCCATCCGCGTGGGCATGCCCTCGGAGATCGTCGCCGGCATCAGGCCCGCCCCGCGGGTCGCGGTGGTCCTCGTGGCGCACGACTACAAGTACGATGTGCCGGTGCTGCGCCAACTGCTGCGCGCGCCGGTGGGCTACATCGGGCTGCTGGGCAGCAAGAAGCGCGGCGCCGCCGTGCGCCAGCTTCTGCGCGACGAGGGCTTCAGCGACGACGAGCTGGCCAGGATCCACACGCCGATCGGTCTCGAGATCGGCGGCAAGAGTCCGCCCGAGGTGGCGTTGTCGATCCTCGCCGAGATCGTCGCGGTGCGAAGCGGGACGCGGGCGTGACCGCGTATCGCGCGATCGTGCTGGAGCACTTCCGCCGACCGCGCAATCGGGCGCCGCTGCCCGAGGCGAACCGTTCCGCCGACGGCGCGAACCCGCTGTGCGGCGATCGCGTTCGCATCCAACTGCGCGTGGAGGCCGGCACGATCGCCGACGCGCGCTTCACCGCCGACGCGTGCGCGCTGTGCGTCGCCGCCGCGTCGCTGCTCACCGAACGCGTGCGCGGCATGCGCGTCGCCGACGCGGACGCGATCGACGCGGCCTGGATGTCGCGATCGCTGGGCGGCGACCCGCCGCCGGGACGCGCGCGTTGCGCGACGTTGCCGCTCGACACGCTGCGGCATGCGCTGCACACCCTCGAACCGGCGTCTCCGTCATGATCGTTGGCGTCCTGCTCGCCGCCGGTGGATCACGGCGCTTCGGCTCGCAGAAGCTGGTGGCGCTCGTGCGCGGTGTGCCGCTCATTCGGCATGCCGCGGACCTGCTGGCGCGCACCACCGACCACGTCGTGGCGGTGATCGGCAGCGACGCGCTGGTCGTGCGGGCCGCGCTCGCCGGCACGGGCGCGGAGGTGGTCGAGAATCCGGAATGGCGCGACGGCCTCTCCACCTCGCTGCGGCGCGGCGTCGCGTCGGTGTCGCCGCTCGCGGAGGCGGTGGTGGTGGCGCTGGGCGATCAACCGGACGTGCCGGCGGATCTCGTTCGGTCGCTCGTCGAGACCTGGCGGCGCACGGGACATCCGATCGTCACGGCACGGTATCGCGGGGTGCGCGCGCCGCCGGTGCTGCTGAGCCGCTCGGTGTTTCGGGACGTGGCGGCGCTCCACGGTGACGTGGGCGCCAAGGAGCTGATGGAGCGCGACCCCGACAACGTCGGTCATGTGGACGTCGACACGGACGTGCCCCCCGACGTGGATTCCCCGGCCGATCTCGACGCGCTGGGACCGTGACGGCGTCGGGGCATCCGGCCCTGTCTCCGAAGCCCGGGGCGCGATATGGTTGTGCGCAGCCGGGTCCAACCTTCCAATGATTCGGAGATGATCGATGTCACGATTTCGCGCGCCGGCCCTGGCGCTCGCGGTGTCGATGGCGGCATTGACGCCAGCGACGTCCCTCGCGCAGCGTGCGCCGACCATGGCCGGTAGGTCGCCCGTCTACGCGCCGAACGGCGTGGCCGCGACGAGCCAACCCCTGGCGACGTCGGCGGCGATCAACGTGCTGGAGCACGGCGGCAACGCGATCGACGCGGCCGTGACCGCGGCCGCGGTGCTGTCGGTCGTCGAGCCGATGATGACGGGAATTGGCGGCGACATGTTCGCGCTCTTCTGGAGCGCCAAGGAGAAGCGACTCATCGCGCTCAACGCGAGTGGGCGCGCCGGCAGCCTCATGACCCGCGCGGAGCTCGTGAAGCGCGGTCGAACGCGCGTGCCGCGCGGCATCGAGGCCGTGACCGTCCCGGGCGCCCTGGCCGGATGGGCCACGCTGCTCGAGAAATACGGAACGATCACGCTCGCCCAGGCCGTGCAGCCGGCGATCGGATACGCGGAGAACGGCTATCCGGTCACGCCGGTGATCGCCGGCGATTGGGCCGGCGCGCAGAACGTGCTGCGGCGCGACGACGCCGCGCGCGCGACGTTCCTTCCCAACGGGCATGCGCCGACGCCGGGCGAGTGGTTCAGGAATCCGGACTACGCCGCCACGCTCAAGCTCGTGGCGAAGGAAGGGGCGGCGACGCTCTACGGCGGCACCCTGGGACAGAAGCTCGTCGCGCGGATTCACGAGCTTGGCGGCTTCGTGACGCTCGAGGATCTGAAGAAGAACCAGCCCACCTGGGTCACGCCCATTTCCACGATGTACCAGGGCTACCGCGTGTGGGAACTGCCGCCGAACAACCAGGGCATCGCCACGCTCGAGATGCTGCGCATCCTCGACGCGTACGATCTCAAGTCGATGGGCCAGAACTCCGCGCAGTATCTGCACTACCTGATCGAGGCCAAGAAGCTGGCGTACGCCGATCTGGCGCAGTACGACGGCGACGCGGACCACCTCACCATTCCACCGAGCCGGATCCTGTCCGACGACTTCATCAAGGAGCGCCGGAGCCACATCGACCCGAAGCACGCGGCACGGGGCGTCGTGGCGCCGGGGCCGGAGCGGACGTCGAGCGAGACGGTCTATCTCACCGTCGCGGACAAAGACGGGAACATGGTGTCGTTCATCAACAGCCTGTTCGACGAATTCGGATCGGGCATCGTGGTGCCCGGGACGGGATTCGCGCTTCAGGATCGCGGACTCGGCTTCACGATGCAGGAAGGGCTGCCGAACACGGTCGCGCCCGGGAAGCGGCCCTTCCACACGCTCATTCCCGGCTTCGTGACCAAGCCGGGTCCCACGAGCGCGCCGGATGGAACGGGCGACGAGCCGTACATGAGCTTCGGCTTGATGGGCGGCGCGATGCAGGCGCAGGGGCACGCGCAGTTCCTGATCAACCTGCTGCTCTTCGGGATGAACATTCAGCAATCGATGGACGCGGGCCGTTTCCGCCACATGGCCGGCGCGCGGGTCATCGTGGAGCCGGCCATTCCCGACAGCGTGATCGCGCGGCTCAGGGCGATGGGGCACGACGTCTCCATCGCCGCGCCCTCGCAGTTCGGAGGGAGCCAGGCGATCATCAGGCTCGCGCACGGGTACGTGGCCGGATCCGATCCCAGGAAGGACGGTCACGCGGCCGGGTATTGACGGTGGACGGCCTGTAAGGGATCTGTCGTGGGGGCGACTCGGTGCAACATCACGAACGCCCCTTGTCGCCGGTTGTCCAATTCGAACGAGCTGTTGCGTTTTTTCTCCGACGCTCGACCCCGCCGCCCGACGGCACAGTCCGTTGGTGGCGCGCCGGGCGACGCCTCGGCATATTGACCGCCGGCCCAACATCCATGAACAAAGGGGGCATGTCATGCGACACGTATTGACCGCGATCGCCGCGATCGCCATCGCGGCGCCGCTCGCCGCGCAGCGGCAGATGGGCGATCCGACCAACCAGGTGAAGGGAACCGGCGTTCTGCCGTCCGGCTGGATGATGCGCTTCGATCCGCCCCGTTCCGGCCCGGCGCCGACGCCCGACCGGGTGAAGTTCGTGACGATGGGCACGGGGTACCATTTCACCAGCGGCCCGGCGGCGATCTACTACAACCCGAAGGACATGGGGAGCGGCGAGTATCTCGTCGAGGCCACGTTCTCGCAGCGAAAGAGTGTGGCGCATGAAGCCTACGGCATCTTCATCGGCGGCAAGAATCTCCAGGATTCGACGCAGAGCTACACGTATTTCGTGATCAAGCCGTGCTCGTCGCGCTGCGGAACGCCGGGCGTGCCGATGGGCGAGATCCTGATCAGCCAGCGCACCAGCAACGCCCGTCCCGCCGCGCTGGTGCCGATCACGCACGATGACAACGTGCACACCGACGATCCGACCGACGGCCACGCCACGAACAAGCTCGCGATTCACGTCGCCAAGGACACGGTGCATTTCATCCTGAACGACAAGGTTGTGCGCGCGATTCCCAAGTCGGCGCTCAACGGACTCTCGACCGACGGCCAGGCCGGCATTCGCATCAACCACAACATCGACGTGCACGTCGACTGGAAGGGAGTGACGAAGTAGCGGGAAGCGGGAAGAGGGAAGCGGGAAGCGGGGGGTGGGGAGAGCAAGAGGGAAGCGAGACGGCGAGCCACCTTGACGGCTCCTCGTCTCGCTTCCCTCTTTCCTCGTCCCGCCCCCTTCGCGCGTCCCCCATCCCCCTTCCCGCATGACCACCACCGCGTCATCGCCCAGCGACGACGCGCCGCCGGCGGCGAT
>Ga0316620_10001061_pt1 | contig 11577 bp, 7 predicted proteins | sample OWC_Aug_M1_C1_D5_FD_207651 | JGI IMG/M metagenome (GOLD analysis project Ga0316620, IMG submission 207651) | Wetland soil microbial communities from Old Woman Creek delta, Ohio, United States - OWC_Aug_M1_C1_D5_B | ecosystem: Environmental > Terrestrial > Soil > Wetlands | place: USA: Ohio... | reverse complement strand
AGACTACACCTGCTATTATTGTGCCCACGATGACGAACAAAATCCCTGAGATTAGCACCAATGTGGCTAGAGTAAGGCCGAATATGTCACCCATTTCCAGCTCCTTTTGCCATCAGGTTGGTTTACTAGTCCCCTCTGTCATTTTAAGCCCCGACCTGCCAGGCGAAGAACCTCGATTCAAATCAGGCCCGGGCTGATAATTAAACACTCACCCATTAAGCAAGCTTCAATTTGTTCTAGCGTAGCATAGCTACGACATGGTGTCAATAGCTCTGCTTACACATACGCCCAGCACGACAGTCTAGGAAAGGCATTGCCGTGATCTGTGAGCTAGGCAACAAAATACGATATTGTGCAATTCCACACTGACGCACGTACCGGCTAGGCTCAATCGTCCAAGCTCCAGCTGTATTAGGAAACCGACTGCCAGCTCAGGAAGGGATAGGTCCATCCGTCAACGATGTTCCAGATATATGAAGAGTTGCGCATGCCAGGATTGACCGCGATTATGTTCCAGCCTGCACGCGAGAAGGTGACCATGCTCTTTATTTCTGCTGTTGTCTCGCCTGTTCCCCCATCCGAACCACCTTGACCGCTGTTTTCGATGTCCCAGAAGGAGTTGTTCACAGTGCCCTCACTGTTATCTCCCACTAGACCGCCAACAGTCCCGTCGCCACTCACTGTGCCGGTGGAATAGCAGCTGCTAATAGTACCCCAAATGTTGAATGCCACCAGACCACCAACATAACCGCTGCCAGTGACGTTGCCAGTGGAATAGGAGTTGGTCACATTGCCCCCATAATTCTCTGCCACCAGACCTCCAACCCAACGATTGCCAGTTACGCTGCCAGCGAAACAGGAGTTGGTCACAATGACATCGGCCAAAGTACTTCCCACCAGGCCACCAACACGAGTACCACCAGTGACGTTGCCAGTGGAATAGCAGTTTCTCACAGTGCCCTCCCTTACATTGCGCACCCCCGTAGTATGGCCCACCAGACCGCCAACATAACGGGTGCCAGTGACGTTGCCGGTGGAATAGGAGTCACTCACAAAGCCGCCATCATTGTATCCCACCAGACCGCCAACATATAATTCCCCGCTAGTTACACTGCAGCTGGAATACGAATTGTTCACGATACCCGCATTATGTCCCACCAAAACCCCAACTCGGGAAGACCCAGTCACGTCGGCTTCGACCACCCCGACATTCTCGATAACTCCGACGTTCTCGATGGGATTCGTCCAGGAAACATGAGCGAAGAGGCCCACATAGTCCTGGTCAGGGCGGTTGATAAACAAGTCCCTTATCTCGTGTCCCTGACCGTTGAGAACGCCGGTAAATTGGCCATCAGAGGCTCCAATTGGCTCCCAACCCCTTCCCTCATTAGCTGTCTCACTCGCCAGTTCAACATAACCGGCAGTAGTAGAATCGAGGTTGTTCATAAGCAGGTAACTCCCGCCCAGGTTGTCCCTGACGCCATCCAAATCGTACCAATCCCGTATTTCTATTATGAGTCTCGGGGCAAAGTTGGCGGTGACGGAATAGTGGTCGTTCATGGTGATGGTGGTAGTCGCATCCTCGACATCGGCAATGGTGCTTACGTCTCCAGTCCAGTTAGCAAAGCGGTAGCCACCAGCCGGGCTGGCTGTCAGTGTCACTTGCACACCGGACTGATATTCACCACCGAAAGGAGAGACGGAACCTGCTCCTGAGGGGCTAGTATGTGTGGTAAGCGTATAAGTTTCAGCAACTGGCGTTGACTGCCTTGGGTTGGTTATGACTATGACCGCGATGATAGCTATAACACAGGGTACTGCGATTGCAGCCAGTTTCTTCTTACTCATCTGTCGGTCTCCCCAAATCTGCCAGCCCGGCCGCCAATCTGCAAAAAACAGATGCTAATTATACCACTCCGTAGGTCAGTGAAGTTTGAGCATAACTTGGGGCTTCGCGTAACATCTACAATGGTCAAAGCCAGTGCCTCCGCCCAATCCGAAGGGCATACCCCTTCTTGATATCAGGATACTTGTTTCTGACCTATTTGGATCCTGGGAATAGCTTGAGCATCCGCAGGTCACCCATGGCTAGTCTTCTCAAGGAGAATCCTTTGTTTTGCGCAGTACTCGTTGTGCAACCTCCAGATTTCTCAAGCTGTAGGCTATTGTGGCAAGAGATTGGCACACACTTTGGCAGTGCTTGCAGCGACAATATGCCCTTGCCTCTGTCCTTGCATGTAGAGTAGAGGGAAAGCTCAACTCAAATCCCAGTTGCCCACGTCGCACTGCAACCAGCCGTCGTTTCCCACGGCGACCACGGTGCCACCGGACCTGAGTCCGACAGTGTGGTAGTAGCCCGCCGCGACCTGCACAATGTTGCTCCAGGAAACAACGCCACTGCAACTCTGATCGTAGTCCAATCCCGTGGCGACAACGTTGCCGTCCGACCTGAGCCCCACACTGTGCTGGTATCCAGCCACGACCTGGACGATGTCCCTCCACCCTCCGACAGTGCATTGCCCGTCGAAGTTGCCTCCCGCGGCGACCACGGTGCCGTCGGCCCTAAGCCCCACTGTGTGGTAGTAGCCTGCCGCGACCTGCACAATATTGGTCCAACCCCCGACATTGCCCTGCCCGTACTGATTGGATCCCACGGCGACCACGCTGCCGTCGGCTTTAAGCCCCACTGTGTGAGAGCCGCCTCCCGCAACCTGGACGATGCCTGTCCAGCCGCCGACGTCGCACTGCCCATAGGAGTTGTTTCCCGCGGCGACCACGGTGCCGTCGGCCTTAAGGCCCACCGTGTGGAAGAAGCTTCCGGCCACCTGGATGATGTCCGTCCAGCCGCCGACGTCGCACTGTTCATACACGCACCATCCTGTGGCGATCACGGTGCCATCAGCCTTAAGCCCCACCGTGTGATATGTACCGGCAAGGACCTGGATGATGTCCGTCCAGTCTGCAACCACACATTCCGCGTACTCGTTGTATCCCACGGCGACCACGGTGCCGTCGGTTTTAAGTCCCACTGTATGCAGGGCGCCTCCGGCGACCATTGGGGTGTATTTGCTCTCGAAGTTCGCAGTGATCAAATAGCTGCCATTCATGGTGATGGTGGTTTGAGCCGCATTGATATCCTTGATGCTACTCACATTGCCAGTCCAGTTGACAAACTTGTACCCTTCTTGGGCTTGTGCCACCAGATTGATCACTGTTCCTCCGTCCCAAATAAACGTGCCTTCTCCCGGCATGGTGATCGAACCACCAGCCGTGCTGGTGGTAGTAAGATCATACTGCTGCTTGACGAAGTTCCCTATTATAAAGTAGGCATCGCTCATTACGATGGTAGTTGTGGCGTTATCGACATCGCCAATGGTGCTCACATTCCCAGTCCAGTTGACAAACTTGTAGCCAGAGTCTGGAGTGGCCACCAGGTTGACCACCGTTCCCTCATCATAGGTAAAAGTCCCCTGTCCAGGGATGGGTACCGACCCTCCATCGGTAGTAGCGATAGTGAGGTAATAAAAAGAAGGAACAGGCTGAACACAGCTTACCATCCCGGCAACTAACGCCACGATAATCAAAAAGATACTGACTCCGGCGGCATAATGGTATCTAATCAGACTAAGCATTATCTTCATACTTGACCTCCAGATTTCTGTAATTGCCCTAAAGGGATTTTGGCTGAGTTGCTGATGGGCTATAGCAGACATTGTAACGGTTATTGCGGCACTTGTCGAGGAGTTGTCCTCGTGCGGTACCTTGGCGACGCATCAACTCTCCTACTGCCCCGGCGGGAGGGACAGCTCCTATAATGTGCCGCTGTGACACACCTTCATGTAAAGACTGCGGGCGGGCAGCAGCCCAGGGGCAGTCCTTACCATCGACTACCCTACTAGTTGCTTCAGTGTCTTGTCACCACCGTCCGATGGGTAGTACTCGAGCCCCGACCCGTGTTCCGGATCCGGGCCTGTGACATCCATGGTGCTATCCACCGCCTCCTCAATCGTGAGGTTGCCCGAGCATAACTGTCTCACCAGATGGGGAGTAGCTTCATCTATATAATACAACTCAACGCTGCCATTCCAGCCAACATAGACCGAGGCGCCTTTATCGACAAATGCTTCAGCCAGGTCTCTCAAGAAAAGCCCGGAACAGCCCATCATTATGACAACCGAATCATCAAAATTCCCTTCCATACTTTCCCTGATGAATCTCGGCGGTATACCGAATACCATAGGATAACCTTCGCCAACCCTGGCCATAACCAGCCGGTCATTCAGTTGGTCGGTATAGTGGCTCAACTGGCTATATTCCTCATTGGTAAACAGCACAGTCCGGTCTTGTGTCACCTCGTTTTCCGCTAGTAAACCGGAATGAGCCCGAAAGATGATGAGCTTGTAACCGTGAGTCGCCAGATGGCGGTAAAGATCAACCGTGACGTTGCCGCCCTGATAGAGGTCAACTTCGAAGCCGTAGTCCTCAAGTTCCTCGGTAACGTTCGCAACGAATGCTTCGTTTTCCCGAACGCTGGAAAGCTGGTCAACGATTACTGCCTTGAGTTCCCCCCCATTGTCCGGTGACGGCCGGCCCACGAGGTAGAAACGGACAAAGACCACAATGCCAGCAACGCCCAGCGCTATAAGCAGCCAGGCAAACCAGTGCAGGCCCCTCCTTGGGGGCTTGCCTCTGCTCTGTTTCCTAGCCTTCGCTCTGCTCAAAGTTCCGCCGCGGGCCTATTCCCGCCCCGGGGCTCTCAATCTAAGCCCTTTCGCTCTTTGTCACTCTTCCCGCCAACCTGTCGGGCCGTGGCAATCCCATCCTCCACCACGAGATTGCTTCGTCCTCCTCGCGAAGGACTCGCAATGACAGGATGGAGATGAGATTCTCCCTCCTCTGGCGACAGGGAAGGCCCATGCACTGTGCTACCGTAACACGCTTCCGCGGTAAGATCGAGGCTAAACATTAGCTGTCTCAAACCCATCACCCTCGGCTATTCTATGAGTTCCCTCAACGTCTTGTCACCATTGTGTGATCCCGGGTCGTAGTAGTATTGGAGCTCTGCCCCGTATTCCGGGTCCGGGCCTATGACATCCATGGTGCTACCCACCGCCTCCCTGACGGTCAGCTCCTCAGAGCATAACTGGTTCATCAGATAGGTGGTAGCTTCATCCACGTAATACAGCTCAACGCTGCGGTCCCAGGCCAGATAGACCGAGGCGCCCTTATCAACGAATGCTTCGGCCAGATCTGGCAAAGCGATGCCGGAACAGCCCATCATTATGATAACGGTATCATCGAATCTCCCTTCCATGTCAGTGGTCTGACCCACCACGCTTTGAGCCCTGACGAATTCCGGAGTTATCCCGAACATCATAGGAAAACCTGCGCCAGCCCTGCCCATAGCCAGCTGGTCATATACCTGTTCAAGAGCATAATCTGATTCACTATATTCCTCATTGGTAAAGACCACGGTCCTCAACATTACCTGCCCGTCCTGTTCCAATAGACCGGAATGGGCGCGAAAGATGATGAGCTTGTAGCCATAAGTTGGTAGCTGGCGGTAAAAATCAACCGTAACGTTGCCGCCCTGGTAGAGGTCAACTTTAAAGCCGTAGTCCTCCAACTCCTTGGTGACGTTTCCGATAAAGTCCTCGTTCTCCTGCAAGCTAGAAAGCTGGTCGACGATTGCTGCTGTGGCATTCCCCGCGTGATCAGGGGAGGACTGGCCGATACGGACGAAGATAACAACGCCGGCAATGCCCAGCGCTATAAGCAGCCAGGCAAACCAGGGCAGGCCCTTCTTCGGGTGCTTCCCTTTACTCTGTCTCTTAGCCCCTGCTCTCATCAGAGTTTAGCCGTCGGCCTGTTCCCGTTCCGGGCCGTCATTCTGGGCCGAAGGTGAAGAATCTCTGAGATTCTTCGTCGCCCAAACCAAGTTGGACTCCTCAGAATGATACTAGAGTAAGCGTCCTCTCTCAGCAATAGGCTTCACATCTTCTCTGGAGCGGCCATGCCCATGAGGCGAAGGACTTTGGCCAGGACAATCCGGCTGGCCTTGACCAGCTTGAGGCGGGCCTTAGTTAACGCTTCGTCCTCGGAGACAACGCGGCATTGCTTATAGAAGCTGTGAAACACTGTGGCTAAATCCAGGGCATAGTAAGGCAGGTGGTGCGGCTCGAGACTAACTGCCACCCGTTCCACTATTTCGGGGAGGAGTATTAAGCGGCGAATTAGGGTTAACTCGGGCTCGGCGGTCAACAGAGAAACATCGCCCTGACTGTAGTCTATTTCCCGCTGCTTGGCGAGACGCAGAATGCTGGCAATCCGAGCGTGGGCATATTGAACATAATACACAGGATTTTCTGCTGATTGCCTCTTAGCCAGTTCCATGTCGAAATCCATCTGGCTATCAGCAGAGCGGGACAGAAATATGAAGCGGCAGGCATCTGGACCGACCTCTTCTATCACTTCCTTCAGAGTAACAATATCGCCACTACGCTTGGATACCTTGACTACCTCCTCCCCACGCCGCAGGGTTACTAGCTGGCAGATTATCAACTTGAGCTGCTCAGGGTCGCACCCCAAGGCTTTGAGCACCGCTTTCATTCGAGGGACATGTCCCTGATGATCAGCCCCCCAGATATCAATCACCTTATCGAATTTGCGCTCCAGAAACTTGTTGTAATGATAGGCAATGTCCGAGGCGAAATAAGTGGGAGAACCGTCGCCGCGTACCAGGACATTGTCTTTATCCTCACCCAAAGAGCTCGACTCAAACCAGGTAGCATTTGCTTTTTCAACAACGTAGCCCCCGCTTTGGAGCAGTCCCATGGCCCGGTCATATTGCCCGCCCCGGTAAAGACTTCCTTCCGAGAACCAATTGTCAAAAACAACGTCTAATAGCTCGAGATCGTGCTTAATTGTCTGCAGCATCCTGGCGACCCCCGCCTCTCCTAGCTGCGAAACTGCCTCGGTGTCGGGCGACGACAAGAACCTATCACCCTGCTCCTGAATTATTTCTCTGGCCAGGGCGATCATGTAATTGCCGTGGTAGCCGTCTGCAGGCATGGCCGCTTCCTTGCCCAAGCATTGCTGGTAGCGAGCATAGAGGGAACGCCCGAAGTTAGCTATCTGGGTGCCCATATCATTTATGTAGTATTCTCTTTCCACACCATAGCCCGCGGCAGTGAGGACGTTGGCTAAAGTGCTGCCTAAAACAGCCCCACGACCATGACCTACGTGAAGAGGTCCGGTGGGATTGACACTGACAAATTCCAGCTGGACCCGCTTTCCCTTGCCCAGCTCGACTTCCCCATACATCTCACCAGCAGCCAGGATTGATTTCACCTCCGTACTCAGCCAGTCTTCCCGTAAGGTGAAGTTGATGAAGCCCGGAGGGGCAATCCAGACCTTGTCAACTTGGGGCGGCAGCACAATATGCTTAGAGACCTTTTCGGCTATAGCCAAAGGAGACATCCTCATAGCCCGTGCCATCCTCAAGGGGAAACCTGAGGCAAAATCCCCGTGTTCAGGATTTTGAGGATGTTCTATGAGCACCTCGGGCAGGGCAGCCGTAGCCAGGGCACCTTCCTGCTGTGCCTTCAATACGGCTTGCTGCAAGCATCTAGCCAGTTCTTGTCTAAGCATGACTAAACTAACTCCAGTAGATTTGATGCTAAATTTAACGGGTCCTCACTAAAATCGCAAGATTCGCCTGGATTTAGCTCCACTCAGCGTCTTTGGACCATGCTTGGCTCAATTGTTGACGCAAAGGTTGATGTTCAGCCTTCTTCAAATCGGGGTCTTTTTGGAAAAGAGTCATTGCCTCTCGCCGCGCCAATTCCAGACTGCGCAAATCGGTCAATTTGGCGAGTTTGAGCTCGGGCAGGCCGCTCTGATGTGTGCCGAAAAATTCCCCCGGACCCCGCAGTTCCAGGTCTTTCTCAGCCAGGGCGAAGCCATTATGAACTCTCTCCATCAGCAGGAGGCGCTCCCTGGCCTCGGGCGAAAGCTTCTCCGGGATAAGCAGGCAATAGCCTTGCTCTTTGTCTCGCCCCACGCGTCCCCTGAATTGGTGGAGTTGGGATAAGCCAAAGCGTTCAGCGCCCTCGACTATCATGACTGACGCTCTGGGTACATCAATGCCCACCTCTACCACCGAGGTCGACACCAGAATATCTAGGTCCCCGCTTCGGAAATGGCGCATTACCTCTTCCTTCTCGGGACCAGGCATCTGACCATGGAGCAGTCCCAATCTCAAGTCGGGGAAGACATCCCGGGATAGCCGCTCATATTCAGTTGTGGCAGCTTTTGCCTCCAGTATTTCGGATTCTTCGATTAAGGGGCAGATAATGAAAGCCTGCCGGCCGTTGCTGACTTGGCGATGGAGGAAGGTATAAGCCTTCTCCCTATCCTGTGGCTCCAGGCACTTTGTCTTCACAACCTGCCGTCCCGGCGGCAGCTCATCAATAACCGAAAGGTCCAGGTCTCCGTAGAGCGTCAGCGCCATGGTTCGAGGAATAGGCGTGGCTGTCATGACCAGGACATGAGGGTTAAACCCCTTTTGCCTCAAGGCAGAGCGCTGCAATACACCGAAGCGGTGCTGCTCATCTATCACAGCCAGCCCCAGTTTTTTGAATTCCACCTCCTTTTGAATAATGGCATGGGTGCCGATAACAATGTCCACTTTGCCCTGGTTGATTTTGCCATGCAGGCTTTCTTTCTCAGCGCCGCTGAGGCTCCCAACGAGCAGAGCGATGGTCAGCGGTTTGGAGAGGAATTCTCTATAACGTCTGATAGTCCCTTCACCCGGCTCGCAATGGAGCTCCTCTCTGCCAACCTGGGACAGATAGTCACAGATATTGGTGTAATGTTGCTCCGCCAGGACCTCGGTGGGCGCCATCAATGCCCCCTGGTAACCATTGGCTGCCGCTATCAGGACAGCCAGAGTCGCGATTACCGTCTTGCCGCTGCCAACCTCTCCTTGAAGAAGACGTGACATGGCTTTTGGTTTCTTGAGGTCGTCTAGGATTTCCTGCAACACCCGCTCTTGCGCCCGGGTCAGGGTGAAAGGCAGGCACTGCAAGAACCTGCTGATAACTTCCTGGTCTATACGAAAGGCGTTACCTGGTTGACTTTCCTGCCAGTCTCGCTTTTTGGCCAGCACACCCAATTGAAGAAGAAGCAACTCATCAAAGGATAACCTCCCTCTTGCCCGTGCCGCCATTGTCTGATCATCGGGGTAATGAATTTGAGCGATGGCGGTGGGGAGGTCCAATAATTGACAGCGGGTCTTAATCTCCGAGGGCAGAAAATCGCTCAGTTGCCAGACATAGCTATCAACAGTCTCCTTGATCCATTTCCTTAGTTGCCGGGGATATAAGCCCTGGGTAAGGGGATAGACGGGCACCAATCGCCCGGTGTGGATAAGTTCCTTGTCTCCCAGCAATTCCCACTCCGGAGACTCGAACACCTTGTGCCCTTTGAACAGGCTGACCGTACCGCTGATTACTATTCGAGCATTAGTACGAAAGCTTTTCGCCAGATAAGGTTGATTGAACCAGACCGCTCTAATGTTTCCCGTCTCGTCGCCGATAATTGCCTCCGTGCCTGCCCGGTTACCGAAAGTAGTCACCTTGGCTTGCCAGATTGTGCCTATGGTAGTCTGCTCCTCCCCCTCTATAAGTTCTGAGGTTGGTTTCTTCTGGCTGTAATCGACATAGCGTCTGGGGAAGAAATACAGCAAATCGCGCACTGTCCGGACATTGAGCTTGGCAAATTTCTTTTCTATGCTGGTCGAGATGCCCTTGATAACAGTCATGGGTGAGTCCAACTCTTCCTTTCGCTTCTGGCGGGGCTCAGCCGCCGCTGTTGGACTACTGACTACTGACCGCTGACTACTATTCGTTTCAGTCAGCTTTGGCAGCCCGTCCAGCCAGTCAAAAACACTTGCCATCCATCTCTTGCGCTCATCTATGTCGCAAGAGCCGTAATTGAACATGGCTAAGTTAAGTTCATCAAAGCCTTTCAAAAGCTGCGGGTCATTGATACTCTCTCTGATTTGCCCGGCCTGCTTGTGAAGATACTTATCCAGGCCGCCGATTACTGCCCTATCGGTGTAGCCCTTCTGGCGTTCCAGTTCCAGAACGTTTCGTAGCGAATCAATGCCTGTCACTTTTCATATCAACCCAAGAAGTTCCGCAACTGCTTGGAAATCGCCTGGGGTTTCTACTAGATTTAATTGGGGCAGTTTCTTATTCTTTACCATCTGGCGGAGTAATCTGCATCTTTAGACTAGGAATCTCCTCTAATTGTAGCTTTGCCACAAACATCATTCCAGGGAAATTATATAATCATAATGAGGCTGGCCGCCGTGAACTACCTCGACCTCGGCCTGGTACCGGTCACGAATTTCGTGAGCTATCTCTTGAGCTTCAGCGCCCTGGATTTCCGCACCGTAATAGACGGCGATTATCCCGGCCTTGTCGGCCCCGGCTTTGCCTAGAGCTTCAAGGACAACATCCCCTACTTTATCAGCCTTGGCTATCAAATCTTCGTCGTTCAGAATGGCGATGAATTGTCCCTTTCTTATCTCCAGGCCGTTGAGACGGGTCGCCCGCACTGCTCTGGTAACCTCTATAGCTTTTACTCTACTGATTGCCTTCTCCATAGCTCCGGCGTTCTGCTCCAGATTCAGGTCATAGCCGAAAGCCAGAAATGCCGCTATGCCTTGAGGGATATTCCTGGTGGGAATCACCTTCACCTTCTTGGAAGTCAATGACTGGACCTGGGAAGCAGCCGACACGATGTTCTTATTATTGGGCAGTAGAATAACGCTATCTGAGGGTGCTGATTCCACAGCTTGCAAGAGCTCATGAACGCTGGGATTCATCGTTTGACCACCGGGGACGATGATTATATTACCTAAACTGTTGAGCAGCTCAAAGAACCCGTCTCCAGCGGCCACTGCTACCACAGCGATGTCCATTTGAGGCATTCTTTCCCGCTGCATCTTGATGAATTCGGCATATTGGTCATCCATGTTATTGATAGTTATGTCATGTAGCTTCCCCAACTTTGTGCCATATTTCAGGATTTCGCCTGGCTTCAAGCTATGGATATGAATTCTGACCAGAGCATCGGCGCCGGTAACTATCAAAGATTGCCCCTTCTTCTTGAGGTCTTTTTCGATTTTATCTAAATCAAGATTCTGCCCTTCCAGGACGAAATTTGTGCAGTAGCCATGAGGTGTTTCCAGCTGGGCTGGCCTCTGAGCCGCCCTGGGGACCAATTCCTTCTCGGCGACAACCAGGCGGGGCCTCCTATACTGTATCTTCTGTGACTCTCCCTTCAGGAATTGCAGGGCGCCGTCCAGCAAAACGTATAAGCCTTGTCCGCCAGCATCCACCACTCCGGCATTCCTTAATGCTGGCAGTAAGCTGGGTGTCTGGGCTACTGAGTCCTCAGCCGCCTTTACCGCGGCTTCCAGTACCGAGACCAGAGCAGCGTCATTTTTACCTGCCTCTTGAGCAGCTTTGGATGCGTCTTTAAGTACCGTCAGGATAGTCCCCTCAA
>Ga0316620_10001060_pt1 | contig 11582 bp, 8 predicted proteins | sample OWC_Aug_M1_C1_D5_FD_207651 | JGI IMG/M metagenome (GOLD analysis project Ga0316620, IMG submission 207651) | Wetland soil microbial communities from Old Woman Creek delta, Ohio, United States - OWC_Aug_M1_C1_D5_B | ecosystem: Environmental > Terrestrial > Soil > Wetlands | place: USA: Ohio... | reverse complement strand
CGCCGCACTCGGCAAACATGCTGATATCATTTCTTTCAAGGTTCGTGCAGGCAGGCAGGATCACGTCGGCAAACCTGGTTTCAGTGCTCCACCAGCAGTCCTGGGCGACGATACACTCCAGCTTGGGGCTCTGGAGCGCCTGGACCCATTTGTTGGTCTCGAGCATGGTGCCGATGAACGACCCCCCATGCCGATAGAACAGATGGCATTCCGATTTCCCCTCTTCAGGATAAGTGAATGGGTGAAACTGGTCGAGTGACGTCCCGCGCTTTGTTTCGAACAACCATTTGATCGGAGGGTTCAGGACCGCATCCGCAAAGAGGGGCCTGTAAAGACGCTGGGAAACGGGATTCCTTAAAGTCTGTCTGGTGATGCTCCTTTTAGCATACTTATCGATGCCGAAAGCGGAGTACCCCGGGAAGTTGAATCTTCCATTAAACGGCGCCCCATGGGCAGTCGTCCAGATATTGACCCCTGGCTTGCCCAACCCCTGCAGGGCTTGCAGGTAGACCATCAGCCTTGCCCATTCTGTGGCGTAGGCCTGCCGGGAAGCCCCTCCTCCCAGACAGAACGTATCCAGCATGGTCCTCTTGGAAGCCCATTCTTTCGCCAGGGCGGTGATGATTCTTGCCGGAACCCCACAAATAGCTTCTGCCCATTTGGGCGTTTTGGGCGTTCTGTCCCCTTTACCCAGGATATGGCGCCTCCACTCCTCAAAGCCATAGGTATGTGTAGCCACATAATCCTTATCATAGGTATTTTCGGTCAGCCAGACATAGGCAATCGCCTCAGCCATCGCCGCATCTGTCCCTGGCCGAGGAGCCATCCATTTATCCGCATGGATACAACTGGTGGAGTTATTATGGGGATCGATGAAGATTTGCTTGATCCCCATTTCTTTGAGCCAGAGACGCCAAATCACTGACTCCTGCCCAGCGTATAAGCCATGGGTGGTATCCGGGTCCGAGCTCCAGTGGATGACCAACTCTGAATTTTTCAAGGCATCTTCAAGGAGGTCGTACTGCTCCGGCATACCTAACCTCCAGTAGAAACCGTAGGCATGGGAAGCACCCCAATACCATCCCTCCCAGCTATCGGGATTATTTTCTATGAAGGTGAAGCCCAGCAGATGCATGAATCTGAAGTAGACGCTGAAATGATAGCCAAGATTGCCCCAGTTGTGATGGGAGGATCGTGTTCCCGTAATGGATTCTTTGCCGTAGGTCTGTTGAATCCTTTGAATCTCGCCGGCGACGAGATCTAAGGCTTGGTCCCAGGAAATCCGCTCGTACCCTGCGGAGCCCCGGGTTTCAGGATGTCTGTCTCCCTTGGGGTCAAAGCCTATTCGCTTCATGGGATACCTGATCCTGTTTTCAGAATAGACACGCATCCTTTCAGCAACAGTAAACGGAGCAATGGCCGTTTTGCGCGGCGGCGTAAACTGCTTGCCTCCGGCCCGGATGGTCCACGAAGGGGCATCCGTTTCATTCAGAACAAGAGGCCGGATACGGATGATTTTGCCATCCTTTACATGGACCCGTATCGGGCCGCCCACCGTACAATTGGTAAATATTTCTTCTGACATGGCTTTGTCCTCTTTTGAAGCTGAAAGGGTCCAATTTTCAAATGATTTGTTCTTAGCATCAATCGATGAGCCCTTTGGAGCTTGAACCGCGTCAAACTCAAAATTACTTTAGTTTGTATTTCTTGCCCAAGGCCGTAAATATTTCGTATTCCGCTTGCAAATATTTTCCGAATTCATTCGGGTCCTGGTAACTCGGGATGACACCAACTTTTACTAATTTTGCATTTGCCGCTGGATCATTCATGGCCTTCCTGATGGCTTCAGACAACTTTTCTACGATAGGTTTCGGCGTATGAGCAGGAGCAAGGAATCCATTCCAAAAATCCCGGGAGGCATCTGGATACCCCATCTGGGCAATGATTGGAACGTCAGGATACTTGTCTAATTTGCTACTCGAGGCTAATAGGCGGACTTGTTTAGCCTCCAACTGAGGTAACAATGGGGTTAGAACGGTCGCAGAAATGTCAATGTGGCCTCCCAAAAGAGCCGTAAAATTTGGAGCTGATCCGTTGAACATGATATGGACAACGTCAATGTTTAAAGGCTTCAATATGGCATCCCAGGCTAGCGCCGTCCCGCCGCCGTCCGACCCTGATTTATACTTTGGATTCTTTTTTGCGTCCCCAATGAAGTCGTTCAGGTTTTTCCAAGGTGCCTCTGATTTCACGGCAATGACTAGAGGAAAAATGATGTGCCGCGCGATAGGAGCAAAATCGGAAAGCTTATAAGAAATGTCGGGTATTAAGGAAAAACCAGCGGAGAGGGACATCGTCATGCCAACTAAAATGGTATAGCCATCTGGCTTTGCGCCAGCAACAAAACTCGTTGCCAGGGTCCCTGATGCCCCTGGCTTATTGAGAACCACCACAGGATTTTTGAATTCTTTAGTCAGCTCTTCGGAGATGATACGAGCAGCTGCGTCCGCTGGTCCACCTGCAGCTGTGCCCACCACGATCTGAATTGGCCTGATGGGATAATCCAATCCCCTCCCGATTGCTGGGAACAAGAATGTTAAAAAGCTTAAAAAGACAGATAAACCTCCCCAAGAGCTAAATCCTCTTCCATGCTTTTTTTCTATCTTTTTCATACGGAGTTCCTCCTTCAGAGCTTTGTTAGTTTCGATTCCCACGATGATGGGATCGATGTGATTCACCCCTCATCTATCTGCGGGGAGCCCCCGTGGTATCCAAGCGCCCCCAATCTTCAGCACTAGCCAGCACGGCAGATCCGTCTACTCATCTGGCCGGCAAGTGCCCCGGGAAGCCCCCCGGCATAGGCCGGGGGGAGCTTCACAACATCCTTGTAGTGTCTCTTGTTCTCAGAGAAGCCTAATTTAACGAGAAATTATAAAACCACAAGCAAAATGTCAAGTGTAACTTGTGCAACTTGATTCCTTTTTAGGAAAACCAAGAGCTGATGGACTAAGCCGTGACAGACCGTGTATATTGAGTGAACCCTAGAGATGGGCACATGCAAGCCTTTTCCACTTTGGGGGGATAGCTTTTGCTTGCCGGAGAACTCTGTCCTTGGTTTTTAAATTCAACTTACTGAAGTCACCGGAGTTGGGCGGGCTCCGTATCCGGCACATCGAGCTTCTGTTGACTTTCGTTCAGTAGAAATATAAAATCCATTTCACCGAAACGAAAGAATTTCACAGAAAGGGGAATGAGATGCCGTTCAAAGATTTGAGAGAATTCCTTACCAGGCTGGAGAAAGAAGGAGAGCTGAAAAGGATAGCGGAAGAGGTGGACTGGAACTTAGAAGCGGGTGCCATGGCCCGCAGGGCCCTTGAGGAAAACCTGCCTGCCCCATTTTTTCAAAAAATCAAGGGCTATCCAAATGGCTATCAAATGGTGAGTTGCCTTCTGACGAACCACAGGCGCATCGCTATAGCCATGGACATGGCGCCTGATACTCCGGGGACGGAACTGATTGAACAATACCTACGCAGAAAAGACAAGCCGATAAAACCGGTACTAGTCAAAGAGGCTCCCTGCAAGGAGAACGTTCTTAAAGGGGACAAGGCAAACCTGCTCAAGTTTCCTGTCCCCATGCTTCATGAGGGTGACGGCGGACGTTACCTTGGCACCTGGCACATAACGATTTCCAAAGAGGCGGGTGTCGACTGGATAAATTGGGGAATGTACCGACACATGCTACATGACAGAAAGTCGTTTGGCATACTGGCGCCACCGCCCAAACACTTCGCGTCGATGATGCAGAAAAACCCAAACAAGCCGATGGAAGTCGCAGTCGCTATTGGCACAGAGCCCATATCCTCTTTTTGTGCGGCGACCCCGATGCCCTATGGCGTATCAGAAGTTGATGTTGCGGGTGGTCTCCGTGGTGAGCCCGTAGAACTCGTCCATTGCGAGACCGTCGATCTCACCGTTCCCGCCACCGCTGAGATAGTCATTGAGGGTGAAATAAGACCCGGAGAGTTGAAGGACGAAGGCCCATTTGGAGAATACACCGGCTATCGCAGCGAGGAGAGAAGACCCCGGCCAGTGGTCCGGGTAAAGGCGATCACCCATCGGAACAACCCCATATTCGCCATGTCGTGTCCGGGTATCCCCGTTGATGATTCTGCCGCGGCATTCTCCATATGCAAGAGTGCCGCCTTTCTGGACGAGCTCAGAGGGAAGGGACTGCCGGTCACCGGTGCCTACGTCGTCCCTGAGGGAGCGAGTCACACGATCGTCGTGTCAACCCGAGTTCCTTACTACGGCATCGCCGGAGAAATCGCCCAGGTCGTCTGGGGAGCCAGACACGGATCCATTACACCCGTCGTTATTGTTGTAGAAGAGGATGTAGACCCGTGTAATCTGAGACAGGTTTTCCATGCCATGATGACCAAGTGTCATCCAGCGAGGGGAATAAACAAAGTGGAGCATGCCCTGGCATGGCCACTTATTCCTTGGCTGAACAGCTATGAACGGGAATACCGTATCGGAGCGAGAGTATACTTTGATTGCACCTGGCCTGTTGACTGGAAGCAGTCAGACATACCGAAAAAGATGTCTTTTGCCGAGGCATACCCCGAAGCTATCAAAAAGAAGGCACTCGCCAAATGGGGCAAATACGGCTACTAGAAGGTGTTCAACCCCCTTCTCCCTTTGTGCCTTGATTGTTACGGCTTCATTTCAGCCCGGACTTGATAGTGTTGCGAGCGTGCGTTAAAGCGCTTGAGCAACTCCCTTGCCTTCGGGGGAACTACCGCGACTTCATCATCCTCGCCTGCAAAAGCCCGCACAGCATCTATTGACTCAAACTACGTGACTGTCATGAACTCAACCTCATCGCCCAGATTCCGCCGAAAAAGTTGAATCCCCCGATAACCGACGATCCGACGTTCTTGTATGCCGATGAAAATCTCACTCTTGAGGAGTGATTCGTAAGCGTCAGCGTTTGCTGGTGTGGTCCAGCCATGCCAGATTCGACTCATCATATTCACGTCTCCCTTTTTGTTCGGCCCTAGGGCGTCGGGTGGCCTCATCATCATTGAAGGATCAATGGTCAGAGCTCTAAGAACCCATCAGGAGACAAGCTGGTTGCCAGCATCACCTCATTGATGTCATGATGCGCTAGATAGCTTCCGGCTTTCCTGTTTACCCCTTCAAGCCAGAACTTCTCGATGATTTCCCGCAACCCTGCATACCTTGCCAGGATCTCCAACCGCGAAAGGAGCGAATCTTTGTTCCTCAAAGGCGTGGATTCTTGCTCGATCCGTTCTCGAATTTTCTCGACGGCCTGTAACCCGATGGACAGCCCCAATTCCCGAAAGGCAAGGCGGACATCTACCGGGAGCCTCAGAGCATTCTCCGTCACAAAGGATTCCAGGCCGATCAGAGAAGACTCCAATAAAGTCTCCAGCAGGTTGGTTGGTTCAAGATTTCCGCTGGAAATCAATTGGGCCACCCTGCAGGCATCAAACAAGAGACCTCCGATGCCGAGCGGGTCATCTGTGACCCAGCTCTTTCCTTGACAAATATGGGCCATGTCGAGAATCTCGGCACGAAGACCCTTTTCAATAGATTCTCCTTTCTTTCTTGCTGCAGTCGCCTGGAGTTCGTTGTAGGTCACAAATCCGTCTAGAGGATCATGTTGCCCCATGGACGGCACGAGAGGGCGGGAGAGGTCTATGCTCATTTTCCAGTACATTTTTTTTGGACCCCCGCGGGGGGAAGCATAGACAAACCTGGCATGAGCCGTTTTTGCAAGCTCCAGCGCCCATGTATTGTACTTCATATCCCCGGTGACCTCGCTTATGCGGTTGAGGGCATGCATCCACTTCGTTAGATAATGATAGTACTGTCCATCGCGGTCCCATTCCAGATCTTCGTCAAAAGGGACGGTGGGCCTACGCTCCTGCAACTGTTTGCCTATCCTCAATCCCCCTCGGGTGGGATGCTCCCTTCCCTGTTCCTCTTCGAGGCCGCTGATCCAGCCGGTCCGCGAGTCGTCTCCTCGGTGACGGCCGAGGATGTTGTGGACCTGATCAACGAGCTGTAGTGCCAGATCCTCGAATTCCTCGTCCCCCGTCTCCTGATAAAGGCCGAGAAAGTTGCAGACCGCAAATGCGTCCGTCCATAAGTAGCGCCGCGGCGCACTCCTTCCCGGTGACAGTCCGGTTTCTATCGCAAATTCAGTCATGATTGTTTTGACCAAGGGCGTCGATGCTCTTTGTTTCATCGTTTCTTCCAGCGGTTCTTCACTGCGTCTCATTACCTTAACCTAGCTTACCATAAGTGCTAGGTTCGTTAAACATCCCTCTATCGACGGTCTCTCTTTTAACCGGGAGAGGATCTCCGCTTTTTGCATTTCAGGACCCCCTGTTTGGTTCTCGCCCGGCCGGGTTCGATCGGACGATGATTTTTTCCCAATCTTCCTTAAACGAGTCCGGTGTGATATATGAATAAATGAAAAGGCAGAAGAAGAATGGAGTTCTTGACCAAAAGACATCTTATCCATAAATCATGCGATGTTTTCAGGAGTGAATCTTATGTCCGTGGGCAGCCTTCAGAGTTTTTTTGAACCCCGGGGTGTGGTCGTCGTAGGAGCGCGAAGGTCCTTCGGCTTCGGCTATGGCATTCCCCTGTTTCTGCAGAAACACGGTTGGGGAAACCGCCTCTATCTTGTCAATCCTGTAGGCGGAGAGCTGCATGGCCAAAATGTCTACAAACGAGTTCAAGATGTTCCGTCGCCTGTTGATCTGGCGATCGTCATCGTTCCTGCTGAGGCGGTTCTCGGTGTGATGGAAGAAATTGGAGAGCGGGGCATCAAAAACGTCATTATTGAAACCGCCGGTTTTGCCGAGACGGGTGACCGAGGCATGGCCTTACAGGAGGGGGTAAAAGCTATTGCCATGCAATACCGTATGCGGATGATTGGGCCAAATTGTGTGGGTCTGGTCAACACAGGAAATAAATTCTGTTCAATAGAAATCGTAGAGGAATCTCTCACTCCGGGACCGCTTTCCATCATTGCGCAGAGCGGGGCCTTTGGAAATATTCTGCTGGATTATCTCCCTCAATGTGGTCTTTCGATCTCAAAGGCGGTGACCTTAGGCAATCGCGTGGATGTCGATGAATCGGATGTGCTGGATTATCTTGATCGTGATCCCACGACACGAGTGATCATGATCTATTTGGAAGGGACCGCAAATGGGCGGCGTCTCATGAAGTCCCTTGCCCGTGTCACGAAGAAGAAGCCTGTCCTGATATTGAAGAGCGGCAGAACAGAGGCCGGCAAGCGAGCGACCGCCTCTCATACGGGGAGCATTTCCGGTCAGGATAATATCTATGGGACGGCGTTTGCGCAGTCGGGGGCGATCCGAGCCGAGAGCCTATCCCAGCTCATCGATCTGGCGCGTGTCTTCACCACTCAGCCCTTGTGTCAGGGGAACCGGCTGGGCATTATCACAACGAGCGGAAGCCTGGGAGCGTTGTCAACAGATGTCGCGGTGTCAAGTGGGCTCACGGTCCCTTCTCTTTCCTCATGGATGGTGAACCAGGCACGGGAACTATCGCCGGATTGGATGAATGTTAAGAATCCCCTCGATGTCGGTCCCTCGGGAATCTACGGCAAGCTCCTGCCGATGTTCTTGGCAGATCCGGAGATTAACATGGTGCTCGCTATTATGGTGATACCCTGGGAAGCGGTCAGGAACTTCAAGACCGTCGGGTTTAGAGTGGGGGATTGGTTTGGGGATATCGCATCTATTCGCGAGCAATACCCGGATAAGCCTCTGGTCGGCGTCGTGGTCGGCCATCCTGAGTATGTGCATGATATGGCTTCGCTTTGTGGTCGTTCCGTACCGATTTTCACTTCACCTGAAGCGGCCACCCGGGCCCTTGCTGCACTCTGGAGTTATTCCAGGGCGCGAAAGAAATCAGGGGACAAAAGATCTGATATTAGCGGAGTAGGCACACGGTCTTAAAGCGTGGCGTGATGGCAAAATTCAATTAATATCAATAAGTTGGTTTGGTTCAATCTGCTATACTAAGCTTGTTTGACATTCAACTACGAGCAGGTTATGAGGGACTGGACGAAAAACGTTGGACTTGTTGGTGATGTACACACAAGATGGAATGATGATATTACTTAACAAATTGATACAGGAGGGGGAAGTATGAAAACCATCGTCTCTCGAAGAATGAACGAGATTTGTTGTCTGGTGATAGGTCTTTTTCTGATCGGGTTCTGCCCGGCTTTGCTCCATGCAGCCGACGAATATCCGAATAAGACGATTACGATCGTCGTCCCGATGGTAACGGGAGGACAGTTTGACTTGGGCGCCCGGGTCCTAGCCGATGCCATGGAAAAACAACTGAAACAACCCGTGGTGGTCGTCAACAAACCAGGGGCCGCAGGGACGATCGGAGGCTATTCCGTCGTTTCTGCCAAGCCGGACGGCTACACCCTGGGCTACTTCCACAATACTCCCGTGGCCCCTGAGGTCTACAGTTACTTTTACGGCGCGCCGTATACCAGCAGCGATCTCATTCCGATCTGCCGCGTCCATTTCCTTCTGAACGTGATTACGGCGAGGGAGGACGCGCCTTATAACACCCTGAAGGAATTCGTGGAGTATGCCCGGAAGAACCCCGGAGTGAAATACGGGCATAACGGAAAAGCGTCGCTTCAGTTCCTGACGATGACCACGATAGCCAAAGCCGAAAAATTGAATCTCATCGACGTCCCTTATGACGGCGATGGGGCAATTCTCCCTGCCCTCCTGGGCGGCCACATCCCCCTCGGGGTACCGGCCTTTTCCGTGATAAAATCACAGGTCAAGGCGAAGAAACTGAAAATGCTCGCCACCTGCACGGAAAAGAGAACTCCCTCTACCCCCGACGTGCCTTCCCTCGTGGAGCTTGGCTACAAGCTCCCCTACACGATCTCCATGGGCCTCTACGCCCCGACGAAAACCCCGGATACGATTGTGAAGAAGCTTAATGACGTGGTAGCCAGGATTGTCGAAGACAAGGAGTTTCAGAAGAAAAACACAGAGATGGAAATGATATTGGCCTTCGCGGGCAGCGCTGCTTTTCAGAAGGATATGGGACTGTTCAAGGAGAATGTCACTGCCTTCTTCAAAGAGCAGGGCTTAGTTAAGAAGTAGGATGTTTCCGTGACCTGGGGTTGATGTTCTGGGTCCATGCTCCCACCCTCGTGATCACTTCCGAGGACGATGCCCCCCTGGCAGAGCCACGGGGGTTGTTTCGTCTCCCGCCATGGAAATAAGAAATGGGCAAGGCAATGGTTGAGAAACAGAGGGGAATGTCGGAAGGAATTTTCTGGGTCGTCATCGGTGGTTTCATCTGCATCCTGGCGTTTCAGCATGGTCTCGGGTCTGTCCGGGCGCCCGGGCCGGGTTTTGTCGGGTTTCTGTCGGGGATCCTTGTAGGCGGTGTCGGAGCCGCCATGATGTTGTCTAAGAGTATCTCGATGGGTCGTGGGAAAGGAACGATCCGGGGTGCAGGTCTGGGCATCCCTGCGGTTTCCCTGAGGCGTTTGGCATACACCATGATGTTCCTCATCGCTTACGCGATCCTGATGGACCCTCTCGGGTACATTGTCTCGACGTTTCTGGCGATGTTCGGCCTTTTTTTTGACCGGGAAAAAAAGAACTGGCTCTGGAGCCTCTTTTTTTCGGTCACCGCCTCCCTGGTCAGTTACCTCGTTTTTGAAGTCTGGCTTCGCTGCCAGCTTCCTCGCGGGATACTTCCTTGGTGGTAAAGCATCATGAGCGTACTTAGCGCCCTTTATTATGGCTTCGGCATCGTACTCGAACCGTGGAATCTCCTCTCCTGCTTCATCGGGGTCTTTATCGGAACTCTGGTCGGTGTTCTTCCCGGGATCGGCCCGGCGGGCGCCATGTCTCTCCTTTTGCCCGTCACCTTCGGCATGTCGCCGGTCACCGGGATCATCATGCTGGCAGGCATTTACTACGGCACGATGTACGGGGGCTCGACGACCTCGATCCTGGTGAACATCCCGGGTGAGGCAGCCTCGATTGTCACCTGTCTCGACGGCCACCAGATGGCCCTGAAGGGACGCGCAGGTCCCGCGCTCGGTATTGCCGCCTTCGGCTCGTTTATTGCGGGCACGATAGGCATCATTGGGCTGATTTTCATGACGAACATGCTTGCGGGGGTCGCGCTCGTCTTTGGGCCGACGGAGTATTTCTCGCTCATGTGCCTCGGACTCTCCCTGGTTACCTACCTCACCCAGGGATCGATCCTCCGGGGGCTGATCATGGCCGGAGTGGGCCTCTTCCTAAGCCAAATTGGCCTAGACATTGTTACGGGCCAGACGCGCTTCTCCTTTGGACTCAGAGGTTTGATCGACGGTGTGGGGCTGGTTCCAGTCATCATGGGGCTTTTCGGGATTTCGGAAGTGCTTCTCAATATCGAGACGCTGGGCCAGCAGCGGGCGATCATGAAAACCACCTTCAGACATCTCTTTCCCACATGGGAGGACTGGCGCAAATCGGCCGCACCCATCGGCAGAGGGACGATGATCGGGTTCTTCCTGGGAATCCTCCCCGGCGGCGGGGCGCTGATTTCCTCTTTTGTCTCTTACGCGGCGGAGAAGTGGTTTTCGAAGCACCCCGGAGAGTTTGGCAAGGGGGCGATCGAGGGTGTCGCAGGACCGGAGTCGGCCAACAACGCGGCGTCGACCAGCGGCTTCATACCCCTTTTCAGCCTTGGCATTCCCTCGAATGTCATCATGGCGCTCCTCCTCGGCGCCCTCATGATCCACGGTCTTAGACCCGGGCCCTTGATGATCACGGAGCGGCCCGATATCTTCTGGGGCACGGTGGCCAGCATGTACGTGGGCAATGCGATGCTCCTGATGCTCAATTTGCCGCTGATCGGGTTGTGGGTACAGGTGCTGAAGGTTCCGTACAGGACCCTTTTCCCGTTGATCCTCCTTTTCTGCTTCATCGGCGCTTACAGCATCAGCGCGAACGTCTTCGACCTGTACGTGATGCTCATCTTCGGTGTCATGGGGTACGTGCTGAGGAAAAAGAACTACGAGTGTGCTCCGCTGATACTTGCCTTCGTGCTCGGACCCATGATGGAGAAGAACCTCCGCCAGGCGCTCATCCTGTTTGACGGCAACCTTTCCGTTTTTGTGACGAGGCCCCTTTCTCTCGCCGCACTCGTCATATCTGTGCTTCTGCTGCTCAGCGCAGTCATCCCGTTCGTGCAAAAAAGGAGGACCAAGGTGATCGCGGAGGAGGATTGAAACCGCTTAAGACAACAACCACCGCGAGTATTTATTGGGGAAATAAATAAATCAGCATAATCTTTTAAAAGGAGGAAATTGCACGATGAATAAGAAACTGAGTCCTATGTTAGATCCCCGGGGCCGGCAGGAAAGGCCGATTCTCAAGCTTGCGCCGAGAGTGAGCCTTGAAGAATTAAAAAAAGGAAAAATCCTTTTTTATGACAATACGAAACTGGGCTACTGTAACTACGGCGAGGTT
>Ga0316620_10001059_pt1 | contig 11587 bp, 4 predicted proteins | sample OWC_Aug_M1_C1_D5_FD_207651 | JGI IMG/M metagenome (GOLD analysis project Ga0316620, IMG submission 207651) | Wetland soil microbial communities from Old Woman Creek delta, Ohio, United States - OWC_Aug_M1_C1_D5_B | ecosystem: Environmental > Terrestrial > Soil > Wetlands | place: USA: Ohio... | reverse complement strand
CGTGCGCGCCAGCAGCACGGCGGCGGCGAGGAGGACGAGGGACAGCGCCGTCTCTCCGGCGACGAGCGCCCCCCGCAGGCGGTCGAGGCCGTGCGGCGAGCCCGCCATCTCGCGCCGGAGCGCGGTCGCTTCGGTCCGGGCCGCCCGGATCGCCGGCAGCAGCCCGAAGAGGAGAACGGTCCCGCCGCTCGCGACGAGGCCGAAGAGGAGCATCCGACCGTCGGGAGCGAACGTGGCCGCGCGGGGAAGATAGGGCTGGATCACGCGCGAGAGGATCGTCGACCCGGCCGCGGCGACGAGGATCCCGGCGGCGGAGCCGGCGAGCGCGAGGACGGCGCTCTCGACGAGCATCTGCCGCACGAGACGGAATCGCGCCGCGCCGAGCGCCGCGCGGATCGCGAGCTCGCGCCCGCGGGCCGTCGAGCGGGCGAGGAGCATCCCGGCGAGGTTCACGCACGCGATGAGGAGGACGAGCGTGACCGCGCCGGAGAGGATGAAGAGCTTCTGGCGGTAGTCGTTGGACGACCAGAGCCGGAAGGGCACGACGCGCCCGCGGCGGTTTCGGGCGGCTTCGGGGTACGCGCGCGCGATCCCCCGCATGATGCCGTCGATCTCGGCGCCCGCGGTCGCCGGGGAAATGCCCTGCCGCAGGCGCGCGATGGTGCCGAGGAAATGCGATCCCCGGTCGGCGTAGATCGGCGTGTCGGGATGGAGGGGCGTCCAGATCCCGTCGGAGAGCCCCACCGGAAACTCGAATCGCGAGGGCGCGACGCCGACGATGGTGCACGGGGTCCCGTTGACGCGGACCACGCTCCCGACGGCGGCCGGATCGGCCCCGAAGCGGGTCCGCCAGACCGGGTCACCGAGGACCGCGACGCACGGCGCGCCGGGAGCGTCTTCGCCCGCGGAGAACGTCCGGCCGAGAGCGGCGCTCACGCCGAGCACGTCGAAGAGGTTGGCCGTCGATTCGACGAGGCGGACGCGCTCCGGCTCGCCGCGGCGCTCGAGGTTGCCGGACTGCGCGAGATAGCCCGCCATCCCGTCGAAGCTCCGGGCCTCCTTCCTCCAGTCGAGGAAGTCCGCCCACGAGGGGGGCCCGAATCCCCGCGCGCCGTTCCACGTCTCGATGACCTGGACGAGCTCGCCCGGGCGGCGGTACGGATAGGGACGGAGAAGCGCGCGGTCGACGATGCCGAACATCGCCGCGCTCGCGCCGAGCCCGAGAGCGAGCGTCGCGACGGCGAGCGCGGCGAAGCCGGGAGACCGGCGGAATCCGCGGAGAGCGAACCGGACGTCCTGCAGGAGACCGCTCACGTTTCCTCCTTCACTCTTGCCGCAACGCGCGCATCGGGTCGATCCGCGCCGCCCGGCGGGCGGGGAAATATCCGGCGGCCAGGGACGCCGCAGCGATCGCCGCCGTGCCCCAGACGAAAGCGGCCGGATCCCCCGCCCGGACGCCGAAGAGCATCGACGCGATCAGGCGCGCGGCGGCGTAGGCGGCCGGTAGCCCGACCGCCGCCCCGACGACGAGGAGGCGCGCGACGTCGCTCAGCACGAGGCCCTGGATCGCTCCGGCGGTGGCGCCGACGGCCATCCGGACGCCGATCTCCGGAGTGCGGCACGCGACGGAGTACGCCAGCAGCCCGTAGATCCCGATTCCGGCGAGGAGGGCCGCGAGGGCCGCGAAGACCAGGGAGAGCGCGCCGATGAGCCGCGGGCGCGCGATCGAGTCGTCGATCCGGGACCGCAGCGCGGTGACCTCCGGCATCGGGAGATCCGGCGCCGTCCGCGAAACGACCGACCGCACGGCCGCCGCCGCGGCGGCGGCGTCGACCGTCCGGACGTAGAACGTCAGCCGCCGGAGACTCGGGTCCTGGAGGTACGGAAAATAGGCGAACGGCGCCGGATCCTCGTCGACCTCGGACCGGCTGTCTCGGACCACGCCGACGACCTCGACGTTCGCCGCGCCGAAGCCGATCCGCGCGCCGATCGGATCGCGCCCGGCGAAGAACCGGCGGACGAGCGTCTCGTTCACGATCGCGACCGGCGCCGCTCCCCCGGCGTCTCCTTCGCCGAACTCGCGGCCCGCGGCGAGCGGGATGCCGAGCGTCGAGAAGAAGTCCGGACCGACGAAATCCCTCCGGACGTGGTTCCCCGCGTCGGGCGGGATCACGATGCCGGCGATCGAGAGGTCTCCGCTGAGGTCGTTGTCGTGGAACGACCCGAGCTCGGCGGCGCTGACCGACCGGACGCCGGGGAGCGCGGCGAGCGAATCGGACAGACTCCGCGCGAGGCTCGTGGTCCGCTCGGGCGAGTATCCGATCAGGCGCGGACTGACGGTGAACTCGAGAACGTGGTCGGGGGAGAGCCCGAGATCGACGGCGGCGAGGTTGTGGAGGCTCCGGGCGAAGAGCGCGGCGCCGACGAGGAGCGCGAGCGTCAGGGCGATCTGCCCGGAAACGAGCCATTTCCGCACCCGAAGACCGTCTCCCGGCGCCGCTGCGCCGCGGAGCACCCGGCTCGGATCGAGCCTCGAGGCCTTCCAGGCCGGGACGACCCCGAAGAAGAGGCCGGCCGCGATCGAGACCGCGAGGGTGAAGAGAAGGATCGACGGGTCGATCGTCGCGGGGATCCGGCGAAGGTCGGCGTCGGCCGGGAGCGCCGCAAGGAGCGCGTGCAGACAGGCCGCGGCGACCAGGAGCGCGAATGCTCCTCCCGCGAGGGCGAGGACGAGGCTTTCCACGAGAGACTGGCGGAACAGGGCGCGGCCGTTTCCCCCGACCGCGAGGCGGATGCCGTGTTCGCGCCGGCGCGCCGCCCCCCGGGCGAGCAGGAGGCCGGCGAGGTTCGAGCAGGCGATGAGCAGGACGGCGCCGACCATTCCCATGAGCGCGAGAAGAGGGCCGCGCACGTCGCTCTGGAGCACGAGACGGCCGCGGCCCCCCGGGACGAGCTCGATCCGCCGCTCGAGGAACCGGCGGCGCTTGTCGGCGTCCCAGCCGTGGATCTGCGGGAGGAGGTCGGCGAGAAGGGCGCGGTAGGTGACCGCGAGCGACGCTTCCGCGCGGGCGATCGATTCTCCCGCCTCGAGCCGTCCAATCAGCTGCAGCCAGTAATCCTTGGGGTCGTCGAGGCCGTTCCAGGACGGCGTCATCGACGCCTTCATCATCAGCGGGACGAAGACGTCGGCGGGGCGGCCCCGCTGGACTCCCTCGAATCCCGGACGCGCGACCCCCACGACGGTCAGGAGCCGGCCGTTGACCGTGATCGTCTTGTTCAGGATCGCGGGATTGCCGCCGAACCGCCGGAGATAGTACGGAAACGAGAGGACGACCACCGGACGTTCGTCCGGCACCCGGTCGTCCGACGGAACGAGCGTGCGGCCGATCGCGGGTGTCACGCCGAGGACCTGGAAATAGTTCCCCGACACGAGCTCGCCCCGGGCGGCCCCCGTGCGGTTCGCCGCCGAGACGTTCGCCTCGAACGGAAACACTCCCGCGAGCCCGGCGAGCGCGCGATTGCGGTCGCGCAGGTCCCGGTAGGTGGGATAGGAGAACGACGTCTTGTCGTCGTTGTCGCTCCAGGTGTGTCCCTGGCTGGGTCCCGGCGAGCGGAGCAGGACCAGCTCGCGCGGACGCGCGACCGGGAGGAGCCCGAGCAGAACGCGATCGACCAGCGTGAAGATCGCGGCGTTGGCGCCGATCCCGAGGGCGAGCATCGCGATCGCGACGGCCGCGAATCCCGGGCTGCGGCGGAGCCCGCGGAGCGCGTAGCGGGCGTCCTGCAGGAGCGTGCTCATCGACTCACCTCACTCGTCCCGCAGCGCCGAGAGCGGATCGATTCGCACGGCGCGCCGCGCGGGGATCGCGCAGGCGAAGAAGCCCACGATTCCGAGGAGGACGGCGACGGCGGCGAGCGTCGCCGGGTCGTGGCGCCCGACGCCGAAAAGGAATCCTTCGAACGTCTTTCCGAGAAGGAGCGCGCCGGCGAGCCCGGCCGCCCCTCCCAGGGCGATGAGGCGCATACCCGAGCCGACGACCATCCGGAAGACTTCGCCGGGGCGCGCGCCGATCGCCATCCGGACGCCGATCTCGTGGGTCCGCTGCGCGACCGAGTAGGAGATCACTCCGAAGAGGCCGATCGCCGTGAGCGCGAGCGCGACGAACGCGAACAGCCCGACGAGGAGCGAGTTGAAGCGCTCGGGGGAGAGCGAGTCGGAGACGTAGCCGGACAGCGGCTGGGGGGCGTAGACCGGGAGCTCGGGGTCCATCCGGCCGACGAGCCGGCGGATCGAGGCGAGCGCCGACGCGTCGTCCCCGGCCGTCTTGACGACGATCCACATCGAGTCGAAACCCGCCTGCGCCTCCGGGACGTAGATCGCGGGCGTCGCCTCGCCGCGGAATCCGTCGAGCTTCACGTCGGCGACGGTGCCGACGATCTCGCGAAACGCCGGCTCCTCGCTTCCCGGCGAGAAGCTCGGGCGGATCCGCTGCCCGACCGCGTTCCCGTTCGGAAAGAACTTCCGCGCGAGAGTCTCGTTGACGATCGCGACGGGCGGAGCGTGAGGTGCGTCCTGCCGCGTGAACTCGCGGCCCGCTCGGAGAGCCGTGCCCATCGTCCGGAAATAGCCCGGCTCGACGGCCGTGAACCCGGCCTCCCAGGGGAAGGGCCGGCTCGACGAGGAGGGCGGGGGCGCAACCCCGGCGCCGGGCGCGAGGGCGAACCCGACCCGGTTTTCGAAGCCGGAGAGGGGGAGGGGCATCACGGCGCTCGCCGACACGATCCCCGGCGCCTTCCCGAGGTCGTCCACGACGGTCGCATACGCGGCGGCCGACCGCTCCGGATCGGGATAGCGAAGGCCGGGGAGGTCGACCCGGGCGGTGAAGACCCGCCGGGCGTCGAACCCGGGATCGACGCGCAGGAGGCGATCGAGGCTGCGCAGCAGGAGACCCGCTCCGGCGAGGAGAACGAAGGCCACCGCGACCTCGCTGGCCACCAGGGCGGAGCGCACGCGGTGCCGCCTTCCGGCCGGCGTCGCTCCGCGCTCGCGCAGGGCGTCCGCCAGGTTCGGGCGCGCGGAGGCGAGCGCGGGCGCGAGGCCGAAGACGACGCCGGTCGCGAGGGAGAGACCCAGCGCGAAGAGGAGCACGCCGCCGTCGAGCGTGATCTCCGACGCGCGGGGAACGCGGCCGCCGGAAGCCGCGACGAGCGCCGGGACGCCCCAGGCGGCGAGCAGCACGCCGGCCGCGCCTCCCGCGGCGGCGAGGACCAGGCTCTCCGTGAGGAGCTGGGACACGATCCGGCCCCGGCTCGCGCCGATCGCGGCCCGGACGGTGATCTCCGCGCGCCTCGTCGTCGCCCGCGCGAGGACGAGGTTCGCCGCGTTCGCGCAGGCGATCAGGAGGACGAGGCCGACGGCGGCGAGGAGCATCGTGAGGGCGGGGCGCGCCCGGCGGACGAGAGGCTCCGCCGCCGGAACGACGCGGGCGCTCATTTTCCCGTTCGTGTCGGGATACTCGTTCCGGAGGCGCGCCGTGATCGCGTCCATCTCCGACTGGGCGCGCCGGAGCGCGACGCCCTTCTTCAACTTCGCGAAGACGTCGATGAAATGCGCCCCGCGCACCTCCGCGACGGGGCGGCTCCCGTCCGTCGATTCGTGGGCGAACGCCGCGGAGAGCCACAGCTGCGCCGGAGGACCGTCGACCGGGAGCCGGAAACCGGGAGCGAGGATGCCGACCACGGTGAAGGCCCGGCCGTTCAGGCGGATCGTCGAGCCGGCTGCGTCGCGCCGCGCGCCGAGGACGTTCCTCCAGAACCCGTCGGAGAGGATGACGCTCCGGGCGCCGGCGCGGTCGTCTTCGGGCGTGAAGAGCCGCCCCGCCCGGGTCCGCGCGCCGAGGAGCGGCAGCAGGCCCGCGGTCACCGCCGCCGCTTCGACGTGCTCGGGCCGGGGGCCGCCGGTGACCGCGAGGTCCATCGGATACGTGCCGCCGACCTCTTCGAAGACCGTGTTTCCCGCTCGCCAGTCGGTCATGTCGGGGAAACTCACGGCGCCCATCTCCCGCAATCCGCCCGTGACCGTCCGGAGCGCGACGATGCGGTCGGCGTCCGGGTAGGGGAGAGGCTTCAGGAGCACGCTGCGGACCACCGAGAAGATCGCCGTGTTCGCGCCGATCCCGAGCGCGAGTGTGGCGATCGCGACCGCGGCGAAGCCGGGCGACTTCCGCAGGGAGCGGAGGGCGTAGCGGAAGTCGAACGCGATTCGGGAAATCATGCGGCGTCTCTCATTCCGCTCGGAGCGCCGACGCCGGATTCACCCGGCCGGCCCGGCGCGCCGGGGACCAGCAGGCGAGGAAGGCGGCGGCGCCGAGGACCGCCGCCGACGAGGCGGCGGTCCGGACGTCCAGGGTGGACGATTCGAAGAGAACGGCGTTCATCGCGCGCGCCAGGAGGAAGGCGAGCGCGGAGCCGGCGACGATGCCGGTGGCGAGGAGCCGGAACGCGTCGCGAACGACGAGGCGGCGGATGTCGGGGCCCTCGGCGCCGAGCGCCATGCGGAGGGCGAATTCCGGCCGCCGCCGGAGGAGCACGGCCGACAGCAGGCCGTGAAGGCCGATCGCCGCGAGCAGCACCGCGACGAGTCCCGCCGAGGACGCCACGCGCGAGGCGAGGAAGACGTCGGCCATCGACGCCGAGACCTGGTCGGCCATCGCCATGACTTCGGTGACCGGGACGTTCGGATCGACCGCGCTCGCGGTTTCCCGGAGCCGCTCGAGCATCGCCTTCGGATCGCCGGCGACCCGGACGACGAGCCGCGAATCGATCGGCGGCCCGAATGGGAACTGCCAGTACGCGAGATAGAGGAACGGCGGCGAACGCCGGGCGGCGGGACGGAGCTGGGCGTCCCGGAAGACGCCGACGACGGTGCACGGCCTTCCCTCGACGACGACCGTCCGGCCGAGGGGGTCGGCGCCGGATCCCATCGCCGCGGCGAGGCTCTCGTTGACGAGCGCGACGGGCGGGGCGCCGGCGCGGTCGCCCTCCTCGAATTCCCGCCCCCGAAGCACGGGTACTCCGAGGGTGCGGAGGAAGCCGGGGCCGATCTCGTGGTAGCCCGCCCGAAGCGTGCGGGCATCCCGGTCTCCGCGGCCTCCCGGCACCGCCACCGTCGCTTCTCCGGTCTGCCGCCAGGCGAAACCGGAGCCGCGGGCGAGGCTGGCCGATTCGACTCCCGGCAAGGACTCGAGGCGCCGGAGGACTTCGCGCGTGTAGTGTTCCGCTTTCTCCGGCGAGGCGGAGACGAGGCGCGGGCGCAGGCGCATCAGGGCGACGTGGGTCGGGTCGAACGACCCTCCGGATCGAACCCGGGAAGCGCTGCGGGCGAGGAGCCCCGCCGCCGCGACGAGGGCGAACGAAAGCGCGATCTGCCCGCCGACCAGAATTCCGCGGTGGCGGCTTTCTCCCGTCCCCGTCCAGCCCCGATCGTCTTTCAACGCGTCGAGGAGGCTCGTGCGCGCCGCCTGGATCGCGGGGAGGATGCCGCAGAGCAGGCCGCCGACGATGGCGAGAAGCAGGGAAGCGGACCAGACGCGGCCCGTCAAAGCGAGCGGGAACCTCCGAATGTATCCCTCCGAGTCCGCGGTGTAGAAAGGCAGCACCGCCGCGCGGGCCCAGGCCGAAAGGACGATGCCGAGCGCGCCGCCGCCGATCGCCAGGAGCAGGCTCTCGACGAGGAGGCGGCGCACGAGCCGCACCGGGCCGCACCCGATGCTCCGGCGGATCGCCAGCTCCTTGCGCCGCGCGGCGGCCCGGACGGCCTGAAGCGCGGCGATGTTCGCGCACGAGACGACGAGGAGGAGAAGGGCGATCGCGGCCAGGAGGCGCAGCGACGGGATCATCTCCCGTCGGGCGGCCGCTTCGAGCCCGAGCGCCCGATCGGCGACGAGGGACGGGGGCCTCCCCGAAGACGCGCGGCGCGGTTCGAGTCCCGGCGCGGCGGCCGCGAGGCCGGATCGAACCTGCGCGAGCGTCTCCCCCGGCGCGATCCGTCCGAGGATCTCGAGCGTCCGGGCCTGCCCGGCGAGGGCGTCGCCCCAGCGGTATCCCGTCCGCAGCATCATCGTCGGAATCCAGAGGTCGTTGGGGTTCTCGGCATGGACGCCGTCGAAGCCCGACGGGGCGACGCCGACGACCGTGAAGGGAACGCCGTTGATCCGGACGATCCGGCCGAGGAGGGAGGGGTCCGCGCCGAAGCGCTTCCTCCAGTAGCGATCGCTCAGGACCGCGACCGGGTCGCGGCCGGGAACGGCGTCCTCTTCGGGAAGGAAGAACCGGCCGAGAGCGGGCCGGACGCCCAGTGTCGCGAAGTAGTTCCCGCTCACGACCGCGCCCTGCGCCTCCCGCGTGCCGTCGCTGCCGTCGACGACGAGGGGCGCGGACGAGTAGTGGGCCGCGAGCGACTCCCACCCCGGGGCCCGGTCCCGGAGGTACCGGTATTCGGAATAGGAGAAGGCGCCGTCCTCGCGCCCGTCCTCGACCCGGTACACGCGCGCGAGCCCCGCGGGCGACGGAACGGGAAGCGGGCGGAAGAAGATCGTCTCGGCGACGGTGAGGATGACGGCATTCGCGCAGATCGCGAGCCCCAGGATCGCGATCGAGCTGGCCGTGACTCCCGGGAATCGGCGCATCGCGCGCAGCCCGTCCCGGACGTCCTGCAGCAGCCCGTTCATCTCATTCCTGCCGGAGCGCCTCGGCGGCGGGAAGCCGGAGGAGGCGAAGGGACGGGATTAGGATCGCCACCGTCGACGCGGCGGCGAGAACGAGCGCGGCCGATCCGAGTGACAGCGGATCGGCCGCCGCGACGCCGTAGAGCACCGCGCGAGCCAGGCCGCCGAGGGCGACCGCGATCGCGATGCCCGCCGCGACGCCGGCGGCGACGAGGCGGGACTGCTCCGAGAGCAGCAGGGCGAGGAGGCGCGCGGGCCGCGCACCGAGCGCCGCGCGGATTCCCATCTCCCGCTGGCGCTGGGCGATCGCGTACGCGGTGATGCCTGCCAGGCCCGTGCAGGCGAGGGCGAGCGCGGCTAGGGTGAACACGGAAAGGAGGAGGATGCCGACGCGCCGGGACGCGAGGGACGAGGCGATGACCTCGTTCATCGTCCGGATCGTCACCGGGACTTCCGGGTCCACTTCGCGTGCGGCCCGCCGCGCGCCCTCGGCGATCCCCAGGGGATTTCCCGCGACGCGCATCGTCACGGTCACGGTCGATCCTTTCTGGCGCTGGGCGAGGTTGCCGTAGAAGATCGGCTCGGGAGGGGTCTCGAGCCGGCTCTCCCGGACGTCGCCGACGACGCCGACGATCGTCATGACCCGCAGGTCGCCGTCCATGTTGCCGTATTCGATCGTCTGGCCGATCGGGTCCCGGTCGGAGAATCGCCGGCGGGCGAGGGTCTCGCTGATCACCGCAACGTGCGGAGCGTCCGCGGCGTCCCGCGAATCGAACACGCGTCCGCGAAGGAGAGGGATTCCCATCGCGGCGAAGTAGCCGCCGGTCGCGAGCGCGAAATCCGCCGACCCGGTGCGTGCCGGGTCCTTGAAGAGCCGCTCGAAGGCGGAGGGGTCGGAAAGGGTCTGGCCCGGCTGCATGATCAGGAACGTCCCGTCGGGCGCGTCGCTCCCGATGGGGAGCGCGTCGGTGGCGCCGACTTTCTCGACGCCCGGCAGCCGCCCGACGCGATCGAGCACCCGGGCGATGTCGGACCGGCGGCGGACGCGGTCGGCGTCGGAGCCGGCCTCGGGAAAGTCGAGATCCATCGCCAGAACGCGGTCGGGCTGGAAGCCGAGAGGAACGTCGAGGAGCTTCGTGAAGCTGCGCGCGAGGAGCGAGACCCCCGCGAGCAGGACCACGGTGACCGCGAGCTGCCCGATCGAGAGAACGCGCTGGGCGCGTCGCGCGCGGGCGTTGGCGGTGGACTGCTGGCCGCGAAGAACGTCCGCCAGACGGCTGCCGTACTCGCCCCAGGCGGTGGCGACGGCGAGCGCTCCGGCGGCCGACAGCGCGAGAAGAACCGCCGCGGCGAGGGCGGGTCCGTCCACCGCGATTTCGGCCACGCGGGGAAGCCCGGGGGGCGCGAGCCGGGCGACGGCGCCGACGAGTCCGACGGCGACCGCGATCCCCAGGATGCCTCCCGGGACGCAGACCGCGAGCGCTTCGGCGAGGAACGTCCGGATCAGGTCGAGGCGCCCGGCGCCGAGCGCGCGCCGGACGGCGATCTCCCTTCGCCGGGACGCGGCGCGGGCGAGGAGCAGCGCGACGACGTCCACGCACCCCACCAGGAAGAGGGCGGCGGCCGCCGCGAGGAGGAGCAGCAGCGCGGGGCGCGTGCCGCCGACGATCGTCTCGCGAAGCGGCGTGACCGCCGCGTCGGCCATGTCCGTGAGCTTGCCCTCCCGGGCGGCGAGGCCCTTCGCGATCGCCGACAGGTCCGCTCGCGCGGCGGCGACGGGAGTTCCCGCGCGCACGCGTCCGACGACGCGGTCGTTGTGCGCGGTGCGGCTCGGCAGCCACGGGAACCGTTCGCGCGCGATCCAGATCTGCGCTCCCGCGGGGAACCGGAATCCCCCGGGCATGACGCCGACGACCGTGTGCGGAGTGCCGGCGACCCGCAGCGGGACCGACGCGAGGTCGGTCACGGCGCCCATGTGTGACCGCCAGAAGTCGGCGCTGACGAGCGCGACGGGGGGGCCGCCCGGAGCGAGCTCGCTGCCCGCGAAGCCGCGACCCGGCGAGGGCCGAACGCCCATGACGTCGAAGAAGCCGGCGGAGACGACGGCCACGTCGGCGCGGAAGGACTCGGCGGAGGTGGCGACGGCCTCCGTCGCCGTCGACGAGTATTCGGCGAGCCCGTCGAGCGTCCGGCTTCGATCGCGGAGGTCGAGGAAGTTCGCGTCGGAGACCCGCATGGCGTGTCCGCGCGCGTCGACCTCCGCGACGTCGACGAGCCGGTCCTCGCCCGGATAGGGGAGCGGCCGGAGCAGGACGCCGTAGACGACCGAGAAGATCGCCGTCATCGCGCCGATGCCGATCGCGAGCGAGAGGATCGCGGCGGCGGCGAAGCCGGGACGGGCGGCGAGCACCCGGGCCGCCTGGCGGAGGTCGCGGAGGAGGGTGGTCACCATCCTCGCCCTCCCTCAGGCCTCGGCGGCGAGCGTTTCTTCCACGATCCGTCCGTCGAAGACGTGGATCGTGCGTTCGGCGTGGCGGGCGAACCGGGGATCGTGCGTGACGGTGCAGATCGTCGCGCCCTCCCGGTGCAGCTCGCGCAGGAGCTCCATGACGGACTCGGCGTTGCGCGAATCGAGGTTTCCGGTCGGCTCGTCCGCGAGCAGGATCGACGGCGACCCGGCGAGCGCGCGCGCGACCGCGACGCGCTGCTGCTGGCCGCCGGAGAGCTGGGCGGGATAGTGCTTCGTCCGGTGGCTCATCCCGACCCGCTCGAGCGACTGGTGCACGCGCTGCTTGCGCTCGGCCGACGACATGCCGCGATAGGTCAGCGGGAGCTCGACGTTCTCGTAGACGGTGAGGTCG
>Ga0316620_10001057_pt1 | contig 11599 bp, 10 predicted proteins | sample OWC_Aug_M1_C1_D5_FD_207651 | JGI IMG/M metagenome (GOLD analysis project Ga0316620, IMG submission 207651) | Wetland soil microbial communities from Old Woman Creek delta, Ohio, United States - OWC_Aug_M1_C1_D5_B | ecosystem: Environmental > Terrestrial > Soil > Wetlands | place: USA: Ohio... | reverse complement strand
CGACCCTGAGGCCCGCGGCGCGCAGGATGCTGTCGAGCAGCGCCACGCACGAGCCCTTGCCGTTGGTGCCGCCGACCGTGATCACCGGGCAGGCGAAGGCCCGCAGTCCGAGCGCATCGAGCACGCGCCGCACACGGTCGAGGCCGAGCTCGATCGCAGCCGGGTGCAGCCGCTCCTGCCAAGCGAGCCACGCGTCGAGGGTGGCGAACCGCACGGCCACCGCAGCGTCAGTCGGTGGCGACAGGTCGGGCCATCAGCAGCCGCAGGAGCGCGCTGATCCGGTCGCGCTCGTCGCGCCGGTCGACGATCATGTCGACGGCGCCGTGTTCGAGCAGGAACTCCGCGCGCTGGAATCCCTCCGGAAGCGTCTCCCGGACAGTCTGCTGGATGACCCTCGGTCCGGCGAACCCGATGAGCGCCTTTGGTTCCGCAATGTTGATGTCGCCGAGCATCGCGAGGCTCGCCGATACGCCGCCCGTGGTCGGATCGGTCAGCACGGAAATGAACGGCAGGCCCGCCGCGGCAAGACGCGACAGCGCCGCACTCGTCTTCGCCATCTGCAGCAGGGAATACAGCGCCTCCTGCATACGCGCCCCGCCGCTCGCCGAGAAGCAGATGAGCGGCCGCTCGCGGCTGACGCACGCATCGACCGCGCGCAGGAAGCGCTCGCCGACGACCGAGCCCATGGAGCCGCCCATGAATCTGAATTCGAAGGCGCAGGCGACGACTGGCAGCTCCTTGAGCGTGCCCTCCATCACCACCAGCGCGTCTCTCTCGCCGGTTACCTTCTGCGCCGCGGCGAGCCGGTCGCGATAGCGCTTGCTGTCGCGAAAACGCAGCGGATCCTCGGGCTGGATGTTGATCGCGAGCTCGGTCGCGGAGCCGGGATCGAGAAAGCGGTTGAGCCGCTCGCGCGCGCCGATGCGCATGTGATGGCTGCACTTCGGACAGACGTGCAGATTCCGTTCGAGCTCGGCACGATACAGCACCGCATCGCAGGCGCTGCACTTCATCCACAGCCCTTCCGGAACCGAGCGGGTGCGCCGCTCGGTCTTGATGCGCGAGGGGACGATGCGTTCAAACCAGGACATGGGGCGGGATCATACTCGAAAGGCCCGTCTCGACCGCAACGGCGGCGGGCAGCTCGAATTGCGGCGCGTAGGCTACCGAGTGCAGGTACAACCCCTGCGCGGGAGCGGTCACGCCGGCGCGCGTCCGGTCGCGCTCGCCGAGGACCTCCCGGACCCAGCCGGGCGGCGCCTCGCCGATTCCCACCCGCAGCAGAACGCCCGCGATATTGCGCACCATGTGATGCAGAAACGCATTGGCGGTCACTTCGATCAGCACGAACTCGCTCTGCCGCGCGACGCTGATCCGCTCGATGCGTCGCACGGGCGTGCGTGACTGGCACTCGGACGAGCGGAACGAGGTGAAGTCATGCTCGCCGACGAGAAACTGCGCCGCGAAGTTCATCGCCTGTTCGTCGAGCGGGTGATGGACGAAATGCGCGCGCAGGCGGGCGAGCGCCGGCCGCATGGGACGGTTGACGATCAGATAGCGGTAGCTGCGCGCCGTCGCCGAATACCTTGCATGAAAACTCTGCGGCACCGGACGCGCCCAGAGGAGCGCAATGTCGGGAGGCAGTTGGGTGTTGGCCCCGAGCACCCAGGCCCGTTCACTGCGCGCAGCGGATGCATCGAAATGTGCGACCTGGCAAAGGGCGTGCACACCGGCGTCGGTGCGTCCGGCACAGGTAACCTCGACAGCGTGGTCGGCAACAGCGGCGAGGGCGCGCCGCACCTGCGATTCGATGGAGTCGACGGTCGGCTGCGACTGCCAGCCGGCGTACGCGGTCCCGTCGTACTCGACGCCGACGGCGAGCCGCATGTCGCGAACGGTCCTTGAGCGGGCGGATCAGCCCGGGAGGGAAGCGATCAGCCGCTGCGCTTCCTGCTTCTGGCTGGCGCTGCCTTCGTTCAGCACCTCTTCCAGGATGCTGCGCGCGCCTTCCGGATCGCCCATGTCCATGTAGGCGCGCGCGAGATCGAGCTTGGTGCCGACCTCGCTCATCGTAACCGGCTCGAGCTCCGGCAATGCAAGCTCCTCGGCAGGCATGCGCTCGGTCTGGGTCGGCGACCGGTCGCGATCGGCGTGTGATGCGCCGACATCGAGGTCCAGCTTGAAGCGGCTGCTGGTGGTCGACGAGGTGCTCGTGTCCGTGAATACGTCCGTCGAGAAGCGTTCTTCGGCCGAACCTCCCACCCGCGGCTGCTTGGCGGTGTCGCCGGAGAGCGCGGCGGACAGGCGGTCGAGATCGAGGTCAAGGTCCTCGTCCATTGCTCCCATCTTGACGGTGCGCTGCGTACTCGTTCGGCTGCCGTCCTGCGCTACGCCGGCACGCATCGTGGCACTGCTGTCGGCACCGTTGCCGCGCGTTCCCGACGGCTGGTCGGTGTCGTCGCCGAGAACCCAGGTCCCCGTCCCGCCGTCGCGCCCGAGCGGTTCATCGAGCGCGCGTGTCTGCATGGTTCCGCCCGACTCGCGATCGTGACTCGCCGCCTCCTGCAGGAGCCTGCGCGACGTGTCATCGAGCCCCGCCACCATGGTCGGTGCGTCGGCGGGATGATCGGTCTCCTCGTCGAGCGCGGCGATCGTGCCGGTGTCGCCGCTCGGCAGACCCGAGAGATCGAGGCCCAGATCATCGAGCGCGAGCTCGGCGGTCTGATCCGCAGCTTCCCGGCCCTGGCGCAGCATTGCGGTATCGATCTTGTCGCGCACCGTGGCGTCTCGCGCCAGCACCGGCGTCTCCACGGTCGGCGCCTCGTGGGGCATCTCGACGGTGTCGGACTCGACGGTCGGCGACTCGATGGTCGGCGTCTCGATGGTGGGCGCGCGCATCTCGCGCGTGCTGGCGGTGCTCTGCACGCCCGTCGATTCGACAACGAAATCCAGGCCCTCGCCCGTGAGCGCCAGCGATTCGCCGGTGGCGCCGGCCGTTTCCTCGGCGCCGCCGAGATCGAGATCGATGCCGCCGCCGCGGTCCTCTTCGGGCGCGGCCAGCAGGTCGACATCGACCCGGTTCTCCCCGCCTTCGAGATTCAGGTCGACGTCCTGCCCCACGGCAGCGTGCCCGGTTTGCGCCTGCGAGAACAAAGCGTCGTCGGGGCAGATCTGCTTGCCCATGATGACGATCTTGTCCCACTCGCTCGCCGGCGCCTGCGCGCGCGTGTTGTTGAGCTCGCGCGCCTGCTGCAGGAATGCATCCTTGTTGCCCCAGACGAAAAAGATCTCGAGCAGCTTCAGCTTCAGGTCGCGCCGCTCGGGGTGGCGTTCGATCGCGATGCGCACGAGATCCGCCGCCTGGTCGTACAGGCCGTACGCCATGTGGAAGTCGGCCTCCGCCAGCGGATCGCCCTGGTCGAGATTGATCGCCGTCTCGCTGCTGATGGTATCGTCGCCGAGTGGCTTGGGCGCTTCCGCGCGCGCGCGCTCCTGGCGCACCTCGGCCACGATTGGCGCCGTTGCGTGCTCGCCGCTCTCCTCGACCAGGAAGGAGCTTTCCTTTTCATCCTCGAGGTCGCGCGGACTGCGGAACTTCGAGGTCGATTCCGCGGAAACCGCGGCCAGGCGGCCGAGCGTCTCGTCCAGATCCGGGGCCTGGCGCCGTCGTGCAACCATGCGCACGACCAGCAAGAGCACGAGCACCGCGCCGGCTCCGGCCAGCAGCATCCAGGGCTGGAGAAAGCCGAAGAAACCTTCGCCCTCGGGCTTGACCGGTTTGGCCGCGGGCGCCTTGGCGACGGGCGCTGCGGCAGGTTGTTCGGGCGCAGCGGGTGCCGGCGTCGCCGCCGATTCGGGCGGCTGCGGTTGCGCCACGGGTGGCGCCGCGGCCTCCACCGCAGGCGTCGGTGCTGCCTCCCCGGTCGGTGCTACGGCTGGCTGAGGCGCGGCCTCGGGAGCCTGCGCCGCTTGCTTCTGCTGCTGCGCCAGCTGCTGTTGAAGTCGGGCGAGATCGGCATCCTTGACCTCGAGGGCGCGGCGCGAATCCGCCAGCTGGCCCTCGAGCTCGGTGATCTTGTCGCGCAGGCTCCGCGCCTCGGCTCCGGACTGCGTACCTGCCTGGGCACCCGCGCTCGAGCCGCCGGTCTCTGTCCCCTCCGCTGGCGTTACGAGCCGCAGGTGGGCGCCCTGCGCGCCGCCGCCCGCCGCCCGCCACTCGGAGTATTGCCGTGAGACCTCGGCAGCCGCCTCCTGCGCCGAAACGCTGTCGATCTGTGTGCCGTCGGGCACGCGCAGAATGGCGCCCGCACGCAGCCTGTTGATGTTGCCTTCGAACGCCTCGGGGTTGGCGCGATAAAGCGCCATCATCGTCCGATTGACTTCGCGCAGGCTCCCCGGTCGCAGGGTCTGCGAAATTCCGAACAGCGTGTCATTGCGCCGGACTTCATAGGTCGAACCGCCGGCAGCCGCGGCACTGGTGGAAGCGGGGGCCGATTCGGCGGCTGCGGGTTGCGGTCGTTCGACGGTCCCGGCGCGCGCGCTCTCGGTCGCAACCGATTCCGGTGCAGAGACCGGCGCTGCGGCTCGTTGCGTCTCCCCCGGCGTAAACACCGGCGGATCGAGCAGCACCGTGTACTCGCGCAGCAGGTGACCACGCGCCCAGTTCACTTCGACGAGGAAGGTGACGAAGGGCTCGCCGATCGCATCGTTCGAGCGCACGAGCAGCACGGCACGTCCGTCGGCACTGCGCGTGACTTTGAAAGTGAGTGCGTTCAGGAAGGCCGGTCGGTCGAGGCCATAGCGTGAGAACGTCTCGCGCGAGGCGAGCGCGGCGCTCACTGTGCTCATTTCGTCCGGCGTGGCGGCGATCAGCTCGATCTCGGCGTTCAGCGGCTCATTGAGCGCTGAATTGAGATGAATCTCGCCCAATCCGAGCGCAAAAGCGCTCGCCGGCGCAACGGCCAGGGCCAGCATGGCAAGACGCAGCATTGTTCGTGACATCACGACTCCCGGGGGCACGGCTCTTGCAGGCCGATTGCGTCTCTAGACAGCGGTTTAGGCACGATTTTTTAAAAGCCCCATGAATCAGGCGCCAAACTATAGCTTAACAATAGTCCGAGGCCAAAGTCTTGGCGCGGCAGGCACTTGGATCGATTTCACAGTTTCAGCATCGGACCGGCGGACTCTATCGGGAATGAGCAACCCGTCGTAAGGGCGAGCCCCTGCCCGGATCATTCAGAAATGCCGGACGGTACCACCGGAGTCCGCGACCGCACGTCCGCATTCTGGGCACGGTGCCGGAGGTAGTGGTCCATGAGCACCAAGGCGACCATCGCTTCGGCAATCGGGGTGGCGCGCAGTCCGACACAAGGGTCGTGGCGCCCCGTGGTCGATATCTCCACCGCCCTGCCGTCGAGATCGATGGTCTCGCCGCCGACCCGAATGCTCGACGTCGGCTTGATGGCGAGATGCGCGACGACATCCTGGCCGGAGGAGATGCCGCCGAGCACGCCGCCGGCATTGTTGGTGCGAAATCCTTGCGGGGTGATGAGGTCGCGGTGCTCGGTTCCGCGCTGCGCGACGGAGCGGAATCCGGCGCCGATCTCGACGCCCTTGACCGCATTGATGCCCATGAGAGCGTGCGCGAGATCGGCGTCGAGCCGATCGAAGACGGGCTCCCCGAGGCCGGGGGGTACACCCTGAGCGATCACCGTGACGCGCGCGCCGATCGAGTCGCCGTCCTCGCGCAGTTTCCAGATAAGGGCCTCCAGCTCCGGCACACGGCCGGGATCCGGGCAAAAGAAGGGATTGTCATACGCGCTCTTCGCATCGACCGGCTCGAGCACCAGCGGGCCAATCTGCGACAGATAACCGTGGATCTCGATACCCACCCGCTCGCGCAGGTACTTGCGCGCGATTGCGCCGGCCGCGACGCGAACCACCGTCTCGCGTGCCGATGAGCGCCCTCCGCCCCGATAGTCGCGCCGGCCGTATTTCTGCTGGTAGGTGTAATCGGCGTGACCGGGCCGGAACCGGTCCTTGATCTTCTCGTAGTCGCGCGCGCGCTGGTCGACGTTCTCGATGAGCAGTCCAATCGGAGTACCGGTGGTCATCCCCTCGAATACGCCGGACAGGATACGCACCTGGTCCGGCTCATGGCGCTGGCTCGTGAAGGGCGAAGTGCCGGAGCGGCGACGGTCGACGTCGGGTTGCAGGTCGGCCTCCGCCAGTGCGAGTCCCGGCGGGCACCCGTCCACGACGCAGCCGAGCGCCGGTCCGTGGCTTTCGCCAAACGTTGTCACAGTGAACAGGGTGCCAAACGTATTGCCGGACATGTTGGGCCGTTCAATCCTGGTCGGTCACGAAAAGTCCGCGGCATGGCGCACGAGCTCGGTGCGCGGCAGCACGAACACTCCCCCGCCGCCGCGGTTGAACGTCAGCCAGAGAAACGGCACCCGGGGAAATGCCCGTTCGAGCGCCGCCGCGCTGTTGCCGACCTCCACTATCAGAATACCGCCTCGCGTCAGGAATGTCCGCGCCCGCCCGAGAATGCGGCGCACGGCCTCGAGTCCGTCGCGGCCCGAGAGCAGGGCGTTCGAGGGCTCGTGCCGGTACTCGCGCGGCAGCGTCGCATATTCACGCGTGCCGACGTAGGGCGGATTGCTCACGATCAGGTCGAACTGCCCCGAGGACGGCGGCGGGAACAGATCCGCCCGGCAGAAGCGCACGCGCGACCGTACGCGCAGGCGCCGTGCGTTGTCGCGGGCCAGGGCGAGCGCAGCCGGCGATAGATCGGTGGCGACGACCCGCGCGCGGGGAAAATAGCGGGCGCAGGCGATGGCAATGCAGCCGCAGCCCGTACCGATGTCCAGGATTCGACGCACGCGGCTGGCCTTCACCCAAGGGTGAAAGCGCGTCTCGATGAGCTCCGCAATCGGCGAGCGCGGGATCAGGGCCCGGCGGTCGGTCCGGAACTCGAGACCGGCGAAGTACGTCCGGCCGATGAGATAAGGCGCCGGGATGCGTTGCCGGACGCGGCGTTCGACCAGCCGGGATATGCGAACGCGAGCGCGCGCCGGCACCGGCCGGCCGTAAACCCGCGCATCGCTGTTCAAGGGCAGGCCCGCTCCGTGCAGCACCAGCGCCGCGGCCTCATCCCAGGGATTGTCAGTGCCGTGACCGAATGCGACTCGCGCGCGCTTCAGGCGCAGCGCAACGGCGCGAATCTCATCGCCAATGCTGGTCCGCGCGATCCTCATGAGCGCGAGTCTACCGGCAACGATCGGGCGCATGCGCCATAATGCGCGACCTATGAGCGGGGGACGCAGAGCTGTTTTCATCGCGTGCGCGCTGGCCATCGCGACGCTCGGTGGATGGTGGGCCGCGCGGCTGATCGCTCCGCCACCGCGTGCCGTCGCTTTGCTTCATGGCACGATGCTGGTCCCGCCGCGGCGGCTCGCCTCCATAGACCTCCTCGATCAGCGCGGGCGTCAATTCACGAACCAGCAGTTCCTCGGCCGCTGGTCCGTCGTCTACTTTGGCTTCACGCACTGTCCGGTTGTCTGCCCGACGACCATGGCCGTGCTCAAGGACTTTGCCCGGCGCGTCGCGGGACTGCCCGCCGCCGCGCGCCCGCAGGTCATTCTGATCACGGTGGACCCGGAGCGCGACAACCCGCAAGCCCTGGGGCGCTACGTCGAGTCGTTCGATCCGGCCTTTCTGGGTCTCACCGGCGCGGCCGCTGCGCTCGACGCCGTGGCCGCCGAATTCAGCGTGGCACACGGTCCGGCCGGACCCGATGGTTCCATGGATCACAGTACGGCCATCTACTTTGTCGATCCGCAGGGCGCGCTTGCCGCCGTTTTTACTCCGCCGCACGACGCCGCCGCGCTTGCCGAGGACTACAGCCGGCTGGCGGCCGGCTGACGGCGAGTCCATGGCCCGAGGATCGTCCGGTCGCGGCCTGCGAGAGCGCCTGTTCGTGAGCATGCAATACGCCATTCCCCAGCACGCCGTCTCGCGCGTCGTCTACCGGGCAACGCGCAGCCGGCGCGCGTGGCTGAAAGATCGGCTGATCGGCGCGTTCCTCAGAATGTTCGCCGTCGACATGTCGGAGGCGCGCGACCCGGATCCACATCGCTATCCGAGCTTCAACGAGTTTTTTACGCGCGAGCTGCGCGCCGGGCTGAGACCGCTCGCAAGCGAAGCAGACGCGATCGTCTCGCCGGTCGACGGAACCGTGAGTGCCACGGGTGCCATCAGCGGCGGTACCCTCATTCAGGCCAAGGGACAGAGCTACACGCTCGCGAGCCTGCTGGCAGGCGCGGAGACGTGGGTCGAGCGCTTGCGCGACGGCTCGTTCGCGACCATCTACCTGGCGCCCTACAACTACCATCGCGTGCACGTGCCGCTCGATGCCACGCTCCGGGAGACCTGGTACGTGCCAGGCCGCCTGTTCAGCGTCAACGCCGCGACGACCCGCGCGGTCCCGAGGCTCTTCGCGCGCAACGAACGCATCGTCTGCCTCTTCGATACCCCCGCCGGCCCGATGGCAGAGGTTCTCGTCGGGGCCCTGAACGTCGGCAGCCTCTCGACCGTGTGGCATGGCGAAGTCACTCCGCACGCACGGCGGGTCGTAACGCGCCTCCCGGAGCCGACCGCGGGCGCCGCACTCCGGCGCGGGGCGGAGATGGGTCGGTTCAACATGGGCTCGACGGTCATCCTCCTTTTTGGGCCCGGCGGAGCGCACTGGGAAGCGGATCTGGCGGCAGGCCGGGTCGTGCGTGTCGGTGAACGCATCGGGCGTTGGCGCCGGCCGCCCTGAACTCCGGGACGCCCGCGACGCGCCACTCTCATGCAAACCTGGCAGCCGACAGCGTCGATCGATGCGTTGCGCTTGCGCGCCGCGCTGCTTGCCGCGGCGCGCCGGTACTTCGGCGATCGCGGCGTGCTCGAGATCGAGACGCCGGCGTTCGTCACGACGGGTGTCACGGACGTTCATATCGACAGCGTGCGAGCGGCCGCGCCCGCTCTCGGCCTCGAGGGTTACCTCATCACTTCACCCGAATATTCGATGAAGCGCCTGCTCGCCGCGGGCAGCGGCGACATCTACCAGATCTGCCATGCATTTCGCGATGGCGAGCGCGGCCGCTGGCACAACCCGGAATTCACGCTCATTGAGTGGTATCGCATCGGCTTCGACAGCGACCAGATGATGGACGACGTCGAGTCACTGCTCGGGATGCTGCTCGCTCCTTTCCGGCGCTGGCGTCCCGCGTCGCGGCTGAGTTACGGCGAAGCGGTGCGCCGCTTTGCCGGCTTCGACCCCTTTGACGAGCCGGTCACCGGGATGCAACGGCGGCTCGAACAACGCGGCGTCGACCTGCCGGCGGGACTCGGCGAGGAACGCGACGCGTGGCTCGACCTCATCATGTCGACGATTGTCGGTCCCGAGCTCGGCCGCCCCGGCCTCGCCTTCGTCCACGGTTTTCCCGCCTCGCAAGCGGCGCTTGCGCGCCTGCGGCCCGGCGACCCACGTACCGCCGAGCGCTTCGAGGCGTTTCTCGAGGGCGTGGAGCTTGCCAATGGATTTCGCGAGCTCGCCGACGCCGGGGAGCAGCGGGCGCGGTTCGTTGCGGATCAGAGCGCGCGCCGGCAGGCGGGCCGCGATGCGCCGCCGATCGACGAACGGTTGCTCGCGGCGCTCGCGGCGGGACTCCCCGATTGCGCAGGCGTCGCACTCGGCTTCGACCGCGTGGTGATGTTCGCGTGCGGTGCGCACTCGATCGACGAAGTGATCGCCTTTCCAGGCGAGCGGGCGTGAATCCGGACGGACGGCCGGGGGTCCAAGAGATGAGCTTCGATGCACAACGAATCGATTTTTCCGACAAACGGCGCGGCTACGGCGAGCTGGCTCAGGCGCTGACGGGGCTTCTAACCGGGGAACGCGATCGCATCGCGAATGCCGCGAACACGTCGGCGCTGCTGTTCGGGTCGCTGCCGGCCATCAACTGGGCAGGCTTTTACTTCCTGTCCGGCCCGTCCGGCCGCGAGCTGGTCGTCGGCCCGTTCCAGGGGAAACCGGCCTGCGTACGGATCGCATTCGGGAGCGGCGTCTGCGGCCGCGCCGCGGCCGATCGCCAGACGATCGTCGTGCCTGACGTGCACGCATTCCCCGGGCACATCACCTGCGACGCGGCCTCGCGGTCGGAAATCGTCGTGCCGCTGCTGCGCGCCGGCAGGCTCCTCGGGGTCCTCGACGTCGACAGCCCGGAGCTGGCGCGCTTCGATGCCGCCGACCAGGCGGGCCTCGAGCGGCTCGCTCGGATCTTCCTCGACGCGAGCGATTGACGGGTCGCGCTACTTGGCGCGCGAGATGTATGCGCCGGTACGCGTATCGATGCGCAGCACTTCGCCTTCATTGATAAAGAGCGGGACGCGGACCACGGCGCCCGTCTCGAGCTTCGCGGGCTTCTGGCCGCCGGTTGCGGTATCGCCGCGCAGGCCGGGATCGGTCTCCACCACCTTGAGCTCGACGTGCGCCGGCGGCGTCACCTGCAGTGGCACGCCGTTCCAGAGCGTGACGATGCAGGTCACGCCTTCCTTCAGCCACTGGGCGCCTTCGCCCACGGCCTCCTTGCCGGCAGTGTGCTGCTCGAAGGTGTCCGGCACCATGAAGTGCCAGAAGCTCCCGTCCGCATACAGGTACTGCATGTCCACATCGATCACGTCGGCGGCCTCGAGCGTGTCGCCCGACTTGAACGTACGCTCGATCACGCGGCCGGTCTTGAGGTTGCGCACCTTGACGCGGTTGAACGCCTGGCCCTTGCCGGGCTTGACGAACTCGTTCTCCACGATGGCGTACGGATCCCCTTCGAGCAGGACCTTGACCCCCGATCTCAATTCACTGGTGCTGTAACTCGACATGTCGCGAGTGCTCTTTGCGGTTTGCAGTTGTTGGGGAACATCACGCCTCGCCCGACTGTCTGGATCGCCCGCTCAGGCGGCGGCGAGGCCCGGAAAAAAGGCCGCGTATGATAGCCGCAAGCCCCGGCCTAGGCCAGCGAAGCGGCCGTTGCAGGGTGCTACAATCCTGTCCCCCCTCTTTCCGCCCTGTTTTTCGAGGAGTGAGCATTGAGCGACGCCGGGGCCGTGCCCATGATCGTCATGACGCGCAGCCAGGACCACGTGGAAGCCGTCAACAGTACGTTGAGGAACGCCGGCCATCCGGCGCACTGCACCTGGATTTCCGACATCCGCGACCTGAGCGACGCGCTGACCCAGATCAATCCGGAGCTCCTGGTCTGTTTCGTCGAGGAGCAGGGCATCGACCTTGCGACCATCATGAAGCTTCGCAATCAGTTCGGCCCGGAAGTGCCGGTGCTGATCGCGCGCACCAGGATCGACGAGGAGATCATCGCCGATGCCATGCGTGCCGGCGCACAGGACGTGGTCTCGCTCGCGAATCGAAACCGCCTGCAATCGGTGGTGACGCGCGAGTTGCGCGCGTTTCGCCTCGAGCGGGCGCTGAACGCAACGCTCAGCTCGGCGCGCGAATACAAGCAGCAGCTGCAGACCTTTCTCGCCGGCTCCGCCGACG
>Ga0316620_10001056_pt1 | contig 11603 bp, 10 predicted proteins | sample OWC_Aug_M1_C1_D5_FD_207651 | JGI IMG/M metagenome (GOLD analysis project Ga0316620, IMG submission 207651) | Wetland soil microbial communities from Old Woman Creek delta, Ohio, United States - OWC_Aug_M1_C1_D5_B | ecosystem: Environmental > Terrestrial > Soil > Wetlands | place: USA: Ohio... | reverse complement strand
GGGCGCAAGGCGCACCACGGCGCGGAAGGCCGTCACAGCGGCGGGAAGATCGCCAAGACGGCGGCTTGCCTGTGCCAGGGTGAAGTTGGCCGCGGGATCCTCAGGGACGATTTCGAGAGCCTTGCGCGCGTAGAGAACAGCGCCGCGCAGGTCATTGCGCTCGTTCAACAGAATCCCCGCATAGTTGGCCAGCGCCAGGAAGCTGTGGGGCGATGTTTCGGCAGCGCTGCGGAAGAGGCGGTAGTGATCGCGCCAGTCGGGATTTCGATCGATCGTGCGGAAGCCGTAGCCGGCCACCAGAACCGCGGCGGCGACGGTCGAAACCGTTTTCCATCGGGGCATGGAAAACCCCGCACACAGGAGAAAGGCAGCCGCGCAATTGAAGCCCAGCGCCGGAAAATACATCAGCCTCTCGGCCATGATCGTGCCGATGGGCCTGATCCAGTTGGAGGTCAGGATGAAAGGGACGAGAAACACCATTCCTGAAAAGAAGAGCACCGGACTGCGCCTCGCGGAAACCACCAGCCCCGCAAGCAACAACAGCAGGAGCGCCAGGGGTATGACGGCGGCCCATGAGACCACGGTGGTGACCGGAGGAATCTGGTTGTAGGAATAATCCGCCGACAGGTTCATGGGCCAGAACAGCAATCCAAGATACCGGCCGAAAACGTTTGTCGCCGTCAGCAACCTCGGCCAGACCGGCAAGCCGGCCAGCGGATTCATGTGAGGATCCACGTAGAGGGGGGCCAGGCCGCCGAGAATCCAGTAGCGCAGGGCCAGGATCGACACCACGGCGGCCGCGAAGGCGGCGTAGCGGCGCAAAACTGCGGGCTTCAGGAAAATCTCCCGCAGGCTCCCTTTTCCGAGAACATAGTCGGTCACCGGCAACAGGGCCACAAAAGCGAAGGCGCTTTCTTTGCTGAGGACGGCGAGGATAAACAGGGCGACGGACAGGCTCAGCCATCGGAGACGGCCGCTTTTGCAGTGCCGGATATAAAGGAGCCAGGCCGCCAGAGCCAGGCATGCCGAGAGGCTTTCCGCGCGCCCGACGATCGAAGCCACAGCCTCGGTCCGGATCGGGTGCAAGGCGAAAAAGAGCGCGCTGAGCAGCGAAAACGCGCGGCGCGCAAAAAGCTGCTCCAGCAGGAGGAAGACCAGGATGCCGTTGAGAGCGTGGATCAGGATGTTTGTGGCATGGTAGCCGGACGGGTCTTCACCGTTCAGGGCGTAATCGACCGCGTAGCTCAGCATGACGACCGGGCGGTACAAGCCCCCCTTGCTCTCGACCGCCTTCCAGTAGTGCTGCCCGAAGATCTGCTTCAGATGGGCCGGGTCCAGGCCGCGTATCGAGTCGTTGCCCTGGACAATTACGGTGTCGTCGAAAACAAACCGGCCGTTGACGGAGTTCGCATATGCCAGCAATGCCAGCAACAACAGCAGTACCATAGCTGCCGGGCGCGGGATGCTGAAGAGGGCCGGGCTGTCAATTCCGGAAGGCTTTTCAGCCTGCCGCTGCCGCTGCTTCTGCTTTGCCTTGTTCATGACTCGGCCCGCTCATCGGATCTGCAAGAAGGAAGGCTGCATACTAGCATTGCCGGGCTCCAGGTCGCACGACAATCCTCAAACCCGAATTTCCACCCATTCGGGGCCCGGATATGATAGGGATAAAAGACGGATCCTTATGGGATTGGGAACCAAAATGAAACTGTCCGTGGTTGTTCCGGTGTACAACGAGAAAGACACCATTCTGGAAATACTCAGAAGGGTCCGGTCCGTAGATCTTCCCAAAGAAATCATCGTTGTGGATGACGGCTCCACGGACGGCTCCGCCGACATACTCAGGGGGCTGGCTTCACCCGGAGACCTGAAAATCATCCTGCAGCCCCGCAATCGGGGCAAAGGCGCCGCCCTGCGGGCGGGTTTTGAGGTCGTGTCAGGGGATATTGTGGTGATCCAGGATGCGGACCTCGAATACGATCCCGCCGAGTACCCGGTTTTGATTCAACCGATTCTCGACGGCAAGGCGGATGTGGTTTTTGGTTCCCGCTTTCTCAGCGGTCCGCACCGGGTGCTCTTTTTCTGGCATTACCTGGGAAATCGTTTCCTGACGCTGCTGTCCAACATCCTCACCAACCTGAACCTTACCGACATGGAGGTCGGCTACAAGGTCTTCCGCGCCGACCTGCTCAAGAAGATCCGCCTGCGCGAAAACCGGTTTGGATTTGAACCCGAGTTCACCGCCAAGGTTTCCCGGATCCGCTGCCGGATTTTCGAGGTGCCCATTTCCTACAGCGGGCGTGACTACGCGGAGGGGAAGAAGATCGGATGGAAAGACGGCATCGCTGCCATTTACTTCATCCTGAAGTATCGGTTTATCGACTGATCCTGCCGGTCATGCTGCGCGTGCTGAATTGACATAGCCGGTCCCGCGTGGGCAAAATCATTAAGGGTGCAATCGGGTGCTGGTTGCAGTTCCCCGAATGGAAAGGAGAATTTCCGATGTCGAGGCCCATTCAGGAGAATCTGTCCCGCGAACCGAAAGGTCCTTTGGATAGTACCGCGGAAATCGTCGTCGTGCGGCCATCCTCGGCGACGATGTCCTATCAGAAGCTCCCCTATTATATAGGTATCTCCGCCGCCACAGCGGGCGCACAGGGATTGTCCATGAATCTGATTGTGATACCGCCCGGGGGCGCCGCGGAGCCCCACACCCACCTTGGTTACGAGACTGCCATCTATCTGCTCAGCGGCAGGGTAGAAACCCGCTATGGCCCGGGATTGCGCAATTCAGTCATCACCGAGGCAGGGGATTTTGTTTTTATTCCCCCCAACGTTCCGCATCAGCCGATCAACCTGAGTTCGACCGAACCGGCGAGGGCCATCGTCTCGCGGAATGACCCGAACGAGCAGGAACACGTATTTCTGCTGCCTCATTCATGAGGTCATCGTGTCCTGATCCGCTTGCTGCCCATGGCGTCGCCCTGCAGATCGCAGACGACGGCCTTGAGCGAATCCGGCGCGCCCCGAATTTGCGCGGTGTAGGCGATCCCGGATTTCAGCGTCTGCGGGTACGCATCTCCTTTCAGCTGCACATCCAGGACTTTCCAGTCCGTAGCGAAAAAGACGCCATCCGGCAGAGCGGAGAACAAGGCGACGCACAGGCTGGCCGTGTAGAGGCCGTTGTCCATTCTGAACCGGACATTGGCGGCATCGATCTGCAGTTCCACCCTGGTCCCCAAACGGTCCCAGGGCTTTGGCAGCCGGGCTATCCTGATCTCGAAAGGGATATCGTTGAGCTCGGCCATGTCTGCAGCCGCTGCGGTGATGCGGTCGTAGACCGCAGCCTCGACGCGGGTGCCGGGCGGCACCTTTTTCTTTTGGCGGGCCGACGCATTCGAAGTCTGCGGTGTGCCGGCGTAGTACCCTTTACGGGCATGAAGGCGGCAGTCCGGGCAAAGGCTTGCGGTCTTGAGCGCGACGGAGAGGTTGTGAAACGCCCCGTCCTGCCTGCCCGCCGGAGGGGCAAAACCGAGCGTGTATTGCATCCGTAGATAGGAGATGCTCTTGTTCAGAGCTGTGGCGAGCGACTTTCCGCTGCTGACGCTCAATGCCTCGCCGCCGGTGTCGGCGGCAATTTTGCGGACCGAATCGGATTCGGCGTACAGCGATCCCGTGCCCAGGGTTTCGATCGCATACAGCGTGGCTCCGGCTTCCAGCATCTCCTGCAGGGCGCTCTCCCAGGTTTGACCCCAGTTGACGATTTGACCGTTGTCGGAGATCAGGATGATGGCCCGCCTGCGATCGAGAGCCCGGCTGCGGAGGTAATGTGCGGCGACAAAAAGGGCATCCCAGATATTCGTGCTGCCGCCGGTTGAAAAGGAAACCAGTTTTCGGATGATAGGATCGTGATTGCTCGAAAGATCCGTGAGCTGGGCGGGAAACGAGGCAAAACCGAAAAGTGCGACCTGATCCTCCGCCTTGAGCGTCTCGAGCGCGGAGTGGGCCGCCGCCTGGAGCTCGGGCAGATAGGCAGTGAGACTGCCGCTGCTGTCGACCACCAGAGCCACGGCCAGCGGCAATTGATCGCGGGAAAAGTAAATCACCGGCTGCGGCACCTTGTTATCGTAGACAACAAAGTCCTCCACCTGCAGATCGCGAACCGGCGTCCCATAGACGGTGACGTCCACCGGGACCAGTTCAACGTTTACTTTGATCTTGAAGTTGCTTTGAGGAATCCCCTGATTCCGCGCAGGTACCTTTGCGGGCAGCCATCCTTCCTCCCGGCCCGTTGGCTCTGCACCCGGCCGGCGAATGTCGTCCGGGAATGGCAGCGCCAGGGAGGCGATCCAGAACATGTAAATCAAAATTCCCATAACTTCGGCTCCAGCGGGCGGATTGCTGCTTCCGTCCCATCCGGCTGACCAACGAGAAAGGAAAGCGCTGATGAAAATGCGATCCCGGTCAAGCCCTTGTCCCCAGGCGGAGTAGCGACCACAGGATAGTCATAATGATGGCGACGGCAAGCATCAGCCGGCCGGTTTTTCGGGATGCCTCACTGTACCTGTATTCCTTTCGATTGGTTTTGTCCCTGGCGAAGGCGATCCTGGTAGCAATGATGATCCCGATCAGGCCGCCCAGAATGGAAAAGATCCACCCACAGGCCACCAATCCACCGCTGGGCTTGCTGAATTGGTTTTGCGGGTGCGCAAAGGATTCCTTCATCTCTCCCGATGGGAAATCATAGCCGCAATCGCATCGAACCGCATCACTTGGATTTTCCAGCCTGCACTTCGGGCACTTCATGTTCCTTCCTCCGCATACCTGGTTTTCCAGCTTGATCGCCGCGAGTTTCTTGACCGGGGAAAGGTCCCTCGCGATTATAAACTGCCCGCTGTGCCGGCCCGCGCAAATTATCCCGTTAATTTCTTGCAATGAACGCGGCGATTCACTAGAAAGAGTGGCGGGGAATGCGCCTGTGACCGGAGCGCCGCAGGCGCGGCCTCATACCAGCCCGGGGCAACGCCCCGGGGATGGGAGACATGAGTCTTGAAGGGCTGAAAGCCCGCTCTATTTATGGTTTCTGTCTCACTCGTCGAATCCAAAACTCAAGGGGCCCCGACGGCACTGGTCCGGCGGACCGACGGCCGGGAATTCTATCTCCACAGCCGCTACGATCCCCTGGAGGAAGCCCGATTTCTTGTCAGGGATATACCTGTCCGGGAACGGGCCTTATATGCTGTGTTGGGATTCGGACTGGGGTATCACGTCAAGGAACTGATGCAACGCATCCCCCGGAGCTCTCACATCGTCGTATTGGAACCGGATCAGGCCTGTCTGAGCGGCCAGATGCTGCAACATGGGGGGAGCCGGGCCGCGGCGTGGATGCATAACGACCGCTTACATTTTCTTGGCCAGCGTGATCCTCATGCAGCCCATTTGTACCTCGCCGACACCATGGTCAGACTGCGGCTGCTTTCCTTCGAGATGGTCACGCACATTCCTTCCACACTGACTGCGGAGGATTTCTACCGCGCACTGCTCACCGGGATCCCGCGCGGATTGCCCTCCAGTTTTCAGAGCCACCTCAACTCCCTCGAGCGGATGATGGAGAACGATCTGCAGAACTTCTGGGCCAACTTGCCGCACAGTTGGGATGCGGCCCCTGTCAGCTGCCTGCGCGGCAAATGGTCCGGTCGTCCGCTGATCATTGTCTCCGCCGGGCCCTCCCTGACCGCTGCTCTCCCCATTCTGCAGAAGGCCGGGGACAGGGCGCTGCTGCTGGCGACAGGCAGCACGGCCGGCATCCTGATGGCCCGGCAAACCCGGCCCGACCTGGTGATTGCCGTCGATCCCTACGAGGCGAACGTGGCGCATTTCCGGGGCTGGGACCACGCGGATGTCCCGCTGGTCTATTACCACCGGGTCAACCGGGGCATCCTGTCCCTGTATTCCGGACCGAGGTTCTTTTTCCTCATGCGGGACGATCCTCCGTTACCGCCGGACAATCCTGCTGATAAACCGGATTTCTGGCAGGGCGGCTCGGTGGCCTTTTCCGCGCTGCAGCTGGCTCATTATCTGGAGGCCAACCCCGTCATTTTCGTGGGTCAGGATTTCGCCTTCGCCGGCGGCCATACCCATGCCGAGGGCAGCGCCGTTGATCAGACTTACGATCCCTCTGCGCTGCCCAAGGATTATTTCCTGGTTCCCGGAGTCCGCGGCGAACCGGTGGTCACGAACCGGATGTACCATTCGTATCTGCTCTTCATGCAGGACTACCTGCTGCGCTACGCTGTGTCGAAGCCCGCGGTAAAGCACATCAACACCTCCCAAAGCGGTGCCCTGATCCAGGGCATGGAATGCCAAACGCTGGACCAGGCACTGGCAGGCCTGCCCGAGCCTGCCCCGGTCCCTTCGCAGGAGGTGATCCGCTCCGCACTTGCCCGGGGCCGGAAAATTCCTCCGGAGGCGCAGCGGTTGATGTTGCAGAAATGGTGCGCGGAACTTGGCCATCTGCTGTCTCAGGTCGGCCAGGCCCGGGATTTCGGCCGGCTTTTTGCCGGATTCAAAACCACCACGGCTTATGCTCAGGCGGCGCGCACCTACGATGATATCTGCTATCTGTACGAAAGCCGGTATCGTGGCGGCGATCATCAGGCATCTTCGGCTTTTGGAAACCGATTTGGCGCGCACCTGCAATGGGTCCATGAGCAGCTGTGCCGCATCCATGGAGGGCCTGAATGAACCCGGCGGGAGGGGAGTTGGAATACATAAAGGATACCGTCCGCATCAGTCAGCCGGGCAGCGAGGATCAGGCCCTATCGGCCATCTCAGGTCTGCGCGACCTCGTGGTGATGAATATCTCCGGCGACGCCGACACGGCACCGGTCCGGTTTTCCAGCGAGAATCTGCATGCCATCCTTGCTGCTGCTCCAGAACAGCTGTTCGTGGAAGGACTGCCCCCGGGGCAATTTAAGAAGCTTGCGCGGGAAAAAACTGACCAGGCGGTGCAGTCGGCACTCGCGCTGCGGGCATCATTGCGCACTGTCTATATCGCCGACCTGGCGGCTGCCGTGCGCGACGTCCTGTCGCAACTGGAAGAGGTTCTCGAACTGCTGAGAGGATATGCGCTGCAGGATGCCCGGTCCTGCCCGTCCGGTCTGGACCGGGATTTGGGAGACCGGATTGCGCAGCTGTCCGCAGCGAGCTTTGAGTGCCTCGATAATGTGCGCTGTATGGATGCTTTGCAGCACGAAATTGTTCCTGTTCTTAAGAAGCTCCTGCGAGTGTTCAGGAAGTAGGCCCGTTGATGAGGAGAGGATTATGAATGGCATACCGGTGCTGCACGTGGAAGGGGACTGCATCGCGCGCGCGTGGGAAGAATCGCTCATCGAATTGCATCGGAACGGATGCAGCATCCGGACGCAGTACGACAAGCTCGACGATCCCCCCAGCAAGGATGCGACGATGATCGTCACCGTCCGCGAGCCGCTGGCCGAACCGATGATCCACAAGGATTTTCCCGGCGGTCCTGCGGACCTGCAGGAATACGTGATGGAGGTGTGCGAGGGGATCAAGGACCATCTCGTGCGCGACCAGCGTGATCCGGACGATACCCGCTGGGAGTACACGTATCACCAGCGGCTGTTCGCGTATGAGGTGCCGGCGCGTGAAATCTTCGACCAGATCGAGATCCTGGCGAGGAAACTTGCGGCGACGCCGCACACGCGCCGCGCCCAGGCGGTCACCTGGAAGGTGTGGGAAGACAACGAGTGCTATGATCCGGCTTGCCTGCAGAGCGTGTGGTGCCGCATCCTGGAGGGGGACGACGGGCCGGTGCTCAGCATGAACGTGCGCTTCCGTTCCAATGATGCCTACAAGGCGGCTTTCATGAACATGTTCGCGCTCGTGCAGCTGCAAAAGAGGATCGCCGACCGCATAGCGGAGCTGTCGGGCATCGAAATCGGGATGGGGCGCTATTGCCACATGGCGGACAGCTATCATATCTACGGTTCGTATTTCCGTGAATTCGAGGCGCGTTTCCTGGGTGCGCTCGCCAAACGCACGTTTGCGCAGCGCACGATGCGTTACCAGGACGTGCGCGAGATGATGGAGGAGGCGCGGCCGGCGATTCTTGAAAAAGCCGCGAAAATGGGGCGCTAGCTTGGATTATTCATGAGGGAAGGATCACAAAACGCCTGCGGACACGGAAAAACGCGGATGAGCACGGACCGGATCCGTGTGCAGGGCTATTACCGGCCCTGCAGGGCGGTAAAAGTCCTGCCCGTGTTTTTCCGTGTCCTGAAGGCTTTCTGTCGAGGGCCATTACCGGCATTGCGCGCCGTCTCGTATTCGTTCGCCAGGCATGTCTATAAATAATGAGGGCCGGCATCCGCCGGCCGCCCCCGGGGCGCGATGTCCCGTTTGGGGTACAGGAGGTGACTGTGGAGTTTTTGAACTTTGTGCTGATGCTGGTAATCGTGCTGCTCCTGCTGCGCAAGCCCGAAAAGGAACGGCTCGCTTTCCGCCTGCTGCTCGCCAGCGTGCTGCTGATGGCGGTGCTGTTCCTGATCGCCACGAGGACCGCGATTCTGCCCGGGATGAACTACTGACGGCGCAAGGGCTGTCGGAGGAGGAATGCCGTGAAACGTGAACATCTCTATACCATGCTTGCGCTGGCCGTGCTGGTCTTGTCCCTGGTGCCTGTGGGTGCGGCCGTGTTTCTGCTGGGCTTCGTCTACGGCGACTCGCCCTGCGTCATGTGCTGGGAACAGCGCTCCGGCATGATGCTGATCGCGCTCCTGGGCCTGTTCGTGCTGCGCTATGGCCCTCGGCCCAGGTACATCGGCTTGTCGGTGCTGGTAGGCGCCTGGGGCATCTTCATGGGCCTGCGGCACACGGGCATGCACGCGGCGCGCGACGTCGGGCAGGGTTTCAGCATCGAGATATGGGGCGCGCACACGTACACCTGGGCGCTTTTCATCTTCTGGGCGTGTGTCGTGTCCATGGGCATGCTGCTCATGACCATGAAGCAAAGCGACATTATCGACGGCCACCGTGCTTTCAGGCCGGTGGAAAAACTGGCTGCCGGTGCCTTCCTGGTGGTGGTTGCGGCAAACATGGTGCAGGCGTTCGCCAGCACCGGACCGCCTCCTTTCATGGGGCAGGGCGATCCCATCCGTTTTTCCTTCAATCCGCGGCACTGGGTCTGGTCGCTGGAAGAATGGTCGCCGGCACCCGTTTCGCTGCGCGGCCGCTGGAACATCGAGAAGCCCGCGGTTCCTCCGGTCTCCGGAGATTCCGGCGGCGGTCCGCTGGCCGGCCTGCCGGGCCTCGCCGTCAGGGAGCAGAAACGGATCGGGGTGCCGTTGCGCGGCACCATGACCGATCTCGCCTATGACGCCGGCTCGGACCGGTTCCTGCTCACGACGCAGAACGGCGTCTATCTCCTCGACGCCTCTCTGGCCCGCGTGCTGCGCTACACCATCGTCGATCCGGGCTACTCGATTGATATCGGGCGGTTCGCAGGCGCCGCGTTTCTGGACAGCGGAACGGTCATGGCCCTGGGTGAAAACAAGAGCTACGTGATTTTGCGGGAAAGCGGCAAGGCCGACGCGGACAGGAATTTCCGATTTTTCCTGGAATCGTTCGACGCGTTTGATGAGGTGTCGCGTTCACGGCTGGGGACGGTGCGTTCCCGGATGATGTACGTCATGTCGCTGGCGTTCGATCCGGCGACGGATTCGCTTTACACCGTGACCGTGCCGAACTCCAAGGTCAAGCGGCTGGTGATCGCGCGCTTCGACCGGCGCGATCTGACGCTTTCGGAGGAATTCACGCCGGCGCTCGGGCAGGCATCCGGCCTGAAGTTCAGCGGCGAAAAACGCTCGCTGGATGAGTTGTATGTGACGGGTGCGACCGTAGCCGACGGCAGGATGTACGCCGTCAGCGCCGCCAACGGCACATTGGTGGTCATCGACCTGGCCGGGCATTCGGTCGTCGCTGCCTACAGCATTTCCGGCCTCACCCGCCCTGCCGGCGTGGCGATCAAGGGCGGCGATCTCTACATTGCCGGCGAGGGCGGTGAGGTGTTCGTGATCGAAAAGCCTGCCGGAGCCCAATAAAAAGGGAGCAGCCTCTCATGCGCCGTGGCGCACCCGGTGATGCATGAAGATGTTCGGGGTCGGAATCGAGATGATGTGAGCTTCGATCCCGATCCCGACCCCGAAGTTCAAGGTCGGAGGTCTGAGGTCGGTGTTATTGGAGCAACTCCTCACGCGCCGTGGCGCACCCGGTGACGCATGAAAACGCTCGGAATCGGAATCGCGTTGATGCGCCATCGATACCGATCCCGACCCCGATCCCGACCCCGACCCCGATCCCGAAGTTCAAGGTCTGAGGTCGGAGGTCTGAGGTCGGAGGTCGGAGGTCTGAGGTCTGAGGTCGGAGGTCTGAGGTCGGTATTTTCGAAGTAGCATCTGACGACAGGAGGGAGTCCTCATGGTCCGCAAGAAAACCACTCGCCGGAAAAAGGCGTCGCCCGGAACCGTCGGGCTGGCGCCCCTGGAGGCCAAAGGGAAGCTGTCCGCGGAGCTGAGTGCCCTGGCCTTGAAGATCGAAGAGGATGGCGGCGCCGTTCTGGGTTCCTATCTTGAACCGTACGGCAGCAAAAGCATCCTGCTGGTGGCGCTTCCCATCGGCGCCGTACAGCCGACGCCCTACCAGCGGGACGTGTCCGAAAAGCACGTCAAGCGCCTCATGACGGTGATCGAAAAGATCGGGCGCTACCTGGATCCGATCATCGTCGTGCGCCACGAAGGCAGCTACTGGACGCCGAACGGCAGTCACCGGCTGCAGGCGCTGAAGGCATTGGGCGCCAAAACCATCATCGGGCTGATGGTTCCGGAGCCCGAGGTCGCTTTCCAGATCCTCGCCCTGAACACCGAGAAGGCGCACAACCTCAAGGAAAAGTCGCTCGAAACCATACGCATGGCACGCGCTCTCGCGGCGGTCGGCCGGCGGAAGGAAAGCGACCTCGCCTTCGAGTTCGAAGAAGCGCCCTTTCTGACCCTGGGAATCTGTTATGAGCAACGCCCGCGCATCAGCGGCGGAGCCTACCAGCCGGTTCTGCGCCGGGTGGATGACTTTATCGACAAACCGATGGAGGCCGCGCTGGCTGAGCGCGAGCAGCGCGCTGCGCGGCTGCTCGAACTGGATGACGCCGTAGCGCTGGTGGTCGCCAAATTGAAAGAGCGCGGGTTCACCAGCCCTTACCTCAAGGCGTTCGTGGTGGCGCGGATCAATCCGACCCGGTTTTCCAAGGCGACATCATTCGATTTCGAAGAGGTGCTGGGCAAGATGATTGCAGCGGCGGGAAAGTTCAATGTCGAAAAGGTCCGCCAGGAAGATCTGGCCCGGACCGGCGGCCCGCCCGTCGCAGAAGATTAGCCGCTTCCCTGAACCACGAAATACACGAAATATACAGCGCGGCATAGCCGCAGCCAAACCATCTCACTACGATGACGGCAGGATGGATGATGGCACGCGGAAAAGCGCGGACGGACGCGGGAACAGTTGTGCCGGTTAGCATCCAGGGATGGCGTCTG
>Ga0316620_10001055_pt1 | contig 11609 bp, 11 predicted proteins | sample OWC_Aug_M1_C1_D5_FD_207651 | JGI IMG/M metagenome (GOLD analysis project Ga0316620, IMG submission 207651) | Wetland soil microbial communities from Old Woman Creek delta, Ohio, United States - OWC_Aug_M1_C1_D5_B | ecosystem: Environmental > Terrestrial > Soil > Wetlands | place: USA: Ohio... | reverse complement strand
CGGCGAGCTGCGCGGACCACCGCACGGTCCCGGGCGCACGACGGGCCCGGCACCCCGAACCGGGGACCGGGCCCGTCAACCGCCCGCGGGGCGGGCTACCGCCGCGTCAACTCGTTGGCGAGGGCGTCCGCGTCGTACACGCGGCGCAGCGCCTCGACGAGGGCGCGCGAGTCCACCCACACCGAGCGACTCACTCGCTCCGTGAAGAGGAACCTCGCCGGCAGCATCTCGATGTTGCCGTCGAAGATGAGTCCGACGACCTCGGCATCCCGGTTGATGACCGGGCTGCCCGAGTTGCCACCGATGATGTCGTTGGTGCTCACGGCGTTGAACGGCGTCGCGAGGTCGAGCCGCGAGCGGGCCGCCAGCCAGCGCGGAGTGAGGTTCCAGGGCTCCTGGAGGTTGAACCCGTACGCCCGGTCGTAGAGCCCGTAGAACGTGGTGTACGCGGGAGCGAGGGTCCCGTTGTATGGATAGCGGAGGATCTCGCCGTCCGAGATGCGGAGGCTGAACGTCGCGTCCGGCGCCACCGTGTTGCCGAACACGGCCAGGAGCGCGCGGGCCATGAGTTCGTCGTTCTGCGCCTCCTCGTTCGCCCACGCAGTCCACTGCGTCGCGATGGCGCGCTCGAGCGGGTCGATGACTCGCGCCAGGGCGACGAACGGATCGGTCGCGGCCGCGATCGCCGAGACGCCGCCCTGCACCAGCGTGCGCCGCTGGTCGGCGGTGACGATCTGGGACTCACGGACCATGGCCCGGGCCGCGTCCTCCGGCGACCGCGCGCCGATGGCCTGGCGACGGACGGGGTCGCTGGCCGGAAGCTCGCGCGCCATCGCGGTGAAGTAGGCCGCCAGGAGTCGGATCTCCTGCAGGGTGTCGATCGGCGCCGGCGAGTAGAGGTTGCGCTCCAGCGCCTGCCGGTTGGCGTCCCGGAACTGCGGGAGCCGGTCGGCATCGGGCCTGGCCATCTCGGCGGGATGGCGGACGATCACGCCGGCGAGGTTCAGCAGCCTCGTGTTGTACGCGCCGAACGCGTGGTAGCGGCGGCGCACGTCGACGCCGCGCATCGCCTGGCGGATCCGGGCGATGTTGTCCCACGCCGCCCCGTACTGCCTGCGCAACTCGGGGTTCGCGTTGACGCGGTTGCGGAAGTCACGCTCCCACGCGGTCTTCCGGGCCATCAGTTGGGGATCCACGAGTCCGGCCAGGTAGCCTTGAGTGGCCTTCTGTGTGTTCTGAATGCCGAACAGCGTGTTCCGGAGGGCGGCGCGACGCTCCGGCGACGCCTGGCCGAGCGCCTCGTAGACGGGGATTTGCCGCGCGAAGGCATCCAGGGTGGCGGGGTACTGCACGTCGCGGAGGTACTCGAGCACCGAGAGCGCGTTCAGCCGGCCGGTCGAGCCCGGGTTGCCCACCACGAAGACCAGGTCCCCCTCGCGGCTGCCGTTGGCGCTCCAGCGGTACCAGTGGTCCATCTGCGCCGGCGCGCCGTTGACGTACACCCGGTAGAACGTCACGTCGAGGTCGTGCCGCGGATAGGTGAAGTTGTCGGGATCGCCGCCCCAGAAGGCCACGGAGACCTCCGGCGCGAAGACGAGCCGCACGTCCGTGAACCGCCGGAACCGGTACAGCTTGTACTGGCCGCCCCGGTACATCGTCACGACCTGGCAGTTCACGTCGGTGGCACTGCCGCGGCAGCGCGTCTCGATCCCGCGGATAGCCTCGGCGCGCAGGTCGGCGGCCCGGTTGGCCGGCGTTCCGGCGGGGACCGCCGCGGTGACCTCGGTGGTGACGTCGGTGATCTCCCTCAGTTGCTCGACGAACCCGTTCGGGCAGGCCCGTTCCTCGGAGCGCGTGGCGGCGTAGAAGCCGTTGCCCAGGAGGTCCTCGCCCTGCCGGCTCACTGCGTTCACGCACCCGCGCGCGCAGTGGTTGTTCGTCATCACGAGCCCGTCGGCCGAGACGAACGATGCCGTGCATCCGCCGATGCGGCCCGCCGAGAGGCGCGCGTGGTCCAGCCACTCCGTCGCGGGCCGGAAGTTGTAGCGGCGGGCCCAGTACTCGAGCGGCGGCACGTCGAAGGTCCACATCTTCCCGGTCTCGAGGCCGGGGTACTCGCCGGCGGCCGCCGGCTCCTGCGCCTGGGTGCCGGCCGCCACGACGATTCCGAGTGCGACGAGCCACAACGCGGTGCGCTTCACGAGTGACATGGGGTCATCTCCGTTGAGGACTGCGGATTGAGGACAGCCGTTCTCAGGTAGCGAATTTCGTGCCGCCCCGCAAGACGGCGCCGGCCCGTCAGCGGGCGCCGCTCCTCTCGTCGCGAGCCTCCTCGACCCACGCCCGCCACTCCCCCTCCGCCGCCCCTGCGCTCAAGCGCTTCTCCCAGCGCACGAGCGGCATCCTCAGCGCCAGCGGCTCCGCGGCCAGCTTCTCGATCCACTGCTCGTCCGACAGGCAGGCGTGGGCCAGTCCGAGGTCGGCGAACCGGCGCGAGGAGCGGTCGACCAGGGACTCGACGCCGAGTCGCTGGGCGAACCGCCGCAGCTCGCCCGGAGATGCGGGCCTCTCCAGGAGATCGACGAAGTGGACCCGGATCCGCCGCTCGGCGAAGAACCGCAGGGCGGCGCGCGTCTGGGCGCTCTTGCGCACGCCGAAGACCTGGACCTCCATCCGACGCCCCCGTGGTGATGGCCCTGGGTACCATCGTTCCTTCCGCCGCCCCACGCCCGGCCGTACCATAATGCCGATGCGGGCGATGCTGATGGAAGCCGCGGGACGGGCGCTGCGGGACGCCGACGTGGACCGCCCGGCCCCCGGCCCCGGCCAGGTGCTCCTCGCGGTGCGCTCGTGCGGCGTGTGCCGCACCGACCTGCACATCCTGGACGGCGACCTGCCGCACCCTTCGCTGCCTCTCATCCTGGGGCACGAGATCGTGGCCACGGTGGCCGAGACCGGGGCCGCGGTCTCCCGGCTCCGCGCGGGCGACCGTGTCGGCGTGCCCTGGCTCGGCTGGACGTGCGGCACGTGCGGCTACTGCCTCTCCGGCCGCGAGAACCTCTGCGACAGGGCCCGCTTCACCGGCTATCACCTGCAGGGCGGCTACGCCGAGTACACGACCGCCGACGAGCGCTTCTGCTTCCCGCTTCCCGACACCTACGACGACGTGCACGCCGCGCCGCTCCTGTGCGCCGGCCTGATCGGCCATCGCTCGCTGGTCGCCGCGGGTGACGCCGAGCGCATCGGGCTCTACGGATTCGGCGCCGCGGCGCACATCGTGGCGCAGGTAGCCCGGCACCAGGGCCGGAGGGTCTTCGCGTTCACCAAGCCCGGCGACCTCGAAGGGCAACGCTTCGCGCGCGAGCTCGGGGCCGAGTGGGCGGGCCCCTCGGACGAGGCACCGCCGGTGGGGCTGGACGCGGCGATCATCTTCGCCCCCGTGGGGGCCCTCGTGCCGGCCGCGCTGCGCGCGGTCGTCCGTGGAGGGACGGTGGTGTGCGCCGGCATCCACATGAGCCCGATCCCCGGGATGCCATACGAGCTGCTCTGGGGGGAGCGGGTGGTGCGCTCGGTGGCGAACCTCACGCGCCGGGACGGCGAGGCGTTCCTCGGACTCGCGCGGGAAGCCGGTATCCGGACCGAGGTGCGCGCCTACCCGCTCGCGGAAGCCGACGCGGCCCTCGCGCACCTGCGGAGCGGGCAGGTGCGCGGGGCCGCGGTGCTGGTGTCCGGCCCGCGTTGATCCCGGCGCCGCCGGCTAGGTGGGCGTCGCGTTCGTCCGCACGCTGAGCGTGTACGCCCCTCCCCGGTCGTTCCTGCCGAAGATCCCCACCCTGACGAAGTACCGCCGTCCGGCCACCACCGTGAAGATCAGCCGGCTGTTGCTCTCGCCGCCGCTGTCGTCGTCCCGGCCGATGACCGTCCCGGTCTCGTCCTCGAGGGAGAGGAGCGCATCGAACTCCGACGAGCGCAGGTCGAAGGTGACCTCCCCGGCCCGGGCGGGCGTGTACGAGTACAGGTCCACGTACCCGCCATCCATCACGCTGTCGCCGTCCTCGAGCCGGCCCTCGGCCGACGCGTCGTCGCCCAGCGTCATCACGTCCGGCGTCCCGTGCGCAGCCGGGGCCTGCCCGACGGTGAGCCTGTAGGCGCCGAATCCCGGCTGGTCGCCGTAGCTGGATGCGAGGGCCGTGAAGCGTCCCGCGGCGGGGGCGCTGAAGCTGACGGCCGCGTCGCGGCCCCCGCCAACGTCGTCGTTCGACGCGACCACCGCCCCGTCGGGCCCGAGGATGGTGAGGTAGCTGTCGAGGTCGCTCGAGCTCATCTCGACCCGCACCCGCTGCCCGGGCCGCGCCTCGAAGGTCCACCGGTCCTGGAACGGGCCGTCGCCGGCCTGCTCGTCACCCGGCTCGAGAAGGCCGGTCTTCGTCTCCCCGAGCGCTGTCGCCGACACGCGGCCAGGGGCCGGAGCGTCCGGGGCGGCCCACTCGCTCACCGCGATGGTGTACCACCCGCGGGCCGAGTTGTTGATGCTCGTCGCCACCAGGCGATACCTCCCGCTGCGAGGCAGGACCACGTGCAGCCTGGCGGCGAGCCCCTCGCCGCCGTCGTCGTCGCGCGCGAGCAGGAACCCCTGCTCGTCGCGGAGCGCGAGGTACGGGTCGAATGCGGACGACGCCATGTCGATCACCAGGCGCTGGCCCTTCTTGCCGCTGAGCGTCCACACGTGGTACGGCCCTCTGGGGCTGCGCGATGGGTCGCGCTCCGTGAGGGAATCGCCGGCGGACCGCCCGACCCTCACCGACCGGCCGGAGATCTCGCTCCGCTGGCACGCGACCGCGGCGGCGAGCGGGAGCAGGGCGCACAGGAGGAGCGTACGGCGCATCTGGTCCTCGGGGATCGGGTTCGCCCAAGATATGCCGTGCACGGGGCGGTTCCGCCAGGATGCCAAGCCGCGTAGGTTGCGGCACAGGGACACGCGGGGGTGAGCGGTGTTGATGGCGAGCGGCATCACGGTGGACGCCCACGGGGCGAGCGACATCGGGATGGTCCGGAAGGTCAACGAGGACCAGTACCTGATCGCCGCCCTGCACAAGGTGGTCGAGGTCCGGCAGACGAGCCTGCCGGCCGCAGCCTGCCAGCGGTTCGAGAGCGGGGCGCGGGCGCTCCTGTTGATGGTGGCGGACGGCGTGGGGGGCGAGTCGCGGGGCGACGAGGCCAGCAGCCTCGCGCTCGACACCATCGTCAGCTACGTCACCAACTCGATGCGCTGCTTCTACAAGCTGGACGACCGAGCGCACGGGGACCTCCTGGCCGAGCTCGCGACGGTGGTCCAGAAGAGCAACGCCATCCTCCGCGCGGAGGCCGAGCGAGCGGGCGACCACGCTCGGATGGCCACCACGCTGACGATGGCGCACGTCCTCTGGCCGCGGGCCTACGTGGTGCAGATCGGGGACAGCCGCTGCTACCACCTGCGCGCCGGCTCCCTGCGGCAGGTCACGCGGGACCAGACCTACGCGCAGGAGCTGCTCGACCGCGGCGCGTTCTCGCGGGAGGAGGCGGAGCAGTCGCCGCTGAGCCAGGTGCTCACCCGGGCGATCGGCGGCCAGGCAGCCGACCTCACTCCCGAGATCGGCGAGGTGGACCTCGAACCTGGCGACGCGCTGCTGCTGTGCACCGACGGCCTCACCAAGCACGTGTCCGACGCCGATGTCGAGCGGCTCTGCACCGCGGCGGCGGGAGCGCGCGAGGTCTGCGAGTCGCTCGTGGCGGCCGCCATCGAGGGCGGCGGCTCCGACAACGTCACCGTGGTCGTGACCAGGTTCCGGCAGTGACACCCTGGGTCTCGCGCCTGCTGGCCGCGAACATCGGCGCCTACCTGCTGACGATGGTGGCGCCGGCGGCGGTCTGGCCGTTCTCGCTGGTGCCGGCCATGATCCCGTACCGGCCGTGGACTCTCGTCACCTACATGTTCCTGCACGCCGGGTTCGGCCACCTGCTGTTCAACATGCTCGGCCTCTACTTCTTCGGGCCCCGGGTGGAGCAGCGACTGGGCGGCCGTCGCTTTCTGACCCTGTATGTGGTGAGCGGGCTCGTCGGGGCGCTCCTCTCCGTCGCCACGCCGCTGGCGCGCATCGTCGGGGCCTCCGGAGCGGTCTTCGGGGTGATGCTGGCGTTCGCGCGGTACTGGCCCCGCGAGCCCATCTACCTGTGGGGAGTCTTCCCCGTGGAAGCGCGGGTCCTCGTCGTGGCGACGACCGCGCTCTCGCTGTGGAGCGCGTTCGCCGGCCGGGGTGGCGGGGTGGCCCACTTCGCCCACCTTGGCGGGTTCCTCGGGGGCTGGCTCTACCTGAGGTGGAGCGACGCCCGGTCGCCGGCCGCGCGTTTCAGGGCGCAGGCCGCCCCGGCCCAGGCGCGCGTGCTGGATTTCCAGGTCGAGCGATGGCGGCGCGTGGACACCGCCACCCTGCACCCCGTCAACCGCGAGGAGTACGAGCGGGTCATCGCGAAGCTCGACGCCGTCGGGGTCGGGGGCCTGACCCCGGCCGAGCGGGAGTTCCTCGATCGCTTCAGCGCGGGATAGGAGCCCGGGCAGGCTCCCCTAGACTTCCTTGCCGAACTCGCGCAGCTCCGCCTCGAGCCGCGCCAACAGGGCCTGATCGGCGGTAGGCACTCTCTCGTCCGGCGGTGCCGGGACGCCCTGTGGCACCTCCTCCGCCAGGATCCCGACCCGGCGCAGGGAGCGCAGCCACAGCGACAGCGCCACGGCGCCGGCGATCAGCAGCAGCCCCGGGAGCACCCAGAGGACCAGGGCCCAGCTGCGGGCCGGGGGCGCGCCGAGGACCTGCTCGCCCCACGCGGAGACGTACGCGTCCACGATCGCCTGCGGGGCCTCGCCGCCGGCCAGCCGGGCACGGATGTCGCGCCGCAACGAGTCGGCCCCCGGGCTCGGGCACGATGCTATGGTCAGCCCGGGGCAGTAGGGGCTCATCAGCGTCCCGAACAGACGCTGGGCCTCGGTGTCGTCGAGCGCCTCGACGCGGGCGGTGTCCTGCACCAGCTGGGCGCGGACCGCCGCCGGCCCGGCGGTCGCGGCGGCCACGGCTACGAGGACGATCCCCATCACGATGCGCACCCGACACCTCCATCGAACGCTCGATCCAACGGACCACGCCGGCAGTCGAGCGCTGTCACCAGCACGGGAGTTGCGGTAGAATCACCCGGTACAGGACCCGTACCCTTGACCCCACCACCGCGCAAGGCCCCGCTGCCACGCGACCGCATCGTCCGCGTGGGATGCCCCGCCCACAACTGTGGCGGCCGGTGCCTGCTCGTCGCTCACGTGCGCGATGGTCGCATCGTCCGGCTCGACGGCGACGACCGCCCCGAGGACACGCTCGCCGACCCGCAGCTGCGGCCGTGCACGCGTGGCCGCGCCTACCTGCGGCGGCAGTACCACCCCGACCGCCTGCTCCACCCGCTCAAGCGCGTCGGCCTGCGCGGAGAGGGGAAGTGGGCACGCATCCCCTGGGACGAGGCGCTGGACCTGGTGGCCGGCGAGATGCGCCGGGTCCGGGCGACGTACGGCAACGGGGCCCTCTTCGTCCCCTACGGCACCGGGAGCTACAGCCAGCTCAACGGCTCGGTCGTCGCACGCAGGCTGATGAACCTCTTCGGAGGGTGCCTCGGGATCTACAACAGCTACAGCTGGGCGGCGATCAACGTCGCGACGCCGTACGTGTACGGCACGCTGCACACCGGCAACCAGCGGCAGGACTGGCTGAACGCGAAGTACATCCTGATGTGGGGCTGGAACCCCGCGGAGATGAGGGACGGCACCAACAGCGAGCTGTTCGTGCGCCGGGCACGTGAGGCCGGCGCGCGCACCGTCTGCATCGATCCCCGGATGAGCCTCACCGCCGTGAGCCTCGCCGACGAGTGGATCCCGATCCGTCCGGGGACGGACACGGCGATGATGAGCGCGATGGCGCACGTGATGATCACCGAGGGGCTCCACGACGCGGATTTCGTCCGCACGCACTGCGTCGGTTTCGACGCGACCCAGATGCCGCCGGGCTGCGAAGGCGAGGAGAGCTACCGGGACTACATCCTCGGCGTGCGGGACGGCGTGCCGAAGTCGCCGGACTGGGCCGAGCCGATCACGGCGGTGCCCCGCGCGACCATCGCCCGGGTCGCCCGCGAGTACGCCACCATCAGGCCGGGCGTCCTCTATCAGGGCTACGGGATGCAGCGGCGTGCGTATGGCGAGCAGGTGGTCCGCGCGGGGTGCGTCCTCGCCGCCATCACCGGCAACGTCGGCGTCCACGGCGGCTGGGCGAGCGGCCTCGCCAACCAGCCCGACGGCGGATGCGCGTGGTACGTCTTTCCCACCGGCGACAACCCGGTCGCGGCGAGCATCCCCGTCTTCCTGTGGAGCGAAGCCGTGCTGCACGGGAAGGGGATGGGGCAGGAGCACGGCGTGATCGGCGCGGAGCGGCTCGACGCCGACGTCAAGCTCATCTACGCCATCGCGACGAACTGCCTCGTCAACCAGCACGCCAACATCAACCGCACGATCGAAATCCTGAGGGACGAATCGAAGGTCGAGTTCCTCGTCGTCCAGGACCAGTTCCTCACCTCGACGGCGCGGTACGCCGACCTCGTGCTGCCGGCGTGCACGCAGTTCGAGACGTGGGGGGTGGAGGACGGCTGGAAGTACGGCGATGAGGTGATCCTGATGCCGCAGGTGGTCGAGCCGCCCGGCGAGGCGCGCAGCGACTACCGCATCTGCGCCGACCTCGCGGAGCGGCTGGGGATCGGCTCGGCGTTCACCGAGCTGCGCGACGAGCGTGGCTGGGTGGACTGGTGCCTCGACCACTACCGGCGCACGCGGTTCCCCGGCCTGCCGTCGCTCGACGAGTTCGAGGCGTCCAATGCGGGCGTCTACAGCAGGCCGGTCACGCGTCCGGAGGTGGCCTTCGAGGACTTCCGCCGCGACCCCGAGCGGCATCCGCTCGAAACGCCCTCGGGGAAGATCGAGATCTTCTCGCAGCGGCTGTTCGCGATGGGGCGGCCCGACGAGATCCCCGCTGTGCCCAAGTACGTCCAGGAGTGGGAGAGCCCGTTCGGGCCCGAGGCGGCGCGCTTCCCCCTGCAGGCCATCGGGCACCACACGCTGCACCGCGTGCACTCGACGCACGACAACAACGACTGGCTGGCGGAGGCGTTCCCCCAGAGGGCCTTCATCAACCCCGTGGACGCGGCGGCGCGGGGCATCGCCGACGGCGACACCGTGCGGGTCTGGAACGAGCGCGGCGTCACGGTCCTGAAGTGCCGCGTCACGCCGCGCGTGATGCCGGGGGTGGTGGACATCCCGGAAGGGGCCTGGTGGGAGCCCGACGCCGACGGCGTGGACCGCGGGGGGAACATCAACGTCCTGACGTCGGAGCGCTGGACGCCGCTGGCCTTCGGCACCGCACAGCACACGGCGATGGTCCAGGTGGGGAGGGCCTGAGGTGCCGGGCCCCTGGGCGTTCCTCTTCGACGCCGCCGCCTGCTCGGGCTGCAAGGCGTGCCAGGCGGCGTGCAAGGACAGGCACGGCCTGGCGGTAGGCGTCCTGTGGCGGCGCGTCTACGAGGTGGCCGGGGGGAGCTGGGCCAGGGAGCGCGACGCCTGGGTGCCCGACGTCTTCGCCTTCAACCTGTCCATCGGCTGCAACCACTGCGAGGCGCCCATCTGCGTGGAGGTCTGCCCGACGGGAGCGATGCGCCGCCGCCCCGACGGCCTGGTGGTGGTGGACGCAGACACCTGCATCGGTTGCCGGTACTGCGCCTGGGCGTGCCCGTACGGCACGCCACAGTTCGACGACGCCAGCGGGCGGATGACGAAGTGCACCTTCTGTGCCGACGACGTCGATGCCGGCCGCGCGCCCGCGTGCGTCGCCGCCTGCCCGATGCGCGCCCTCGACTTCGGCGAGCGGGCGGCGCTCGAGGCGCGCCACGGACTGGACGCGTCGTTCTTCCCGCTTCCCGACCCGTCGCTGACGCGGCCGGGCCTGTCCATCGTGCCGCATCGCGACGTTGGCCGCGCGGGCCCACGCACCGCCGCCGTGGCCAACCGCGAGGAGGTCGGCGGGTGAAGGAACGCTCGCTCCTCGCCTTCACGCTGCTCGCGCAGCTCGCCGTAGGCGCGTTCGTGACGGTCGGCGCGCTGGGACTCTGGGCCGGCATCACGGAAGGCGAGCCAACGGTGCTCCTCTTCGTCGACGGGGCGCTCCTCTGGGTCGCTCTCGCGATGGCGCTCGCGATGCTCGCCTCCGCCTTCCACCTGGGAGCGCCGGCGAGCGCCTTGCGCGCCGTCCGCAACCTCCGGACCTCGTGGCTCAGCCGCGAGGTGCTCCTCATGGTGTCGTTCACCGTGCTCGTGGGTCTGCTCTCGATCCTGCGCCGGTCGGGCGCGGGCTCGTCGGCCCTGCTGGCGGGTGTCGCGGCGGCGGCGGGCACGTGCGGCCTCGGCCTGGTGTACGCCATGGCCCGCGTCTATCGCATCCGCACCGTGCCGCGCTGGGACACGGTCCGGACGACCGCGTCGTTCTTCGTCACAATGCTGCTGCTGGGACCCCTCGCAGTGGCGGCCGGCCTGGCCCTGGGCCCTGACCTGACCCAGGCGGCGGCGCGCGCGCCGTTGCTCGCGATCGCGTTGGTCGCGGCGGGAGGCTTCAGCGCGGAGATCGCGCTGGGAGGGCGCGGGGTGCTCCACACCGTCCGCGGCGCCATCCTGTTCGCCGGGCTCGTGCTGTGCGCGCTCTCGCTGCTCGCGGCCGGCCGCTCCGGCGCGTTCCTCGCCGCGGCGTTCGCCGCAGCCCTCGCGGCCCAAGGGATCGGTCGCTATCAGTTCTACGTCGTGGGACCCGGGAGGCCATTGTGACACGGAAGAAGCCGGCGACGCCCGGCACTCCGATCGACCTGAAGAAGCTCGAGGCGCTGGCGAAGAAGAACGCCGCCAAGGCGGCGAAGGCCGTCGAGGACGCGAACCCGAAGGACCGCCGCTTCGACAAGACGCTCCCGCGCCACTCCGTGGACGAGGAGGAGCGGGATCGGTTCTTCAAGGAGATGCAGAAGCGCGAGTTCTAGGCCGCGCCGGCCCCGCTTCAGTTGGGCCGGGTCACGGTCGGTGCGCGCGCGGCGGCTACTCCTCCCACGGGAGTCCCGCACGCCCGAAGTGCCCGTAGTTGGTCGTCTTCCTGTAGATGGGCCGGAGCAGCCCCAGCTTCTCGATGATCGCCGCCGGACGGAAGTCGAAGCCGCGCACGAAGGCCTCGGCTGCGCTCTGGTCCCCCGTCCCGAACGTCTGCACCAGCACCGACGTGGGCTGCGCGACGCCGATCGCGTAGGCCACCTGCAGCTCCGCTCGGCCCGCGAGCCCGCGCTTCACCACCTGCCGCGCCACGTGCCGGCAGAAGTACGCGCCGCTCCTGTCCACATTCGACGGGTCCTTGCCGCTGAACGCCCCACCACCGTGGCGCGCCATCCCGCCGTACGTGTCCACGATGATCTTCCGCCCCGTCACGCCGCAGTCCGCCGAAGGGCCGCCCTGAACGAAGCTCCCG
>Ga0316620_10001054_pt1 | contig 11613 bp, 13 predicted proteins | sample OWC_Aug_M1_C1_D5_FD_207651 | JGI IMG/M metagenome (GOLD analysis project Ga0316620, IMG submission 207651) | Wetland soil microbial communities from Old Woman Creek delta, Ohio, United States - OWC_Aug_M1_C1_D5_B | ecosystem: Environmental > Terrestrial > Soil > Wetlands | place: USA: Ohio... | reverse complement strand
GCAGGCTTCGGGTTAGTTGGGCCCTCTTATTCGGTCTTGCTCCGGGCGGGGTTTGTCCAGCCAACCAGTCTCCTAGTTGCTGGTGAGCTCTTGCCTCACCATTTCACCCTTACCCGCACTGGCCAAGCCAGCCGCTGGCGGTGTGTTTCTGTGGCACTTTCCGTAGGGTCTCCCCTCCTGGGTGTTACCCAGCACCCTGCTCGGTGGAGCTCGGACTTTCCTCCCCAATTGTATAGGGGCGGTCACCCGGCTTGCTCGCCCAAATCTATTCTATAGTTAACTATAGCGGAGGTCAAATTCGCGAATTGACCACGATTTCCTGCTGGCGACAGCCGGTCCCAGGTGGTTTGATGCCAAAATAACGTCAATTTGGCACCTCTGAGTTAAACCTACCAACTGAAGGTGAGTTGCAGAGCAGCAATAGAACGCATTCTTAATGTATAATATAAGAGGAAGATGACAGGGCTTAGGCAATGTAAGAACAGCTTGAGCCGAAAGTGTAACTGGAGGTGAACCGATGCAACCGGAAAACATGATCTGGGTTGTCGCAGGTAAGGAATATCGCACAGACAAAGCCACGCTAATAGCCCACGACGAATACTGGAATGGCTATAACTGTGAGCAAGGTGGCCGCAATACATTCTTATTCAGAACGCCAAAAGGTAATTTCTTTGCCCAGTATCAAACGCTGTTGCCCGGCGAAATTAATAGAATCGTCCCCTTGGAGAAAAACGAAGCCATAGCTCTGTATCAATCGCTGCACAAAAAGGAGGTTCCCTTCGGAGTTGTCTTCCCTAATGTCAGAGTAAAGGACGCCTAATATTCCTTGACTTCGCTCTGAGCCGTGCCTGTTAACGTCCTCGTGTCAAAGGATCTTCAGAAGGGGACAAACCAAAATATCCGGTCGGACCCAGAATCTGCTCAAAATTGACACCCACCACTGCGGAGGATAGAATCCCCGCTATGAAAGATTCCCAATTGTCTAAACTACGATTTGAGTCTGGTATCTAGTATGTGCCCATGCCGATGTGGGCACTACTTCATATATTGTTATCCTCGGCTTTGATACCGAGAGTGCCTCTGCCTCTTGTAGTATGTGTTGTCTAAGCTTTGAACTCTCCCATGCCTCCCAATTCTCAAGTCCCTTCCAATTGTATAACAAAGCGGCAATAGAAGTGCCTTTCACGCTTCTGATGTGCTAAGCACTAATGAAACCTGGGAATGTCATGGCATATGACCAGAGTTTCAGAAATATAGGCTGTATATCTGCGTCCTTCTTGAGTTCGTAACCTTCAATGACCTTTATCATTCGTTCCCCTTCTCCGCGATGAAGTCTACCATACAAGTTTTCATTGTCCCAGTAGCAGTATTTTGTCCCACCACTGTAGATCAAGGATCTGGCAGAAGACTCGGCGCAAGCTCGGCAACATTGCCTGAAGGCGTTGCTTTGAAGTAGAATTTGAGTCAGGAGGGGTGACCGAGTGGCTTATGGTGGCGGTCTTGAAATTCTCAACTAATAACAAAGTTGCTTATTGTGCATTCTCGTTAGAACACACGAAGGGATATTTTCAAGATTAATATAGTAAGTCAGGAATTCAACCCTCGTTGGTAGGCTAAGCCATCACCTAACACTTGAGCACTCTGAGTAGAAATGTTAATTTCTGTATTGGTTGATCAAAGGGCATATGCTATAATCAGATACATCGATTAATCACTTTGGGAGATTGGCCGCCAGCTAATGAAGCCATCCCAGCCATGACAACGACTCAAAAAGTGCAGCACTATCGGCAGCTGGTCATAAGGAACCGTATTGAAGTGAGAAGGTTGTCGGCACTATTGTTCTGAGAATTGTCGCAAGAACAGGAGGAGATACCATGAAGAAAGTATTCTATATTGTGGCAATGACTTTATTAGTATTGATACTAACAGGGGTTTATTTACTACTATGCGCATCATCAACTCCGACCTTCAAGTGGCGGATGGCAACTAGCTGGACACTAGATAATGTCCATTATACAAAAGGAGCCGTAGCTATTTGCGATAGAGTCAATCAGTTAAGTAATGGACGCCTTGTTATTGAACCTTATACCACTGGCTCGATAGTAGGTGCCATGGAAGTCTTCGATGCGGTTAGCAACGGGACGGTTGAAATCGGGCATAGCTGGCCCGGCTACTGGGCTAATAAAAAACCGAGTTTTGAGCTTTTCAGTTCGATACCTGACCAGATGGTACTTCAGGAATGGCTGGTCTGGCTGTATGGTCCTTCGCGTGGTATTGACTTGTGGTCGGAGTTATATGCCAACTATGATGTCGTTCCTTTCCCGGGTGGTCTTGATGGCCCGGAATTTGGCTTCTTTACCAACGAACCCGTGCTTACTCTGGATGATTTTACTGACCTGAGATTGAGAGCAACAGGTCTGGCAGCCGAAGTATTGAGGGAATTGGGCGCTACTATTGTGCCACTCGCTCCTGGAGATATTGAGGCGGCGATGGAAAGAGGGGACATAGATGGCTTTGAATACAGCACGCCGGCGGTTGATTGGTTGATGGGTCTTCAAGAACTTGCTCCTTATGTTAGTTTACCAGCGTGGCATCAACCATCGGCTATAGCTGAAACAATAGTGAACCTAGATGCCTGGAACAAACTGCCGGATGATTTGAAAGCCATACTTGAAGCGGCGTGTAAAGAGATAAGCATGGTCGACTATCTAGCATATTCTGAAGGTGACAATGCTGAATCCTTTGATAAATTCGTGCAGTACGGCACTAGAATAAACGTGCTTGATACCGAAGCTATGGAGAGGATTGCAGAGATTACTAATCGTCTAGCAGATCATAGAGCAGCTACAGATCCTTTCTATGCCAAAGTACTCAAATCGCAGAGGGATTTCAGGAGTGACTACCGCACTTGGGAACTATGGAGTGACTATAAGCTGTATCCCGAAGAATAATCTGTCCGGCACACGTGGAAATGAGACACAACCTTCTCATTACATAAATGCTTCTTGAAGAGTAACAATTTAGCTTTTGTGCAATTTAGACTTTCATGACCACGTGTTTATCCCGATATTTGTTCGATAGTAACAAGATAGCGGTTTGTGCATCTATCAGCGTTATTCTCGATTTCTTTTCCGACATTGCGGTGATGGGGATGGGCCAGTACGATACACTCTCCATTTTGGAAGCGCCAGACGACGAAGCGATGGCCAAAGCGGCCTTGGCTATTAGTTCACTAGGCAATGTGCGTACTAAGACTCATCGTGCTTTCACCGAGGCCGAATACAAGAGAATTATTGCTGCTTTACCCTGAGTAGCTATGTAGCTCTTCAGCGCAAATGTCAATTCAACGGAAGATCAGAATTTACGGCTATTAAACGAGCAGTCAACAGCTTGCCGTGATGGGTCAAATCGTCCACGAAGACGGGCTCTTATATTATCCCAGATATTTTGAGCTATTTCTTCATCAATACTCGGACCGGCGCAACCATGACCAGCAGGTATCCGATTATCCTGATGGTGATGATGAACTTCTCTAGATTCGGGGCCAGTCCCGCCAGTGTTAGAGCGTGAGAAACGGCAAACAGACCAAAAGCGATCCCGATGTAAAGACTCACTTCAGGAATGGCGATTGCCTTGGCAGGCGCTGAGGCTTCGCCACTTCCAGTTCTGTAAAGAGCTACGTCACGCTTCCTCTTAACAAACGCCGAGATGCCCAAGATTAGTATTACAGCAGTCAGGATCAGATTGATAGTAGTGATAGTAACCGTCGTCATCTGTTATGCCCCCCTTATTTTTGAAATCTAGCAACGTACGGAACGCAGCCTCAAGCGGCACCCACATTATGTTGCCATCGCGACATGATAACAGCTTTGGGCGATAAAGTGAATAAGCCCTACGATCATGAACTGTGCGCTGAAGAACCTGGGTGACTTTGTTGCCAGCACAAAAAGAAAGTGGCCGCATTACTCAAGCTAAGAAATCACCTCTCCAGACCCGCCGTTTGTGTTTGCATTAGGTTGATGGGAATTTCTATAATAGGGCAAACATATCTGGTAGTCACCAAATCTGTACCGCACATGGAAACAAAAAGGCAGCCCAGTATGGAAGGAGTGTAGTAAATTGGAGATTTCAGAGAAAAGTGTGGGAAACGTAAATATAATCTCTGTTAGCGGTAGGCTGGACGCCTACGCAGCAAATGAGGTTGAGCGAAAACTGGACTCGCTGATCACCGCTGGCCACGTGTGTCTGGTGGTCGACCTCAGTCGTCTGGATTATATAAGTAGCTCGGGACTAAGGGTATTGCTGGGAGCAATCAAAAGGGTGAAAAAAGAACAGGGTGACATTCGATTAGCTTGCCTACAACCGTCTGTGAAAGAGGTCTTTGATATGGCTGGGTTCACACAGTTGTTCCGCATGTTTGATAAGGAGGAAGAGGCGGTGAATAGCTTCACGAAGGCATGAAATGAAGATGACAGAGATGGGTAAAAGGCGTGAGCGAGCTTAATGCCGGGTTGGATTACCTCTGACTTTGGAAGGATGCAACCTTGGAAGTAACCATTGGTGACTTGGGACTAGACCTGGTCGAGAAGATATGTGTAGTAGTCTTGTTTGCCTACATCGTAACTCGCACCAGATATTTTGCCCAAGTATTAGACCGGCAATTTGATGTTAGGAATCGAGTCTTTCTAATTCTGGTTTTTGGTGGTTTTTCCATCTACGGTACTTACAGCGGGGTTGAACTTCCCTCAGGGGCTATCGCCAATATCAGAGACCTGGGCCCGATGATCGCCGGGCTAGTCGGAGGACCGATAGTCGGGCTGGGAGCTGGGTTGGTTGGCGGCATACACCGGTACTTTGTAGGTGGATTCACCGCTGTACCTTGCGCCCTGGCCACAGTCATTGCCGGTTTAGCCGGTGGCGTCATATACAAGTGGCGGAAGGGAGAGTTTGTGGGCATTCCCGGAGCTGTACTGTTTGCTTTCCTTATGGAGTCTTTCCATATGGGATTAGCGCTCCTGATAGCTCGACCTTTCAGCGCGGCCCTAGAAGTGGTTAAACTGGTCAGCTTACCAATGATTCTGGCCAATATGATAGGGATAGCTATCTTTGCTCTGGTACTAACCAATCTCATCAAGGAGAGAAGGACCGCCACTGAGAGGGATAAATATCGTCGTGAATTGGAGCGGCGAACCTATGAAATGGAGATTGCTGGAGGAATTCAGCAGAGCTTCCTACCTGAGTCGCCACCCCGAATAGAAGGAGTTGAGCTAGCAGCACTCAATGTGCCAGCTAAGGAGGTGGGAGGGGACTTCTACGACTTCATCCCTGTCTCCCAGGATAAGTGGGGCTTAGTGATAGCCGATGTCTCGGGGAAAGGTGTCCCGGCGGCGCTGTTTATGGCCCTCTCGCGAACACTGGTCCGCGCCAATACCGTAGGCAACCTGACCGCCGCCCAGGCTATACGAAGAGCGAATGACTTGATTGTGGAGGATGACAGGGTAAACATGTTTGTCACCCTCTTCTATAGTGTCCTCGATCCGGCGGGCAGAACGTTAACCTATGTCAATGCGGGGCACAATCCTCCTTTCATGCTTCGAAGAGACGGCCGCGGCATCGCACTATTGGAGGCCAAAGGGATTGCCCTGGGAGTGATGCCAGACATTGGCCTGGAGGAAAGGGAAATCTCCTTGCGAGAAGGTGACATGGTGGTGCTCTACACCGATGGAGTGACTGAAGCCATCAACAATAAGGAGCAGCAATTTGGGAAAGAAAGGCTTATCTCGATAGCAGAGAAGAACTGTAATCTCCCTGCTTCAGAGCTTGTTAAACGAATTCAGCAGGAAATAACTGAATTTAGCCAAGGACAACCTCAGTTTGATGATCTTACCCTGATGATATTGAAAGTGGCCTGAATGAAAAGCAGTTGTTTTGGACCTTATATTAAATCAAGGTGTGGTGGTACGTGTGAAGGATGAGCAGAGCGAAGGCTAGTAGCCAGCCGGAGTCTGAGAGCTACCGACCAGGTAGGTTGATGAAGAAAGGCCGATTTGAGCTTGAGGTTGACAACAGATTAGAAAACCTATCTGTCATCAGCGATTTTATCGACAAGGCCATGAGACAAGTCGGCGCAAGGGAGAAAAGTATCGCCGAGGTTCAACTCGCAGTCGATGAAGCCTGTAGTAACATCATCTTGTATGCATATTCGGGGCCGAAGGGTATCGTCAAGCTTGGCCTGGAACTCGCAGGTGACGACCTGATTGTTACCATCAGAGATAGGGGGAAGCCCTTTGACCCCACCTCCGTGCCACCACCAGACTTAGAAGCAGACCTGAATGAAAGGAGAATCGGCGGGTTGGGGATGTATTTCATGAGGAAGGTGATGGATGAGGTGAGTTATTCTTTTGATCCTGAAGAGGGGAACAAGCTGACTATGAGAAAGCATCTGATAGCGAACAATAGAACTTTAGAGGGTGTTTAACCAGCGCGGACAGACAGGATTATTACAGCACGGAGGAAGCATGACATCTTATGTATCAGAATATGAACGAAAACTGACTACAGCCCAGAAAGCCGTGGAGAGAATAAAGAGTGGTGCCACCATTACACATGGCCTGGCTAGTGCTGAACCACCTGCCCTTTTAGCTGCCATTGCCGACAGGGCCAGAGAAGGTGACCTGAAAGACATTAAAGTATTTTCCATGCTGCCTCAACGACATGCTATCCAAACGGTTCTTGCTCCGGACCTGTCTGATTGTATTGAAGCCTATTCCTGGTTCGTGAGTGGGGGAGAGAGGCATCGGGTCAAGGTGGGCCTTAGCTATTTTGTGCCCAATTACTTCCATCAGTTGCCGAAGATAATCCGGGAATTCATGGATATAGACGTCACTGTCACCACCGTTTCCCCTATGGACAAAGCCGGCTATTTCACCTTCGGGACCGTTAATGACTATACCTCCACGGCCGCCAGGCACTGCAAGACACTGATCGTAGAGGTGAATGACAACATGCCGCGTGTCTTTGGGGATTCTCTCCTTCACATTTCCGAAGTGGACGCCGTAGTGGAGAACAGTGTGCCACTTCTGGAACTGACGCCGCCCCAGCCCAAGCCTGAGGACGAGATTATTGGCAAAAACGTCTCAGAAATGGTCCCTGATGGAGCTACCTTTCAGCTAGGCATTGGCGGCATACCCAATGCCGTTGCTTATCGCCTCATGGATCATAAGGATCTAGGAATCCACACGGAGCTTTTCTGTTCTAGTATGGTTGACCTGATAGAAGCGGGAGTTATCACTGGCCGAAGAAAGACAATACAGCCGAGGAAAAACGTCTTTACCAACGCCTGGGGCACCAAGAAGATGTATGACTTCATAAACGATAACCCGAGCATGGAAAGCTACCCTGTCTCCTATACCAATGACCCTGCTGTAATCGCCCAAAACGACAATTTCGTCTCTATTAATAGTATCCTTGAGGTGGACCTACTGGGGCAATGCAATGCGGAATCGCTTGCTGGCTCTCAGTTCAGTGGCACCGGGGGGCAGCTTGACTTTGTGCGAGGGGCTTTCAATTCTCGCGGCGGGAAGTCTGTTCTGGCTTTCTATTCCACAGCCAGCGGTGGAGAAGTGTCTCGTGTTGTGCCACGCCTGGAAGCGGGCAGTGTAGTTACCACTCCAAGGATGGATACGCATTATCTTGTCACTGAGTACGGAGTGGTCAATCTGAAGGGCAAGTCCACTCGAGAGAGGGCACTGGATATCATTAGCATCGCCCACCCCAAGTTCAGGGATGGTCTGTTACAACAAGCCGAGAATATGTACCTCATTTGAATTCAGGATGGTTGTCACTGCAGACCAGTTGTTGAAGTATGGCTGGACGTCCCTGATATCTTCGGGCATACCATGGGTGAGGTGGCGTCCATCGCCATACCTGAGAATTGTCTGAAGGAATTCTAACGACATCGTGCCAATTAGGTTTGCTGCAAACCGGGGATTATTTCCCGAGAATACCGCCAGGCTATTTGCCAATATCCTCATTCCAAATATCGGGGTTACTTGTTATGAAGCTCTGCAGAATGTCTATGCATTCCTGGTCGTCCAGGTCGACGACTTCCACACCGTGGTCCTTCATAAATTGACGAGCACCTGGGAAATTACGAGAGTCGCCGACAATAACTCTGGATACACCGAACTGTACCACTGCTCCAGCACAAAGGTAACAAGGCATAAGGGTAGAAACAAGTGTAAGTCCGCGAAATGACTTTATTCTGCCAGCGTTTCTTAAGCAAACTATCTCTGCGTGCGCTAGGGGGTCATTATTTTGTATTCGCCGGTTGTGACCTTTTGAGATTATTTTGCTGCCGCGAACCAACACTGACCCTATTGGGATCCCACCTTCTTGGAAACTCGCTTTCGCTTCATTGAAGGCTGCACACAGCAGCCGGCGTAACTCCTTCCCGTCCATCTGAAAATCACGAACCCCCTTTCCGATATTTGCGAGTTTTCAATTCACCCAAATCCTATTCTGTTCGTAAAGTCCCATTATGTTGCACCTCGTCCCAAATAACTTAACGCCAAAACGACGCCAATTGTTGAGCTTTGATTTGAAGCTAAGGGCAAAAAGAAAGCAATCTATCGCAGTAGAGAAGGTCAGCATTATGAGGAAAAGGATGGTCAAGCGTATTTCTGCAAGAACCAGACCTTATCTAACTCTTTAATTTGCTTCACAGTGGTCGTGGGTTTCCACACTACACGCATGGCGATATCGCGACGGATATCTATCATCTTGTACAGGTCCGGCCAGATGAATGCCGGGATAGCATAGGCCGCCATGGCAAATTTACTGAACGCGGTTACGAATTCACCATACTTCGCCTTGTTGATAATGTAGGTACTGTCAAACGTGTACTCCATATCTATGCTCCTTTGTTAGTTTGTTAACTATAGCCCGCTGGGGGTCGCAGGGCAAAATTAGCGGTAATAGTGTAGTCGCCGTTCATGGTGATGGTCGTTGTTGTGGCATTGACACTGGCCATGGTATCGACATCACCAGTCCAGTTGCCAAAGACGTACATACTAGCCGGGCTGGCTGTTAGTGTTATCTGGGCACCAGGTCTATATTCGCCATACGAGGGGGAGACCGAGCCAGTTCCTGCGGGGCTGACATTTACGATCAGCGTGTAAGTCTTCAGTAACGGGGGTATGAACAGGACTATCACCAGAATAATGACTACAGTACACGCTATGACGACTCCTGCCAGCTTGTTCGTACTCATTCCATCCTCCCTTCCTATTGCAGTATATAATATGAGGCCTTGGGGGACTTGTCAATGCCCCTCAAAGATGCACGGCGATGAAGTTCGAGGATACCCTAACACCCTACTATGGGGCATAGGCAATGTCTAGAGCGAGCCCATCAGGCAATCCAAAGAGCATGCCCCCTTCTTGATATTCAGATACCTGTTGCTGACCTGTTTGGATTTTGGGGATAGATTGATGGTTTGGAGGTCTAGCAGCACGGGCTAGTTTCTGAGAGAGAATTTGGCTTTCATGACAGACATAGCAAAACCTTAGATTGTATGCCAGCCGAGTGTCGTGATATTGCTCTTTACTTCGATGCCCGATAATCTAGGGCACGCAGAGTGACGTCATAGCGTTACTGGACCGAGTTTTGCCTGAAGCTGAAACCGGGCTATCTCAGAAAATTAACGCCAATTTAACACCAAAAATAGACATAAAGTCAGGCGCAAGGTAAAATCTAGCTTTGGGAGGGGTGACCGAGCGGCTTATGGTGGCGGTCTTGAAAACCGTTTTCGTCACTTGTGGCGAACGTGGGTTCGAATCCCACCCCCTCCGCTTCAAGGAACAAGGAGGTAAATTGAAGATTCACGAGTATCAGGCCAAGGCACTTCTGGCTCAATATGGTATTCCTGTGCCCAGAGGCAAGGTGGCCTCCACCCCGGCCGAAGCGCAAGAGATAGCTGCTGAGATTGGCAGCAAGGTGGTAATCAAAACCCAGGTCTATGCGGGGGGAAGGGGCAAGGTGGGCGGCATAAGGGTAGTTAATAACCCAGCAGAGGCAAAGAGGGTGGCCAGTCAATGGATTGGAAGCAGACTGGTGAGTCATCAAACCGGACCGGAAGGAGTGCCGATAAGTAAGGTCCTGGTGGAAGAAGCTAGAGATGTGGCACGGGAAGTCTATCTCAGCATCCTTGTTGATGAGACCAGCCACTTGCCGGTGATGATAGCCAGCGAAGCCGGGGGCATGGACATCGAAGAAGTGGCTCAATCCACTCCGGAGAAAATATTCAAAAGCTATATCGACCCTGCTATTGGCTTTCAACCGTTCCAGGGTCGCAAGCTGGCTTATGGGATGAATTTGGACGGAGGCCAGATAGGTGAGGCCGGACGGTTGATGACAAACCTTCATAAGCTGTTTATAGACAAGGATTGCTCCTTGGCTGAAATAAATCCTTTGGCTGTTACCGCTGACGAAAAGCTAGTGGCTCTAGACGCCAAATTCAATTTTGACGACAATGCCCTGTATCGGCACAAAGATGTCCAGGAACTTCAAGACAAAGAGCAGGAGGAACCTCTGGAAATCCAGGCTCGTGACTGGGGAATCAATAATTATGTCAAGATGGATGGCGATATCGGCTGCATGGTTAACGGAGCCGGGTTGGCTATGGCAGTCAATGACCTCATCCAATATTGTGGCGGTAGAGCAGCAAATTTCCTGGACATTGGTACGCTTAATAACACTGAGAGGGTGGTTAACTCTTTCAAGATGTTTATGGCTGATCCCAGAACCAAGGCAGTCCTGGTGAATATATTTGGAGGTATGGCTAGAGTGGATGTCATCGCCAGGGGAATAGTCGAGGCTTATCAGCAAATGAATATTCCTTTCCCAGTAGTAATTAGACTGGCGGGGACAAACGTGGAGGAAGGTCAACGAATCCTGGCTGAGTCGGGGATAGATTTCATCCGGGCCAAGGATTTCTATGATGGCGCTCGTAAGGTCGTCGAAGCAGCAAAAGGAGTAGTGGAATGAGCATTCTCGTTGATGAAAGCACCAGGCTTTTGGTTCAGGGTGTTACTGGCAGCGAAGGCAGCTTTCACACCCAGCGCTGCATAGAATATGGTACCAAGGTAGTGGCCGGAGTCACACCTGGCAAAGGGGGTAGTAAACACTTAGGAGTGCCCGTGTTCAATACCATTGAGAAAGCCGTGGCTGAAACTGGAGCTAATGCCAGTCTCATGTTTGTACCTCCGGCCTTTGCCGCAGATGGCATCCTGGAAGCAATTGACGCTGGCATGTCCTTGGTCGTCTGCATAACTGAGGGAATACCGGTGTTAGACATGGTGAAGGTGCACCGCTTTCTCAAAGGCAAAGCAACCCGCCTCATCGGCCCCAATTGCCCCGGGGTTATGTCCCCGGGTAAATGCAAGGCCGGGATTATGGTGGGGGAAATTCATCTTCCCGGCAATGTAGGGGTAGTCTCTCGCAGCGGCACCCTGACTTACGACGTCGTATCTCAGCTGACCAGCCTGGGGATAGGGCAATCCACTTGTGTTGGCATCGGTGGTGATGCCTTGCCTGGCAGCACCTTTGTCGACA